>ERZ824522.120-NODE-120-length-108522-cov-20.599906_pt1 | contig 108522 bp, 95 predicted proteins | sample MGYA00519935_ERZ824522 | MGnify/ENA primary metagenome ERZ824522 (study PRJEB31778, sample SAMEA3449160) | human gut metagenome | biome: human gut; feature: human-associated habitat; material: faeces | place: United Kingdom | collected 2010/2012 ...
GGGTGGTCGGCATGGTTTCCTGTACCTCAAATTCTTTGAACACGTTTTGAATTTCAGCATAGTATCTTAGCAAATCAGCATTGATTTCAGATGCGCTTTGCTTTAATTTATTGGTACATCCGTTCTTTACACGCTGCTTGTCGGTATCCCACTTGGCTATATCAATGCGGTAGCCGGTTGTAAACTCGATGCGATGGCTTGCGTATATGACACGCATACGGATGGGTACGTTCTCCACGATTGGAACGCCGTTCTTTTTGCGGCTTTCAGGTGCAAAAATGATGTTTCGTTTGATGTTCATGACTGGGTGTATTTGAAATTCTGCACCCAAATATACACCCAAAAATTGAAATAGCGAGCGATATTCAATAATATTTAGATTTAATTATGATTGTAATAAGCTGGTTATTAATAGACATTTGCGATTGTATGATATTTTGAGATAATACAGGTTCAAGAGCCTGTCTCTCCGCTGAAACCTAAGACATTAGGTAGTCAAATTAAGACAAGTCCCGTAAAATCAACGTTTTACGGGACTTTTTCTATTTATCCGGTGGACAACCGAAAGACATTCAAATGCCCACTTCAGACAAAGTTCCGTTACAAAATCGTTACAGGAAAATTGGGAAAATCTTCAGTAACGATTTTCGATGTAAGTCCTTGATTTGTATATCATTGACGTTTAGATGTCTGCTTATAACCCAATTATTAATTATTCCTTTGCAGAGGGAAGTCATTACACTTCAATAAAACTGAATTACAAAAAAAATGACTTATAAATCATTCTTTAGATTATAGTATAAAAAATATACTTGGTAATTATAGTATATTATATATCTTTGCGCATTGAAATTTATTAGAGATAGACAGTTTTATTATAAATCATGAAAAGATCAACAATACAAGACGCCATGTTTCCAGGCTGTCCGGTAAGGAACATACTGGCAAGATTATGTGACAAATGGACATTGCTCGTTATTTATATTTTGGATAGGTCTGGCAAGGAAAATATGCGTTTTATGGAATTGAAACAGCAAATGCCGGATATAACACAAAGAATGCTGACAATGACACTCCGTACATTGGAAGAAGACGGATATGTGACAAGAACAATATTCTCGGAGATACCGCCGAGGGTAGAATATGCTCTTACAGCAAGAGCAAAATCTTTGAAGCCTATCCTCGATTCACTACTCCAATGGTCTGTTGATCATATGGATGATATTATGAGTGACCGTAAAAAAACAGCTTCTATTAATGATTGATAGTTTTATTTTAATAATAACATAATAATGAAAGCAGCACAAATCAAGAAATACACAAAGGGAATTAAGGTTTCCGTAAATGAAGTTTTTATTCCCGAACCAAATGAAAATGAAGTTATTATAAAGGTTATAGCTGCCGCCGTAAATCCTTTGGATATTCTTCAACTGACAGGTAGTGTCAGACTGATACAGGATTACAGAATGCCTCTGACATTGGGTAATGAGTGTTCCGGTATAGTGGAAAAGACGGGTAATAACGTAAAAGACTTTCGTGCAGGTGACCGTGTATATACACGACTTCCAATAAACAGGATAGGTGCCTTTGCTGAATATGCTGCAGTTGACTATGAAGCTCTGGCTAAAATGCCGTCAGGCTATGACTTTGTTACTGCTGCCGCTATACCATTAGCCGGACTGACAGCCTATCAGGGACTTATTGAAGAACTTGAAGTCCAGGCGGGAAAGACACTGCTGATAACAGGTGCGTCAGGCAGTTTTGGACAAGTTGCCGTACCCATAGCAAAGTCAATGGGACTTCGTGTTATAGTGACCGGAAACACTCGTTCAAAGGATAAACTTCTAAAAATGGGTGCCGACCAATATATAGACTACAAGAAGGAAAATTATTGGGAAGTCCTATCCGATGTGGATTATGTAATTGATACTTTGGGAGCAAATGAATTTGAGCATGAGTTGTCTGTCCTGAAAAAAGGAGGACGGCTGCTCAGCTTGAGAACTGCTCCAAACAGGATGTTTGCAAAAAGGAACGGTTTTTCATGGCTGAAGACAGTCCTGTTTACGCTTGCCGGAAGTAAATTCGATTCGGCGGCTCGCAAACAAGGTAAAGAATACCGCTTTATGTTCGTCCGTTCAAGTGGTGACCAGCTTAAACAGGTAACAGAGATAGTGGAAAAATACCATATCATGCCTGATATTGAATCAAGAACATTCTCACTGTCTCAGGTAAATGAAGCACTTGAACTTATGGCTAATGGGAAACTGAACGGAAAGATTATCATTAGAATATAATGGAGGATATAAAAATGTGCAAAAAATTACCTATACCAATAGTTGAAACAATCAAGAGGCGTTGTAGTGTACGTACTTATCAGGACAAAGAGCTTGAGCCTGATGTAAGAGAAAGACTTCGAAGCTATATGGGTAACCTTGAAAACCCTTTTGGAATGCAGGTGAAGAAATATATCATCGATAAGAAGCTGGCTTCAGAAGGTGAAAAACTTGGTACATACGGAGTGATAAAAGGAGCAAGTACTTTTATGGGTATTTCTGTTCCAGATAAAGATCTGGCCTATGTGGCTGCCGGATACGAGTTTGAGAATCTTATTCTGGAGGCAACGGCATTGGGACTGGGTACAGTCTGGCTGGCAGCGACATTCAACAGGGACGGTTTTGCTTCTGCAATGGGAGTTCCTAAAGACGAACTGTTTCCAGCCATTTCACCTGTCGGATATCCGGCTGCCAAGCGCAGTCTGACAGAATCGCTGATGAGGACTGCTATGCGCTCTTCCAGCCGAAAGGAATGGAGCACATTATTCTATCTGGATAATTTTCAGACTCCTCTTTCTAGAGATCTGGCCGGTGATTATACTGAACCACTGGAAATGCTCAGACTGGCTCCGTCTGATAAAAATACACAACCTTGGCGTGTGTTGAAGTCTGGAAGCGATTATCATTTCTATGTAACATACAAGTCTGGAATTTCGAGAGGAGAGGAAATCATCAAGAGGGTGGATGCCGGCATTGCCCTGTCACACTTCCATCAGACAGCTTTGGAACTGGGTCTGAAAGGATGTTTTAAGCAGACGGAACCTGAAAATATCAAATTGCCCCAGAATACTTATTATATTACCTCTTGGTATGCAGAGTAGAAATAGAGAATAAAAAATAAAGGAGATAGAGAATATGAAGATATATGTAATAACTTTCAGTCCAACAGGCGGAACAAAGAAGGTTGCTGATTTCTTGGCAAACGAACTGAGTCGTAACATTACGGATATTGACTTGTCAAACGGGAATGAGGATTTTCATAAATACTCATTTGTAAATGAGGATACAGCCATCATTGCCGTTCCATCCTATAGCGGGCGCGTGCCTTCCATAGCAGCAGAACGCATCTTCAAGATTCAGGGAAATGGTGCAAAAGCAATCATAGTTTGCGTGTATGGGAACCGTGCATACGAAGATACTTTGGTTGAACTTCAAGATATTGTACAGCAGACCGGATTTTCAGTCGTATCGGCCATAGCGGCCGTTGCAGAACATTCAATAGCCCATAAATATGCCACGAACAGACCAGACAAGGATGATTACGAACATTTACGTGAGTTTGCAGACAAGATAGGGAAGAAACTGGAGGAAGATGATCTTTCCACTCCTGTAATACCCGGTAACAGACCCTACCGGAAAGCTGCCAGTGCAGGTATAGTGCCTAAGCCAACAAAGGCATGTATCAAGTGCGGTCTCTGTGCTTCCAGATGTCCTGTCGGTGCCATTGACAAGAACAACCCTGCAAAAGTGAACAAGAAGGCTTGTATTTCGTGTATGCGATGCGTTTCAGTATGTCCGCATCAGGCTAGAAAGATAAACGGATTGCTTCTTGCAATCGTAAACATGATGCTGAAGAAGGCTTGTAGTATAAGAAAAGAATGTGAGCTGTATATCTGAAATATAGCTTGAGTACACCTCTGAAAGTTATTGACATACATCTGAGGTGAATAAAAATCCCTGACAATGATATACTTTTAATTTTATCATTGTCAGGGATTCCAATTTATGCGATAATTATCATTTTACAAAAGATTCTCACGTTCTGTTATCTTAGCATCCGTCATCGTATAGCCTTCCAGGCTTCCATCTTTTGCCTGAATACAGATATAAGTCATCGGTTCAGCTGAAGTGCATTTTAAGTTACGGTCACATCCTGGTGATACACGTATGATTGACCCTTCTCCAATCTCGAAAACTTCATCATTTACCTGAAATTTCCCAGCTCCTGATAGAATGATGTAGTTTTCTTCATTTGCCTTATGGCTATGAAAAAACGGAACAGATGACCCAGACGGCAATGTGCCAAATGAGACCTCGCATGAAGTAGCCTCTGTAGCCTCTTTTACAAACTGCTTACCTTCAAAACCCTTGATGCAACCTATTGTTGCGTGAGCGTACTTTTCGCCCTTGTTCATAATTTTAATGCTGCTCATATTTTCTGTTTTTATAAAGATGATTAACTTTGCATTATAAACTTACTATTGTTTTGATAGTACAAAGGTAGTGCTTTTTATATTGATAAACAATAAGTTACAAAAATGTAACCCACTTACTTTAAAGTAATTATTATTGGAAATGAACAGTTTACAACTACAAGAAAATCTCAAAAAATATACCCGTATAGAGGATTGCCCTATCCGTAATGTCCTGTCAAGGTTCTCCAGTAAATGGGCCATGCTCATATTATGTGTACTTTCTGAAAATGAGGCTACACGCTTCAATACTATAAGTAAGGCAATTCCGGATATATCGCCTAAAGTACTGACCGAGACATTAAAGAATCTTGAAGCTGACGGATTGGTCAGAAGAAAGCTATATGCTGAAATACCACCAAGAGTCGAATATTCCCTGACGGAGCTGGGACAAAGCCTGATTCCTATACTAAACAATCTTATAGCATGGGCATTAGAACATTTTGCATATATGTCAAAATGCAAGAAACTTTAGATCTGATATGCGATGTGAAATGGTAACCCGGAGACCAAGGTGAGAAAAACAATTGATTTCCATTCAATAAATACTTCTTGTCGGCTAGGCCTTATACTGCAACAATAGTATTTGGGCATGATATATAGGGGGATCGGTCCTATTGAATACATGAAAACCAATACCCTCTTTAGCTCCGTAAAGTCCCTCTTTAGCGCGCTAAAGTGCCACTTTACGGAGCTAATGTTGATGTTTAGGGTGGGTAATGTTGGCTATGGAATTTTAGTCTTCCCGGGTGTATTCCTCGATGTCGCGGATGGCCTCCTTGGCTTTGCGACGTTTATTCTTGAGATACCGCAGGCCTATGACGGCTCCGGCCACGAACCCGACACCTCCTCCGATGCAGATGGATTCTCCGCTTTCTTTGGGGTAGCTCTCAATGATGAACCAAATAATCCATAGCAGGGCGAACGGCAGTCCGAAACACAGCCATCTCAGCCCCAGACGGTTCATGCGTATCAGGGCTTTGCTGATGTCCACCAGATTGTCGGTCGATATTTCTTGGATGTTTACGCCTTTGTGGCTGTATATCTGATACAGGCAGGCGGCAATCAGAAAGAGGGAAGTGACGACACAGAACATCCATGAATAGTTCATCCAGATGAAAAACATATTGCAATAGATCAGGGCAAACGGAATTCCTATATACATGAGTCTCTTATTGCGATTGATATAGGTTAGTTTTTCCCGGGTGGATTGCATCATCATTTTTTCGCTGATAATGGTTTCTTTGGCCAGCTTGTCTTTCAATAACCGGATTTGTTGTTTCATTTCTTCCAGTTCGAAGTTATCTTGATACTTTTCCATACTGATGCGTTTTTAGCGGTTCGACATTTTTTTCAACTCTTCCTTGATGCGATACAGGCGCACGGATACGTTCTTGGTCGAGATGCCGACGATGGCACCTATCTCTTCGTAACTCATGTTTTCCAGCCATAGCAGGACGATGGCACGATCGAAAGGCTTGAGCCGGTGGATGCGGTCGTAGAGTTGCCGGATTTGCCGGGAGTCTTCGTCCTTGTCTTCAAACAGGTTGATGTCCATGGTCAGTGGGAGGGTGGCCCGCTTCTGCTTTTTCCGTTCGTAGGAGATACAGGTGTTGAAGCTCACCTTCCAAATCCAGGTGTCAACGCTGCTGCGGTTCTGGAAAGATGCGTAGCCTTTCCACAGATTGATGAGTACTTCCTGAAACAGGTCGCTGACTTCATCGGAATCTTTCGAGAACATGAAGCACACTGTGTAGATGGTGCTTTTGTGTTCCCTGATCATTTGCGCAAATGTAGTATCCAATGTTTCCATATCGAATTAAGTAGTTGTTTTTTGTCCGTTAGACGCAGGCGCCGTCGGAAAAACTACACAAAAATAGAACTTTTTGGGGAGGAATATGAGAAAGTGGTAAAGAGTGACTGGCCGATTGTAGCATGAAGGCGCAGATTACGCGGGAATTCACGGATCGTTTTTTTATTCTTTTCCGTGCTCTTCCGCGTAATCTGCGCCTTAATAATGTACTTTATATATTTAAGGATGACAGTTCGTATTATTGCTTCTTCAGCGTGAACTCCAATTTCTGCAATCCTAGTTTGTAGACATTGGCAAGAATCAGTGCGTAATGCAGTTCTTCGCCTGCCTGCATGGAACCTGTGATGTGATTGAACTCGTCCTCCGGAACTACATCCTTGAACATCGGTCCCGATGAACCGTTTCTGATCAGGCGGATTTCATCAGTAAGGGGTGACAAAACATAAATATAAGTTGCCATATAAGGGATACGTTGGAGATCTATCCAATTCGGATCATCTTTAGGGAGAATGTTTTCTATCCAAAGCCGGGCCATATCATAAGATGGTAACCGATCACCGTTATTATATCTTATATTACCTTCACTGTCAACCAACAGTTCTTTTCCCATAGCAATAGCATACTTGTTGATGGGGCATGATTCTTCGTACTCGATATCTTCTTCCGATTGGATTTCTTTGTCATCCGGTATTTCAGGCTCAGTGACAAGCCGGTCCTGAAGAATGGATACAAGCGTATAGGTGCGGTCTGGGGCATCCATCGGCGGATTGGCAAGAATGGTTCTTTTGACCCGAAGTTCATATTCATGCTCTTTTTCGTAGGTGAAGCCTTCGATGGCGTCGAATGCAAGCGGTTGCCATTCTTTGAAATTGTCTTCAGTCTTGATGAGCATACATTTTATGGGGTGTTCTTTATCGGTATCGGAGGGGGCATACATGATGCCTGTTTCCGAAGAAACTGACATGGCAATCTCTTTCACGATATCTGTCGGCTTGTCGTCGTCATTGCAAGCTGTCCAAAAGAGACTGATGAACGTAAACAGGGGAATGATAAATCTGTTCATGGTTATACAATTTCTCTATGGGCTCAATAGAGGTTTAAGGTTTGGAATACAGAAACGTGAGCCGATTATGCCGTTTTTCAAGTATGAGACAGGCATAGCGTTTCTTCTTTTTCTCTCTCATGCGTATTGGTTTGGAAGGATATTCTTAACCCGATTACAAAGATAGTAAACCTGTTATAAATTTCTAGCATCGGATGTGATTTTTCCTTTTCGCTTGTTCAAAGCTGTTTGCTTTTGAAATGGAAGTGTTATCTTTGTACTGAGGTGTACCATTATTAAGCGTATGAAAAAAAGTCTGATATTTTGTCTGTTTATTCTTTGTAGTCTCTGTCGGGTACAAGGCCAGACTGAAGTTTGCCTGGTGGGGACGAAACATAATCCTTGTACGTATTTCAATAGTGATAGTGTTTATGCCATCCTGTTGCGGGTTCAGCCTGATGTGGTGTTGATAGAGCTGGATTCTACTTTCTTCGACAAAAATTTCCACTTTGATCTGGAGAAGTATCCCGACCTTCTGTCGACTAATGAAAACATAGGAACGCATCGCTACCAGCAGGAACAGGGCGTAGATTTACGTCCTTTCGAAATTACAGGCCGAAACGAATGGTATCGGGAGCACCGGTACTTTGAACGGCAGGACAGCATGTGGCGCGACGCATTGTCCTTGTATCGGGCGGATAAACTGAGTCGGAAGAATCGGGAAGATATGGAGCTGATCCTCCAAGTGATGAACTATAATGATATGAAATTTGCTTCACCCCGTGACATGAATTCCAGCATGACGATGGGATATTTGTCTCTTCGTGAACATATCCTTTATCAGAAGTTGGTGTCCATTGTGGAAACAGAGGAATTGCTCAGCCGTTGGCAAAGCTTCGTTCGTCTTTGGTCGTCCCGTTGGTATGAGCGCAACGAAGTGATGGCTGCCAATATCCGGCGAATGGCCGAAGCCTATTCTGGTAAGCGTTTGTTGGTATTGGTTGGCCTGGAGCACAAACCCGGACTTCTGAAGATGTTGAAGGCGTGTGACGGGTTGGTGCTTAAAGAGTATTGGGAGTTTTAGAAGTAAGGCTGTAGCCGGATAAAAGGAAATATCTGTTGAAGTTGGGGGGATTCCAAGAACATTTACTGAATATCCCTAAAAAAGCAAATCAATTATAGAAGTGTAATTTAACACATTTGATTATCACAGATACCATCCTGAAATTTGGAGATAACAACGTTCCTCAGGCCATGTGCCATTTCCATCGAACCAATTTGCCAATGAGAGTCTAACAATAGTTCCTGCTGGGATTCTTGCAACTGCAGGCAAAAATCCTACATATTTAATTTTTAATCCTCGATAGCTATAATAATCTTTTTCAAAAGAAACCACATGGATGAGGGCTTCATCAGGAATCCAGAATTGTGTGCTAAAGCCCGGGACATTATCTCGTGTCACATAGATTCTTGATTGTAGACAACCATCGAATGTTCCATTTAAAGAGCCGGAATATAAACGATTTCCTAAATTATGATTCCTTACATAATCAATAATTCCAGAAATGCCAACATTTTCTATTTTTTTGATTGGAGTGGTTTGCTTGTCCTCTATGTGAGGAGCCTTCCTTACATTCCATGCCGTTTCTACCGTCATCTTCCACCTGTCTCCGATTTCGTATGGGGCATCTATAGTTAAATTACCTCCACGCTCATTATGCAAACGAATCAGCTCTCCACTCTGTTCATTTATTCCACCGACACATACACCGCTGGCCATTTTTGTTTTGGAAACTATAAGTACGGTTGCCATATATTTATAGATTGATTATTTCACAATTTAGGATTGATGACAATTTTTGAGCTACTAAAGAACGATGACAGGCGGCAGCATGTTCTTCAACACAGAAAAATGCAATATTTTTTACTCCACTTGCTTGTAAATCATTTGCAAATTTCTCCATATTAAAAGGCTCTAATACTTGTTTTAAATACTCTACTTTAAATATAGAACCAAGAATAGTCCTTTGCTTCTTAGTTTCGCCATTTACTTTATCGACATCTTTTTGTTTTTGTCTGATATCATTGGTTGGTGCAAGTTCCTTAATATATTTGTATTTTATTCCAAGGTTTTGCAATTTAACTTGGAGATATTTACTGTTCACATATTTATATTGCGAACCGCGAACTCCGCGACGCTGTCGAATGTCGCAGAAAAGGTCTATATTATTTTCTTGGAGTTTACGAAAGTATGAACTTTCGGTTGAATTATAAACTCCGATAGTATATATCTTAATCATAAGGGATAAAAGTTTCTTCTGATAGTTCAGTTACATTTTTGTATGATTTGCAGGATTTAAAATAAGGTGGCTTACATTCACCGAACAGATTTCCACCAGGCTCCCATAATCCTTTTGTGAGTGTTTTCATGATTTCTTCTTGACGTATTGTTTTATTGATAGCTACAATATGGTTCATGGAAATCTGATGAACAAAATAGAGCTCTCTTCCAATCAGTTTACTTCGATGACATTCAGAAGGGTCAGACTCACTACACATGACTGCTACTCTACAATTCTTAGAATTCGCATCAACCAATCTATGTAGCCCTATCTGGAAAGACTGTTCCTCAGCCATCTTATGATAATCAAAATAGCCTTCTTCATCATAGCAAAAATCATTTTTGGGACGCCCTCCAATGTAATCTCCTAGATAAATATATCTGATTCTGTTTTGCTGTAACCAACTCTCAATTGTCCCTTGATTGAATTGTGTAGCCCATTTTGAATATGGGGTAGTTCTTACATCGACGACAAAATGAATATTAAAAGACTTGAGTTCAGCTAGAAACTCTTCTTGAGTCTTCTGACCATGACCAATCGAGTATATAGACGAATTAACAGGCATTATATCTTCTTTTTTGATTGCAAATCTAATCAAAATTTATTGTCTATACAAGTTGAGCATTTTGTTTTTGGCGTAGACGATGACATTTACCCCGTTTTATGCGATTTTTCCATAGATTTTCCGTAAATCTGTATAAGGAATATACCTCTTTGAAATCAAGAGAGTTAGAAGAATTACATCGTTTTGGGGTAATGACTTGGCAACCGTCCTAATTGCCGTGGTCTGCATCGCTTTGCTTGTTTGGGTAACTCTTTACATACAAAGGTATGACTTTATTTCATATAAAGCAAAAATATCTTAGAATATCGGTTTTTATTATTGTTAAAATCATTATCTTTGCATTCAAAGAAATAACAATAAAAAACTAATGGAAGATTTGAATCAACTCAAAATAGTTTTGGTTAAGAAAAAGCGTACCAGTAAATGGTTAGCAGAACAACTTGGAGTGAACCAAACAACAGTATCCAAATGGTGTACAAATACAACGCAACCAGATTTACAAACATTGAAACGTATAACTGAACTGTTAGAAGTGAACATTCAAGACTTAATAAACTTCTCGTGAAATAAAACATAGTGCAATGAATGAAATAACAATATCATCAATGCTGCCTGCTGTCAGGAATACAGCACTCATGCGTGGTAAAACGTACATCGGAATCGATTTTGGTACATCAACAACGGTGGTATCTATCGCTTCCTATGATGAGTACGACCATAAAATCCATACGAAGTCTTTACGATTGCCGCAAATGCTTCCTGACGGGACTTTATACAGGTCAGAGATAGTGCCTACAGTAATAGCGTGGCTGAATGGACGTATTTTGGTTGGAGAAGGTGCATCGCAGATGAAATACCAACTGAAAAAGGGAAAGAATATCTGGTATTCGTTCAAAATGGAGTTGGGTGAGGATTTAGGAGCAAAGTATTACGATAGTGAACTGCGTGAGGTAGACCCTTTTCGGATAAAAAATCCTGTGGATGCTGCACGGGTATTCTTTGCCTATCTGAAATACCTCATCATTAAATACTGTACCGAAAATAATATCAGTACAGATATTTTGTATGCAGTAAGCATTCCTGCATCATTTGAAGCCAATCAGCGTAAAGATTTACTTGACGCATTAATGGCGAATGATATGAAAGTGTCAAAGCAAGCTCTTATAGACGAGCCGAATGCGGCTTTTATCAGCTATGCTGTATCACGGGCAGCAGAAGACCGCCCCATGTTCATAAGCCCAGATTATAATTCGAAAGTATTAGTCTTTGATTTCGGAGGAGGTACATGCGATATATCTATACTCGAAATAGGACAGAGTGCTAATGGTTTTTTTTCTAAGAACATTGCCATTTCAAAATTTACGAAGTTAGGTGGTGACGACATAGATAGGTACATAACGTACCATTATCTCATGCCACGCTTTTTAGAAGCTAATGGAAAGAAAAAAGAACAGTTTCGGACGAATGAACGTAAACAGATAGCATCTGCACTTTATAAAGTCGCAGAACGACTGAAAATATTAGTGAACAAAACATTAGCAACGCTTGCCTCTGATTTTGTAATACCTGATGTGAAATCGAGCGATTCAAAGACTGAAATAGAGTCTGAGGTTGAAATCATCACCAATAAAGGTACGCTCAAACAGAACAAGTTCTACCTGACGAATAAGGAGCTTACAGAAACAATGGCTGTGTTCTTAAAACAAGGATTCGGTAAGACTACCCGCATAAAAGGAGAAGATGAATACAACAGTATATTCTCTCCTATAGAAAGTGCCATTAAGAAATCTAAAACTCCCAAAGAAGAGATTGATTATATCTTGCTTATTGGAGGAAGCAGCAAAAGTCCATACATCCAAGAAGCCTTGCATTCCTATTTTGAGGATTCGGAGATATTGGTTCCGATGGACCTGCAAACCCACGTTTCACAAGGAGCAGCCATTCACAGCTTATTGTTCAATGGTATGAATAAATGCCTGATACAACCTATCACGAGTGAACCGATTTTAATCATTACCAAGGACGACCAACCTAAAATCATTCTCCCTGCAGGAACAGAGATACCCTGTAACACTATAGAGATTGATGATTTGGTAACAAGCCGGGATGGGCAAAAAATTGTCGAGTTACCTATTTGTGTTGGTAATACAACAAAAATGCTTTTCAATTTGAAGATAGAATCTTCCATGCCCAATGGCTTTCCTATCAATACTCCAATCCAATTGATAATTGAAGTCAATGCGGATAAGATGCTGATTATCCATGCTACTTGCATGGGAACAATATGCCATGTGGAACCACTTAGTCCATTTGCAAATAAAGAATTGACAACCGAAGAAAGGGCTGCCCTAAAAGCAGAAAGACAAGCTAACCTTGAAGCCGAACAAAATGGCGGTGTACCTTCGAAAGAGACCCTGATTACACTCAAACAGGCTTATCTGAAGATTGGAAATGATTTCAAGGCGGCAGAAACGTTTGAACTGCAAAATGAATTATATCCAGTTTCTACCAATTATAATAGCATAGGTGTCCTTTACAGCAATGCTGGGGCTACAGACAAAGCGATTGAATTTTATGAAAAAGCAATCGAAGAAAATCCTCATGACAAACATGCTTATGCGAACTTAGGTTCCACTTTGCTTTACAAAAAACCGAAACAAGCCAAAGAATATCTACAAAAGGCATTAAATATAGACCCAGAACATGATATAGCTTTGATTGAATTAGGGAAAATAGATAAAAGTGAAGGAAACACGGTTGCCGCACAAGTAAAATTCAGAAAAGCATATGACTTGTATTTGAAACAATGGAAGACAAATTCTTTGCCAAAATATGCTTATGGATGGTTTGCTACTGTAGCGGAAGAATTAGGGGAAAATAATTTTGCCAAAGAAATTAGGGCATCTGCTCCCAAAACAGAAAGTGAAGCTTATTACAATAAAGAAAATTTGTCAATGACAAAGACTAAAGCACTAACGAACAACAATTAAACAGTAATATTATGGCATGGATAATAGAAGAGAATAAACTCGATGCTCAGCAACGTGATTTTCTTGATAATGTGGACATAAACCGCAAGAATGTTTGGATTAAAGGATTTGCAGGTTCTGGAAAATCTATTTTACTTGCATATACAGCAAAAAAAGTCCGTGCAAAATCGCCCTCTGCAAGCATTTTATTGATTGTGTTCACACAATCATTGGTTGAAATGTTTAAATCCGCATTTAAGGAAATCGGATTGAATGTTACCGTAGAAACTTACTACAGGTTCATGAGGGGGAATAGCCATTATGACTATATCCTGTGCGATGAGGTTCAAGATTTAACACCACGTATTCTTTCAGAAATGAAAAGCCGTGGTACGCACGTTGTTGTGGCTGGTGATTCTAATCAATCGATTTTTGACCGTGACCCTCAATGGCAAGAAGCAACCGTAACCCCGTCAGAAATAGGAAGACTAATCAATGGAGACGCTTTTGAATTAGGAATCATCCATCGTTTGTCACGGTCTATTATCGATGCCGTGCAACGTTTCCTTCCACGAATGAATATTTTTTCATCGAAAAGGGATATGACACATGATGATACACAGATACGTTTGTGCGAAGCTCCCTCCGAAGAAAAAGAAGTAGCTTACGTAATAGAACAGGCAACGAAAGCCGTGAATGTAGGTGATACAGCCGCTATCTTGATTCCATCTGCTCAGAAAATTATCCATTTCGTAAATTTAGCTCTTAGTCATACCGGAAAACCAACATGGGCAGGAGTAACCAACCAGTATGGGAAAACAGATTTCGGTGCAATGAATGTATTTCTCAAAGCAAATGGTATGAAAATGCAATATGTGGGTAATGGTTATGGCAATTTTTCTGAAAATGACCGTCGCATTATCCTCATGACATATCACAGCGCAAAGGGATTGGACTTTGATAATGTTTTCATTCCATTTGCTAATAACAATTTGTATATCAGCCCTGATGAAAGCATGGCTAAAACCTTGTTTATGGTGGCAATGACCAGAGCAAGAAAGAATTTGTATATTTCTTATTATGGCTATCCAAGTGATTATTTGGATGCTTTCAAGTCAAATTGTTCGCACATAGATATTTCCACATCGGTGGCAAGTCAATCAACAACTAATAACAACAATAACAACCCTTGGGGATTTTAAATTATAGATACAATGGATTATTTAGCAATTATACGTAAGGCGGATTTCGTAGATTTATTCAAGTATGGTAAATTGAATGTTTATTCGGCAATCAATTTTGACGGAAACATCAAGGCTCATGCAAATGATGATGATTTGTTTGAGAAGCTGGCAAAGAATATGAACTTTTTCGAATACTCTTTTGAGTATATGGTGATACATTTTATCAGCGATAATGGGAATGAGTGTCCCTGTCCTGTAAGCATTGAAAATGTAAGGGGGCTTTATACTTTCGATGAGGAAGCCAAAAAGGAAATGAGTGTATCGTTTGATTCTCGAATTAAGCTTCATGTGTCACCTTGGGGTGAGAAATTTAATACTTTACACAATAATCGGCTAATGTTGCAATCCAAACGAGGTATTGATAATTTATGGGCGATATTTGATTTGTCGGAAACCGACAGGAAGATGTGTGAATCTATTATTACCGATGATATTGTTTCCGAAGTATTTGATGAATTGTTTTCATATAAACGTCCGACAGGAGAACAATCTATATGGACGTATCTTCTACGGTATGAACGCCATAGTTTTTATCCTAACAATACGAAAGGGTATTTTTGTGACTATATCCATGTAGCTTGCAATTGGCTGAAAAAAATAGAACTGCAAGAAGATGTTGCTGAAACAACAGGGCTTTATACACAGATAATAAATTGTTCCAAAGACGACTTCGCATCACTTTCGAATATAGCTGTTAGGTCCAATTTGTCTTCTTTGACTGATGAAGATGCAGGGTGCAAATTTGCTATTGCAGCTCCATTGTTTTTACTTATGAAAGATAAGTTTAGCGATGGATTTTGCATTGATTCGAAAATTATCAATTATGCAAAAAAATTTGGGCTTGAATGTTCTGTTGCTGTGTATCTTTTGGGGCTAACTCTTGGGTATGACAAAACTTATGATGCGTATTACGACTTTATTAAGTTACCAATATTTGAGACAAAACAGCCAACTATAGAAATCGAATCCTCAAATAAAATTGAGCCTATTCACAATACACCAACAGTTAAGCAAGGAATACTATTCTATGGAGGGGAAAATGTCAACAACGATGACAAAAAAATACCTGTTGCATGGTTGCGAAAATCAAGAGGAACATATAGTATCAAACCTGCTTTCGATGAAAACGATATAAGACGCTTAGTGGGTGAAGGATATGAAGTTCCTCAATTCCTCAGAGAGAAAGCTAAAATAGAAATAGTTAAACAAGGTTATGAAGTTCCAAGTTCTGAAGCAATTAAGCAAGCTTATAAAAAATATGGAGCTTGGAAATAGTTTTGGTATGACCGAAACACAAACTTGCTACCATTGAAAAACAGAGTTCCGACTTTGGAGTAACTCATCTGCCTTTGGGTTACCCAAAGGACAACTTGCTGCTTCTTTTAGAAGCAAACGGGGTGTCCAAAGAGGTGTAACCCCGTTGGCTCATTAGGGTGTTTTTAGCATGAGCGAAGCGGTGCGTGAAGAAAACGCCCTAATGAGCTATGGCTTTTTGTTCCCCAAAAGCCTGCGGCGGTATCGGCGGCTTGTTTTTGCCTTTCTTTTTTGCCAGCCTTACATGATATTCCGTGTCCGTTGTGCAGGCATGACTGCCTGCCGGCACAGCGGCATACAGGCAGGGATTGCGCTGCCGTTTCCACAGCAGACTTGATGAGGGCTGAAAACTCGATGAATTGATGATAGGATAATCTAATACACTGACAACTAATAAAATAACATTTCATCATTGCTTCATCAAACCGCTCGCCAAAAGAAAAGCGATGAGCGGCGTTATGTTGCCTTTCTCTTTTCATCAGCCCAATCCTTTTGTTGAGCGTTTGATGAGAATGTAAGTCGCTGTCATTCTTTATGTTTATATATGCTTTCATCATTTCATCAAAATATCAGAGTGTTTCCAACTGTTCCTTACTTACCGTATAGTAGCGTCCAATCCTCCTTACGGGTGAGTAACGGCACTCGCGGTTGTAGTCGTATTGGTAGGTGGTATAGGAAAGCGAATTGGATGCAGGAGCCAGCTTCCAACACTCCTGCACCACTTTCCGAACCTGCGACTTCTCCACCTTGACTTGTGAGCAGACAAGCAACGGGATGATGTCATTGAGGCAAAAAGAAACAGACTCCACATTCATGTTTGACATAATGTCAAGTAGCAGTTCTGCCATTTCTATCTCCAATCGGTTGCGGTTGCTTCGGATTATCTTCCGCAGGGCATCCGTTTCCAGCCGCTTCGGGTTGAACCACATACGGCTTTCTTTCTCGGTGGAGAGTGTACGGTTGCATAGGAAGTGCAGGAAAGCGGGGATTTCCGCTTTCAGCTTTTGCAGGAAGTCGGTGTCATCACTCCGTAGCGGCACAATCTTCCGCACCCAATAGCGTGTCTCGCCAGCGTCAATGATGACGGGCAGGTGCTCGTTGTTAGAGCAGAGTACGAACTTGGCGAAGAAGCCTATCTCGTCACGGTCTTTCCCTTTCGCCTCCACCTTGTAGGATAGCGTAGTGCTTAGGTTCTTCAAACGCTCGCTGTCCTCACGGCGGTTGAGCAGCACCTCGTCCACCATGATGAGCAGCTTGCCCGCCCAGTCGGAATTGAACTGGCTGCGGAAGTCCTCGTTGGTGTTGAACGTCACGTTGTTTTGGAATACGGCTTTCAGGAAGTTCAGGAACGTGCTTTTGCCCGTGTTCCTCTCTTCGGACACGAGCAACAGGATGGGCAGCTTCTGAACGGGGTAAAGATATAGCAGTTGCAGGTAATCCATCCCCAACTCATACTGTTCGCCGAAGATGTGTTCCACAACGAGCGGATGCAGGGGAAGTCGCCTTGTCGGGGAACATGGCTTATCGGCTCGTAAAGGTTGAGGAACTTGCCGACTACTGGCTTGTAGCCCACATGGTCGGGTACGGTGCAGAAGCCGTCATACTTCGGAACACTTGCCATGTAGTCCTTGCCGTAGTCCTGCCGCAGGGTCTCGGAGTTCCATGCGATGCGCTTCCTCACATAGCCGCCGTCAATTCGGGGCTGGTCCACAATTTTGTAGAGCGTTGTGCCTACACGGATAAATTCTTCTTTCTTTTCCATGTTTCAAATATAGGTTTTTGTGCCGCCGACACCTTGTCGGCAGGCGGGTTGAACATGGGTGCAAAGCTACGGCATGACGGTTAAAACCTTGATACGTAAAACGATGCAGAACGGCGCAAAAGAAGCCGACGGATAAGAAAATGCAGTAAGATGGGCAATATCAGTCATCAAAAGGCGAAAAGAAAAAGCCCGAAGAAGCAAAATCGCACTTCTTCGGGCAAATGGAATATCGCAGATATTCGTAGGTAAATGGATATGCTGATTTATCGGTTTACTGATGTCATTATGACACCACATCAGGTTAAACCGCTCGTAAACAGACTGTAAAAGTTACCAACGGGTACAATTTAGCATCTGCATAAGGGATTACCCCCATAGAAACCAACAAAACTTGCCTTTCTTTTCGCAAGCACAGCCTTTCCAACAGTGCATCGCGCACCCTTGCGGCATTGTTCGTGTTGATACGGAAAGCGAATGCCACGACCATCGCCAGGGCATACGTTGCCGCATAATAGCCGTTGGGCAGCCTCATACGCTTTTCAACATCGTAAGGTTGCAACACTCCGCTCCTGTACACGGCTCGGATGACGGCACGGAGTGTCGGGGCGATTACACCGAACAGCCTTACCAATTCCATTTCGCTCATCCACACGTTGGCGGCATCGGACGGCACGGCAACCCTGCCGCACCCGTCCATCGTGATTGTTGTCCGTTTCATAACCCTGCCACTTTGATGTTGCCGAATGACTTGCTCAGCTTGTCGCCCAGCATCGTGAGGTCGTTGTCCAGCTTCTCCACGGTTATCTTCGCATAGATTTGGGTCGTTTCGATGTTCGTATGTCCCAAAATGCGGCTTACACTCTCAATCGGCATACCTTTGCAGAGGGCCAGGGTTGCGAATCCATGTCTTGCGCAATGGAAGCTGATGTCCTTATTCACACCGCATTCTCGTATCATCTTCTTCAACGGCTTGCAGATGGACCAATAGTTCAGGTTGGGGAACACGAGGTTGTTTTCTTGGAACGGTCGGTAACGCTCTATTATCTGCAAGGGGATGTCCAGCAGCTTCACTTGAAACGGTACGCCCGTCTTGTGCCGCTTGGAGATAATCCACTTCTCACCGTTCACTTCCACGATGCGGTCGTTGGTCAGTTCCTTGATGTCCACGAAAGAGAGGGCGGTGAAGCTCGCAAACACGAACAGGTCACGGATGTACGCCAGTTTCGGGTCTGCGAACTCATGCGTCATCACCGCTTTCAACTCGTCTTCCGTCAGGAACTCTCGCTCCTTGACATTCGGGCTGATGTGGAACTGCGCAAACGGATTTCTCGGTATCAGTCCGTTGAAATGCGCCCTCATCACCACGCCTTTCAGCCACATGCACTTTTCCCATATCGTGCCGTTGCGCAATCCCGCTTCCGTGGAAAGATAGACCGCAAACTCCTTGATAAAATCGGGCGTAAGTTCCATCATCGACATGTCGCTGCGCTTGTAGAACGACTTGATGAACGCCGCCACATAGTTCCTTGCCACTACCCGTGACTGATAGGTCGCCAGCTTCCTGTCCTTGCCGACACGTTTCTTGAACACCTCATTCTCACGGTCGAAGGCTTTGAGCAGCGTTTCATACTCGCTACCGATGCTCTGATAGGCGTTGCGCACCATTTCTGCCGTCACATACGCCTCACGGTCAGATATGCGCTGGTAGTGCTTGATGATTTGCGCCTTGATGTTGTCAAGCGCAAGGTTCGTTTCCCTTGCCTCCAAACTCTTGCCTTTGGCACGGTTGCCCTTTGCATCCCAAAGTTCTTTTGAGATGCTCCGCTTGCAACTGAACTGCGCCACCGTTCCGTTGATTGTAACCCGTCCCATGATGGGGACAGTTCCATTCTTCTCCTTGCTGCCGTTCGCATAGAACAGCACGCGAAATGTGCTCCTTGTCATACTCGTTCTTTTTTGGTTGCAAAACTATAAATCAACGAGTTACCTGTTGATAAGCAAAGCTGCGCAGAACGCCGCAAAATGAAACAGGAACTGTTAAATCTGCACTTTCATCGGGTAATGATTAGGAAACCGTTCTTTTGCTTTAATCTGCTTTAAGACGGTTTTCAACTGTCTGCCCAACTTCTGCGTTTTTCTTCTAACTCCCTAATTATCAAATCCTGTTGCGTTAATCTGCTGCAATTCGGCGGATATTCCAGAGATTTTCCGTAAGTTTGTCGAAACCAAGATTTGATTGAATGATGAAAACAACCGATATACTTGAGAATTTGAAAATAGAACAGTTGAACCCTATGCAGGAAGCCGTGGGTAGGGCATATGGGGAATGCAGAAGTCTGATTGTCCTTTCGCCTACGGGTTCGGGAAAGACGCTGGCATTCCTCCTGCCGCTGGTACAACGCTTGTCGGCTTCGACGGAAGAGGTACAGGCTGTGGTGCTGGTGCCATCGCGCGAACTGGCGTTGCAGATCGAGGGTGTGTTCAAGGCCATGAACACGGGCTTCAAGGTGATGAGCTGCTATGGTGGGCGTCCGGCTATGGACGAACACCGCACGATGAAGAGTCTGAAGCCGGCGGTCATCATAGGAACGCCCGGCCGTATGAACGACCACCTGCATAAGGAAAATTTCGGAGTAGCGCAAATCAAGACGCTCGTGATCGATGAATTCGATAAATGTCTGGAGTTCGGTTTTCAGGAAGAGATGGCCGAAGTGGTGGGCCAGCTGCCCCGGCTGGAGAAGCGAGTGTTGCTCTCGGCTACCGATGCCGAAGAAATTCCTCAGTTCACGGGAGTGGAAGAAGGGGATAGGGGAGTGGTGAAACTCGATTTTCTGGAAGGTGAAGTCGTTTCTTCCCGTCTGAACCTGCAACAGGTGTTTTCGCCTCAAAAAGACAAGCTTGAGACCCTTTATCGGTTGCTTTGCACCGTAGCCCATAAGCCGACACTCGTGTTTGTTAATTATCGTGAGAGTGTGGATCGTGTGGTTTCCTTCCTGAAGTCGAAGAAGTTTCCTTGCGAAGCCTTTCATGGCGGCATGGAGCAGCCCGACCGCGAACGGGCGCTCTACAAATTCCGTAACGGCAGTTCGCCTGTGCTGGTATCGACCGACCTGGCTGCCCGCGGACTCGACATTCCCGGCATCGAGAATGTGGTCCACTACCACCTGCCCGTTAATGAAGAAGCTTTCACGCATCGCAACGGACGTACGGCCCGATGGGATGCCACCGGCTCGTCGTTCCTGCTTCTCCATGTCGAAGAGCGTCTGCCTGAATATATCCATCAAGATGTTCCCGTTTTCGATTTACCTGAAGAAACACCCAAACCCGTCAAGGCTCGTTGGACAACTTTATATATAGGTAAAGGAAAAAAGGACAAGCTGAATAAGGTGGACATCGTAGGTTTTCTATATAAGAAAGGTGGGCTGTCGCGCGAGGATGTCGGTCAGGTCGACGTGAAGGATCACTATGCCTTTGTGGCCATCCGTCGCAGTAAGGCAAAACAGGTGCTTTCCTTGGTTCAAGGTGAAAAAATCAAGGGAATAAAGACGCTTATTGAAGAAGCGAAGTGATTTTGGAAGCTGTTTTAACTTACATTTTGTAAAGTGAATATTGGAATATTTCTTGAAAAATAAGTGTTAATTTTACATTTTGATACTTCTTTACCCTGAATATTGCTATCTCTACATAACAAAATAGCGTATTTATTGTGTATAAAGCAATAAAATGGAAAGCATTTTGCCCTGAAAAGCGAGAAATTGGATAGAAAAATTTGGATTATAGAAATAAATCCGTAATTTCGCCTTGTCGAAAGACATAAATAACGCATCGTATAACCAAAACTTTGTTACAATGAAAAAGCATAATTTCAGTGCAGGACCCTCCATCCTTCCGCGTGAGGTCATCGAAGAAACAGCTAAAGGTGTATTGGATTTTAATGGCTCCGGACTTTCCGTTATGGAAATCAGCCATCGTTCCAAAGATTTTCAGGCCGTGATGGACGAAGCAGTTGCTTTGTTCAAGGAATTGCTGAATATCCCTGACGGTTATTCCGTCCTGTTCCTCGGTGGTGGTGCCAGTACCCAGTTCTGCATGGTTCCCTATAATTTCCTCGAAAAGAAAGCTGCTTATCTGAATACGGGCGTATGGGCCAAGAAAGCCCTGAAGGAAGCCAAAGGTTTTGGCGAGGCTGTAGAAGTGGCCAGCTCGGCAGAAGCTACATATACCTATATTCCGAAGGATTATACCATCCCGACAGATGCCGACTATTTCCACATCACGACGAACAATACTATCTATGGTACGGAAATCCTGAAAGACATTGACTCTCCCGTGCCTTTGATTGCCGACATGTCGTCCGATATCTTCTCTCGTCCGATCGACGTATCCAAATATACTTGTATCTATGGCGGTGCACAGAAGAACCTGGCTCCTGCCGGTGTGACCTTCGTTATCGTGAAGAACGAGGCTGTAGGCAAGGTTTCCCGCTACATCCCGACCATGCTGAGCTATCAGACACACATTGATGGTGGTTCCATGTTCAATACGCCTCCCGTACTGCCCATCTATTCGGCCATGTTGACCCTCCGTTGGATCAAGGCTCAGGGTGGTGTGAAGGAAATGGAGCGTCGTGCCATTGAGAAAGCCAACATGCTGTATGCCGAAATCGACCGTAACAAGCTGTTTGTGGGTACGGCTGCCAAGGAAGACCGTTCGCGCATGAACATCTGTTTCGTGATGGCTCCCGAATACAAGGAACTGGAGGCTGACTTCCTGAAGTTCGCTACCGAAAGAGGAATGGTGGGCATCAAGGGTCACCGTTCGGTAGGCGGTTTCCGTGCTTCTTGCTACAACGCCATGCCGAAGGAAAGCGTACAGGCCTTGATCGACTGCATGCAGGAATTTGAGAAACTCCATTAATTCAAATAAATCAATTGTTGTTCACCACAGATTGCACAGATTACCACAGATACTCTTATGGGATGATGACTGTGATGATGGGTGTATTCTGTGGTGAATTCTTTTTCCAACCATTTAAAACACTATAGTTATGAAAGTATTGGTAGCAACCGATAAGCCGTTCGCCAAAGTGGCCGTCGACGGTATCCGTAAAGAAATAGAAGCAGCCGGTTACGAACTGGCTTTATTGGAAAAATATGGCGAAAAGACTAAATTGCTGGAGGCTGTGGCCGATGCAGATGCCATTATTATCCGTAGCGACATTATCGATGCTGAAGTGCTCGATGCCGCCAAGCAACTGAAGATTGTGGTACGTGCCGGTGCAGGTTACGACAACGTGGATTTGGAAGCCGCTACGGCTCACAACGTATGCGTGATGAACACGCCGGGCCAGAACTCCAACGCCGTGGCTGAGCTGGCATTCGGTCTGATGGTGATGGCTGTACGCAATATGTACAATGGTACTTCCGGTTCTGAGCTGAAGGGTAAGAAGCTAGGTATTCATGCCTATGGCAACGTAGGTCGTAACGTGGCACGCATCGCCAAGGGCTTCGGTATGGATATCTATGCTTACGATGCTTTCTGTCCGAAAGAAGTGATCGAGGCCGACGGTGTGAAGGCGGTTGCCAGCGCTGAAGAGCTTTATTCGACTTGCGACGTCGTTTCTTTGCACATTCCTGCTACGGCTGAGACGAAGAACTCCATCAACCATGCCCTCGTAGACCGTATGCCGAAGGGTGGTTTGCTGGTGAACACAGCCCGTAAGGAAGTCATCAACGAAGCCGAGCTCATCCAACTGATGGAAGAGCGTGCTGACCTGAAGTACATGACCGACATCATGCCTGCCGCTCATGAAACGTTTATGGCCAAATTCGCAGGTCGTTATTTCTCTACACCGAAGAAGATGGGTGCCCAGACCGCCGAGGCCAACATCAATGCCGGTATCGCTGCCGCCAAGCAGATTGTCGGCTTCCTGAAAGACGGTTGCGAGAAATTCCGTGTGAACAAGAAATAATAGTAATTCAGATTTCAGAAACTGTAACATGGCAACAATCAAACCATTCAAAGGCATCCGTCCACCACAGAATCTGGTGGAGAAAGTGGCATCACGCCCCTATGACGTGTTGAACTCCGATGAAGCCCGTGCCGAGGCCGAAGGCAATGAGATGTCTCTCTATCATATTATCAAGCCCGAGATAGACTTTCCTGTAGGTACCGACGAGCACGATCCGCGTGTCTATCAGAAAGCTGCCGAAAACTTCCAGATGTTTCAGGACAAAGGATGGCTGGTGCAGGACGAGAAGGAAAACTATTACATCTATGCCCAGACGATGAATGGCAAGACGCAGTTCGGTCTGGTGGTAGGTGCATACGTGCCCGACTACATGAACGGTGTCATCAAGAAGCACGAGCTGACCCGTCGCGACAAGGAGGAAGACCGCATGAAGCACGTCCGCGTGAACAATGCCAACATCGAACCCGTGTTCTTCGCCTATCCCGACAACAAGACGCTCGATGCTATCATTGCCCGCTATACGGCACAGAAACCTGTTTATGACTTTATCGCTCCGGGGGATGGTTTCGGACATACGTTCTGGATCATCGACCAGCAGGAGGATATCGACGCCATTACACGCGAATTTGCCAAGATGCCTGCTCTCTACATTGCCGACGGACATCATCGTAGCGCTGCCGCTGCCTTGGTGGGCGCCGAGAAGGCCAAGCAAAATCCCAACCATCGGGGCGACGAAGAGTATAACTACTTCATGGCCGTCTGCTTCCCCGCCAACCAGCTGACCATCATCGACTACAACCGCGTGGTGAAAGACCTGAACGGACTGACGCCGGCGCAGTTCCTCGAAGCGGTGGGCAAGAACTTCACGGTGGAAGAAAAAGGTACAGACATCTATAAACCTGCGTGCCTGCACAATTTCTCCCTCTACCTGGACGGCAAGTGGTATAGCCTGACCGCCAAGCCTGGTACCTACGATGATAACGATCCCATCGGTGTATTGGATGTCACCATCTCCTCCAACCTCATTCTGGACGAGATACTCGGCATCAAGGACCTCCGTTCGGACAAGCGCATCGACTTCGTGGGCGGTATCCGCGGGCTGGGCGAGCTGAAGAAGCGTGTGGACAGTGGTGAGATGAAGGTGGCTCTGGCCCTCTATCCGGTCAGCATGAAACAGCTGATGGACATTGCCGATACGGGCAACATCATGCCACCCAAGACGACGTGGTTCGAACCCAAGTTGCGTTCGGGGCTCATCATTCACAAGTTGGAATAAAAGGTGCGGGGAGAAGATGTCCCCGCCAAGATAGATACGCCCTTTCCCGTGAAAAAGAAAACGGTGCTTTTCGGATACGAAAGCATTGTTTTCCTTAGTGGAAAAGGGCGTATTGTTTATTGTTGGTCCAATGTCTTTCGGGCGGCTTCGGCTCCGCTTTGGATGATACGGCGGGCGTGATGGAACTCCATCATGTCGTAGTCGTGGGCAGACATCCGGATAAGGATGTCGGGTTTGAAGCGTTCGATGTCGTAGCGGGTAATTTGCTGCATCATCAGGCGCGACGATTCGGCCAGGAGTTTGTAAGGGTTCATGCGGCGGCGTTTGCCGTTGTCGATGGGAGCATTGACATCGACGGCCACAAGCAGATCGCCAGGTGTGCGAATGGCGTGGCGCAGAGGCAGGGGATTGAGCAAGCCTCCGTCCACCAGTATGCGTCCTTCCGTGCGGACGGGACGGAACACCATGGGAATGGAGATGGAGGCACGAATGGCGTCGAACAGACTGCCAGAGGTGAACTTCACCTCCTGCTCGCTCACGATGTCCGTGGCCAGGGCGGCATAGGGAATGGGGAGATTTTCGATGGGCACGTCGGGGACAATCTGTTTCAGTTCGCGGATGAAGCGGTCGCCCTTCACCAGGCCGTCGCGGCTCAGAGTGAGGTCGGCCAGCTGGAACATTTTGCGTTTGTCCCAGCTGCACAGCCATTCTTTGCATTCGGTCATCCGTCCTGTGGCATACATGGCACCCACCATGGCTCCCATGGAGCTGCCGGTGATGGAGGCGATTTCGTAGCCGTATTCCAACAGGGTTTCTATCACACCGATGTGTGCAATGCCACGGGCGCCGCCCATGGAGAGTACGAGGGATATTTTCTGTTTCTCCATAAATTTAAAATAAACAATGTATAATAGAGAGGAACGTTCAGAAACGTTCGTCATTGCGCCGTTCCTCATTGGCTTTTTCGGGTTCGGTTTTTTTCAGTCGTGCGCCGCAATACTTGCAGTAGAGGGCTTCGAAGTCGTGACCGTCACGGTGGCAACGGGGACAGCGTCGCTTCTCCAGCTTCTTATGTTCGCTTACCATCGTAGCCGAGACAATGCCCGTAGGGACAGCTATGATGGTGTAGCCGATGAGCATAATGACGGCCGAGATGAAGCGGCCCACGGGCGTGACGGGCGTGATGTCGCCATAGCCCACGGTCGTCATGGTGACGATGGCCCAGTAGATGCTGTTGGGGATGTTGTTGAATTGCGAACCCGTGGCATCGCCTTCGATGGCATACATCACCGTGCCCATGGACGTGACGAGGATGAGCACGAAAAAGAAGAAGATGAAAATCTTCGGCGCGCTGATCCATAGCGACCGCAGCAGCAGGTTGCCTTCGTTGATGAAGGTGAAGAGCTTGAAGATGCGGAAGATGCGGATGAGGCGGAAGGCGCGGATGACGAGCAGATAGTGTGTGCCGTGCAGGAAGAAGCTCAAGTAAACGGGCAGCGTGGCCAGCAGGTCGACAATGCCGAAGAAGCTGAAGATGTACTTTCGCGGCTGCTTCAGGCAGTACACACGTGCCAGGTATTCGATGGTGAAGAACAGCGTGAGCACGTACTCCACGACCCTCAGCACCAGGTATGCCGAATGGGGGAAGATGTGCATACTTTCCAGGATGACGAGCAGCACGCTGAGCACGATGCTGCCAATGAGTATGATGTCGAACAGTTTGCCTTTGGGCGTATCCGATTCGAATACGATGGAGTAGATTTTCTGTTTCAGTTCTTCGTTGTGCAGGAAGTGATGCCAACGTTGGTGTAGGATGGAGAAGTATTTCATCATGCTTTTTGCTTGGTTATTGTATGGCAAAGTTAGCAATAAATATGAAATAAGCCCGCACGGTTCATCACGAATGGTGCGGGCTTCAGGTTGACTTCATAATAAATTGGTTTATGAAGAGAGAGTAGATTTAGTTAACACGGTATTAGAGATGCTTTTATTGGTCAGCTCCTCCACCCAAAGCATGGTAGAGGTTGATGACTCCCTGTATTTCGCTGTAGCGGTCGGATGCCAATGTCAGTTGGGCCGAGAGAAGTGATTGGCGGGCGGTGAGCACTTGTAGATAGTTCACCGTACCATATTGCATCAGCAGGCGGGTATCCGAAACGGTGGTTTCCAGCTGCTTCACTTGCTCCATGTCCAACAGAATCTGTTCGCGGGCTGTCTGCCATTGGATGAGGGCATTGTTCACCTCCTGTCCGGCATCGAGTAGCGACTGTTTGAAGGCCAGTACCGCTTCCTCTTGTTGAGCTTTGGCTATTTTCAGATTGGCAATGTTTTGTCCACGATTGAAGAGTGGCTGTACGAGAGATCCCACTGCCTGCAGGAGCCAGGCACCTGGATTGGTGATGGCTGCTCCGCCACTATTGGTCCATCCTGCACTTCCACTTAGCGTGATACTGGGGTAGAAGGCCGAGCGGGCGGAGTTGGTCGCATAGAAGGCTTGCATCAGCGAGGCTTCAGCCTGGCGTACATCCGGACGGCGTGACAGCAGTTCGATAGGCAGGCCTACGGACATACGGTCGGGGAATTGCTGGTCGTTCAGTGTGCCTCGCTCGAGGCGGTGAGGAACTTCGCCGATAAAGACGCATAAGGCGTTTTCCTGCTCGGCTACCTGTCGCTGGAGTGAGAGGAGCGACGACTCGGCACTGAGCCGTGAAGCTTCGGCCTGGCTCAATGTAGCACGATCGGCTTCGCCTGCATTCATCAGGGCGTGGAGAGACTTGACATATTCACGCCAGCTTTCGGCTGTTTGCGTGGTGACTCTTACCTGTTCGTCGAGCATCAGCAGGGCATAGTAGCTGTCGGCTACGGTGGCTATGACTTGTGTCTGCATAGCCTGCCGGTAGGCCTCGCTTTCGAGCAGGGCGGCACGGGCGCCGCGTTTGGCGTTGGTTAGCTTTCCGAAGAGGTCGATTTCCCACGAGGCAGAACCTCCCAGCGAGTAGGTCTTCTGCGTCTTGCTTCCGTCGAAGCTGGAGAGATTTCCTTGCGGTTCGAGCTGCAGGGATGGCAGGTAGGCTAGCTTGGACGACATCAGGGTGGCCTGTGCTTCCTTGACACGCAAGGCAGCTGTCTGCAGGTCGGTGTTGGCCTCTAGGCCACGGTGTATAAGCGACTGGAGACATGGGTCAGTGAACAGTTCCTCCCATCCCAACGAGGCGATGGACGAGGCTGTGTCGGGAGCGGCGTCGGAACGGTAGAGGCTGTCGGCCTGTACTGTACCCAAGTCGGGCCGTTCGTATTTGTTATATATGCCGCAACCGGTTGTCAGTACGGACAGGGCGGCTATCAATATCTTTTTCATTCTCTTTTTCTGTTATGGTTTGTATAATTGTCAGTCTTCCTCGTGTTTGCGGACAGGCATCAGTCTCTCCTGCAAGGTCTGGAATACAATGAACAGTGTGGGCACTACGAAAAGCAGCGCCAATGTTCCGACGATCATTCCGCCTACGGTTCCTACACCTAGGGAGATGTTACCGTTGGCTCCGGCACCCGAGGCAACAACCAGTGGAAACAGACCGATGATCATCGTAAGGGCTGTCATCAGGATAGGGCGCAGACGGACGCCTGCTGCCGATACGGCTGCTTGTGCGATGGTCATGCCCTGGCGGCGGCGAGCTGAGGCATACTCGGTCAGAAGGATGGCTGTTTTGGCCAGCAGGCCGATTAGCATGATGAGACCTGTCTGCATGTAGATGTTGTTTTCCAGTCCCCACATTTTGGCGAAGAGGAAACTTCCCATCAGTCCAAACGGTACACTCAACATGACGGCCAGCGGTACAAAGATGCTCTCGTACAGGGCGCAGAGGATGAGGAAGACGAAAATGATACAGATGGCGAAAATGATAACCGTGTTGCTTCCGCTTCCGGCCTCTTCACGTGTGATACCACCGAACTCGTAGCCGTAGCCTACGGGCAATGTTTCCTTGGCCACTTCGGCAATGGCGGCAATGGCTTCACCCGTACTGTAACCGTCGGCAGGAAGTCCGTTTACCTGAATGGAACTGTAGAGATTGAAACGGGTAAGTGTCTCAGTTCCATATACCTTGGTCAGGTTGACGAATTGGCCGATGGGGGCCATCTCACCCGACGAGGTACGTATGAACATATTGTTCAAGGCGTTCTTGTCCAGACGATAAGTCTTTTCGGCCTGTACCATGACGCGGTAGAGTTTGGAGAAACGATTGAAATTGGACGAATAGTTTCCGCCGATGAAGCCCGACAGAACGCTGAGCACATCGGTAGTCGTAACGCCTGCACGTTGGCATCGAGCGGCATCCACTTCGACGGTATATTGCGGGAATTTTGTGTCAAATGAAGTATAGGCCATCTGGATTTCGGGACGCTGGTTCAGAGCAGCGATGAAATTCGTGGTATATTTCTGTAATGTATTGATGTCGCCACCTGCACGGTCCTGTACATAGAGTTCGAAGCAGTTTCCCATACCGTAGCCCATGATGGTCGGTTGGGCAAAAACGAAGAGCTTGGCCGATTTGATATTGGCTGTGCGACGGTAAATCTCGCTGATAACAGCATTGATGTTGTCTTGGCTTTTTGTCCGTTCGTCCCAGGGTTTCAGTTTGATGATGAGCATACCACCTGACGGTGCCTGTCCGCCCATCATACTATAGCCGCTGACATTGGAGTAACGGGATATCTGGGGAATGTCTTTGATACATTTCTCGACTTCGGACATGGCTTTGATGGTCTGCGAGAGACTGCTGCCCGGAGGAGTGGTGACGTTCATAAAGATACAGCCCATGTCTTCCTCGGGGACCAGACCAGTCTTGGTCGTTTTCATCAAGACCACCAGCAAGGCGATACTGGCTACCAGTGCAGTTCCTACTATCCATTTGCGACGGAAGAACCACTTTACTCCACCTTTGTATCGAAGAATCAGACGGTTGAACGAAGCTTCGAAAGCCTGGTGGAAACGGGAAGAAAAACTTAGTTTCTGGCCGGTAGAGGTATCGATGTGCGGTGTCATGATCAGGGCACACAAGGCAGGACTCAGGGTAAGGGCGTTGATGGCCGAAATGCCCACGGCAACAGCCATAGTCAAACCAAACTGCATGTAGAAGGTTCCGCTGGTGCCTCCCATGAACGAAGAAGGAATGAACACGGCCATAAATACCAGTGATGTGGTAACAATGGCAGCTGCAATGCCGTCCATGGCGCCCGTCGTGGCTTTATAAGGTGAACGGACACCTTCGTCGAACTTGGCCTGTACCGCCTCGACCACTACAATGGCATCGTCAACTACCGTACCGATGACCAACACAAGCGCGAAGAGTGTCAACAGGTTGAGGCTGAAGCCGGCTATATAAAGGAAAGCAAACGTACCTACCAGCGACACGATGATGGACACAGCAGGAATGATGGTGGAACGTACACTTTGCAGGAAGACATACACAACGAGGATAACGAGGATGATGGCTTCAATCAAGGTCTTCACCACTTCGTTGATGGAGGCGTCGAGGAAGTCCTTCGTACTCATCAGGTCGGTCAATACCAATCCTTTTGGCAACTCTTTGGCTATTTCTGCAGTCAGTTTGTCGATTTCTTCAATGATTTCGTTGGCATTGGAACCGGCTGTTTGCGAAATCATACAAGTGGCACCCGGATGACCGTTGATCTCACTGTTGTAGGCATAACTTTGGGCACCAAGTTCAACTTTAGCAATATCCTTCAGACGGAGTACTTCACCGTTTGAGAGAGATTTGATAACGATGTTGCCGAATTCTTCAGATGTCTCGTATCGTCCGCGGTATTTGAGGGTGTACTGATAGGTGTTTTCCGAATCCTCACCCAGCGTACCGGTAGCAGCTTCTACATTTTGGTCACCTAGAGCACTGATAACGTCGTCGGGTACCAGCGAATACTGAGCCATGACTTGGGGATTGAGCCAGATACGCATCGCGTAGTCGCCACCCATCACGTTCACATTACCTACACCAGTGATACGTGAAAGACGAGGTTCGACGTTAATCTTGAAATAGTTGTTGATGAATGTCTGGTCATAGCTGTTGTCGGGACTGTAGAGGGGCAGAATTTTCAGCATACTGTTTTGCCTTTTTTCTACGGTTACACCGATTTTGGTCACTTCAGCTGGCAAAAGACCCTCGGCTTCGGACACACGGTTCTTGGTGTTGATGGTAGCCATGTCGGGGTCTGTACCCTGCTTGAAGTAAACAGTGATGCTTCCCGAACCGTTGTTGGTGGCGGTAGAGGTCATGTAGGTCATGTTTTCTACACCGTTGATGGCTTCTTCCAATGGGACAATGACACTCTTTTGTACGGTTTCGGCATTGGCACCTGTATAGCTGGTCGATACCGATACGGTAGGTGGTGCGATGTCGGGATATTGTTCCATAGGCAGATTGAACAGGCTGATGAGGCCCAGCATCAATATCAACACCGATATGACGCATGCCAGGATGGGGCGGTCAATGAATGTTCTAAGTTTCATAACGTAGTCCTCCTTTCAGATTTAATTGGCAGGTGCGTTATCGGCTGTTGGGGTACCTACTACGGTTCCTTCCTGAACCAGACCGGCTCCTTCGGCAATGATGGTTTCACCTTCTTCCAGTCCGCTTTCTACAATGTATTCTTTTCCATTGTTTACGGGGAATACGCTCACTTGGGAAGATGTAGCCTTTCCGTCTACTACTTTATATACGAATATTTTGTCCTGGATTTCGTAGGTGGCTTCCTGTGGTACGATAAGTACGTTTTCCTTTATATAAGGAAAGATGACGGTTCCACTTCCTCCGTTACGCAACATGTGTTCGGGATTGGGGAAAGTTGCTCTCAGACTTACAGCTCCCGTACTGGTATCGATTGTTCCACTTATGGCGTCGATACGTCCCTTATGGGCATATGTCAAGCCATCGCTGAGTTTCAGTTCTACTTCGGGCATTTGCTTCATGGCTTCATCCAGTGTTTTGTACTGACGTATCAGTGAAAGTACCTGGCTTTCGGTCATGGAGAAATAAACATACATCTCTGTATCGTCGGACACGGTAGTGAGGGGTGTAGTGATCGATGCGTCTACCAAGGCTCCTACACGATAGGGGAGCATACCCGACACACCGTCTACAGGACTTTTCACTTCGGTATACGATAGGTCATTACGTGCGTTCACTTCTTCAGCTTTGGCTTGTGCCAGTGTAGCTTCGGCTTGTAGCAAACTGTTGCGTGCAGTTTGTAGATCGAAGGCTGATACTACGTTCTCTTTGAAAAGTTGTTCTTTACTGTCTGCTGTCAGTCGGGCCGTGGCTACCGAGGCTTCGGCGCTTTTGACGTTGGCAATGGCTGTTTCGAGGGCTGCTTTATAAGGCACTTGATCTATGATGACCAGTGTCTGTCCTTTTTTTACTTGAGCTCCCTCGGCAATACATACCTGGGTGATGGTTCCGCTAACTTGCGGGCGTATTTCTACACTTTGTCGTCCGTTGATGACGGCTGTATAACTTTGACTCAGTGTACGTGATCCGCGTGACACTTCCATTGTTTTGTAGTTTCCTCCGTTCATATTTAGAGGAGCATTCTTACATGCGGTGGCAAGCAGGAGGCAGAGGCTCCATGTGCTTGCGCGTAAAAACATTCTTTTCATTCTTAACTTAATTCATTTAAATGATTATGGCCGCAAAGTTATCGGCAATGTGGGGGCTTCTTTTGGTTTGGTTTCACTTCAGATTGGTTTGAAATCACGTATTACCACTTTTTTGCTTTATATTTTTTAATAAGTGAAAAAAGGCTTCGGACTTTCAAGTCTTTCTTCTATATTTACCCTCGAAAAAGAGCAAGAGATGCTCTTGAACAAGGTTCGCTGGAAGAGAGAGGAAGCAGATGGTTTCATAATAAATTGATGAATGGAATATGGTAAATCTGAAAGAGTATGTTCTCGACTGGTTAGGACCGGATAGGGTGCAGGCCGGTATTGTGGAAATGGCGGCATGCGGTAGTGAAGTGATAATGGTGAAGTTGGCAGGGGCTTGTCTGACATTGGGTCGAAAGCTTCCTGATAGAGAATATCACGTTAGTATGCTGATGACCAGAGGTGAGCTTCGTCTGACATTGAACGGTGATCGCGTGGGGTTGTTTGCTCCGGCTTATATTGACTTTATTGCTTCTAACCAATGGAAAAATGTGACGGTAGAAGGAAATCTGGAAGGTTATCTGTTGGTGGTTGAACGGAATTTTTTTCTTGAAACGACTTCTAAATTGCGTTCTAGAATCTCAGAGAAGATGATGGCTTATGCTAAACGACCTTTTGTCTCACTGAACAGTGAAGAGGTAGTGGGACTTCAGGGACTCTCTTCTTCTTTATTTGCTTTGATGTCGGCAGAAAAGAATGGCATCTTTCATCGTGAATTAGTACAGAGCATGTTGCGTGCCTGTCAGTGTGAGCTATGGAATATTGTTTTTCGTCAGGGTGAGTCTGTAGGGAAAGCGGAAGAACTTTATCGTTTGGGAGAAATGGTTGCACATTTTCTTTATCTGGCTCACACCTATTGTTGCGAACGTCACGAAGTGAACTGGTATTGCGAACAGTTGGGTGTGTTGCCCAATGCCTTGACTGCAACATTAAAAAGATTTTATGGGAAAACAGCCCGTAGCATTATAGACGACTTGCTTATAACTGAAGCGAAGGTTGCTTTGAGAAACCCTGAATTAAGCGTGCAGGATATATCAGACAAACTTTGCTTCAGTGACCAGTCGGCTTTCGGCAAGTTCTTCAAGCGTTATTGTGGAATGTCTCCTGCTCTCTTTCGTCGTGAGCAGGAGAAGGAAAAATAGGTTGATCATTAATAATTGTTGAATATATTGTGATTGGATTTTTGTGGCAGAGAAATTGTAAACGAAGTTTTATGATAGGGGTGGGAGATTACAGATAATTCTCCACCATGCATACGTATAATTTGCCGGGATAAACTGAGGCCTATGCCTGTTCCATTCGTTTTTGTGGTAAAAAAAGGTATAAATATATCTTCAATTAGGTTAGATGGAATGCCAGAACCGTTATCTGTTATCTTTATGAATAGTATCGTTTCTTTGCGATATATTTCTATATGTATTTTTTTATTAGATTGTTGTGTAAATGCTTGTATTGCATTTTTCAACAAATTGATTAAAACTTGCGATAACATTTTCTCATCTGCATAAATTTTTATTTCTGGTTGAAAAAGGTCAACCGAAAAATCGATATGTTGTTGTACTAAATCTTCTTTATATAGTGTCTGAATGCTTTCAATTAAATCTGTTAATGAAAAGTACTTCATTTCAGGATGTTTTAATCCTGAAAATTGTCTATATGATTCTGTGAAATAAATTAGATTTTGTCCCTGACTTTTGATGGTTTCGAGTCCACGTATTGTTTTTTCAATAGTGTGATCCGTAATGTGTTTTGTGTGTTCTGAAGTATTTTTTATTTGAAAATAAGAAAGAAGGGTTTCAGATAGTGAAACAATGGGTGTGATAGAATTCATTATTTCATGTGTCAAGACTCGCATTAGCTTTTCCCAAGACTCATATTCTTTTTGATGTAATTTACGCTCGAACTCAATCTTTTTATGTTCTGATATTAAAGTATATACTCTATTAAAAGATGCATATAAATATCGTTGTTCTTTGGATCCAATATTTTCTGGAAAATAAAGCATGGATTCATTATCTTCTATAGAATCAAAAAAAAATTTCATTTTCCGATTATAAGAATTCAAGTAATAAACAAGTCTCCCAATAAGGCCAAAAGCTATTAGAATCGTAATTGTTCCTAGTATTATAGCTTTTCTTGAAATAATACCTGCAAGCCCGAGCCCAAGTGTAAAGACTATGAGTAATACAAATAAAAGGATGTGTATGTATAAACGAGTGCTAAACATTTAATTAAAAATTGAAACGTGTTAATTTGTTATATAATGTTTGTCTACTGATACCTAATTGTTCGGCTGCTGCTGTTAAATTTCCTGAATTTTGAGATATAGCTGCTAATATAGCTTTTCTTTCTACTTCTTTTAAATTAGGAACTCTATCAAAAGAAAATGTATTATCTAAATGTATAGAGATATCAGATGGTTTTATTATATCTTTTTCTGCTAAGATCACAGCTTTTTCAATGGTATATTGTAATTCCCTAATATTTCCAGGCCAATTATGACTTTCCAGCTTTTGTATGGTTTTGGGATGTAAGGATAATCCTGTCCGTTTATACAAATTAGCGTATTTTTTTAAGAAAAATTCTGCAAATGTCGCTATGTCTTCTTTACGGTGTCGTAAAGGAGGAATTTCTATTTGTATAGTGTTTATACGATAAAATAAATCCTCACGGAAATGAGCTTGCTTTACCATTTCAAGTAAATTCCGATTAGTGGCGGCAATTAATCGTATGTCAATTGGAATCTTTTTATTACTTCCAAGTCGGGTTATTTCTCTATTTTGTAAAGCAACTAATAACTTTGCTTGCAATCCTAAAGATAAGTTTCCAATTTCATCAAGAAAAAGTGTACTTCCATTTGCCGCTTCAAATTTACCAATTCTACTCTCGTATGCATCTGTAAAAGCTCCTTTTTCATGTCCAAACAATTCACTTTCAAATAATGTTTCACTGATAGATCCCATATCGATATTAAACATTTCATACTGACTGCGAAGAGATAAACGATGAATCTCGCGAGCTAATACTTCTTTGCCTGTACCATTTTCACCAAAAATTAAGATGTTTGCATCTGTTTTGGCTACTTTAGTTACAAGTCTTATTATTTTCATCATCGCTGGAGAATGGCCAATAATCATTCCTGGTTCACTAGCTCCTTTAATAGAATTAGCAGGTAATTTATGTTTTGCTTCTTGTAATGTAGTTCTTATTTTTTTTATCAAGTTGTCATTATTCCAAGGTTTTAATACAAAATCTGCTGCTCCACTTTTTAATGATTTTACAGCAAGATCAATATCTCCATAAGCCGTTAGCATAATAACTGGTAGTTCAGGTCTAATTTCATGTATGCGCTGGAGCCAAAACAAGCCTTCATTACCTGTATTAAAACCAACAGAAAAATTCATATCTAAAATGACTAAATCAATTATGAATTCATCTAAAATAGAAAATATCTTATTGGGATCAGATACAGTCTCTATTTTCTCAAATTCTCTTTCCAAGAGAAGTTCTAGAGAAGTTAATACGCTTTTGTTGTCATCGACAATTAGAATAGTACCAGTTTGCATATGTTCTTTTTTTTAAAGGTAAAAATACCTGTTTTACAGATGTCGAACAAAAAAACGCCTAAATATTTGACACTTCAGAAATTTTATTTATGCCCCTTTCTTAATTTTTATAATTATAATGATGTTTTTGTGGAAGGATAACTAAAATAACACAAGTGGAATTATTCTTTGTGTACAAGAATTGTTTGTTGAGAAAAGACTAAATCAAAAATCCTATAATAAATATAAATGTTTAACTGAGAATCAATCAAAATGTAAGTCTTCCGAGATTTGTGGAGTTTAAGATAAGAGCGATATGTACATACATCATTCTTAGTGTCAAAAAGATAGACGTTTATACGTCAATAAATTGGACGTTTAGTTCTATTTTGATTTTATAAACATCTAGTTTCCAATGTATTATGATAGTGGCACACAATTTGTATCATATAAGCCAAATAGAATAATGTAAAGTAATCGATATGAGTTCTGAAACACCTATTAGGCAATGTTTATTGATTTTTTTATCGATTTGTTATTTCGTTTTGCCTGAAATTAGTAATGCGCAATCCGAATGGACCGAATCTGAATGTATACGATATGCAATTGAGCATAATTTACGGATACAAAATAAAAAATTGGATGCTAAAATTGCCAATACAGATATTATAGCTGCTTATGGTAATTTTTTACCTTCAATTAGTACTATCAGTGTATTGGGAAAGCAGTTTGGACATTCCATAGATCCATTAACAAACCAATATACTTCTGAGTCTTTTTTAGAAAATACGATCGGACTAAATATTTTTCTCCCTGTATTTGAAGGCTTTTCGCGTGTTGATAAATTGTTGTTTTATAAAATGAACAAAAAAATTAATGTGTTGTCAAGTAAAGTGGAAGAAAATAATTTGGCTTTTGAAGTTTTAGAAGCATTTTATCGTTATTCTTTCGATAAAGAAATGCACAAACTTGCAGTTGAACAACGGAAACTAAGTGAATATTATTGCAGGCAGATGATGGAATATGTTGATTTAGGAATACGTTCCCTTTCCGACTTACAAGAAGTAAAAGCACGGTTACAATCCGATGTTTATCAAGAAACGGTGAAATCTAATAATTGCAATCTTTCTCTATTAACTCTGAAAGAACTTATGAACATTAAAGAAACTGATACATTGTCTATTGTCATCACAGAGAGTAGGATGGATATAACTGACAGTCTTTTAAACTTAAATGAACTATATTCCATTTCTGAATTAACTCTTCCAGAATATCATATTATGAATATGAAAGAAAAAGCTTCTCGTAAACTATGGTCTATGGCAAAAAGAGTTTTTTACCCTTCAATTCGTCTGGAATTTAATTTGAATACTGGATATTATAATACGGCAAAGAATAAATCTGGTGATATTATTCCCTATCGAGAACAATTAAATAATAATATGAATAGGTATATTGGAATATGCGTATCTTTACCAATATTCAACGGGTTATCTCGTTTGGAGAATATAAGAAAAGAAGAACTTCGTTTGCAGCAAGTACAGAATGAAAATGAACAACAACGTTTATCATTATATAAACAAATACATAATACATACCTTTCTTTTCAATCTGCACTTAAGGAATGTCAATTAGCTAAAGAACAACTTCGTGCGGATTCTATTACATGGAAAGAAAGTGAAGAAAAATGGAGGGAGGGTATGATATCTATGTTCGAATTATTAGAAAAACGCAATCAATACATGCGGAGTAAAGCAGAGATAATACGTACCAAACTGCAATATAGTCTTCAAAAAAGAGTGATACGATTCTATCAGGAAGGAACATTTTTGTAATAAAAATTAATTATAAAATAAAAATGAAGCAGATTGATTATAACGGCATGGATACAAAAATTGAGAAAAAATCCAAATTTTCAAAGAAAATGATTTGTATTATAATTGGTTCAATTACTATTCTTTTGGGGGTATTATGGATAACATTTCGTGTCAATTCATCCTCTATGAATGTAAACAAAGATGGCATAACAATTTCTACTGTACAAAAGGGAGAATTTAATGATTACATAAGAGTAGTTGGACAGGTTATTCCGGATCATATCATATATTTGGATGCTATTGAAGGGGGACGAGTAGAGGAACGTTTGATAGAAGAAGGAACGCAAGTAAAAGCTGGAGATATAATTCTTCGTCTTAGTAATCCGCTGTTAAATATTGGTATTTTACAAAGTGAGGCAAACTTGGCTTATCAGGAAAATGAACTTCGTAATACTCGCTTGAATATGGAACAAGAGCATCTTAGTTTGAAGCAAGAACGTATTACACTGAATAAAGAATTAATACAGAAGCAACGTCGTTTTCAACAATACTCACATCTATTTCAAAAGAATTTAATATCCAGGGAAGATTATTTACAGTCACAGGAAGATTATAATTCAATTTCAGAACAAGTCAAAGTTTTAGATGAAAGGATCAAACAAGATGTACAGTTACGTGATAATCAATTACAAAGTCTAAATGAAAATATACGAAACATTAAAAAAAGTCTTTTACTTGTACGTGAACGTTTAGAGAACTTAAAGATAAAAGCGCCTGTTGATGGACAATTAGGAAATATAGAAGCTCAAATAGGACAATCTATATCTCAAGGTGAACGTATAGGACAAATTATTACTCCAGAATTAAAGGTAGAAGCAAAGATTGATGAGCATTATGTGGAACGTATACATTCTGGCCTTTTGGCTAATTTTGAGCGTGAAGGAAAAAAGTATAGTTTGAAAATAACAAAAGTATATCCGGAAGTACAAAATGGACAATTTCGCACTGATTTGCATTTTATTTCTGATAGACCTGTGAATATCCGTTCTGGACAAACATATCACTTAGATTTACAATTGGGTGATCCTATAGAGGCAGTTCTTATTCCACGTGGAAGTTTTTATCAGTCAAGTGGAGGGGAATATGTATATGTAGTAGATGAGAAAGAAAAAGTGGCTCATCTGCGCCAAGTTCGATTAGGACGACAGAATCCTTTGTATTATGAAGTTCTGGATGGGTTGAATCCTGGAGAGAAGGTTATTATTTCCGGATATGATTTATTTGGTAAAAATGAACACTTAAAATTACGATAATGGAATATTTTTCTCAAATTATTAAAAGTCAGAGGGCAAAGAGGTCTCTTACAGCCCTTAATTTATTGGGCCTTTCTGTGTGTATAGGTTCGGCTCTGTTGATTCTTTTTTATGTACGGTTTGAATTAAGTTTTGACACATTTCATGATGGCGATCGAATTTATCGTGTAGAAAGTCGTCTTTATGAAGGGAACGTTTTGACGGACAATTGGGCTACAACGACATTTGGCCACGCTCCTGTCATGTTTCGTGAGATTCCTGGCATCGAACAATATGTAAGGGTGACAGCACAAGACCGTGAACAAGAAGTTACATACAAGGATCGTCAGTTTATAGAGGAAAAATATTGTTATACGGAACCTGCCTTTTTTGATTTATTTAATTTCCCCATAATTAAAGGGGAGAAGGAAGGACAATTAGTTCGTCCAAATACAGTTGTAATTACGGAAAGTACTGCACATCGCTATTTTGCAGATAGTGATCCTATTGGTAAAATCTTGACCTTTAAAACACCTTCATCTGAACAGCATTTTGAGGTTACAGGAATAATTGCAGATATGCCATATAACTCTCATTTACGTTACGATTTTTTATTGTCGTATTCTTCTATTCCAGAAGCAAGACGTGACATTTGGTATATTCATGGTGTGTATACTTACATACGTCTTAAACCCGGTAAAAGTCCAAGCGATATAGAAGAAAATTTTCATTCTATATCAGAAAAATATAAGACATCTGCATTAAAGTATAAAGATTGGAGAGTTGAACTTATTCCTTTAAAAGATATACATTTGACTCCTCGTAAATCATATGAAAAGGAAGAAAAAGGTAGCAAAACAGCTGTCCAGATTCTTTTTATTATGGCTGTAGCTTTATTGTTAATCGGATGGGTAAATGCTTTGAACTTAACTATTGCGCGTTATTTAGAAAGAGGAAAGGAATTTGGGCTTAGAAAAGTATTCGGAGCTTCTCGTCGACAAATTGTAATACAAGGATTACTTGAATCAGGGTTATTCAACTTATTGGCATTGGTCTTAGCTTTGGGATGGATAGAAGTATTGTTGCCTATTGTTTCCCGTTGGGTTGGACAAAATTTTGCATTTGACGTTTTTAACTCATTAGAATGTTGGAGTATGGTATTAATGATATTTGTCTGTGGAACCCTTTTTATTGGTTTATATCCGTCATTTCTACTTACTCATATTAAGCCTTCAGACATCATGCGAGGTAAATTTTTACATAGTCGAAAGGGAAATAAAATTAGGAAAATATTAATTGTCATTCAATTTGTAGCTTCTTTTATTTTAGTTTCAGGAACAATTGTAGTAATTAGACAAATACATTTTATGCAACAAGAAACTTCTTCTGCTATGTTTGATCGAGTTTTGGTTTTGAAATATCCTGCTTTAACAGAAAATATGTCTGTACAAATGATGAACTTTAAGAAAAGACTGGAACAGGAGTCCTTTATAAGTCATGTGGCAGTTTCTGGTGCAGTTCCAGGTGCGGAAGTAGCAAATTATTTCACTAATCGTCCTTATGGAAGCGACATATCAGAAATAAAACTGATACAAATGTTTGCTGTAGATTATGATTATTTGACTCTGTATTCTCTTAAAATCATTTGTGGCCGTATTTTTTCTGAGAATTATGGAAATGAACTAAACAAGGTCGTCTTGAATGAGGAGGCTGCCAGATTACTTGGATACTCTTCTCCTGAAGATGCATTAGGCAAACAATTGGCCATGGAAGTCTTGGAAGAACCTCTTGAAATTATCGGTGTTGTGAAAAATTACCACCAACAATCACTTGCTGAACCATATAAGCCAATAATGTTTTTTATAAAAGAACGTGTTCCTTTTATTGCGACACCGTATATTTCTATTCAATTCAATACAGAAATTAATGCAAAACAAGTTGCAAAGATAGAGCAGATATATAAAACATATTTTCCTTCAGCCGTATTTTCATATTTTAGGTTGAGTGATTACAATGATGATTTGTATAAATCAGATCGTAATTTTAGTTGGATTTTTACATGTGCATCATTGCTTGCAATATTTGTAGCTTGTTTGGGGTTATGGATTATGACTCTTTTTTCTACAATGGCTCGTGTAAAAGAAATTGGAATAAGAAAGGTGTTAGGGGCTGATAAGATAAGTCTTTTTTGGGTTTTAACACGGGAGTTGATATTACTTACGATATTGGCTACAGTATTGGGAACTCCTCTTTCTATTATTTTGATGGATGAATGGCTTGGAACTTATGCCTTTCATATTGTTTTGCCTTGGTGGGGATATGTAATAGCATTTGTGTTAATGATATTTGTCGCTTTATTGACAGTAGCTCATCAAGTTTGGCGTGTAATTCGTTTAAAACCAATGCGTATCTTGAGAAATGAGTAATTTAAATTTTTAAAATATGATTAGAACAGAAAATCTTTCCATGGTCTTTACGACAGAAGATGTACAGACCAGAGCATTAAACAATGTAAATTTGGAGATTGAACAAGGGGAATTTGTTGCCATTATGGGACCGTCAGGATGTGGAAAGTCAACGTTGCTAAATATTTTAGGAACGCTAGACATACCTACGTCTGGGAAATATTTTATTAACGAGAAAGAGATGACCAAAATGAATGAAAATCAGTTGAGTTCTTTTCGTAAGAAAAATATTGGCTTTGTGTTCCAAAGTTTTAATCTGATAGATGAATTAACGGTATTTGAAAATGTTGAGTTACCATTAGTTTATCTGGGTATTCAAAAGAAAGAACGAATATCAAAAGTAATGAATGTATTAGAACAAATGAATATAGCCCATCGTGCCAAACACTTTCCACAGCAATTGTCAGGAGGGCAACAACAACGAGTGGCCATTGCTCGTGCTATAGTCACAGATTGTCCTTTGATATTAGCAGATGAGCCAACTGGTAATTTGGATTCAACAAATGGTGTCGAAGTCATGACGTTACTCCAACAACTTAATAAACAGGGAACAACAATTATAATGGTTACACATTCGGAAAGAGATGCTGGTTATGCCAATCGAGTGATTTATTTGTTGGATGGTAGAATAATAAGTAAGTAAAATGTAATAATATATCAGTCAATTCTTAAAATATTCTATTATAGGAATTTTATTTCAGGAGGTCTTCTATGGTCCGGCTGATGTTCGTTTGGGCCACGTCTTTCTGCATGGCTGTGCTGATGGGCATATCCGGAGGGGTGGTGTCATATACTTGGCTGAAACCGGCCGAACGAAGTATTTCTTTGTCGGCTACTTGGCCGGCTATCAGAACGACAGGAATACCTGTTTGGCGGGATTCGTTCAGTACACCTGCCGGAACTTTCCCCATTGTAGTCTGCCGGTCGGCGCGGCCTTCACCTGTAATGATCAGGTCTGCTCCCTTTATCTTGTCCCTAAATCCGTTGGCTTCCAGCAGCAAGCTGATGCCCGGACGGAGTGCGGCGTTCAGAAAGGCAGCCAGTGCGCCGCCCAGTCCTCCTGCGGCTCCAGCACCGGGTAGGGTGGCAATGTCGTGTCCTGTCGTTTGTCGGTAGAGTTCGGCCAGATGGCGCAGGCCTTTGTCAAGCTGTTGCACCTCGTCGGGGCTGGCACCTTTTTGTGGAGAGAAGATATAGGCTGCACCTTCGGGGCCGTAGAACGGATTGCGGACATCGCAGGCAGCGGTACATCGGACGGTCTTTAAGGCTGGGTGGGCAAACGAGGTATCTATTCTGTCTGTTTCTTCCATGTCGCAACCCCTTCCTTCCAGTTCCTGACCCTGACGGTCTAGAAAACGGATACCTAAAGCGCTGAGCATGCCCATCCCTCCGTCGTTGGTAGCACTGCCACCCAGTCCGATGACCATGTGGTTGCATCCCCTGTCGAGGGCATCGCGCATCAGTTCGCCTGTCCCACGGGTAGTGGTTAGCAGAGGATTGCGTTGGTTTTCAGGCACAAGGGGGAGTCCGCTGGCCGAAGCCATTTCGATGTAGGCCGTTTGTCCGTCGGAACTTATCAGATAACGTGCTTTCACTTTCTCGTCCAAAGGTCCCTGTACACGGAGGCGCACTTCCTGTGCACGTAAGGCAAAAAGGGCTTCCAGCATACCTTCGCCACCATCGGCTATCGGGATACAGACGATTTCAGCTTGAGGATACACCCGCCGGATGCCTTCGAGAGCAGCGGCTTCGGCCTCGGCAGAGGTGAGGCTTCCTTTAAAGGAGTCGATGGCAAGGACTATCTTTCTCATGACTTCAGTGGATTGGTGTGTTGCAAAATTAGGATTTTTGTCGGGAATAGGCGAGGAGTAAGTGGAAAAATGCATTATCTTTGTCGGTATGAACGAAGACGTATACAGAACCATAGCCGCTCCTGCCGAGGGTATTTATACGGAGAAGCGGAGCAAATTCATAGCCATTGCCTTGCCTGTACGTACGGTAGACGAAGTGAAGGCTTTGCTGGAGGAGTATCAGAAAAAATATTACGATGCCCGTCATGTGTGTTATGCCTACATGCTCGGCCCCCAGCGCAAAGACTTTCGGGCAAATGATAATGGCGAGCCGTCGGGTACGGCCGGAAAGCCTATCCTGGGACAGATAAACTCCAACGAACTGACGGACATCCTCATTATCGTGGTGCGCTACTTCGGAGGCATCAAGTTGGGGACGAGCGGGCTGATTGTGGCCTATAAGGCCGCCGCTGCCGAAGCACTTGCCGCCGCCGAGGTCGTGGAGAAGACGGTGGACGAATGTATCCGCTTCTGGTTCGAATATCCTTTTATGAATGACGTGATGAGGGTGGTCAAGGAAGAAGGCCCTGAGATTGTAGAGCAGGGTTACGACATGGATTGCCGCATGACACTCCGCATACGTAGCTCCCTGATGCCACGCTTGCGGGCACGGCTGGAGAAAGTGGAGACATTGAGAATAGAGGAGTAGGGATTTATATCGATAACTTTACACATTATATATAAGTATGTTCAAAGCAACAAAAAGAGAGTTGGGCGAGATTTATGCCTTTTTCCGTCTGCTGGCGGATGGAAGCTTGTATATGGGTACACCTCAGGTACAGAAGGACATGAACCGTTGCTGGCCTGTGGCGCTGGTTCAGCGTGAGGAACACGATGGTACGCGTCGGTATTATATAGAAAAGGACGAAATCCGCATGGTGTCGGGCGAGGTAGACCGTAGTGGGCAGTTTGTGCCGAAGGAGGAGGCAGAATCGGTCACTTTTCCGAGAGCCGACTTTGGCGAGGCGGCCGACTATGTACTCGATATCCTGAAGCATTCGTCAGGCGAAGAAGTCGAAGTACCCGACGGCTTGGAAGGTTTCCTCGACGCCATACGCATTTATGACCTGGAAGCCAAGACCGATGACCGTACCGACTTCAAGGTGGCTTTCTGGCAGAAAGACGCTCCCTTGACGGGCTTTTGTGTGCGTTGTCGCCTGAGTCCCATGAATCCGTTGCTCGACGGCGGGCGTACGGCCAACCTGAAGCTGGAGCAGACAGGCGTGAAGTTTGCCGTTCCTACGGTCAACAAGGTGAATGCCTTGCCCGAATCGCCTAATGAAGTGGCCGAGCGTATGCTGATGATTGAGCGGCTGGGTGGTGTGCTGAAGTATAGCGACGTGGCCGACCGCGTGTTCCGTTGCAACCTGCTGATGATTGACCTGCACTTCCCCCGCATGCTGGCCGAGATGGTTCGCCTGATGCACCTCGAAGGCATTACGCGTGTTTCCGAACTGACGGAACGTATCAAGGAACTCAACCCGTTGAAGATAAAGGATGAACTCATACAGAAACATGGTTTCTATGAATACAAGATGAAGCAGTTCCTGCTGACACTGGCTTTGGGAATGCGTCCTGCCAAGATTTTCAGAGGAACCGATTCGGCTGTCGAAGGCATGTTGTTGGTTGATGGGCAAGGCGAGCTACTCTGCTATCATCAGTCGTGCCGACAGGACTTTGCCGAATTTCTGTATCAGAATACACGCTTCGAGAAAGGAGCGCTGGAGAAGGACAAATACGGCTTTCTGGAGCGTGAGAACGGCTCCTGGTATTTCAAGTTGAATGTCAAGATAGGACTGGTAAAACGTTGAACCTGATAAATAGAGGAATGATGAACGAAGTATTGCAAAACATCAAGGCACGCCGTAGTGTGCGTGCTTATACTGACCGACAAGTGTCGGCACAAGATCTGGATTTGATTCTTGAAGCTGCTGCTTATGCTCCCAATGGCATGCACTATGAAACCTGGCACTTCACGGCTATTCAGGATGCAGCCATATTAACCGAATTGAACAAGGTTATCAAAGGAGCCTTTGCCAAGAGTGACGAACCCCGCTTGCGCGAACGCGGACAGAGTGAAACCTATTGTTGCTACTATCACGCCCCTACGTTGGTGATAGTTTCCAACGAACCTACGCAGTGGTGGGCGTCGATGGATTGTGCCTGTGCGTTGGAAAATATTTTCCTGGCAGCCCGTTCGCTGGGCATTGGTTCCTGTTGGATCAATCAGCTGGGTCAGACTTGCGATGATCCGGAAGTCCGTGCGTTGCTCACCCGTTTGGGAGTCCCTCAAAATCATAAAGTCTATGGTTGTGCAGCTTTAGGGTATGAGTCGGCCAATACATCTCAGAAAGAGAAGTGGATCAAGGAGGGGACGATCACAATCGTCAGATGAATACTCGAGTGATATCATTTATAGAAAAAGGTGGGCAACTCAAGATTTATATTCACTTGGTTTGTCCACCTTTTTTGAGTCATTTACAGAACATAGATTAACTATTTCCTTTCAGCAAAATATTTCCATAACGGAGCTGCCATGAGAGCCTGACGTATTTGGTCTTTTCGTAACAAGTCGAACACCTCATCTGCAGTGAGCAGATGGATGCTAATATCCTCTGTTTCTTCCAAATGTTGGGTAGAGATAGGTTCTACATCTGTTGCGATAAAGCAATGACAAAGGTTTGTCATGGTGCTGGTATTAGCTGATATTGTCATATGGTGTGTCCACTGTCCACCACCGTAACCAGTTTCTTCATAGAGTTCGCGACGTGCGGCATCAATCGGCTCTTCGCCAGGCTCGCATACACCGGCACATATTTCATAGCCGGTGTAGCGTAGTCCATGACGATATTGTCGTTCCATGAGGAAGTGTCCGTCACGGGTTAGGGCGATGACATTTACCCAATCAGGGTATTCCAGTACGTAATATTCCGGATTTTCCACACCGTTAGGCAAGCGCACATGATCACGTCGTGCTGTTAGCCAAGGGCGACGGATCAGGTATTCACTGTGCAGGACTTCCCATTTCTTTTCGTCATCCATGATTCTGTTTTTTCCTTTTTATTCAAATTTTCCGTAGCGTGTAGGCAATAATTTGCGGTCACCTAATGTGTTGTCTACGCGGGCTACATTTATCCAGAACTTGTTTTCGCGGACAGCTTCTGTGGGGTAAGCGGCTTTCTGCCGTGTGTAACTGTGCTCCCATTGATCGGACACAACCTCATATTCAGGGTGAGGTGCATTGAGCAGGACATTATCAGTCTTGTCGGCGCGTCCTTCTTTTACTTCCTGAATTTCTTCCCAAATGTGGAGCATCACGTCCACAAAATTGTCCAATTCTGCCAGGCTTTCGCTTTCGGTAGGTTCTATCATCAGGGTACCGTGTACAGGGAAGGAAAGGGTTGGAGCATGATAACCATAATCCATCAGACGTTTGGCTATATCGTTCTCACTGATACCAGTCTCTTCGTGTACCTTGCGGCACTCCAAAATCATTTCATGTCCTACAAAACCTTGTGCACCGCGATAAACAATGCCGTAAGTGTTTTGCAGGCAGGCGGCCAGATAGTTGGCATTGAGGATGGCTGTACGGGTAGCTCGTGTCAGACCTTCTGTACCCATCATGCGGATATACCCATACGTGATGGGGAGGATACCTGCACTGCCGAAAGGAGCTGCAGATACTTCATTGGTAGCGTTCCCAAATAGTACATGTCCGGGCAAGAAGGGAACGAGGTGGGCTGCTACACAGATGGGACCTACACCGGGACCTCCTCCTCCATGAGGCGAAGCAAAGGTTTTATGTAGGTTTAGGTGGCAGACATCGGCACCGATAAATCCAGGATTGGTTAAACCTACCTGTGCATTCATGTTAGCGCCGTCCATGTAGACTTGTGCGCCGCAAGTATGGATAATCTTGCATATTTCTACAATTTCGGTTTCGAAAATACCGTGGGTAGAGGGGTAGGTAATCATCAGGGCTGCCAGCGAATTCTTATTCTCTTCGGCTTTGATACGCAAGTCGGTCATATCAACATTGCCATGGTCATCACAAGCACAGGTGACGGTAGTAAAACCGGCTTGTACGGCACTGGCCGGGTTGGTTCCGTGTGCTGATGCAGGGATAAGTATCTTGTTTCGGTGTCCCTGGCCGATGCTTTCCAGATAGGCGCGAATAACGCGTAGACCCGTGTACTCGCCTGCTGCTCCAGAGTTGGGCTGAAGGCTGACACCTGCAAATCCTGTAATGATTTTCAGTTCCTCGCAGAGATTATGAATCAGTTCATGATACCCTTGAGCTTGATCTTCTGGTACAAGAGGATGGAGGTTCATAAACTCAGGACGACTCAATGGAAGCATTTCTGCAGCCGCGTTGAGCTTCATGGTACAGGATCCTAGAGAAATCATGGAGTGAGCCAATGAGATGTCCTTGCGGTCGAGACGTTTGATGTAACGCATCATTTCAGTTTCTGTGTGATAACGGCAGAAGACTTCGTGCGTCAAATATGGGCTCTGGCGTCGGAATGTTTGAGGTAGGGTGCAAGCTTCGGGCACATCGGCTGTTTGTGGTGCTTCTACTCCAGCGGCAATGGCAAAGATAGCGAGCAGAGTGTTGATGGCAGCGATATCCGTTGTTTCGTCAATGCTCATGCCAACGTCGCCATTGTCAAAATATCGTAGGTTTACTTCTTTACTCAAAGCGATAGTACGTATCTGTTGGGCAGAAGTGCTTTCTGGTAGAGAAAAACGCAAGGTGTCGAAATAGACTGAATTCTTTTGCGTATAACCCAGTTTACTGAGTGATTTCTCCAAGAAAACGGCAATGCTGTGGATGCGGGTAGCGATAGCACGAATGCCTTCCTGCCCATGATAGACCGCATAAAATCCTGCCATGGTAGCTAGCAAGGCTTGTGCTGTACAAATATTTGAGGTGGCCTTTTCACGTTTGATGTGTTGTTCACGTGTTTGGAGTGCCATGCGGTAACATAATTTTCCATATTTGTCTTTAGACCATCCGATGATGCGTCCCGGCATGTTGCGTTTGTATTCGTCTCGGGTAGCGAAATAGGCTGCTGACGGACCACCATAGAACATGGGTGTACCTAGTCGTTGGGTTGAGCCGAATACGATATCTGCTCCCCATTCACCCGGGGGAGTGAGCAGGGCAAGGCTCAAAATGTCGGCAGCAACCGCTACTTTACATCCTGCTGTATGGGCTTGCTCTACGAATGTCCGGTAATCTTCTACATTTCCGTTGGCATTGGGATACTGGAGGACACAGGCGAATATGTCGGATGTCAACTCTGCCTCATTATATTTTCCTGTACGCAGAACCATGCCTTGAGGGATGGCACGGGTAGTCATGACTGCCAGGGTTTGAGGGAAAATAGATTCATCCACAAATACAACGTTGGCTCCATCTTTCTGTTGCTGGCGCGAACGGAGAGCGTACATCATAGTGACGGCTTCAGCTGCGGCTGTGGCTTCATCTAGCAGTGAACAGTTGGCTAAGGGCATTCCTGTCAGGTCTGATATAGCGGTTTGGAAATTCATCAGGGCTTCAAGGCGGCCTTGCGATACTTCGGTCTGATAAGGTGTATAGGAAGTGTACCAAACCGGATTTTCAAAAACGTTGCGTTGGATAACAGCCGGAGTAATGGTACCATACCATCCCATACCGATATAGGTTGTGTAGAGTTTGTTCTTAGAAGCGAGTTGGGCAATATGTTGTGCAAACTCGTATTCGGTCATGGGCTTGGGCAGATCGAGCGGTTCCTTCAGACGGATATTCGAGGGAATGGTCTTGTCGATCAGTTCGTCTAAGCTGCTCACGCCTATTTTGCGAAGCATGGTCTCTTCATCTTTTGGGCCGATGCCATTATGGCGTCGGGATAAAAAGTCGTTTGTCATGGCGATATTATTTAAGATAGTAAATGTTTTATTGGTTATGAATTGTTTTTTTCTTTTATCTGAAAAACGGATTTTCTGCTTTCTCGATTCCAATGGTAGTCGGAGCTCCATGGCCGGGGTAGACAATCGTTTCGTTGGGAAGGACAAACAGGCGGCTGCAAATATGCTCGATCAGTGTGTCGAAATTACCTCCAGCCAAGTCGGCCCGTCCGATGCTTCCTTGGAAAAGTACATCTCCAGAGAACATGCAGTGCTCTGCTGCACAGTAATATACCAAGCTTCCAGGTGAATGCCCCGGTACGTGGATACATTCTAGTTGTGTATGACCGAAAGTGATAATATCACCGTCATACAGGTATTTTCCCAACGGTGGAAGCTCTTCCTGAAACTGGAAGCCGAACATACGACTCTGTTTGGGAGCGTTCTCTATCCAATATTCATCAGCCTGGTTGGCTTCTGCTTTCAATCCGAATTCTTTCAGTACGAATGGATTTCCAAAAATATGGTCTAGATGGAGATGCGTGTTGAGCAGGTGTTTCACTTGCAGATTGTTTCCCTGGATGAAGTTTTTCAGGGCTTGTTTCTCTTCTTCGTAGAAACAGCCGGGATCGATAACTACCGCTTCGTTGGTTTCATCCCACAGCAAGTAGCAGTTCACAGGAAACATATTGAATTCAAATCTTTTTATTTTCATAATTTGTACAGGTCTTATTCTTGTTGCTTGTTTCGGGCAAATTGTTTTTTATCCTGCCACGTATACTACTTTTTTTGTTTCAAAAAAATCTTCGTCAAAATAGTCGCTCAAATTCCACATTGTGGTCTTGTTTCTGAAGGGCATCGTTTCGTGTTCCAGTTCTCCCCCTTTCAGGCAGATGAGTCCATTAGGTAAAGCATTCTGTTGGTGGGTAGAGAAATTTTTCCGTATGATTTTCATCAGGTCGGTCAGTGGCATTACTGCGCGACTCACCACAAAGTCATACATGTCTTTTATCTCTTCGGCACGCGCATGGCTGAAAGTGACATTTTTTAGCCCGATACTGTTTGCTACTTCAGAAGCTACACGTACTTTCTTGCCGATGCTGTCTACCAGATGGAATTTGACTTCCGGGAAAAAGATAGCCAAGGGGATGCCGGGAAATCCTCCGCCAGTTCCCAAATCCATGATTTTGGTTTCAGGACTGAAATGGATTACCTTGGCAATGCCCAGCGAATGGAGTACATGATGTTCGTACAGGTTGCCAATATCCTTGCGTGAAATGACGTTGATTTTGGCATTCCAGTCTGTATAGAGTTCTCCCAGAGCTGCAAACTGTTCCTTTTGCTTTTCGTCCAGTTCGGGGAAATATTTTAATAACAGTTCCATAAAATTCAGTTGATTTGGCTGATAATGGTATTCTCGTTCAACAGATGTCTTACGGCATCGTAAGGCAGTTTGATTTGGATGGCTCCCATTACATACGGTGCAATATCGTAAATGTTATAATGGAAAGTGATACCATCGGAATCTAGGAAAAAGTTTTCAGTAGGAGTCAGCTCTCCTGTGCTGGTGTATCCCATGTTTTCAAGTTCTTCGTGGGTTGTAACCTGATTGTCTGCCATCAGTTGGTTCCAAAGCAAATCGGTCAGGGCATCCTTATAGTTGGGGACAAACAAGTCATCCAGGCGAATCGGGGTCAGGGTGTCCAGTCTTAGATTGAGGTAGGAGGTCATATAGACACCATGTGCTCCACCTGTGTATTCGTTGTAGTCGATTCGGTAAACAAGTAAGTTTCCGTTGTAGAGTTGTACGTGTCCTTCCAAACCTTTATAATAAGAATACCATGCACCGATATTGGCCGAATCTTCTACGGATTCTTGTTTGTACATCGGTTCCAGATCTTTGCGGTAATTCTCAATATAAGTTTCCGCATATTTATCTGGTACGTTTTCTGGTGCTATTGTCATGTATTTGTCGCCAAAGCACATGGACAAGAAGTATTTGTTTACACTGTCCTTCATCTGTTCGTCAGACGATTTTGTGATATAGGTGAAATTGATGTTGATGTTACAGGCGGGTTTGGCTGTGTCTCCGAAGAGGTGTGCCGTCTGATTTACTTGAAGACTGTCGAAGGTAAAGTCGCCTGTATGTTGGTTCACTGTGTCATTGCATGAGAAGAAAAAGCTGCTTGCTGCAAGCAAAATGACAAGTAGAATGACAGAATGTTTTTTCATTTCGGTTTTCATTTATAAAACAATAATCGGTTGTTGAAACAGTACCTACAAATATAGAATTAATTACTCAATCCGTGTATAGCAGGAGGATTTTTTTTCTCATTGTTTTAGCACGTCTGTCGGCAATGGTTTAGCTGTTTCGATATTCCTGCGGACTCATTCCGACATGGCGCTTAAAGTATTTGCCAAAGAATGAAGCGTTGGGGAAGTTTAACGAATAAGCTATTTCCTGTACGGTCATGTCGGTCGACTTTAGTTTGGATTTTACATCTATCAGAACAACATGGGCGATAATGTCAAGAATGTTCTTCCCTGTAGCTTGTTTTACGGTGGTACTCAGGTGCTGTAGTGAAATACCCATTTTGTCGGCATAGAACTGGGCTCGGCGTTCGTGGGTATAGTTTTCGATGACAAGTTGCACCAATTTACGGCAGATTTCTTCTTTTCGGCTTTGCGTCCGGACGTCTTGCATGGGGACATCGCTGTATAGCTTGTCCACGCCATAGAGCATACCTTCCAGAATGTGTCGGATCATTTCTGTGTCCAGTGTATGAGAGCCGGTGGTAATGCGGCCCAGCAATGCAAAGTAATCTTGAAAGTAGGATGCTACGGCTGGGTCAATGTGGAGTACAGGTGAGCGTAGGATGGAAGAGAGGGAGTGGAAGGTCGATTGGACGACATTCACCTTTGTAATACACTGCTCCGAGAACCCTACAAATCCGATACGGACTTTCTCCTGTTGGGAATAGAACTGGATGATGGTGCCGGGCAGGAGCACGACAAAATCGCCCTGCTTGATTTCTGTTTCCATCAGATTGATGGATACGGTGATGGTACCTTCGATGCACACGGCGAAAATACATGCTTTCAGACGGCATGATTGCTTGTAGATGTTCAGAATATCTTCGGTCACATCGGTCCATGCGATGATGTCTACCGGTAGGTCAACGTGAGGAAAATCCATAACGCTATCATATTTTTTTATGCGGCAAAGATAAGGTTTTTCTCGAAATCTTTTACCTTTGCAGACATGAAAACATTGGTAGAAAATTGGGGAATTATCTCCTATGAGCAGGCTTGGAAAAAGCAGGCTGAATACTTTGAAACGTTGGTACAGGCCAAGCAGTGTGGTCATGAGTATCTGAATCGTATTGTCTTCTGCGAGCATCCGCACGTCTATACATTGGGACGTAGCGGTAAAGAACGGAATATGCTCTTGAGCGAAGGGCAACTTCAGCGGATAGGTGCTACCTATTATCATATTGACCGTGGAGGCGACATTACTTATCACGGTCCTGGTCAGCAGGTATGTTATCCCATTTTAAATCTGGAAGATTTTGGTCTTGGCCTGAAGGAATATGTTCATCTGCTCGAAGAGGCTGTCATTGGTGTGTGCGCTTCCTATGGTATTGTGGCCGGAAGGGTGGACAAGGCTACAGGTGTCTGGTTGGAAGGAGACACGTCGCGTGCGCGTAAAATTTGTGCCATCGGGGTACGTAGCAGCCATTACGTTACGATGCATGGCTTAGCCTTTAATGTGAATACCGATTTGCGCTATTTCAGTTACATCAACCCTTGTGGTTTTGTGGACAAAGGTGTCACTTCCCTGCAAAAGGAACTGGGGCATGATGTGCCGATGGAAGAGGCTCGTCTGCGCTTGGAGTCCGAATTGCAGAAACTTCTTTCATAGGGACGTATCGCTACGTTCATGACCTTGCATGGGCTTTTTGCGTATTTTCTTGGGGGATAATTCCCTACGAAATAAAAAATCTTATTAACTTTGCAGGTCACTTTTGGAAACAATAAAAAACATTACGATATGAATATCTCTTATAATTGGCTGAAAGAGTATGTCGATTTCGACTTGACGCCAGACGAAGTAGCCGCCGCGCTGACTTCCATCGGACTGGAAACAGGCGGTGTGGAAGAGGTGCAGACTATCAAGGGTGGACTGGAAGGTCTGGTGATTGGCGAAGTGCTGACATGCGTTCCTCATCCTAATTCAGACCACATGCACGTCACTACCGTCAATCTCGGTTCGGGCGAGCCTGTACAGATTGTGTGCGGCGCACCTAATGTAGCTGCCGGACAGAAAGTGGTAGTTGCTACACTGGGCACCAAGCTCTATGACGGAGAACAGTGCTTTACCATTAAGAAATCAAAGCTTCGCGGAGTGGAATCCAATGGAATGATTTGCGCGGAAGACGAGATAGGTATCGGCACCGACCATGCCGGTATCATCGTGCTGCCCGCCGATGTAGTTCCCGGTACGCTGGCCAAGGATTATTATCAGGTGAAGAGCGATTATGTGCTCGAGGTGGACATTACTCCCAACCGTGCTGATGCCTGCTCGCACTACGGTGTAGCTCGCGACCTCTATGCCTGGTTGATTCAGAATGGACGTACAGCTACCTTGAAGCGTCCGTCGGTAGAGGCTTTTGCCGTCGAAAACCACGACCTGGACATCAACGTGACGGTCGAAAACGCTGAGGCCTGTCCTCATTATGCCGGCGTTACAGTCAAAGGGGTTACGGTCAAGGAAAGTCCCGCCTGGTTGCAGGACAAGCTTCGCACCATTGGTTTGCGTCCTATTAATAATGTAGTCGATATTACCAACTATATCGTTCATGCTTTCGGCCAGCCGTTGCACTGCTTCGATGCCGATACCATCAAGGGGGGAGAGGTTATCGTGAAGACCATGCCCGAAGGTACGCCTTTCGTGACATTGGACGGCGTGGAGCGTAAGTTGAGCGAACGCGACCTGATGATTTGCAACCGAGAAGAAGCCATGTGTATCGCTGGTGTATTTGGCGGACTGAACTCAGGTTCTACTGAAGCAACCAAGGATGTATTCCTTGAGAGCGCCTATTTCCATCCCACTTGGGTGCGTAAGACGGCCCGTCGTCATGGCTTGAGCACCGATGCTTCATTCCGCTTCGAGCGTGGTATTGATCCCAACAGTGTCATTTACTGCCTGAAACTGGCTGCCCTGATGGTGAAGGAGCTGGCCGGTGGTACCATTTCGTCCGAGATTAAGGATGTGTGTGCAGGTCCTGTGGCCGACTTCCGCGTAGAGCTTCCTTACGAAAAGGTACATTCACTCATCGGCAAGACCATTCCTGTAGAGACCATCAAGAGCATCGTGAAGAGCTTGGAGATGAAGATTGTAAGTGAAACCTCTGAAGGACTGACGCTCGACGTGCCTCCCTATCGGGTAGACGTGCAGCGCGATTGCGATGTCATCGAAGATATCCTCCGTATCTATGGATATAATAATGTAGAGATACCTACGACCTTGAAGTCCAGCCTGACCACAAAGGGCGAGTGCGACAAGTCGAACAAAATACAGAACCTCATTGCCGAACAGCTGGTAGGTGCCGGCTTCAACGAGATCCTGAACAATTCGTTGACACGTGCCGCCTATTATGACGGGTTGGAATCTTATCCGTCTGCCAATCTGGTAATGCTGATGAATCCGTTGAGTGCTGATTTGAATGCCATGCGTCAGACTCTCCTCTTCGGTGGTTTGGAAAGCATCGTGCGCAATGCCAACCGTAAGAATGCCGACCTGAAGTTCTTCGAATTCGGTAACTGCTACCACTTCAATGCCGAAAAGAAGAACGACGAGAAACCTCTTGCCGCCTATTCAGAAGAATATCACCTGGGCTTGTGGCTTACCGGTAAGAAGGTGTCCAACTCGTGGGCACATGCCGATGAAGACAGTTCGGTATACGAACTCAAGGCCTATGTAGAGAATATCTTGGCCCGTGTAGGTCTACACATGCACGACTTGGTTATCGGTAACCTGACCGACGATATCTATGCAGCTGCTTTGTCTGTAAACACACGTGGAGGAAAACGTCTGGCAACGTTCGGCGTTGTGACGCGTAAGATTCTGAAAGCTTTCGATATCGAAAATGAAGTCTTCTACGCCGACCTCAACTGGAACGAGCTGATGAAGGCTATCAAGAATATCAAGGTCAGCTATACGGAAATTTCCAAGTTCCCGGCTGTGAAACGCGACCTGGCTCTGCTGCTTGACAAGAAAATCCAGTTTGCCGAAATCGAGAAGATTGCTTATGAAACCGAGAAGAAGCTCTTGAAATCCGTTGAGTTGTTCGATGTGTACGAAGGCAAGAATCTCGAAGCCGGTAAGAAGAGTTATGCCGTCAGCTTCCTGTTGCAGGACGAAAATGCCACGCTCAACGAGAAGCAGATCGACAAGATTATGCAGAAGCTCATCGCCAACTTGCAGAACAAGCTGGATGCCAAACTGAGATAAAACTAATTGAACGAATCATTTAAAATCAAAATAAAAACATTACTCCCATGGGAAGAGCGTTTGAATATAGAAAAGCTACCAAGCTGAAAAGATGGGGCCACATGGCCAAAACATTTACACGTCTGGGCAAACAAATCGCCATCGCTGTAAAGGCTGGCGGTCCGGAACCTGAAAACAACCCTACATTGCGTTCAGTTATCGCCACTTGTAAGCGTGAGAACATGCCGAAGGACAATATCGAACGTGCCATCAAGAATGCAATGGGTAAGGACCAGAGCGACTACAAGGGCATGACATACGAAGGCTACGGCCCTCACGGCATTGCTGTATTTGTAGATACGCTGACTGATAATCCGACCCGTACTGTTGCCGATGTCCGTTCGGTATTCAACAAGTTCGGTGGCAACCTTGGTACAATGGGTTCGCTGGCTTTCCTTTTCGACCATAAGTGCGTATTCACGTTCAAGAAGAAAGACGGCATGGACATGGAAGAATTCATTCTTGACATGATCGATTTCGATGTAGACGAAGACTACGAAGAAGACGAGGAAGAAGGCACTATCACTATTTATGGTGATCCGAAGAGCTATGCAGCTATCCAGAAACACCTTGAAGAGTGCGGTTTCGAAGATGTCGGTGGTGACTTCACCTATATCCCCAACGATCTGAAGGACATCGAGCCCGAGCATCGCGAGACGATCAATAAGATGATTGAGCGTCTGGAAGAGTTCGACGATGTACAGACGGTTTATACCAATATGAAGCCCGAAGAGGAATAATCTATTGAAATGACTTACCATTACAAAACAAAAGGTACGTGTAGTACTGATATCAATCTTGAAGTGGAAGACGGTATCATCAAGGATATCGAATTCTGGAGCGGTTGTAACGGTAATCTGCAGGGTATCTGTCGGTTGGTGAAAGGCATGCCTGTAAAGGATGTCATCAGCCGTCTTGAGGGTATCCGTTGTGGTATGCGTCTTACATCGTGTCCCGACCAGCTTTGTCAGGCACTTCATGAAATGGGATATTGAACAATATACCTTTAATTCTTGTTTATAATTTAAAAGCCGGATGGAAATTATCCTTCCGGCTTTTTTTATCACATTATTTTGTATTTTTGCCGAGTATAATAAAGGGATATGAAGAACATTCTGAAGGATCTTAAACGGAAAGATCATAAACGTTATTTGGGTGGACTCGATGTGCTTAAGTATATCGGGCCGGGTATGCTGGTGACGGTTGGTTTTATCGATCCTGGTAATTGGGCATCCAATTTTGCCGCAGGTTCAGAGTTTGGCTATGCTCTTTTGTGGGTAGTGACCTTGTCTACCATTATGCTCATTATCCTGCAACACAACGTAGCCCACTTGGGTATCGTTACTGGTCTCTGCCTATCCGAAGCTGCTACGAAATACACCCCTGCCTGGGTCTCAAAGCCCATATTGGCAACAGCTGTCTTGGCTTCCATCTCCACATCTTTGGCTGAAATCTTGGGTGGAGCTATTGCTTTGCAGATGCTGTTTGGCATTCCCATTCCGTGGGGAGCAGTGCTCACTACCGTATTTGTGCTGCTGATGCTCTTCACCAATTCCTATAAAAAAATTGAGCGGGCTATTATAGCTTTTGTTTCCATCATCGGACTTTCGTTCATTTACGAACTATTCTTGGTAAAAATTGACTGGACGTTGGCGGCTGCTTCATGGGTTACGCCTTCGTTGCCTCAGGGTAGCATGCTCATTGTCATGAGTGTGCTGGGGGCCGTCGTCATGCCTCACAATCTGTTCCTGCACTCTGAAGTTATCCAGAGTCACGAATACAATAAGCAGGACGATGCTTCCATTCGTCGTGTCTTGAAGTACGAACTGTTTGATACCCTATTCTCCATGCTGGTAGGTTGGGCTATCAACAGTGCTATGATTCTACTGGCTGCTTCCACTTTCTTTCAGGCAGGCGTTCCCGTGGACGAACTTCAGCAGGCCAAGTCACTACTTGAACCATTATTGGGCAGCAATGCCGCCGTCATCTTTGCCTTGGCTTTGCTTATGGCAGGCATTTCGTCTACTATCACCAGTGGTATGGCGGCAGGTTCCATTTTTGCTGGTATGTTTGGTGAGTCCTATCATATCAAGGACAGCCATTCGCAGGTTGGCGTTGTGCTTTCGTTAGGTGTGGCCTTGTTATTGATATTCTTTATTGGCGATCCTTTCAAGGGATTACTGATTTCGCAGATGGTATTGAGTCTCCAGTTGCCGTTTACGGTTTTCCTTCAGGTTGGTCTGACCTCTTCACGTCGAGTAATGGGACCGTATGCCAATAGCCGGTGGAGTAGTGGAGTGCTCTATTTTATAGCTTCTGTTGTTACGGTACTCAATATTTGGTTGATTGTATCAGAATTGTTGTAAACATAAATCTTGTGATAGAAAATATATGGAAGAAAACGAGAAAAGAATAGAAAAGGCTGTTGCTCTCTTCAAGAGTGGTTTTAATTGTGCTCAGTCGGTAGTGGCGGCTTTTGCCGACCAATATGGCTTTACCGAGGAACAGGCTTTGCACATGGCCGCTTCGTTTGGTGGCGGTATCGGGCGTATGCGTATGACGTGTGGTGCAGCCTGCGGCTTGTTCATGTTGGCTGGACTGGAGAAATGTGCAATTGAAGGAAAAGACCGTGAAAGCAAAGGGGCTAACTATGCCCTTGTACAGCAGTTGGCCGAAGAGTTCAAGAGACGCAATGGTTCGTTGATATGTGCTGAACTTTTGGGGTTAAAGAAGCCTGAAATTACAAGTATTCCCGATGAACGTACCAAGCAATATTATGCCAAACGTCCCTGTGCTCACATGGTCGAAGAGGCAGCCCGTATTTGGGTAGAGTATTTGGAAAGAAAGAATGGCATTTGATAATGCCTTAGTATTGGATACTTTCTATTAATCGTAATACTCTATTTCCAGTTCGTCGCTTACGTTGAAGTCTTCGTGATAACCGTCGTCATACAGATAGACAATGCGTAGGTTACGATAGACCGACGGCACTTTTAGTGTGTCCAGTAGGTGCCATTTCGGTTTGCCGAAGTCATACGAACTTCTGTCAAGGATAATCCGGTTCGATACATAGTCAAAGCGGTAATAACCTCCACCGATACATTGGTCGCCTGCCTGTAGCAGGTCTTTATGTTGGTAAACCATTCCCAGGCGGAAATATCCGTCCAGCGTGATGATAAATTTGGGTTGTGTCATGCCGATGTCCAGATTAATAAATGATGGTGTTTTTATTCACAAAGTTATAAAAACTTTCAGATTCTGATTGGAAAATATTTGTAAATCGCATCTGCTTTTTTAGTTGTTGTCAAAATATCTACTTAAAAAACTCTATTAAGGGTGATGATAAATTTGTATGGTGTTATGTTCGCGTCAAGATTGCACACTGATTGTTGCTTTCACCGTGAAAGATCTTGCTTTCACTATATCAGTCAGTAAATCATTGTGTTGTGATGGCGTGAAAGCGTGAATGATGAATATAGAACGTGAAAAAAGATAGTAGGAAAAAGAGAGATGGAGTCAGTTTGTTGGAATGGAAGAATTTTGATGTGTGGTTAGTAACATCCATATTGGCATTCATAAAGTGGCACTTTAGATTTCTAAAGAGGGACTTTACGCCGCTAAAGTGGCACTTGACGAACGTTGATTTACCTCTTTTTCTTACATAAACTTGAAAAAAAACAGTAATAATGTGCTAAATAACATAAAAATAACTATCTTTGCACGCAAAATAAAATCTGAAACCATCAGAGAGGTTCGATTTTATGGCATGTCTAACTTAAATTTGAAGAAAATGTTGAAAGAAAAAGCTGGTGAAACAGCAGGAAAAATTTGGAACGCACTGAATGAAACTGAAGGCTTGACTGCTAAACAGATCAAGAAAGCAACAAAGTTGGTCGACAAAGATTTGTATCTGGGTCTGGGATGGTTGCTGAGAGAAGACAAAATTTCTACTTCTGAAGTAGAAGGTGAATTGTTTGTAAAGCTGAACTAATTTTATCTGAAAGACTATAAAAAAGATGCGTTGGCGGGGAATACCCGTCAGCGCATCTTTTTTATATGCCTGTGTATCGCAAAGGTTTAATGCGTATTTAGATAGCTCTCTATATTATTCAAGGCCTTTTGGGATAGGCGTTCTATGCTTTGAATGGACTTACCGGAGATATAGGGCGTGTAAAGAACGTTAGGAAAGGGAGTGAGTTCTTTTGCCAATGTTCCCATACCCGTGGCGTCACACAGATAATAATTGGAAGAACACTCTTGAAGCCATTTCTTTAAAGCTTCTGTTTGAAAAGTGGCTCCAACGGAGGTGTTGACCAGTATTTTCCCGTTCCCCATCAGGTGGAACTCATTTTCGCCTAGCAGGTAGTTGTTACGAGGCAAGCAGGTACAAACAATTTCAGCTTCGTTTAATAGCTTGTCCAGTGGTCGGTATGTGACGCCTTTGGCTTCTGCATCGGGTTTACGGGTACGACTGTAGTAACACAGATTGGCTCCAAAAATTTGAAGGGCGTCTGCTATCATGCCGCCAGTTTTCCCCAATCCGATGATACCTACTTTTCTTCCTGTCAGTTCGGTACTTTCTTTTTCCCAGCGGATGCCTCCGAAACCATGGAGCAGACGCACCAGTTCACTGATTACATATTCGACAACTCCTTCGTCGCCATAGTCTTTTACTCCCAATACGGTGATTCCCCTACGTCGTGCTTCGATGACATCGACATTGCTACTTTCCGGATTGTAGAGCGTACAACACATGCCGATGTAGCGCAGATTTGGACAAGCATCAAGCACGTTGCGGCGGATAGGGGTACGAAAAGATACCAGCAGGCAGTCGGCAGCACTGATGCGGCGGATTATTTCACTTTCTTCGGTAGGGAAATCGTGGTAGATTTCTACTTCTTCACCTAATGAATGGAGACGGGCAAGAGCATTGGCATTGAGTAGGGTTTCGTCTACTGCTACTATTCTTTTGAATGTCATATCTTCTTCTGGTTAGTTTTTTGCAAAGTTAGCTTTTATCTCCTAAGAAAACTAATTTAAAAACTCGCTTTTTTTCCGTATATTTGTGCCCGCTTTTATTTATTATGACTTTCAAATGAAGAATATACGCAACTTTTGTATCATAGCCCATATTGACCACGGGAAATCGACACTGGCAGACCGACTGCTGGAATTTACCAATACCATTCAAGTGACGGAAGGCCAGATGCTGGACGACATGGATTTGGAGAAGGAACGAGGTATCACTATCAAGAGCCATGCTATCCAGATGGAATATGTGTACAAGGGTGAGAAATATATCCTGAACCTGATTGACACGCCGGGACATGTGGACTTCTCGTATGAGGTGTCGCGCTCCATCGCTGCCTGCGAGGGTGCGCTGCTCATTGTCGACGCATCACAGGGGGTGCAGGCGCAGACTATCTCAAACCTTTATATGGCCATTGAACATGATCTGGAAATTATCCCTGTCATCAACAAATGTGACATGGCCAGTGCCATGCCCGAAGAAGTGGAAGATGAGATCGTGGAACTTCTTGGCTGCAAGCGCGAGGAGATCATTCGTGCATCGGGCAAGACGGGCATGGGCGTGGAAGAGATATTGGCTGCCGTTATCGAACGCATTCCCCATCCCGAAGGCGATGAAAATGCTCCGTTGCAGGCGCTGATTTTCGACTCGGTGTTCAATTCCTTCCGTGGTATCATTGCCTATTTTAAAATAGAGAACGGTATCATTCGTAAGGGAGATAAGGTTAAGTTCTTCAATACCGGCAAGGAGTATGATGCCGACGAGGTAGGCGTGTTGAAGATGGACATGGTACCTCGAGACGAACTGCGAACGGGTGACGTGGGTTATATTATCTCAGGTATCAAGACTTCACGTGAGGTGAAAGTGGGTGATACCATTACACACATTGCCCGTCCGTGCGACAAAGCCATCGCGGGCTTCGAGGAAGTGAAGCCAATGGTGTTTGCCGGTGTCTATCCCATCGAGGCGGAAGACTTCGAAGACCTGCGTTCTTCGCTGGAGAAGCTTCAGCTGAACGACGCTTCGCTGACTTTCCAGCCCGAATCGTCGTTGGCTCTGGGCTTCGGCTTCCGTTGCGGCTTCCTCGGCCTGCTCCACATGGAGATTGTGCAGGAGCGTCTGGACCGCGAGTTCGATATGAATGTCATCACTACCGTGCCCAATGTTTCTTATAATGTGTACGACAAGCAGGGACATGTCATGGAGGTACACAACCCCGGCAGCATGCCCGACATCACGCTGATAGACCACATCGAGGAACCTTACATCCGTGCCTCGGTCATTACGACTACCGATTATATCGGTCCTATCATGACTCTCTGTCTGGGCAAGCGCGGCGAGCTGGTGAAGCAGGAATACATCTCCGGCAATCGCGTGGAAATCTATTACGACATGCCGTTGGGTGAAATCGTCATTGACTTCTACGACAAGCTGAAGAGCATCTCCAAGGGATATGCCTCGTTCGACTATCATCCCAACGGCTTCCGTCCGTCCAAGCTGGTGAAACTGGACATCCTGCTCAACGGCGAGCCGGTGGATGCCTTGTCCACGCTGACACACTTTGACAATGCCTACGAACTGGGCCGCCGCATGTGCGAGAAGCTGAAGGAACTCATTCCGCGCCAGCAGTTCGAGATTGCCATCCAGGCGGCCATCGGCGCCAAGATTATTGCCCGCGAAACCATCAAGGCCGTACGCAAGGACGTGACGGCCAAGTGCTACGGCGGCGACGTGAGCCGCAAGCGCAAGTTGCTCGAAAAGCAGAAACGGGGCAAGAAGCGCATGAAGCAGATTGGCAACGTGGAAGTGCCGCAGAAGGCGTTCCTGGCTGTGCTGAAGTTGGATTAACTATTACTTTTATTTTACATATATAACCCCCTAATCGAGGCTATTTATGATTATTTTGCGTTCCATGAAAAACATCTCGTCGCTCAATCTTGTGGCGAGTGTTTTGTTGTTTGTGACAGCTATTCTGGCTGCCGTAGTGGCTAATTCTTCGTTGGCACCTGCCTATAACAGCTTTTTGTCCCATGAGCTGCATTTACGAATAGGCGATTTCAATCTGTTTTCGCATGGAGGCCATCCGCTGACCATGTTGCAATTCATCAATGACTGTCTGATGACTATTTTCTTTTTGGCTGTCGGACTTGAAATCAAGCGTGAGCTGTTGGTGGGAGAGTTGTCTTCGTTTCGCAAGGCAATCCTGCCTTTTATTGCCGCATGTGGCGGTATGATTTTGCCGGTTGTCATTTATTTCCTTTTGGTAGAACCCAGTTCTCCAGAAATGCAAGGAATGGCTATTCCGATGGCTACTGATATTGCTTTCTCACTAGGCGTGTTGAGTTTGCTGGGTAAGCGTGTTCCTTTGTGTCTGAAGATTTTTCTCACGGCCTTTGCTGTGGTCGATGACATTGGTGGTATTTTGGTGATTGCTATCTTCTATAGCGGGCATGTGTCTTATTGGTATCTGGTAGCGGCTTTTATTCTTTACCTTTTCCTTTATTATATGGGACGCATGGGTGTGACAGAAAAGCTGTTTTATCTGTTTTTTGGTGTCATTATCTGGTATCTGTTCCTGCAGTCTGGTATTCACAGTACCATTTCAGGTGTGATTCTTGCTTTTGTGATACCGGCTCGTCCTCGTCTGGATGCAGGCAAATATATAGAGAAGATACGTGGTATCATTGATGAGTTTCCGGTGGTGAACTCGGATCATATTGTATTGACTAAAGAACAAATCGCTAAATTGAAACGGGTGGAAAGGGCTTCGGACCATGTCATCAGTCCCCTCCAGTCGCTGGAAGACAATCTGCATGGCCTTGTTAACTTTGTCATTCTTCCTTTGTTTGCTTTTGCCAATGCCGGAGTGGTTTTGGGTAGTGGCGATAGTTTGGTTGGAAATGTGAGTACGGCTGTTGCTGTTGGACTTCTGGTTGGTAAGTTCTTGGGTATTCTGGTCTTTACCTGGGCTGCTATCAAGTTTGGGGTGGCTCGTATGCCCGAAGGTATGAATTGGAAAAACCTGACGGGTGTTTCGTTGTTAGGAGGAATTGGTTTTACGGTTTCTCTTTTCATTGCCAATCTCTCGTTTGCTGAATGCCATCCAGAATTACTTAATCAGGCGAAATTTGGTGTTTTACTCGGAACGGTACTTTCAGGTTTTCTAGGTTATCTGGTTTTGAATAAAGTGTTACCTCAAAAGATAGAAAAATAATTCTTGAGGCTATTGTTTATAAGGTTTCTCAATAGGAATATTCGTTAGACTACTGCTAACTTTAGTTAATCTACTGCCATTTGTAGTTGATAAACTAATGTGTTTAGTTGTTTGTTTGAAAATAATCGTTATCTTTGCATTGTTCAATGATGTAAAGCAAGACGATTATGAAACGACTGACCGTAAAAGAAGAAGAAATCATGCGGATGTTCTGGGAACATGGTCCTATGTTTGTCCGCGAACTCCTGGTTTTCTATGAAGAACCGAAGCCTCACTACAATACCGTGTCTACGCTGGTGCGCGGGCTGGAAGAGAAAGGTTTTGTAGGTTACAAAGCATACGGGAACACCTATCAGTATTATCCCTTAATATCGGCTAAAGACTACAAACGTTCGGCATTGAACGACGTCATTGCTCACTATTACGACAATTCGTTCGCTAACGTCGTATCATCATTTGTGGAAGAAGAAGGCATGCCGCTCGACGAGCTGAAGGAGCTGATAGCGCGGATTGAAAACAAACGCCAAGCCTGACAGGGATATGGGTGCCTTTCTGTTCTATCTGTTCAAGTCCACGCTCTGCCTGGCGGTGCTTTATTTGCTCTTCCGGCTGTGCTTCAGGGGTGATACGTTGTTTCGTACCAACCGTTTTCTGCTGTTGGGCGGTACGGTTGTCTGCTTGCTGCTGCCTTTGGTGCAGGTAGACGTACCGCAGGAAAGCCTGTGGCAACGGCCTCTGGTGGCGGTGGAAGCCGCATTGACGAAACCTTCGGCGGAGGAAACCCTGACAGAAGGAACGTTGTCCGAAGCGGAAACGGACTTGATGCGCCTTGCAGAGACCGATGGGCTGACAAAGACATCGCGGTCGGAAACATCGTACGGCGGGTTGTACCTGCTGGCTTCTCTTTATGTAGGTGGGGCGGTGCTGACGCTGGGTTTCTTTCTGCTCTCGCATGGACGTATGCGGCAGTTGGTGCGCTGTTGTCCCGTCAGGGAGTGTGGCGGCTATCGTTTGGTCATCGGCCCGCACGGACAGCAATCCTTCAGTTGGGGGCGGACCGTCGTCCTATCGCAGGAAGACTATGGGCAGAACCGCGAAACGGTGCTGCTGCACGAGCGGATGCACCTGCACTACTGCCACACGGCCGACCTGCTGTGGATGGAACTGCTGATTGTACTCCACTGGTTCAACCCTGCCGCCTGGCTGCTGATGCGCGAACTACGCGAAGTACACGAGTTCGAAGCAGACAGCGGCGTACTTTCTCATGGCATCGATGCTACTCAATATCAACTTTTGCTCGTGAAGAAATCCGTCGGCACAAGGCTCTACTCTATGGCCAGCGGCTTTGGACACAGCAAGCTAAAACAACGTATCAATATGATGTTAAAGAAAAGAACCAATCGACTGGCACGACTGAAGCTGTTGCTCTTCGTGCCGGTGGTGTCGGGGACGCTCTATGCGTTTGCCCGGCCTGAAGTAAAGAAGGCGGTGGAGCAGGTGGTGAAGCCGCAAGTCAGTGAGACTTTGCTGGATACCGTCCGTCAGGACGAACGCGAACTGTTGGAGCAGTATTTCGCACGGAAGTTCAGAGAGGGTGGAGGTATCGCGGCTCCAGCTCCGGGAGAGGCGGCACACACGCTGTTTGTCAACTACTACAATCAGGTTATGATAGACCAGAAAGGAACACAGACAGATTGTGTTGATTTTATCCGTAAGCATCTGACCAACGCCTTGCGGAAAGATTATCAACAGGCAAAACAGTCGGGACAGCCGTTCCGTTCCGATTTGCAGATACGCTACGACCGTGGGACGACTACCGAAGCCATGCGCCTCTATCTGCGTACGGTGAAGGAAGTCTATCAGCAGCTTCGCCGGGAGGTCGCTGCCGAGCTGGGTACGACAGATGAAGCAGCTCTGGACAAAGCGTTCCCCATCCTCGTTACGTTTGCGGAACCGAAAAAATATAAGAAAATAGTGGTAGATACTACGGAGAAACTACCGCTGGAAGTGACGCTGTTGGCTTCCGGCCAAAGCAAGACACTGAAGAATTTTTCCTTGGACGAACTTCGGAAAGAAATAAAGGCCTTCCGTTCCGGCAAGTCCGATATGACCATCTCGCTGAAGACGGACAAGGACATCCCGATGGGGGTGGTGCAGGATGTGAAGGAAGAGTTGAGGAAAGGATTTAGGAAGTAGGTATCAGATATGGATGAGCCCTGTCAGGCTGCCCTTACGGATGAATAATGATTATGCAGGCTTCGTTCGAGAGGGCAGTATGACAGGGCTTTTACAACACGGTCTGTTATTGGTTTGAAGTGTTCTTCTTCAGCCATTCTGTTCGGAGCTGGTCGGGTAGATGTTTGATGGAAAAATCTTCAAATAGTGCGCTGAATCCATTGCCGTCGGGGCTGGCTCCCATGATACCTACCATGACGGGACGGTTGTCTTGTAGCCAGGCATTTCGCATCATGGTATATTCTTTATCGTCGAAGGAATAGAAAATTTCTACGGCATCCAGCCTTCTGATCGCCTTAATCCAGATAAAGGGTATAGGTTTTTCCAGCGGAATGATGCTCCAGTCACTCGTATGATGGGTTACAACCGTACTCAGATTGTATTTCCCGTCCACAAACTCGATACCGGCCTTGATATAATTCTCATGATCGATACGCAGCATCAGTCCTGCCTGGTCGAAACGGGCCTGATAATCACCCGATATTTTCACCTTGACTTCAAACTCCCCTCCGCGCAACGCATACAGGAAAGGGGCATCATCTACGGTAAATCCATAATGGGATATCCGCCAATAGTCAGTTTGTGGTGTGACATCCATCAGGAGCGTGTTGTTCTTGATTTCCCACTGTTCCGGTTCGTTGAACCATTGCATCTTTTCCAATGATTGTGCCATGCAGACACATGAAGCGGCAACCATACATCCGCTTAACAACATTGACTTCTTCATATTTATATAATTTTTTATGTAATCTTTTCCGTTTACCGTGAATAACTATTCTTTTTTTTACCTTTGCAAAGGTAAATCGTTGTAAACGAACCTGCAATGATTAATAATAACCATTCTTTTTCGGACAGATGGATACTGTGGATATATTGAACAAAGAATTTTCCATGCAAGACTTTACAGGAGACCAGCCCTATGATGAAATGCTGGTCAGATACAAGGATATTGCCTGTAACTATGCTCGGATGGAGAATGTGATTGCTGTATTGAGTGACTTGCGTACCCGATCCAGCTATATCTATTATGGTGGCTTCTCGCAAATGCTTGAAAGAGGAGGAAGGAAACGGGAGGATAAAGTTTCTTCCATTTGGGAAAAAGAACTTTTCGGGCTTATGCATCAGGATGATTTGGAGAACAAGCACTGGCAGGAACTTTGTTTCTACCATTTCATGAAACGGCAGCCCAAAAGAAAACGTTCCGATTATTATCTGGCCAGCAAGATACGAATGATGAGCTGCACGGGAAGTTATCTGTCTGTGTTGCATCGGATGTTTTATGTTCTGCTTCCTTCCAGTGACAGCCTTTGGCTGGCATTGTGCCTGTACGGTCCTCTGACCATTGAACTTCCTTCACAGTGCATGATAGTCAATTCTGTTACGGGACATGTCACAGAACTGGAAAAACAAAATAGCAAGAAGATATTGTCTGCCAGGGAAAGGCAGATATTGACTATGATAGACAAAGGTTTGACGAGTAAGGAAATAGCCAGACTGCTTTCTATCAGTATAAATACGGTCAGTCGTCACAGACAAGAAATTTTAGCTAACCTGCAAGTGAAGAATTCTATCGAGGCTTGCAGGATAGCTAAAGATCTGAAGTTGATTTAAGTAAGGTTTGTTCGTCTATTCCTTGATTCGTATCAGCGCATTCGCTACGATGGCAGTCAGGCCGCCCGTAGTGATGCCCGATGCGAAGATGTTGCGCAATGTTTCGGGGAGTTGGCACAGTATTTCGGGCACTAGTTCAACGCTCAGTCCCAGCGAGAAGCTGACGGCAATGACCAGCGTAGCCTTGCGGTTCATCTCCTGCGCGGCGATGATGCGGATACCTGCTGCTGCCACCGTGCCGAACATCAGCAGCGTAGCACCTCCCAATACCGGTTCGGGCATCAGCGAGAATACCAGTCCTACAGCGGGGAACAGTCCCAGTACAACAAGCATGCCTGCTATGTAGTAGCCCACGTAGCGGCTGGCTACGCCCGTCAGCTGTATCATGCCGTTGTTTTGTGCAAACACCGAATTGGGGAAGGCACAGAGCATGCCCGAAATCATGGAGTTGAAACCGTCGGCAAAGATGCCGCCCGACGCCCGTCGGATGAAGACTTCGCCCTCGACCGGTTCGCCCGAAATCATGGAATTGGCCGTGATGTCGCCGTACGCCTCGATAGCCGTGATGACAAAAATCAGTGCCAGTGCCAGTACGGCAGACAGGCTGATATCCAACCCGAAACGGAAGGGGTGGGGGACGGTGACACCGCCGAAACTCTGTACCAAATCGAAGTCAATCATGCCCATCAGCCACGCCACGACGTAGCCCGTAGCCAGGCCGATGACGATGGAGCTCATGCGCAGGTACCGGTTACTGCTTCGGTTGAAGATCAGAATAAGTACCAGTACCAAGGCTGCCAGGCCTACGTAGCGCAGGCTTCCAAATGTTCCGTCGGCCTGGGCTGCTGCACCACCTCCGCAGGCCGTGATACCCACCTTGATGAGGCTCATGCCGATGAGGGTCACTACGATGCCCGACACGAGCGGGGTGATAATCTTTCGTGTGTACTTCAGCAGGCGGCTGATAATCATTTCTACCGAAGCGGCTGCCATGCACGATCCGAAGACCAGTGCCAGTCCGCCCGTGGTGCCCGCAGCAATGATTGGGCCAATGAACGAGAAGCTGGTACCTTGGATGCACAGCAGCCCCGTACCAATAAAGCCGAAGCGGCGGCATTGCACGAAGGTGGCGATGCCCGAGGCGATGAGGGCCATGGATACGAGATAGCCCGTTGTTTCAGTATCAAGTTTCAGTGCGCCCGAGATGATGAGCGGCGGTGTGATGATGGCCACGAAGATGGCCAGTAGATGTTGCAGTGCGGCGAAGAAAGCTTCGCGGAAAGGTGGGCGGTCGTTCAGACCATAGATGAGGCCGTTCTTCGGCGTTGTTTGTGGTTGTTCTTCCATATATCGAAAATGTGAGAGGCGCGGATGGTACGGTTGCTTTCAGGCAAGCAGTCCGTGCGCTCCGCGCCTTTGATGATGAAAAAAGGTTTATCTGATCTTGATTTCGCAGTTGTCCAGACTTTCTATGATAGCCAGGCTCTCTACGTGGATGCCTGCCGCACGCAGTTCGTCGCCTCCGTGCTGGAAGGCCTTTTCAATGATGAAGCCCATGCCGACCAGCTCGGCGCCGGCCTGTTTCACCAGTTCGATGATACCTTTGGCTGCGTTTCCGTTGGCCAGGAAGTCGTCGATGAACAGCACCTTGTCGCCCGGACAGAGGAAATCGCGGCTGACACAGACATCATACGTGCGCTGCTTGGTGAAGGAGAAGACCGAGGTGGCCAGCATATTCTCCATCGTACTGGGCTTTTTCTTCTTGGCAAAAACGACGGGGAGTTCGAGCAGGTAGCCTACCATGATGGCCGGAGCAATTCCGCTGGCCTCTACCGTGATGACTTTGTTGATTTGGGTTGATGCGAAACGGCGTACGAATTCTACGCCTATACTTTTCATCAGGATGGGGTCCATTTGATGGTTGATGAAGTTGTCTACTTTCAGGATTCCTCCGGGGAAGCAGCGTCCGTCGCGAAGGATGCGGTCTTTCAATGTCTTCATTGCCTTATTCTTTTGTTGTTGTTTGGTTCAGTTCGGATGTTTCTTCTGTCTTTTCTTCCTCTTCTCCGGCCGGCAGAAGTCGGGGCGATATGCGCTTCTTGGGTGTCAGGCTCATGCCACGCAGCTGTTCAGCCTGTCGGACGACGCTACCCGCTCCGTCCGACAGCTGGTTCAAAGCTTTGTCGTAGTCCTTCTGAAGGCTGCCCAGACGGTCGCCCAAGGTGAGGAACGTGTCGGTAAAGCCGGCAATCTTTTCGTAGAGCGACGTGCCCCGCTTGATGATGGCCTGCACGTTCTTTACCTGATTCTCGCGTTTCCACAGGTCAAGCGAGAGGCGCAGGGCACTGATGAGGTTGGTGGGGCTCATCAGAACGACCTTCTTGTTGTAGGCATATTCCCACAGGTTGGCGTCGCTCTGTACGGCCAGCAGATAAGCTCCTTCGGTAGGGATGAACATCATGACAAAGTCGGGTGCCTTGACGTCGTAGTGCGAGTAGTCCTTGCGGCTCAGTTCGTCGATGTGGGCACGGACGGACTGCAGATGTGCCTTCAGGCAGCGGGCTTGCTCTTCCTTATTCTCGGCGGCGGTATAGGTGGCGTAGGCCGATAGGGAAACTTTGGAGTCGATAATCATTTCACGGTCATCGGGATAGCGGACGATGATGTCGGGCTGCATGCGCTGACCGCTTTCTTCGTTGGTCAGTGCTTCACCCCGCTCGTCGCGCAGGAACTCCTGGCGGACGTAATGTTCGCCTTCGATGAGGCCCGATGCCTGGAGCAGGCGTTCCAGAATGACTTCGCCCCAGTTACCCTGCATTTTCGAGTCGCCCTTCAGGGCGCGGGTCAGGTTGTTGGCCTCTTCGCTCAGGCGGTTGTTCAGTTCCACAAGGTCCTTGATGCGTTCGCCCAGTGAGAAGCGTTCCTTGGCTTCGGTGTTGTATACCTGTTCTACCTTTTCGCGGAAGTCTTTGAGATTTTCACCCAAGGGGCGGAGCAGATTGCCGATGTGTTCGGCATTGAGTCGCTTGAAGTCGTCGGCCTTGTTTTGGAAGATGCGGTTGGACAATGCTTCGAACTCAGTGTTCATGCGGCGGTGCAGTGCTTCGGCCTCTTCACGCTGTTCGGCCAGGCGCTTTTCCAGTTGCTGCCGTTGTTCGGCCAGTCGTTCGGCGAATTGTTGTTCACGGCTGCTGTTCTGTTCATTGAACAACCTCTCCTGTTCAGCCAGGCGGTTGGCAAAAAGACGTTCCTGCTCGGCCAGTCGTTCACCAAACTGTTTTTCTTGTGCGGCCAGTCGTTCGGTGCTTTGCTGCCCGATGGCTTTCAACCGCTCCTCGGCAACCGCTTTCTCTCGTTCGATGCGTTCGTTGGTCGTACGGTTCAGCAAGTCTTCACGTTGCTGTGCGGCTTCCAGCTGCGCTTTCAGTGCGGTGGATTTACGTCCCGCAATCAACATTCCGATACCTGTCCCGACGCCCAGTCCTATAATCAGTAATACGATTTCCATGATGTACAATATTATGTCCGTTTGTTAAAACCAATCCCCGCCGGTTATCTTTGTGGCTGCAAAGCCTGCCGCATCTTTTCAATCAGTTCGGGAGTGCCGGTAACAGGCTTGCGGGTCAGCAGGAAGGCAAAGTTTTCGGCCAGTATTTCTTCGGGATTGATAATGTAGTTGGTATTTCTTCCTACCTGTTCAAAGAAATTCTCTGTATCCTTTATTCCGTATATTACCGTTTTTCCGTCTTTCTGTTCTGCTTTACCGTCTTTCAGCGGCATCAGACCGATTGTCAGATAATTGAAGAAGCTGCCTCCTTCGTATGGCTTATTGGCATATATCAGCATCGCACAGGGACGTTCTTCACCCTTGATGCGAAAACGGGCGTAACTGTCGAAGCGGTTGACATCGGGATTAGTAATCACCACATCGCGCAAATCGGCCGGTACTTCAAATTCTTCAGGTACGATGTTGAAGCCGATGAGCTTGTACATTTTCTCACGGAAATCCGGATTGTTGCGTGTCAGCACATGGAACAGTTCGTGTGCCAGCAGATAACTTGCTTGCTGGGGCTTCATGCGGGCTATTTGTTCTTCCACTACGATGTAGTCCATACGAGTATATCCGCCTGCACCGCCTTCTTCGGCCATGGTTGTTTTCAGAATTCTGATTTCCTGCGGAAGAGTCAATGACAGGTTTAGGGCTTTGATGTGGCTGTTCAGTGAATCGGCCGCTTCTTGCATGCGTTGTTTGTCCTCCTTGCTCCAGTCGCGTGCCTGATCGGCGATGAAATGCATCAACTCCTGCCGAGTGCCTCCTTTTTTGCCCAACCGGGCTTCGTAATCGAAACGACTCCACTGACGGGTGGTAGCATCTTCTTTCGAAAGCAGAGTACGGGCTTCGTTGGCATCTATGTAATGCAGATTGATTTGTGCATACATATCTGTTGCACAAAGGCTAAAAGATAAAAGTGCTGTAGTCAGAAATTTTTTCATGCGAAGATGTCTCCTTATTCTGTCAGCACTTCGTTTCCGTTCTCGGTAATCAGCACCATACTTTCCCATTGAGCTGAGGGCAGGCCGTCGTCGGTGCAGACGGTCCATCCGTCGGCTTCGTCGATAAATACTTCATAACTGCCCATGTTGATCATTGGTTCGATGGTGAACGTCATGCCCGGTACAATCATCATGCCTGTCCCTTTCTTGCCGAAGTGCTCTACGTCGGGTTCTTCGTGGAATTTGATGCCACATCCGTGGCCGCACAGGTCGCGTACCACACTGTAGCCGTTTTTCTCGGCATGTTCCTGGATGGCCGCGCCGATGTCTCCCAGGCGTGTCCAAGGCTGTGCCATACGGACACCGATGTCGCGGCATTCGCGGGTCACTTCGACGAGACGTTTCATCTCGGGACTCACTTCGCCGATCATGAACATGCGTGAGGCGTCGGCGAAGTAGCCTTTGTAGATGGTCGATACATCGACGTTGACGATGTCGCCGCTCTTTAGGATTTCCTTGGTACTGGGGATGCCGTGACACACAACGTCGTTGATGCTGGTGCATACGCTCTTCGGGTAACCTTCGTACATGAACGGTGCAGGAATGGCATCGTGATCGGTTGTGAAGCAGTAGACCATGTGGTCTATCTCAGCGGTGGACATGCCTTCGCGGATATTCTCAGAAATATAGTCGAGCAGGGCGGTATTGATTTTGGCACTTTCACGGATACCAGCCAGTTGCTCTTCGGTACGGAGCAGGTGGCGTTGTGGCAGGCGGACACCTTCATGTTTATACTGTTGTATTTTAGCTTCTACTTCATCGGAATAGTTTCTGGGAGTGAAGCGGGCTCCCTTTATCAGTTTCTTCATAGTGAAAACTCTTTTTTATTTAGTTGTGCAAAAGTACGTAATTCCTTTGGGAAACGGGCGGACTTGTGCAGGAAAATGATAGGTTTGTGTTTTGGATTGCATTTAGCAGATTTGTAACGTCTTCTCAATACCGTTGCAATAAGGTTTGTGCACTTTTGCAATGCCAAATAAAAATAGGAGGAATGATTATGCAACTGAATCAGAATGATTACACTGTAGAAGCTGCCGCCGGCGGCGGATTCTTTGCTTACTACATGAACAACCTGTTGTGCAGCGCGTACGGCGAAACGCCGGATGAAGCTTGCGAGAACTTGGAACGTGTCGTGGACGATTTTGTCAGCGATATGTTCATGGTCGAAGAATATATCTGACCTCGATACGGAGAGAGGCATTTCTTACGTAAATTCATATATTCTCTTTTGGATTCCGCATCTGCGTGATGCAGGTGCGGATTGATTTGAAATCTTTATTTGTGGAATACACATCTATTATATACATTGAAGTCCTATGAAAGTATTGTTCATCATTCAGGGCGAAGGGCGGGGACATCTCACCCAAGCCATTACATTGGAAGGCATACTGCGCCGTAATGGTTACGACGTGGTCGAGGTGCTGGTGGGCCAGAGTAGTTCGCGTCGTCTGCCCGGCTTCTTCAACCGGAACATCAAGGCGCCCGTCAAACGTTTCCTGAGTCCAAATTTTCTGCCTACACCGGCCAACCGCCGGGTAAGCCTGACACGCAGTGTGGTTTACAACCTGTTGCGTTTGCCTGCCTACTTCCGCAGTATGCGTTACATAGATCGTCGTATTCGAGAAACGGAAGCCGAACTTGTTGTCAACTTCTATGAGCTGCTTACGGGACTGACTTATTTCTTTTTCCGTCCATCGGTGCCGCAGGTCAGCATCGGACATCAGTATCTTTTCCTGCATCCTGAATTTCACTTTCCGCAAAAAAGTGGATGGAGTCTTTCTCTGTTGCGCTTCTTCACCCGTCTGACCAGTATCGGAGCCTGCCGCAGATTGGCGTTGTCTTTCCGTCCGATGGATGACAGTCCGGCTTCACGCATTCGTGTGGTTCCTCCGCTGCTGCGGTCGGAAGTGTTGGCTTGTGAGAGCGAAAGGGGCGACTACCTGCACGGCTACTTGCTTAACGCGGGTTTTGCCGACGACGTCTTGGGGTGGCACAGCCGCCATCCGCGTGTACCTCTCCATTTCTTTTGGGACAAGCCTGGTGAAGAAGAGACGTGCTGCATGGACGACACGCTGACTTTCCACCAGATAGACGACATGAAGTTTCTGCGCTACATGTCCGGCTGTCGTGCCTACGCCACGACGGCGGGGTTCGAGTCGGTCTGTGAAGCCATGTATCTGGGAAAGCCGCTGCTGATGGTGCCTGCCCACATCGAGCAGGACTGCAACGCCTACGACGCCGCACGGACGGGAGCGGGCATCGTGGCCGATTCGTTCGACCTGCAACGTCTGCTGGACTTCGAACGCAACTATCGTCCGAACGTGGGGTTCCGCTATTGGGCGCGGAGTGCCGAGCGTATCATCCTGGAGGCGCTGGAGGAAGCTGTACATTCCGGTCGGTTGCCACTGGGAGTACCGTATGAATATTGTAACGGATTTGAAATCTGAATGTAATACCCGTCCTCTACTTTTGCGGAAAAATAATGAAACTTATGGCAAAAAGGACGGTCAACAAGAAAAACTTGTCGGAGGCATATGTGGAGCGTGATCTGAGTTGGATGTATTTCAACCGACGCATTCTGCAGGAGGCCACCAAGCAACAGATCCCGCTGCTGGAACGGTTGGGATTTCTGGGCATTTACTCAAACAATCTGGACGAATTCTTCCGCGTGCGTATGGCGACGCTGAGCCGCATCGCCGAGTGTGAGGACCGGAGTGTGAAGGCCGAACGCGAACATGCCCGGCAGCTCATCAAGCAGATCACCAAGCTGAACAACAAGTACGCCAAGGAGTACGAACTGGCCATTCGTGATGTCACCCAGCAGCTGCGTGCCGAGCATATCTGCCTTTTGAAGGAGGATGAACTTGACGAAGAGCAGCAACAGTATGTGCGTACGTTCTTCCGCCAGCAGCTGAGCGGATTTGTCAGTCCCGTGTGGATTTCGGCGGTGAAGCAGCTGGCCGACGAAACGGACGAGAACATCTACCTGGCCGTCAAGATGCAGGCCGAACATAAGAAGCAAGCCGAGTATGCTTTGATCGAACTGCCTGTTTCGGTCTGCGGACGTTTTGTGCGACTGCCCGACAAGAACGGCAACAACTACCTGATGTACCTGGACGATGTCATCCGGTTCTGTCTTCCGATCATCTTCAGCGGACTGAACTACGACCACTTCGAAGCGTATGCCTTCAAGTTTACGAAGGATGCCGAGATGGAGATAGACAACGACCTGCGTAACGGCATGTTGCAGAAGATATCCAAGGGAGTGAAGAGTCGGAGGAAGGGTGATGCTCTGCGCGTCATCTACGACGCCGCCATGCCGAAAGACCTGCACAAGCGTGTGATGAACATGCTGAATCTCGACAAGCTGGACACGGTGCTGGCCGGAGGTCGTTATCATAACCACAAAGACCTGATGTCCTTCCCCGATTGCGGCCGGAAGGACTTGAAATACCCACGTTGGGAACCCTTGGTACGTCCTGAACTGGATAGCGGCGAGAGCCTGCTGCGGCTGGTGCAGAAGGGCGACCGCTTCATCCACGTGCCTTACCATAGCTTCGACTACTACATCCGCCTCTTGCAAGAGGCCGCCATCCATAAGGAGGTGAAGAGTATCAAGACCACGCTCTACCGCCTGGCCAAGGACTCGAAAGTGGTGCGCGCCCTCATCTGTGCCGCTCGTAACGGCAAGAAGGTGACGGTCGTCATCGAATTGCTGGCCCGTTTCGACGAGGCGTCCAACATCAGCTGGTCGAAGAAAATGCAGGATGCCGGCATTCATGTCATCTTCGGCGTGGAGAACTTGAAGGTGCACTCCAAAATCACCCACATCGGCATGAAGAACGGGCTCGACATCGCCTGCATCAGTACGGGAAACTTCCACGAAGGCAATGCGCGCGTCTATACCGACTACCTGCTGATGACGGCTGCCCGCAACGTGGTGCGCGATGTCAACTCCGTCTTTACCTTCATCGAGAAGCCCTATGTACCTGTCTCCTTCAAGGAACTGCTCGTCTCGCCCAACGAGATGAAGAAACGTTTCCTCCGTCTGATAGACAACGAAATCAAGAACCGCCAGCAGGGAAAGCCCGCCTATATCCGTGTCAAGATCAACCACATCACGGACACGGACATGGTGCGGAAGCTCTACGAGGCGTCGGCCAGTGGCGTGCCTGTCGACCTGCTGGTGCGAGGCAACTGTTCGCTGGTCACCGGCATCCCCGGCGTGAGCGACACGATACGCATCTGCGGCATCATCGACCGCTATCTGGAACATTCGCGCATCTTCATCTTTGCCGCCGGAGGCGAGGAAAAATGCTTCATCGGTTCGGCCGACTGGATGCCCCGCAACCTGGACAACCGCGTAGAGGTCGTGGCACCCGTCTACGACCCCGCTATCAAGGCCGACCTGGCCCGTGTCATCGACTACGGCTTGCGCGATACGATGCAGGGACGCATCGTCGACGGCAGGGGAAGGAACGAGCCTTGGACGACAGGCGAGGAGAGTCCTTTCCGTTCGCAAGAGGAGTTGTACAAGTATTACAAGGAGGCGAACCGGCTCCTGCCACTCGATCCGGCCGAATAATCTGCTGCGAAAGCTTCCCGCAGCGTGCAGGACGGAATCGCGAACTGCGAAAGCTTCCCGCAGCGTGCAGGACGGAATCGCGGAGCGCGAAAGCTTCCCGCAGCGTGCAGGACGGAATCGCGGAGCGCGAAAGCTTCCTGCAGCGTGCAGGACGGAATCGCGAAGCTGGAAAGCTTCCTGCAACGTGCAGGACGGAATCCCGAAACAGGCAAATGATGTTCAATCTGAAAGAAATAAGAAAAAGATATGTGTAAGAAATGTTATGCCGCCATCGATATCGGCTCGAACGCCGTGCGGCTCCTGATTAAGAAAGAAGAAGAAAACGAAAACCTGGTCAGCCGTCGGCTGTCGAAGGTGATGATGCTCCGTGTGCCCCTCCGTCTGGGTTTCGACGTCTTCTCGCTGGGCGAGCTTTCGGACGGCAAAACCGTGAAATTGCGTCGCCTGATGAAAGCCTTCCGCCAGCTGATGAAGATATACGAAGTGACCGACTACCGCGCCTGCGCCACCTCGGCCATGCGTGACGCCCGTAACGGCAAGGCCGTCATCAAGAAAGTACTGAAAGATACGGGTATCCGCATCGAAATCATCGACGGACAGGAAGAGGCCCGTATGATTTACAACAACCACGTGGAGTGCCTCGAAGACCGTACCGGCAACTACATCTACGTCGACGTGGGCGGTGGAAGCACCGAAATCAATCTCCTGACGAACGGCGTGCTGGTACAGTCGCTTTCCTACAACGTAGGTACCGTGCGCATGTTGAGCAACGCAGTGCGCGAAGAGGTCTGGGAACAGATGAAAGACGACCTGACTCGCCTGACTGCTGACTTCCCCGACATCAACATCATCGGTTCGGGCGGCAATATCAACAAGCTTTATCGTCTGGCCGACAAGAAAGACAAAAAGCTCCAGCGGATGCCCATCGCCTCCTTGCAGGAACTCTACGACCAGCTCAGCCCCCTGACGCCCGAGCAGCGCATGAAGGAATTCAGCCTCAAGGCAGACCGTGCCGACGTCATCGTCCCCGCCGCGCGGATATTCCTGACCATTGCCGAAACGGTAAAGGCGCAGTACGTCCACGTGCCCGTCATCGGTTTGGCCGACGGCATCATCGACAGCCTCTACTCCAGCAACAACCTGCCGGAGTAAAGGCTGCTCCGTTAGAGGAAACCTACAATCTTGAAGTGCAGGTTTCCTCCGAACTTGAAGGGACGGTAGAGGACATCGTGGCAGACATACAGTATCTCTCCTTTTTTCTTAATCCGGTACACGCCGGTTTCTGGCAAGAGAGGCACAATCATGCCTATTTCGGGGCGTACCACGACGTAACTTGCATTGGCATAGCGGTAGAAAATACCTTCTGCAAAAAAGTAGGGTGCATGATTGAAGCTGATACTTATGCAGTGCTGGGGACGTTCCCTGTAATGTGTCCCTACGGGCGGCATCGGTCTTCTGGGTGGACGGTGACCGTGAACTTTGTGAGGCGGTTCGGGTTTCCGGTGATGGACTTTATGAGGCGGTTCGGGCTTCTTGTGGTGAGGTTTCTTTGTTTTGTGGCCTTTAGGATCTTTATCAGTTACGGCAGTTGGATTAGAGGCCTCGACACTCATCGTACAGGTAGGCAGGTAGCCGAAAGAAAGCGCAGCTGCCAATAAAAGGATAGTTGTAGATTTCTTCATAATCGTCATTTTTTAAGTTAAGTTTCTTATTTTGTTAGACAATGTCATCGTCGGAAAGTTTAAATGCCTTTGGCAAAAAGCTTGTCTCATCCTGTTTTTTTCATTATGTTTGCCGCCGTTATCAATAAAAACAGATTTATGAAAACTTGTAATTTTGTGAAAATGCTGACAGCCTGCATGCTGTCATTCCTCTTTCTGTCGTGTGGTGACGATATCGTCTATGAAACCATTAAGAATACAGATGAAGGCTTGTGCGACAAGACTTGGATCATGCAGACCGAACAGGATGGTGCCATAGTGCGCCAATATAAGCTGACTTTCTATTCGAAAAACCAGAAGGGACAAGAATTGACCGTGACGTACGACGAAGATGGAAAGACTTCCGTAGATAGGGAATTTTCATGGAGATGGGTAGATAATAGCAAAGAAGCTTTGCTCCTGACATTTACTACCGGCGAGAAAGTGTTCGAAAACGTATGGGTACGCGAACATTACCTTTCCGGCAGATTGGACGGAGAAATCATCGTGCTGACAGAAGAAGGTTATTGACGGCACTCTATCATCATTCGGCTTGAAATACGAACGCCATGGATTTACACTTTTCAATTCTGTAAATCCATGGCGTTTTTTGTATCTGGGAAACCGTTGGGATGGTCGTGTCAGTTCATTTCTTTACCAGCAGGTTCTTGAAGCTGGGTGGATAGGGCGTTTCAAATTCCATCTTTTCTCCGGTGACGGGATGATAGAAGCAGAGCTTGAATGCATGGAGCGCCAAACGGCCGATGGGGTTGAGGTCTTCGATGCCATAACGTCCGTCACCAATGATGGGGTGTCCCAAGTCCTGCATGTGGACGCGTATCTGGTTCTTTCGCCCTGTTTCAAGATGCAGTTCGACGAGTGAATATCCGTTGGCCCGCTTGATGGTGCGGTAGTGCGTGATGGCCTCCTTTCCGCCGTCATCCGATGGACTGGAGTAAACATACAGTGTTCGGTCCGTTAGCCAGGAGCGGACGATGCCGCTGTCTTTTTCCATTTCACCTGCCACGACGGCCACGTAACGGCGGTCAAATACAATCTGATGCCAATTGTCGCGCAGTGTATGCTGCGTCTTTTCATCTTTGGCAAACATCATCAGTCCGGAAGTGTCACGGTCGAGGCGATGTACTACGTAGACACGATTGTTGCGTCCTGAACGCTTCAGATATTCGTTCAGAATAGTACAGGCGGTACGCTCCTTCTGCCGTTCGGTACTGACCGAGAGCAGCCCTTGCATTTTCTCTACAACGATGAGATAGGCGTCTTCGTAGACAATTTTCAGCAGCTTGTGGTGGAACTCGCGGTTGCCCTTGTCGCGGCTGATTTGTACCTTCATTCCTGGTTGCAGGGGAAAATTATATTGGGTGGTGATGACGTTGTCTACAAACACAATACGTTTGCTCAGAAGCGATTTCAGCTTGGTACGGCTTGCCTGAGGCATCTTGGCTGCCAGAAATTCCATCAGCTCCATCGACTCTTTGACAAAGTAATCCGTATATTGGGCACGGGCCCTTGCAGTTATTTTTTCTTTTGACACGTGAAGAGATTTTTATTGGTTTTCAGTTGCAGATTGTTCTTTCAGTTCAAGCAGTACAACATTTTCCACATGGTGTGTATGGGGAAACATATCAACGGGTTGTATGGCTTTGACGCGGTACTTCACATCCAGCAGTTGCAGGTCACGGGCTTGTGTAGCGGGGTTACAGCTGACATAGACAATGCGTTGGGGTTGTGCTTCCAGAATAACGTTGATGACGTCGGGATGCATGCCTGCGCGGGGTGGGTCAGTGATGATGACATCGGGCCGTCCGTACTGGCTGATAAAGTCCTGTGTCAGGATATCTTTCATGTCGCCGGCAAAGAAGAGTGTATTGTCGATGCCGTTGATTTCTGAATTTACTTTTGCATCTTCGATGGCTTCGGGCACGTACTCGATACCGATGACTTGGCGTGCCTGTCGGGATACAAAGTTTGCAATGGTTCCTGTGCCTGTATAAAGATCGTACACCAATTCGTTACCAGTTAGTCCAGCAAAGTTGCGTGCTACCTTGTACAGTTTATAGGCTTGTTCTGAATTTGTTTGGTAGAACGATTTGGGCCCTACTTTGAAGCGCAACCCTTCCATCTCTTCGAAGATATGATCCTTGCCCTTGAATGTTTGCACATCGAGGTCGGTAATTGTGTCGTTCACCTTATTGTTTACTATATATAATAAGGAAGTGATCTCGGGGAACGAGTCGGCCACGTATTGAAGCATCGCTTTGAACTGTACCATTTCTTCGTCTCGTTCGATGCGGCACACCAATATAACCATCAGTTCACCTGTCGAAGAAGTACGTATGATAAGGTTGCGCAGCATACCTTCGTGGGTACGGATATTGTTGAAGGTATAATTATGTTCGTATGCGTAGTCGCGGATAGCATTACGGATACGGTTGGATATATCGTCCTGAAGCCAGCATTTTTCAATGGCCAGTACCTTGTCAAATGAGTTGGGAATATGGAAGCCCACAGCGTTCATCTGTTCATACACTACGTCTTGTTCTACCTCTTCAGTTGTAAGCCAACGTTTGTTGGAGAATGTATATTCCAGTTTGTTTCGATAAAATTCTGTCTTGTCTGAACCTAAAATGGGAGAAACTTCCGGTAATTCCACTTTCCCGATACGCGTCAGGTTGTCGGTTACCTGTTTTTGCTTATACTTGATTTGTTCAGCATAAGGAAGTACTTGCCATTTGCATCCGCCACATACGCCATAGTGCTGGCAGAATGGAACGGATCTTTTGGGGGAGTATTCGTGGATTTTTACCGCTTCTGCTTCGGCGTAGTGATGTTTCTTTCTTTTGATTTGTAAGTCGACTATATCTCCAGGTACAACATAAGGTACGAAGATAACCAGATCATTTACTTTTGCGATGGCTTTTCCTTCGGCAGCCACGTCTGTTATTGTTACCTTTTCCAGTAGAGGAAGTTCTTTTCTCTTTCTTGCCACTTTTACACCAGTCTAATAAATTCTGCTGCAAAAATAGCTATTTTTCGGTAAATATTAATGTTTTGGAGAAATAATAAAGATTGCAATGTCGAAATTGCATTTTTATCTAAAATTCTTGTGCAAAAAGTTTTATAGTATGTGAAATATATTTAGCTTTGCGCACATGAATTGAGAAAAGCACATTCAAAACCTTTTTAATATTATGGATAAAAAAAGAGTTTATACCTTTGGAAATGGCCATGCAGAAGGCAAGGCCGACATGAGAAATCTGTTGGGTGGTAAAGGTGCGAACCTGGCCGAAATGAATCTGATTGGAGTGCCGGTACCTCCGGGATTTACCATTACAACAGAAGTTTGTACTGAGTACAACGAAATGGGACGCGACAAAGTGGTTGAATTGTTGAAAGAAGATGTTGAAAAAGCCATATCACATGTGGAAAGCCTGATGTCTTCCAAGTTCGGTGATGTGGATAATCCGCTGTTGGTATCTGTACGTTCGGGTGCCCGTGCTTCTATGCCGGGTATGATGGATACTATTCTGAACCTGGGTTTGAACGATGAGGTTGTGGAAGGCTTGACCCGTAAGACGGGTAATGCGCGTTTCGCATGGGATTCTTATCGTCGTTTTGTACAGATGTATGGCGATGTTGTGTTGGGTATGAAACCGACCAACAAGGATGACATCGATCCGTTTGAAGCTATTATTGAGGACGTGAAGCACGCAAAAGGCGTGAAGCTGGATAATGAATTGGAGGTGGAAGACCTGAAAGAACTGGTAAAGCGCTTCAAGGCCGCTGTAAAAGAACGTACCGGACAGGACTTCCCGACATGTGCTTACGAACAGCTGTGGGGCGCTATCTGTGCAGTATTTGATTCTTGGATGAACGAACGTGCCATCCTCTATCGTAAGATGGAAGGTATACCCGATGAATGGGGTACGGCTGTTAATGTCCAGGCGATGGTATTTGGTAATATGGGTGATACTTCAGCTACAGGTGTTTGCTTCAGCCGTGATGCCGCTACGGGTGAAGACCTGTTCAATGGCGAATATCTGATCAACGCGCAGGGCGAGGACGTGGTAGCTGGTATACGTACGCCGCAGCAAATCACTAAGATCGGTTCACAACGTTGGGCTGAACTGGCAGGTATCAGCGAAGAAGAACGTGCTTCCAAGTATCCTTCCATGGAAGAGGCTATGCCTGAAATCTATAAAGAACTTGATGCTCTGCAGACGAAGCTTGAAAACCACTATCGCGATATGCAGGACATGGAGTTCACTGTACAGGAAGGCAAACTCTGGTTCCTCCAGACACGTAACGGTAAGCGTACGGGTGCTGCTATGGTGAAGATTGCTATGGATTTGCTTCGTCAGGGTATGATCGACGAAAAGACAGCTTTGATGCGTTGCGAACCCAATAAGCTTGATGAGTTGCTTCACCCTGTATTTGATAAGTCTGCTTTGAAACAGGCTAAAGTGCTGACTCGTGGTTTGCCTGCTTCTCCGGGTGCTGCTTGTGGTCAGATTGTATTCTTTGCCGATGATGCAGCTGAATGGCGTGCTGCCGGTAAGCGCGTGGTGATGGTTCGTATCGAAACATCTCCCGAAGACCTTGCTGGTATGGCTGTGGCCGAAGGTATCCTGACAGCTCGTGGCGGTATGACTTCGCATGCAGCTGTAGTAGCTCGTGGTATGGGCAAGTGTTGTGTATCAGGTGCAGGCGCATTGAACGTAGATTATAAAGCTCGTACAGTGGAAGTAGACGGTGTCGTTTTGAAAGAAGGCGACTTTATTTCGTTGAATGGAAGTACGGGTGAAGTATACAAAGGAAAGGTGGAAACGAAGGCTGCCGAGCTGTCCGGCGATTTTGCCGAGCTGATGAAGCTGGCCGATAAATATGCTAAGTTGCAGGTACGTACAAATGCCGATACGCCTCACGATGCTACCGTGGCTCGTAACTTTGGTGCTGTTGGTATCGGTTTGTGCCGTACGGAGCACATGTTCTTCGAAGGCGAGAAGATTAAAGCTATGCGTGAAATGATTTTGGCTGAAGATGCTGAAGGCCGTCGCAAGGCGTTGCAGAAGATTCTTCCTTATCAGCAAGCTGACTTTAAGGGTATCTTTAAGGCAATGGCGGGTTATCCTGTCACTGTTCGTCTGCTCGATCCGCCTTTGCATGAGTTTGTGCCCCACGATCTGAAGGGACAGCAGGAAATGGCTGAAGCCATGGGCGTTAGCTTGCAATACATCCAACAGCGTGTTGAGGCTTTGTGCGAACACAACCCGATGTTGGGTCACCGTGGCTGCCGTCTGGGTAATACTTATCCTGAAATCACTCAGATGCAGACACGTGCTATCTTGGGCGCTGCTCTTGAACTGAAGAAGGAAGGTGTGGAGACACATCCCGAAATCATGGTGCCGTTGACCGGTATCCTCTACGAGTTCAAGGAACAGGAGAAAGTAATCCGTGCTGAGGCTGCCAAACTGTTTGAAGAAGTAGGTGACAGCATCGAATTCAAGGTAGGTACGATGATCGAAGTACCGCGTGCAGCCCTGACTGCTAATCGCATCGCTTCGTCGGCTGAATTCTTCTCATTCGGTACGAATGACTTGACGCAGATGACGTTCGGATACTCACGTGATGATATCGCTTCTTTCTTGCCGGTTTATCTGGAGAAGAAGATCTTGAAGGTAGACCCGTTCCAGGTACTCGACCAAAATGGTGTAGGTCAGTTGGTTCAGATGGCTACTGAGAAGGGTCGTGCCATCCGTCCGGATTTGAAGTGTGGTATTTGTGGTGAACATGGTGGTGAACCGTCATCCGTGAAGTTCTGTCACAAGGTTGGCTTGAATTACGTAAGCTGCTCACCGTTCCGTGTACCTATCGCGCGTCTGGCTGCGGCTCAAGCTGCCATTGAAGGCTGACATTAGATAGATAATCATCAATATATTAAGGGAATTCGCTTTAAGAGTGAGTTCCCTTTTTGTTTTACATATCGAATTAGAGAGTGGTTGTATCATACAGTGCTTCGTGAGGGTCTGATGAAGTGCTCTGTGAGGGTGTCATACAGTGCTTTGTGAACTACTGAGGAAGCACTGTGTTAGGGATTCAGAAAGCACTGTGTTAGGTGGTGAAAAACTATGCTTTCGGCTTGTAAAGTCAGCCTTTTGTCTGATAAAAGGCATTTTGGAGGTTGTGTCAGGATGTGTCTGTTCTTGGCATACAAATGTTTTTCTTCTCTAAAACAACGCTTTTCTCCACTTTTTTTATAATTTTGCAGCCTTAAAACAGGAGGTTGGGTTCGAAGTATCTGAAGGGAGCGTGACCGGTAGCCTCCAATAAGCAACGTTCAAAATAAAAACAAAAATAAAACCATGGGTAAATTTGCCGAACATTCAAAGTTTAATCTATCGGAAATCAACAAGGAAGTGTTGAAGAAATGGGACGAAAACCAGGTTTTCGCCAAGAGTATGACAGAACGTGAAGGATGTCCTTCCTTCGTATTCTTCGAAGGACCTCCCTCGGCCAACGGTATGCCGGGCATTCACCACGTCATGGCTCGTACCATCAAGGACATCTTCTGCCGCTACAAGACGATGAAGGGCTTCCAGGTGAAGCGCAAGGCCGGATGGGATACGCACGGACTCCCCGTGGAGCTGGGCGTGGAGAAGGCGCTGGGCATCACGAAGGAAGACATCGGCAAGACCATCTCCGTGGCCGACTACAACGCCGCCTGCCGCAAGGACGTGATGAAGTTCACGAAGGAGTGGGAGGACCTGACGCACAAGATGGGCTACTGGGTGGACATGAAAGACCCTTACATCACTTATGACAACCGCTACATTGAGACCCTCTGGTGGCTGCTGAAGCAGCTCTACAAGAAGGGCCTGCTCTATAAAGGCTATACCATCCAGCCCTATTCGCCCGCCGCAGGTACGGGACTGAGCTCTCACGAGCTGAACCAGCCCGGCTGCTACCGAGACGTGAAGGACCTGACGGTGGTAGGCCAGTTCAAGATGAAGAACCCGAAGCCCGAAATGGCAGAGTGGGGTACACCTTACTTCATCGCTTGGACCACCACGCCCTGGACCTTGCCCAGCAACACAGCCCTCTGTGTTGGCCCGAAGATTGACTACGTGGCTGTGCAGACCTACAACGGCTATACGGGCGAGAAGATGACCGTCGTACTGGCCAAGGCTTTGCTCTATACGCACTTCAATAAAAAAGCAGAAGGTGTTGCATTAGAGGACTATAAGCCAGGCGACAAGCTGATCCCCTTCAAGGTAGTAGGCGAGTACAAGGGTACGGACCTCGTGGGCATGGAGTACGAACAGCTCATCCCCTGGGTGAAGCCCACCGAGCTGGACAACGAAGGCAACTGGCAGGAAGCATCGGCCAAGGCGTTCCGCGTCATCCCCGGCGACTATGTGACGACCGAGGACGGTACGGGTATCGTACACATCGCTCCGACTTTCGGTGCCGACGACGCCAACGTGGCACGTGCGGCCGGCATTCCCTCGCTGTTCATGATCAACAAGCGTGGCGAAACCCGCCCCATGGTGGACCTCACGGGTAAGTTCTACCTGCTGGACGAGCTGGACGAGAAGTTTGTGGCCCAGTGCGTCGATACCGAGGCCTACAAGGAATACCAGGGCCGCTGGGTGAAGAATGCCTATGACCCGCAGTTCACCGTCGACGGCAAGTACGACGAGAAGGCCGCCCAGGCAGCCGAGTCGCTCGACTTCTACATCTGCATGATGATGAAAGCTGCCAACCAGGCCTTCAAGATAGAGAAGCATGTGCACAACTATCCGCACTGCTGGCGCACGGACAAGCCGGTGCTCTACTATCCGCTGGACAGCTGGTTCATCCGCAGCACTGCCTGCAAGGAGCGCATGATGGAGCTGAACAAGACCATCAACTGGAAGCCCGAGTCAACGGGTACGGGACGCTTCGGCAAGTGGCTCGAGAACCTGAACGACTGGAACCTGAGCCGTTCGCGCTACTGGGGTACGCCGCTGCCCATCTGGCGCACCGAGGACGGCACGGAAGAGAAGTGCATTGAGTCTGTAGAAGAGCTCTACAACGAAATAGAGAAGTCTGTGGCCGCCGGCCTCATGAAGAGCAATCCCTACGAGGACAAAGGCTTCGTGCCGGGCGAATATACGAAGGAAAACTATGACAAGATAGACCTGCACCGCCCCTACGTGGACGACATCATCCTCGTTTCGAAGGACGGCAAGCCCATGAAGCGCGAGACCGACCTGATTGACGTTTGGTTCGACTCTGGCTCCATGCCCTATGCGCAGATACACTATCCGTTCGAGAACAAGGAGCTGCTGGACAGCCATCAGGTATATCCCGCCGACTTCATCGCCGAAGGCGTTGACCAGACGCGTGGCTGGTTCTTCACGCTCCATGCCATCGCTACGATGGTGTTCGACAGCGTATCCTACAAGGCTGTCATCTCTAATGGTTTGGTGCTCGACAAGAACGGCAACAAGATGTCCAAGCGACTGGGCAATGCCGTTGATCCCTTCTCGACCATCGAGAAATACGGTTCCGACCCCTTGCGCTGGTACATGATTACCAACTCTTCACCGTGGGACAATCTGAAGTTCGACGTCGAAGGTGTGGAGGAAGTGCGCCGCAAGTTCTTCGGTACCTTATATAATACGTATTCTTTCTTCGCCCTCTATGCCAACGTCGACGGCTTCGAATACAAGGAAGCCGACGTGCCCATGGAGAAACGTCCCGAGATAGACCGCTGGATTCTGTCCCTGCTCAATACGCTGGTGAAGAATGTGGATGCCTGCTACAACGACTACGAGCCTACCAAGGCTGGCCGACTGATATCCGACTTCGTCAACGACAACCTGTCTAACTGGTATGTGCGCCTCAACCGCAAACGCTTCTGGGGTGGTGGTATGACTGAAGATAAGCTCTCGGCTTATCAGACCCTCTATACTTGCCTCGAGACGGTGGCCAAGCTGATGGCGCCCATCGCACCGTTCTATGCCGACATGCTCTACAGCGACCTGATTGCCGTGACTGGCCGCGACCAGGTGGTTTCTGTCCACCTCGCCCAGTTCCCCGTATGCGATGAGACACTGGTTAATACCGAACTTGAAGCCCGTATGCAGGTGGCTCAGGACATCACGTCCATGGTATTGGCCCTGCGCCGCAAGGTGAACATCAAGGTACGCCAGCCTCTTCAGTGCATCATGATTCCTGTAGTGGACGAAGAGCAGCGTGCCCACATCGAAGCCGTGAAGACGCTCATCATGAACGAGGTGAACGTGAAGGAAATCAAGTTTGTCGACGGTGCTGCCGGCGTACTGGTGAAGAAAGTGAAGTGCGACTTCAAGAAGCTGGGTCCGAAGTTCGGCAAGCAGATGAAGGCCGTGGCTGCCTCTGTAGCAGAAATGTCACAGGAAGCTATCGCCGAGCTGGAAAAGAACGGCCGCTACACCTTCAATTTGGACGGTGCGGAAGCCGTAGTCGAGGCTGCCGACGTGGAAATCTTCAGCGAAGACATCCCCGGCTGGCTGGTGGCCAACGAAGGCCGACTGACTGTAGCACTGGAAGTTACCGTTACCGAAGAGCTGCGTCGCGAAGGTGTGGCCCGCGAGCTGGTGAACCGCATCCAAAACATCCGCAAGTCCAGCGGCTTTGAAATTACCGACAAAATAAATATTACATTGTCTAAAAATACGCAGACAGATGATGCGGTAAACGAATATAAAGACTATATTTGCAACCAAGTTCTGGCAACCTCACTTACGTTAGTTGATGAAGTACAAGAAGGTACCGAATTGAACTTCGATGACTTCTCGCTCTTTGTGAAGGTTGAAAAGAACTGATAGAGATTGGAAAAGATAATTTAATACCGAAACAAACTAAACACATTACAATTATGGCAGAAAAGACAAGATACTCAGATGCAGAATTGGAAGAGTTTCGCGCCATTATTTTGGAAAAGTTGGAGTTGGCGCAACGTGACTACGATTTGCTGAAAGCCAGTCTGACCGGAGCCGACGGCAATGATACAGATGATACGTCTCCTACATATAAGGTATTGGAAGAAGGGGCCAATACGTTGTCCAAGGAAGAGACTACTCGCTTGGCCCAACGCCAGCTGAAGTTTATCCAAGGACTTCAGGCTGCTTTGGTGCGTATTGAAAACAAGACTTATGGTATTTGCCGTGAGACTGGTAAACTGATACCGAAGGAACGCCTGCGTGCCGTTCCTCATGCTACTTTGAGCATCGAAGCTAAGAATAGCGGTAAAAAGTAATTTGAAACATTAACAGGCTATGGGCTGCGCAAGGATTTGTGTCTTTGTGCTCCTATAGCTTGTGCTTTTTTGGAATGCATAAGGGAATGAAGAGCTTTTGGACAAAAGGGCGGATAGCTTTGTTTGTGATATTCTCGGTATTGTTGGTAGATCAGTTGATAAAAGTGGCTGTAAAGACGGGAATGTATTGGCATGATAGTATTAATGCTATCGGCTGGCTATACGACAAATTGGGCATTCAAGCCGAACCTCCTACATGGTTTTATATATTCTTTACAGAAAACAACGGAATGGCTTTTGGAATGGAGATTGTCGGAAAGTTATTCTTGACTTCATTTCGCATTGTTGCAGTAGCTGTTATCGGGTGGTTCCTTTATAAATTTGTACAGCATAAGATGAAGACTGGCTTCATTGTATGTGTGTCATTGGTTTTGACGGGAGCCTTGGGTAATATTGTTGACAGTGTATTTTACGGCGTACTGTTTAGTGAAAGTACCAGTTACCAACTGGCTTCATTTCTGCCAGAGGGAGGAGGATATGCTCCTTTGTTTTACGGCAAGGTAGTAGATATGTTTTATTTCCCTATTATCGAAGCTAATTGGCCTTTATGGATGCCTTTTGTCGGGGGAGATCATTTTATTTTTTTCAGTCCGATATTTAATTTCGCGGATGCTGCAATCAGTTGTGGCATTGTCGCCTTGTTGCTGTTCTATAGCAAATATTTGAATGAAGCTTATCATGAAGTGACAAAGAAAGGATGAAACGTAGCAATCAAATTCAACGGTGTGGTCTGTTCGTTTTCTTAGTCTGGACATTATTTGCGTGTCAGGTAAAACGTCCTGAAACGGTATTGTCGGATAAACAAATGGAGAACGTACTTTATGACTATCATATAGCCAAAGCATTGGGTGAAGCATTATCTTATAATGAGAATTATAAGCGTGTACTTTACGTGGAGTCTGTTTACAAGAAATACGGAATAACAGAAGCACAATTTGATTCATCAATGGTTTGGTATGCTAGAAATCCAGAAGTCTTAAGTAAGATTTATGAAAATATCAATGCACGGCTGAAAGCAGAAAAAGCAACTGTTGAGGATTTGTTGGCTTTGCGTGAAGGTAAGCCTCAAACTTCAGCTCCCGGTGATAGTGTGGATGTCTGGTTTGGACAGGAGCTTTATCGGTTGTCAGGGATGCCGTTGAATAATAAAGTGACCTTTTCGCTGCCTGCAGACAGTAACTTTTTCGGTCGTGATACGTTACGTTGGAATATCCGTTTTCTGTATCCTGACAAGGAGTTTGATAGTATTTCTGCTCCTATCATGGCCATGTCCCTACATTATAAAAATGATAGTGTAATTAGTGCTTTTCGTAAGATTTTCACTACGGGTGATTATTCTATAGCTTTACAAAGCGACACGATGGGAGAGCTTAAAGAAGTGAACGGTTTTGTCTACTATTCGAGTTCGGAGAAAAAGTCTTTGTTGCTTGATAAGATTTCTCTCATGCGTTATCATAGTGCCGATTCTGTAGCTGTTGCAGTGACAGATACTTTGAAAGCTGCTGAAAAGGATACTTTGAATGTGAAAAAGGAACCGGAGAATATAGATAAGGACAGCTTGGAGTCGGATAAGAAAGAGCTGAATGCTGTACCTCGCATGCGACCTAAACCATCGTCTACGTTGGTTCAACCACAAAAACAAGAAGCTCGTCCTCGTTTGCAAAAAAGAAGGGTAAATTAGGCTGAAAGGATTTGAATGATGAAACGGTATGCTTCTCATTACCTGTATTTGCCAGGACATGGCTTTTTGTGGCATTATGTTGTGCAGATGCACGAAAATTGTGTGGAAGCTCTTTTCCCCATGTCTGACGAAATAGAAAGTACAGAATGGAAACCGGGGGTTATTGCTTTAGTTCCTTTGGAGGCAGATGTATCTGCGCTTTCGTTCAATTTTAAGGATATTCTTTCTGAAGTTCCTGTAGAAGTTGTGGAGCGTATGTCGTGTTTGGTGCCTGTCCTTTTGTTTCCTTTTGATTTTACAAGGATGGAGCCTGTCTCCGAAACTCGGCACAAACTACTGCAGTAGCGATGGCTACGTTGAGCGATTCCGAAGTTTCCCGTCCAGTCGGATAATTTGGGATATAGAGCCGACGGTTGATCAGGCTGCCTACTTCCGGACTGATACCGTTCCCCTCGTTGCCCATCACGATCAGACCGTTTTTCGAAAGCTTTTCTCCGTACATGTTCTCTCCATCCAGAAAGGTTCCGTATATCGGTATGTCTGTTTCTAAGTTTCGTATCAGGTCAGGCAGGGGAGTGTAGTGTATTCTTACATGTGCAATGCCCCCCATAGTGGCCTGCATAGCTTTAGGATTGTAGATGTCTGCCGTTTGGGGTGAGCAGAATACGTCCTCAATACCAAACCAGTCGGCCAGGCGTATGATGGTCCCCAGATTTCCAGGATCCTGTATGTCATCCAGAGCCAGGCATAGAGAATGGCCGATAACCGACGGATCTGTCGGATATTCCGGTTGGTCGAATACAGCTAGTACTTGTTGCGGTGTTTTTAGCAGGCTGGCACGTGACAGCTCTTCTTCGTTTACTATCAATGTTTCACCAACATCGTTTAGTTGTAGTTCTTTATTGTTTATGAACCATTTGTCTGTTGCAGCCAGTAATCTGCAATGAAAATGTCCCAATAAATCTCCTACGAGTTTGTGACCCTCAGCTAAAAATGCCTTTTCTGTTTTTCGGTTCTTTTTGAGTTCCAGGGAATGGATATATTTAATTTTGTTTTTGCTCAGTGCCATATTCCGCTTCTTTATCTTTTTCGCAAATGTACGTCATTATTTTCAGATAATCAAAACAATGTGCATCGTGAAGATATAAGTCGTATGTGCTGTTTTCAGGCCTTGTTTTGTAAACATGGACTTTAGCTCCGTAAAGTGGCACTTTAGCGCGCTAAAGAGGGACTTTACGAAGCTGAAGTAGTACTTTATTTTCTGGAACAAAAGATGGTATTCGGATGATGCTCTTTGGGGCCCATTTGTTTTTGCAAACCGAAAAAATAAGGTATATTTGTCGCAGTTTATATGTGTGTGCTGATATGAAGAAAGGCTTGTATTGTGTAATATCCGTTCTCGCTTTGTTGCTGTCGGTCTCTTGTTCGTCTACTAAGTATGTGCCCGATGGCTCTTATTTGCTGGACGAAGTGAGTATACATACGGATAATAAAGAGGTAAAGCCTTCCAGCCTTTCCATGTATGTACGACAGAATCCTAATGCCAAATGGTTTAGTTTGTTCAAGACTCAGCTGTATGTCTATAATTGGTCGGGTGCCGACAGTACTCGGTGGATAAACCGAGTGTTGCGTAAGGTTGGGGATGCTCCTGTGATTTATCGGAAAGAAGATGCGGATCGTACTCGTGAAGAGATGACCAAAGCTGTTCAGAATATGGGCTATATGGGAGCTTCTGTTGAGACGGAATGTCATGTGAAAAAGAAAAAGATACGGCTTGTCTATAACGTGACTACAGGAAAACCGTACATTGTGAGGACTATCCGTTATGATATTCCCGACGACAATATTCGTAATTTGATGCAGCTCGATTCGGCGGGTACCTATTTATCTGAAGGTATGCGTTTTGATGTGAATCAGCTGGATGCCGAGCGGCAACGTATTACAAATAATTTGTTAGGGAATGGTTATTATAAATTCAATAAGGATTTTCTTTCTTATACTGCTGATACTGCACGCAATACTTATCTTGTGGATTTGACTCTTCACCTTTTGCCTTACAGGCAGCGGGGAGGAACGGGAAGCCAGCAGCATCGTCAATATACGATCGGAAAAGTAGGTTTTGTGACTGACTACAATGTGTTGCAGTCTTCCGCTAATAGTATTGAAGTGAATGATTCTCTTCATTACAACGGTCTTTCGTTTTATTATAAGGATAAGTTATATCTGAGGCCTCAACTTTTGGAGAATAATCTTCATATTTTGCCGGGTGATTTATATGATGAACGGAAGGTTCAGCGCACCTATTCTAATTTTGGTCGTTTGCAGGCATTGAAATATACCAATATCCGTTTTGTTGAAGAACGTGAGGACAGTACTCGTTTGGATGCCTATATTATGTTGACCAAAAGCAAACACAAGTCTGTTTCATTTGAGCTTGAAGGTACAAATTCAGCAGGTGACCTGGGTGCAGCAGCAGCAGTGTCTTTCCAGCATCGTAACTTGTTCAGAGGTTCCGAAGCTTTGATGCTTCGTTTTCGTGGAGCCTATGAAGCTATTTCACCCTTGAAAAGTGGATATAATCAAGAAAATTATATGGAACTGGGGGCTGAAGCGACAATCAATTTCCCTCGTTTCATGTTCCCTTTTTTAAGCAGAGATTTTAGACGTACAATTAGGGCAACTACTGAATTCGGATTGCAATACAATTATCAGATGCGTCCAGAATTCACTCGTATTGTGGCATCAGGTAGTTGGAGCTATCGCTGGGGAATGCAACGTCAGCGTTCGCAACATCGCATAGATTTGCTTGATATCAATTACTTATATATGCCATGGATCGATCCTGCTTTTCGTGAAATCTATCTTGACAAGGAGCAGAATTATATATTGGCTTATAATTATGAAGACCGTTTTATTGTTCGTTCGGGTTATAGCTATACTTATAACAGTGCTGGCCAGGCATTGATGAATAATGCATTGTTGGGCAATTCTTATTCTGTGCGTATCAATATAGAATCTGCAGGTTCTTTACTGTATGGCTTGGCCAAGCTGACCGGGATGAAAAAAAATGAGTCAGGTGAATATACATTGTTAAATATTCCTTTTGCTCAATACATAAAAGGAGATATCGATTATGCGAAGAATTTTGTAATAGACAATCGTAATTCGTTAGCATTTCATGTAGGTGGAGGTATTGCCGTCCCTTATGGAAATGCGAGTGTTGTTCCATTTGAAAAACGATATTTTTCTGGAGGAGCTAATAGCGTACGTGGATGGTCTGTTCGAGAATTGGGGCCTGGTTCCTATGTTGGCGATAGAAACAATTTCTTAAATCAGTCGGGGGATATCAAACTGGATGCCAGTGTGGAATATCGTACGCATCTTTTTTGGAAACTGCATGGGGCATTGTTTGTTGATGCTGGCAATATTTGGACTTTGCATGAATATGAAAGCCAACCGGGGGGACAATTTAAATTTAATACTTTTTACAAGCAGATAGCTGTCGCTTATGGTATGGGAATCCGTTTGGATCTGGATTTTTTTGTTTTACGTTTTGATGCTGGTATGAAGGCTATCAATCCTGTTTACGAAAGTGGGCGGAATCGTTATCCTATTGTTCATCCAGATTTCAGTCGTGATTTTGCTTTTCACTTTGCGGTAGGTTATCCATTTTAAACAAATAAATATGAGACGATAAATGATGAAATATATTTTATTATTATGTGGACTGTTTGTCTACTTTGGGAATATCTCTGCCAAACCATTTGCAGTATCGGAAGATACTGTTCGTTTTATAAATCCTTTTGCTCATTCTATTACTTTTAGTGGCAATTTTGGCGAACTTCGTGCTAACCATTTTCATGGGGGGCTTGACTTTAAGACGGGAGGGGTAACAGGAAAGCCTGTACGTGCATTGGCTGACGGGTACATTTCACGTATCCGTGTAACACATGGATCAGGCTACGTGCTCGATGTCGTCTATAACAATGGTTATTCTACTATTAACCGTCACTTGGAAGCTTTCGTAGGCGATATTGCTCGACGTGTGGAGGATTTGCAATATGAGCAGGAGAGCTGGGAAGTAGAGATTGTGCCTGAGGCAGGGGAATATCCCGTCAAGACAGGACAAATTATTGCTTATAGCGGCAATACAGGTTATTCGTTTGGACCTCATTTACATTTGGACGTTATCGAGACGGCCACGGACGACTATGTAGACCCGTTGCCTTTCTTTACCGGACAGGTGAAGGATCATACGGCGCCGCGTGCACAGGGCATCATGCTCTTTCCGCAACGCGGACGGGGTGTGGTGAATGGAAAGACGACGAGACAAACTTTTGGTCTGAACCAGACGACGGGCATCACGGCTTGGGGTGAGATAGGAGCAGGTATCCGTGCCTATGATTACATGGACGGGGTGCATAACCGTTACGGCGTACATACGGTGATTCTCGAAGTGGATGGGCAGGAAGTTTTTCGTAGTGTAGTGGATCGTTTTGCCTACGACGAGAATCGCTACATTAACTCCTGGACTTATGGACAATATATGAAGTCGTTCATCGACCCCGGCAATCGTCTCCGCCTGCTACATGCCTCGAATGACAACCGTGGGTTGGTGACCATCGACGAGGAGCGGCCCTATCGCTTTGTCTATACGCTGCGCGACGCGCTGGGTAACGAGGCGAAGGTGCGCTTCACTGTGCAGGGCCGTCGGAGTGAGATTCCTGTGGTGGAACATCGCGAGAAGTATCATTTCCGTTGGGACAAGGTGAACTATCTGCAGGAACCTGGCCTCGAGCTGGTATTGCCCCGCGGCGTGCTCTACGAAGATGCTTATCTGAATTATGCGGTTTGTGGCGATAGTGGTGACATAGCCTTTACCTATCAGCTGAACGATCGCAATATTCCCTTGCACAAGGCATGCAATCTACGTATCGGATTGCGCCACCGTCCGTTGGCCGACAGCACGAAGTACTACGTGGCGAGTGTTAGTGCTAAAGGCAGTAAATACAACATGGGTGGCCACTACGTGAACGGCTACATGGAGGTGAAGGTGCGCGATCTGGCTACCTACACCGTGGCTATTGATACCGTTCCACCCATACTGACGCCTGTAGGGCAGGCCGGTTGGGGACGTACGGGACGTATCGTTTTTAAGGCAAAGGACGCACAGACAGGCATCGCCTCCTATCGTGGTACCATCGACGGAAAATATGCTCTCTTCGGCAAACCGAACTCTGTGAAGGGAGAGTTGGTGTGCCAACTTGACCCTCGTCGGGTGAAGAAAGGCGGTAGTCACGTGCTGGTGATGAGTGTCACTGACGGTTGCGGAAACGTCACTACACGTCAGTATCGCTTTGTGTGGTAAATACTTAATATTCAAATAATAAAAGTTATCGATTATGAAGATTAGAAGATTGACCCTTGCTGTCGTTTGTATGGCAGCGGCCGTAGCTGATACACTGGCTTGTACCAATCTTATTGTGGGCAAGAGCGTGTCGGCCGACGGTTCAACTATCATTTCCTATTCGGCCGACTCCTATTCGCTGTTCGGCGAGTTGTATCACTACCCTGCTGGCATGCACAAGAAGGGAACGATGATCAATGTTTATGAGTGGGATACGGGTAAGTACCTGGGACAGATAGAACAGGCTCGTCAAACCTATAATGTAGTGGGCAACATGAACGAATTTCAGCTGACGATTGGAGAGACCACTTTCGGCGGGCGTCCTGAGTTGGTGGACACGACAGGTGTTATCGACTATGGTAGCTTGATTTACCTGGGCTTGCAACGTTCGCGTACGGCACGTGAGGCTATCAAGGTGATGACCGAGCTGGTGCAGGAGTATGGCTATTATAGCAGTGGCGAATCTTTTACCATTGCCGACCCCAATGAAGTGTGGATTATGGAGATGATAGGCAAGGGTCCCGGCGTACGTGGTGCCGTGTGGGTGGCTGTTCGTGTGCCGGACGATTGTATCTCGGCTCATGCCAACCAGAGCCGTATCCATCAGTTCGACATGAACGACAAGGAAAACTGCATGTATTCGCCTGATGTCATTTCTTTTGCCCGCGAGAAGGGCTACTTCAATGGGGTGAACAAGGACTTCAGCTTCTCTAAGGCCTATGCGCCGCTCGACTTTGGCGCACGCCGCTATTGCGAGGCCCGCGTGTGGAGCTACTTCAACATGTTCACTGATCGCGGCGAGGAGTTTTTGCCCTATATTCAGGGTACGACCGATGAGCCGATGCCTCTTTATGTAAAACCTAACCGCAAAATTTCCGTGCAAGACGTGAAGAACGCCATGCGCGACCACTACGAAGGCACGGTGCTCGACATCACGAAAGACTTCGGTGCCGGCCCTTACCACACTCCCTACCGGCTCTCACCACTGGAGTTTGAAGTGAACGGACAGAAATACTTTAACGAGCGTCCCATCTCCACCCAGCAGAGCGGCTTTGTGTTCGTGGCACAGATGCGCGAAAACCTGCCCGACGCCGTAGGTGGCGTGCTGTGGTTCGGCCTGGACGATGCCAATATGACGGTGTTCACGCCTGTCTATTGTTGCGCTACTCGTGTACCTGAGTGCTACACACGTGTAGACGGTGCCGACTACATCACCTTCTCCTGGAAGTCTTCCTTCTGGATATACAACTGGGTGGCCAACATGGTATATCCGCGCTATGATCTGATGATGGATGATGTGCGGGCTGTGCAGAACGAAATCGAGACTACTTTCAACCAGGCACAGGAAGGTATCGAAGCTGTTGCTGTGAATTTGCTGGAAACCGATCCTGCCAAAGCCAAGGAATTCTTGACGAACTACACCGTGATGACGGCTCAGAGCACACATGACGCTTGGAAACGCCTTGGTGAATTCTTGATTGTTAAATATAATGACGGTGTGGTGAAGCGCGTAAAGGACGGTAAGTTTGAACGTAATTCCATCGGCCAGCCGGCCGGTGTCATCCGTCCAGGCTATCCGAAAGAGTTTCTTGAAGAATATGTGAAACAAACAGGAGACCGATATAAAATTCCTGAATAATTTGTTTCTTCATTTTATCTGATTATCTTTGTCGGACAGTAAAACAGATAATGTATTAACCTATAAAATAATAGATTTATGGAAAATCAAGATTTGATTAAATTGGTTACTGAGAAAGCTCAAGAGTGGCTGGGACCGGCTTTTGATGCTGAGACTCAGGCCGAAGTGAAGAAAATGCTGGAAAACGACGATAAGACGGAGCTGATAGAAAGCTTCTATAAAGATCTGGAGTTTGGTACGGGTGGCTTGCGCGGTATTATGGGTGCCGGTAGCAATCGTATGAACATATATACTGTGGGTGCCGCTACGCAAGGTTTGGCCAACTACCTGAACAAGTGTTTTGCTGGTCAACCTATTTCTGTCGTTGTAGGTCATGACTGTCGTAACAACAGCCGTAAGTTTGCTGAAATCTCAGCCGACATTTTCTCGGCTAACGGTATTAAGGTCTATCTGTTCGACGATCTGCGTCCTACGCCTGAAGTGTCCTTCGCTATTCGTCATTTGGGTTGCCAGAGCGGCATCAATATCACGGCTAGCCATAATCCACGTGAGTATAACGGCTATAAGGCTTATTGGGACGACGGTGCACAAGTGCTGGCTCCGCACGATACCGCTATTATCGATGAGGTGAACAAGGTGAAGGTGGCCGACATCAAATTCAACGGCAATAAGGAACTTATCCAGATTATCGGCGAGGATGTGGACAAAGCATACTTGGAGAAGGTACATTCCATTTCTATCGACCCTGAAGTCATCAAGCGTCAGAAGGATCTGAGCATCGTCTATACGCCGCTCCACGGTGCTGGACGTGCGCTCATTCCCGCTTCATTGAAGCTGTGGGGTTTTGAAAATGTACATTGCGTGGAGTCACAGATGGTGAAAGACGGTAACTTTCCGACGGTTGTTTCGCCCAATCCCGAGAATGCTGAAGCACTGACGCTGGCCATTAAGCTGGCCAAGGAAATCGATGCCGACATCGTGATGGCCAGTGATCCTGATGCTGACCGTGTAGGCATGGCTTGCAAGGACGACAAGGGCGAGTGGGTGCTCATCAACGGTAATCAGACCTGTCTGCTCTTCCTTTACTATATCATCAAGAATCGTTTGGCTACGGGCAAAATGCAGCCGGGCGACTTTATTGTGAAGACCATCGTTACGACCGAACTTATTAAGGCCGTGGCCGACAAGAACAAGGTCGAGATGCTCGACTGCTACACGGGTTTCAAATGGATTGCTCGCGAAATTCGCCTGCGCGAAGGCAAGCAGCAGTACATCGGTGGCGGTGAAGAAAGCTATGGTTTTCTGGCTGAAGACTTCGTGCGCGACAAGGATGCTGTTTCGGCCTGCTCGCTGCTGGCTGAAATCTGTGCCTGGGCCAAGGATCAGGGAAAGACGCTCTACGATGTGCTGATGGGTATCTATGTAGAATATGGTTTCTCGAAAGAAACTACCGTCAACGTGGTGAAACCGGGCAAGAGCGGCGCCGAAGAAATCAAGGCTATGATGGACAACTTCCGTGCTAATCCGCCGAAGGAAATCGGAGGATCGAAGGTGTGTGTAGTGAAGGATTACAAAACGCTTGAGATGACTGATGCTGCTGGCAAGATAAGCAAGCTCGACATGCCTGAATCATCGAACGTGCTCCAGTATTTCACGGAAGACGGTACGAAGATTTCTGTCCGTCCCTCAGGTACGGAACCGAAGATCAAGTTCTACATTGAGGTGAAGGGCGAAATGGGTTGCCCGAAGTGCTATGCCGGAGCTAATGCCGATGCTGAAGAAAAGGTGAAGGCAGTGCGTGCATCGCTGGGCATTTGAATGATATAGGTTTTGACATCATAAATTCCTTCCGCTCCTGTTCTAGTTTGAATGTTGCAGCGGGAGGAATTTTTCTTTTTGTGGTATAATAGCATTTATGATAATGACAGAGAATAATTATAGACCTGTTGATACCCGTTATGAGGCAGGGATGAAATATCGTCGTGCAGGCCACAGCGGAATTCTGTTACCGGAAATCTCGCTTGGGTTATGGCATAATTTTGGCGATGTAGATACATTGTCTGAAAGCCGTCGTAAGCTACATCATGCTTTTGATTGTGGAATCACCCATTTTGATTTGGCTAATAATTATGGACCTTCTCCTGGCAGTGCAGAGGAAACGTTCGGATATGTGATGAAACATTCTTTTGCTTCGTATCGTGACGAATTGTTTATTTCTACCAAGGCAGGACACGACATGTGGCCTGGACCGTATGGTACATGGGGTTCGCGCAAATCTCTTATGGCGAGTCTTGATCAAAGTCTCCGCCGTATGAATCTTGATTATGTGGATATTTTCTATTCGCATCGTTTCGATCCGTATACGCCGCTTGAAGAAACAATGCAGACATTGGTGGATATTGTTCGTCAGGGAAAGGCTCTTTATGTAGGCATTTCCAAATATCCTTTGGAAGAGGCGCAGAAAGCTTATGATTATTTGAAAAGCCATGATGTCCATTGCCTGCTTTATCAGGGAAGATATAACCTTCTGGACAGAAAAGTGGAAGAAACAGGAATCTTAAAGCAAGCAGCGGAAAATGGTACTGGTTTTATTGCCTTTTCGCCATTGGCACAAGGATTGCTTTCGGGACGTTATCTTGATGGCATTCCTGCCACTTCGCGTATAGCTCGGGGCGGTTTTCTGAAACAGGAGGCATTGACAGAAGATGTAATGCACAAAGTGAGAGCTTTGAATGAGGTCGCCCGGCGTCGTGGACAGACCTTAGCTGAAATGGCTTTAGCTTGGCTGTTAAAAGATGATTTGGTTACATCTGTAATTGTTGGCGTTAGCTCTGTAGAACAATTGGATGATAATTTTAAGGCCTTGCGTAATACAGCTTTTAGCGTTGAGGAACAGGATGAAATTGAAAAAATACTCACTTCTGTTGCAAAGTGAGTATTTATGATAGCTTGCGCAATTGTTGCATAGATTGAACTTCTGTTTTTCAATTTATGTAGCAATTGCGCAAACTTGTATAAGGTATAGAAGAGGTAGTTTTTTTGTTACTCGGTTCGTTTGCATGCATTTACTTGCAGAAACTCGTCAAACAGAGTTTTGTAGTTACCATGCACTAAAATATGATGATTACCTAATGGATTCTTTAGAAAATAACTTGCTGGAGAATCCAGTTTGATTCGTACCTGTGTACGACACATGTTGATATAATTGGTATTTTCGGTCAGTCTGCCGGTCGTTAGGTAATATTCATCCAGGCATTCTCCTCCACATTTCACGATTGTCACATCTCCCAAAGGAAGCAATCCTTGAATACCGATGCTCATGTCTGTTTCAAAGTGGCTGCGTAGAATGAATTGTTCAGTCTGCTTTAATCCTATGGTACAATGGGCCAGTATGATTTCATTGGTGCGCGCATTGATCATAGATGGATTGGCCATGAAAGCTGCTTGACCGGTGAGTGTTTTGGTAATCAACATTGTAAATATAGATTGCAAGTCTCCTTCACATCCAGCTATAATGCCTTCGTCATTTAGCAAAGATAACGCTAGGCATCCACTTGTTCCTGTCGACTCAATCAGCTTGAAGCAGCTCAATGTCAAAGCAGCTAATTTTTCTTCCTCTACAATTCGTTTTAGTGCTTTATAAATCTTCATGGCTTTCAGCATATCTTCCGGTGAGGCCTCTCGACAGGCTAATGCTTTTTCTGCCAACTCAGCACAGGCATTGCCCACTTCGTCATCTGAGATACTGTTGAAATATTCTGTGACACGTTCTAAAGGAATATCGGTATATTCTATTCCCCAACGGCGTTTTGCCAACAGATAATCGACGTTACTGGAAATAAGCCAGCTGGATGGGGTGCCAATAACTCCGATACGGGATCCGTTTAGCTTGCGTTGTGCTTTAAAATTATTGTACATTACAAGCAAACGTTTAATGATTTCTGTCAGCTCTCCGTGCAAAATCTCGCTTCGCATGCCACGGGTTCGGAGCCAGGATGAAATTTCGAGGGCTGCGGCGAGTGAATTTTGCATACCATCTGCTAATAATATGGTAGGGCGGGGAAGTTGTTCGAAATGCTGTATGACTAGTCGCTCCACTCCTCCAGTAGCGATAAACAGAATGCTGAAATCATCAGGAGTGAGGCTATTCATTTGTTGGTAGTCTACGAAGCGTACGGTGAAATATTTTTCCAGTTCGGCAAGAACAATTTCATGGGAACTGCGGACGGAAGCCTGCTTGTGGAGCAGCGAGGCAAATGTTATGAGATTAATGACCATGGTATGATAATTGACGTTTTTGTATATCCAAAGGTAAGAGTTTCTTTTCACATAGCATAACGTTTTTAATATAGATAAGGTTTTTAAAGTTTTTATGCCATGCACTCCTATGGTATCAAATAAATCGCTACATTTGCAATTTCTAAATAACTTGGAATAAAAGTATCAGCAAATGCAAACTTCTAAACTGTAAAAAAGAACAAGACTCATGCCGAAAATATCCATCCGGGGGACGGAGATGCCTGCATCTCCCATCCGCAAGCTGGCTCCACTGGCCGATGCCGCCAAACAAAGGGGCATACATGTGTTTCACCTGAACATCGGACAGCCCGACCTACCCACGCCGCAGGTGGCCATTGATGCCATCCGCAACATCGACCGCAAGGTGCTGGAGTACAGTCCCAGTGCGGGTTACCGCAGTTATCGTGAGAAGCTGGTGGGCTACTACGAGAAGTATAACATCCACCTGACGGCGGATGATATCATCGTGACTTCGGGCGGATCGGAGGCGGTACTCTTTTCTTTCATGGCCTGCCTGAACCCGGGCGATGAGATTATTGTCCCTGAGCCGGCCTATGCCAACTACATGGCTTTTGCCATTTCGGCCGGCGCCAAGATACGTACCATAGCTACCACCATTGAGGAAGGCTTTTCGCTACCCAAGGTGGAGAAATTTGAGGAGCTGATTAATGAGCGTACGCGTGCCATCCTCATCTGCAATCCTAACAACCCTACGGGGTATCTCTATACCCGCCGCGAGATGAACCAGATACGTGACCTGGTGAAGAAGTATGACCTCTTCCTCTTCTCGGATGAGGTGTACCGTGAGTTCATCTATACCGGTTCGCCCTATATCTCTGCTTGCCATTTGGAGGGTATCGAACAGAACGTAGTGCTTATTGATTCTGTATCGAAGCGTTATTCGGAGTGCGGTATTCGCATTGGTGCGCTGATTACAAAGAACAAGGAAATTCGCGATGCTGTAATGAAGTTCTGCCAGGCCCGTCTCAGTCCTCCTTTGATTGGACAGATTGCTGCCGAAGCTTCGCTCGATGCGGGTGGGGACTATCTGCGTGACACGTACGACGAGTATGTGGAGCGTCGAAAGTGTCTCATCGACGGGTTGAACCGTATTCCCGGTGTCTATTCGCCCATTCCGATGGGAGCTTTCTATACCGTGGCCAAGTTGCCGGTGGACGATTCGGACAAGTTCTGTGCCTGGTGTTTGTCCGACTTCGAATACGAAGGTCAGACGGTATTCATGGCACCCGCGTCGGGCTTCTACACCACACCAGGTGCTGGACGCAACGAAGTACGCATTGCCTACGTGTTGAAAAAGGAAGATCTGACGCGCGCCCTCTTTGTACTTCAAAAAGCGTTGGAGGCATACCCAGGAAGAACGGAGTAACTTATTATGAACCTGCCTCTATTTATCGCTCATCGTATCTATCGTGACAATGACTCCGGCAAACAGGTTTCGCGGCCGGCGGTACTCATTGCTATGATTGGCATTGCCATCGGATTGGCGGTGATGATTGTAACTGTGTCTGTCATTGTCGGATTTAAGAAAGAGGTGCGCGACAAGATTGCAGGTTTCGGTTCGCATATACAAATAACCAACCTTAATGCCGGTTCTCTTTACGAGTCGCTTCCTATCTCGATGACGACGGCAGAGTTGGATTCACTGCGTGCCAATACAGAGATCCACTACGTGCAGCGCTATTCGCTCAAGGCGGGTATGATCAAGACGGACGAGGCTTTTCAAGGCATGTTGCTCAAGGGTATCGGGCCGGAGTATGATACGGAGTTCTTCCGTCGTCATTTGCTCGAAGGCGAGATGCCTCAGTTCAGCGATACGGCTTCGTCCAATCGGGTAGTTATTTCGCGTTCATTGGCCGACAAACTGAAACTGAAATTAGGCGACAAGATAGATACTTATTTCATACAGGATAATATCCGGGCGCGCCGCTTGATCATTGCAGGCATTTATCAGACCAATCTGACCGAGTTTGATAACCTCTATCTTGTTACCGACCTCTATACAGTGAACCGTCTGAACCGCTGGGAGGCCGACCGCTTTAGCGGACTGGAGCTGACAGTGAACGACTACAGCCGCTTGGAAGATATTACGTGGGAGCTGGCTTCCGCTCTGGAGGGAAAGACCGACCGTTACGGGCAGGAGTTCTGTGCTCGGAACATCGAACAGCTCAATCCTGGTATCTTTGCCTGGCTTGGCATTTTGGACGTCAACATTTGGGTGATTTTGGTGCTGATGATTGGTGTGGCGGGCTTCACCATGATATCGGGACTACTCATCATCATTATCGAGCGCACATCAATGATTGGTGTGCTGAAGTCACTGGGAGCTGATAACCGCACCATCCGTCACTTGTTCTTGTGGTTTTCGGTATTCCTCATTGGTAAGGGAATGCTGTGGGGCAATGCTATCGGGTTGGCTTTTTATTTTGTACAGCGTTTCTTCGGGCTCTTCAAGCTCGATCCTACTACGTATTACATGGATACTGTTCCTGTTTCTTTCAATCTGTGGATATTTCTGTTACTCAATGTTGGTACACTTCTTGCCTCGGTGTTGATGCTGGTCGGTCCATCCTATCTCATTACGCGTATCCGCCCAGCCGACTCCATGCGCTACGAATGATGGATACTTTTTCTTTTTTATTTCCGCAGGAACTCCCGCTTGTCGCGGAAGAGGCAGTAGAGTTTCCAGCGCAGGGACTGGAGCGGCTGCAGGATGTCGAAGATGGGGAGGAGTAAGTAATGCCGGTATTTCTCGTCCAGATCTTTGGCTGTGATGTTGATGACAAGTGCCTGCATCACGAAACGGAATACGAACTGCAGGAAGCCGAGAGCTGCCACCAACCAGTGGGTATGCAGGGCAGCCAAGACGATCGTCGCTATCCATGCGGCATGGAACAGCAGGCGGCTGAAAGTTTCGAATCCCAGGATCCAGCGCTGTGCGCCGTGGTAGAGGCGGGCGGTGGATGCATAGCCTATCTTCTCTTCGCGCCAGTCTTTGGTGCGGAGCAGGGGTTGCATACGGACAACGGCTGCCGGATCGGTTTCCACGCGGGTGTTGTCCCGGCGGGCCACTTGGTTGACGAAGAGGTCGTCGTCGCCGCGGCGCAGGTTCAGGTGGGCGGAGAAGCCTTTCTGGTCGAAGAAGAGCTGCTTGCGGTAGGCCAGGTTGCGGCCGATGCCCATGTAGGGACTGCCAGCCAGAGCGAAGCCCAAGTAGCGCATGGCGGTGAACAGGCTGTCGAAGGCGGCACGGCGGTGGAGCCAGTTACGGCCGCGTTCGTATCCGCTGTAGCCCAACACTACCTCGGTGCGTGAGGTGAAGTTGCGGGCCAGCAGGCGCAGCCACTGGTTGCTTTGCGGACAGCAGTTGGCTTCGGTCATCACCAGCCAATCGTAGCGGGCAGCACGGATACCCAGCGTGACGGCCAGCTTCTTACGGCTGATGTAGCGCGAAGAGTCGGGTACGAAGCTGTGGTAAAGGTTCCGGTAGCGGTTTTCGAGCTGGGTCAGGTAGTCTTCGCTTTCGCTCTTTTCACCGTCGTTGATGACGATGACTTCGAACTGCGGATAGTCCTGCTCGAGGATAGCAGGCAGGTTGCGGCGCAGATTTTCCACTTCTTCGTGAGCGCAGATGATGACGGACAACGGGGGAAGCTCCTGTGTGAAGTGCAGGTCGTCGCGCCCGGCCTTGCGGCTGCGCAGGTGGATGCGATTGTAGAGGGCGAGGTAGTAGAGGGCCTGGACGGCCAGCAGGATGCCGGTTGCTGCCAGCAGGTATTGTTCTGTTGTGTCGAATGCGAATGCTTCCATTTTGTTTCGTTATAGTGTTGCGCAAAAGTACAAATTTTCGTCCACACCTTGTACTGCCTGCCCGTCCTTTTTTCTTACCCTTCCAGCACGGGTACCGTCAGGAAGCGGCATTGCGGGAAGTGGCGCCCGAGGTAGCGGCGCAGGTACTGCTGCGTGTCCTGCTGGATGGTGGTGTCGGCCAGAGTGGGATAGAGGTTGTAGAGCACGGTGTCGAGCCGGATACCGCGGCGGGCCACGGCTTCCAGGCTGAGGAGGGTATGGTTCACGCTGCCCAGCTTGCCCGAGGTGACGAAGACGAGCGGGTAGCCCCGTTCGGCGATGTAGTCGATGGTGAGGTACTCGTCCTTCAGGGGGACCATCAGGCCGCCGGCACCTTCGACCAGCACCGTGTCGTAGCGGCGGGCCAGTTCCTGCGTAGCCTGCCCGATGCGTTCGAAGTCTATTTCGCGGCCGTCGATGCGTGCGGCCAGGTCGGGCGAGGCGGGGTAGGAGAAGATTTCGGGCATGGTGAGTCCTTCGCGGTCTTCGGGCAGGTAGCCGGTGCCCATGAGGCGGCGGTGCAGGTCGATGTCTTCGCTGTGGCCCACGTTGCCTGTCTGGATGAATTTCTGGGTGATGACGCGTCGGCCTTCTTTGATGAGTTGCGCCGCATACCAGGCGGTGCAGTAGGATTTTCCGGCATCGGTGTCGATGCCGCTGATGAAGTAGATGTTGTTCATAATGTTGGTGTTTTTTGGGAAGAAATCACATATATCGGTTGATACGTCAGGCTCACGCCTTCGGACGAGCCGAAGCGACGGATGTATTCGTCGCAGAACGCTTGCAGGCGGCCGCGGCTCCACGTCTGCTTCTCCGTGCCGGTGACGCCCGTCATGCGCAGGTGGCGCAGGACGTCGACGGGGGTGGGGAAGCGGAGGACGGCCTCTTCCTGCTCCAGATGGAGGATGTGGAAGCCGGCGTCTTCCAGCTCGCGGCGGAGTTGCTGGGGAGGCGTGTAGTCCAGCCCGTTGCCTGTCAGCGTGCGTATCTCGAGCAGGTTGCGCAGGCCGAAGGTGGTGAAAGCCAGCACGCCGCCGGGGCGGAGCAGCGAGGCGGCGCGGCGGAAGAACTCGCGGGGCGAGGCGAACCACTGGAGGGTGGAGCACGACGTCAGCAGGTCCAGCCCGCCGGGCAGGGGGCAGGTCTCGGCATCGCCCGCCTTGAACGCCACGCCGGGCCGGGCGGTCAGTTCCTCCAGGCAGAAACGCATCTCGGGACAGAGGTCGTTGAGGTGGAGCAGCGAGGGATGCCACGTGTCGTGGATGAGCTGCGAATACAGTCCCGTGCCGCAGCCGAACTCGGCGATGCGGTCGAAGCGGGCGTCGGGCAGGGTGCGGCGCAGCAGGGCGGTCATCTTCTCGGCCACCTGCTGCTGCACGCGCGCCTCGCGGCTGTAGGTGGCGCGGGCGCGGGCAAATCGTTCGGCTATCAGGCGTTTGTCCATCGGTCTTGCAGGTAATGGTTGAAGAGGGTTTCCTGGTAGTGCGCGTCGTCGGTCTCGCGGACGGGCGTACCCAGCTCGTGCCAGGCCGTCAGCTGGTTGGCGGGCGGGATGATGCGGTCTGCGCGGCCCACGACGGCTTCGGTCCACGTCAGCGTGGCGTCGGGCAGCTCGGCGTCGAGGCGGGCGATGCAGGCCAGCTCGTCGCGTATCTCGTCCAGCGGGCGGCGGGGCGTGCGTTCGAGGAACCGGCGGAAGGCGGCGCTGTCGGCACACATGCGGCGCAGGAACTTGTGGAGCGAGGCGCCCGTCAGTCCGTCGAGCGTACCTTGGTAGATGGCGGGCGGAATGCCGCGCCGTTCGTCGATGGGGTGAGGCGTGCCGTTCAGGGCGGTGCAGCTGGCCACGTTCAGGCCTGCCGAGGGCAGCACGTGCGAGGCGGCCCATACGCCCATCGACCAGCCTACGACGTGCACCTCGGCGTAGGCGCGCAGGGGCGCGGCGTCGAAGTCCAGTGTGCGGTAGTCGTAACAGATCTGGTAGTCCATCCCCTGCGGGCGGTAGTGGCGGAACGGCGTTTCGTCTGCCGCCCATCCGGCAAAGAACAGGAGCAGGCGGGGATGGTGTTCGTGGATGAGGTAGAGTTGTTTCATTCGTTTCCAGGGTTAATCATTTGTTTTTGTAGGTTGCGGACAGCTTTCCGCGGCCTTCCGTAGGGCTTCAGAACCTTGCGGACAGCTTTCCGCGGCCTTCCGAAGTGCTTCAGAACCTTGCAGACAGCTTTCCGCGGCCTTCCGTAGTACTTCGGAACCTTGCGGACAGGTTTCCGCGGCCTTCCGTAGGGCTTCGGAACCTTGCGGACAGGTTTCCGCGGCCTTCCGTAGGGCTTCGGAACCTTGCGGACAGCTTTCCGCGGCCTTCCGTAGTGCTTCGGAACCTTGCGGAC
>ERZ824522.135-NODE-135-length-104123-cov-5.988229_pt1 | contig 104123 bp, 114 predicted proteins | sample MGYA00519935_ERZ824522 | MGnify/ENA primary metagenome ERZ824522 (study PRJEB31778, sample SAMEA3449160) | human gut metagenome | biome: human gut; feature: human-associated habitat; material: faeces | place: United Kingdom | collected 2010/2012 ...
TGTCGCTGCGCGACATCTCCCCGCACTGCGGGGAGTCACCCTTTGCAAGGGGGGCCAAGATTTTGTAACCGATCAGCCTCCCTTGTGTAAAGGGAGGTGGCTGCGAGCGTGCGAGCAGACGGAGGGATTGTCCGCTACAACGGATTTCCCACAACGCCCCGCAAAAATGTTGACCTTTGCCCCCGGTTGTGCTAAACTTGTATTCGTATTACTATATAAAACAAGCGGAGGTACTTTTTTATGGATAATTCTGAGAAAACACTGGAAAAGCTGGTTACCCTCAGCAAGGGGCGCGGCTTTGTGTATCCCGGCTCAGAGATTTACGGCGGCCTGGCCAACACCTGGGACTACGGCCCCTTGGGCGTGGAGCTGAAAGAGAATATCAAAAAGGCTTGGCGCAAGAAGTTCATTCAGGAGAATAAATATAATGTTGGTCTGGACAGCGCCATTTTGATGAACCCCCAGACCTGGGTGGCTTCCGGCCATTTGGGCGGGTTCTCCGATCCGCTGATGGATTGCTGCGCTTGCAAGACCCGCCACCGTGCGGACGATCTGATCGAGGCTTTTGACGGCACCAATGTGGCCGGCTGGACCAACGAACAGATGAGCGACTATATTAAGGAAAAGAACATTCCCTGCCCCAACTGCGGCGCCCACGATTTTACGGACATTCGCCAGTTTAACCTGATGTTCAAGACCTTCCAGGGTGTTACCGAGGACAGCAAGGACGAGATCTATTTGCGCCCGGAGACGGCACAGGGCATTTTTGTGAACTTTGCCAATGTGCAGCGCACCACCCGTAAGAAAATTCCTTTCGGCGTGGCACAGGTAGGCAAGTCTTTCCGTAACGAGATCACCCCCGGCAAGTTCATCTTCCGCGTGCGCGAGTTTGAGCAGATGGAGCTGGAGTTCTTCTGCAAGCCCGGCACGGATTTGGAGTGGTTCGATTACTGGCGCAGCTTCTGCCGTGACTGGCTGTATTCTCTGAATATGAAGCCGGAGAACCTGCGGCTGCGTGACCACGATCCGGAGGAGCTTTGCTTCTACTCCAAGGCCACCACGGACTTTGAGTACCGCTTCCCCTTTGGCTGGGGCGAGCTGTGGGGCGTGGCGGACCGTACCGACTACGACCTGACCCAGCACATTAAGACCAGCGGCAAGAATTTGGAATACTTTGACCAGACCACCGGCGAGAAGTATGTGCCCTATGTGATCGAGCCGTCCCTGGGTGTGGAGCGGCTGTTCCTGGCGCTGCTCACCGAGGCGTATGATGAAGAAGTGATCGATGCGGAGAAGAACGACACCCGTGTGGTGCTTCACTTCCACCCGGCCATTGCGCCCTTTAAGGCTGCTGTGCTGCCCCTGAGCAAGAAACTCAGCGATCAGGCGGGCGAAGTATTTGCCACCCTGTCCAAGAAGTTCAATGTGGACTTTGACGACGCCGGTTCCATTGGTAAGCGCTATCGCCGCCAGGACGAGATCGGCACCCCCTATTGCATTACCTATGACTTTGATTCCGTAGAGGACGGTTGTGTCACTGTGCGTGACCGCGACACCATGGAGCAGGTGCGCCTGCCCATCAGCGAGCTGACCGCCTTTATTGAGAGCAAGCTGGAATTCTAAGTAAAAGCGAAAGGCATTTCTTATGGAATTAAACCGCAAGCAAATTAAATCCCAGGCGCGCATACTGGTGCAGAACAAATGGGGCTCCCTGTTTGTGATCACCTTTGTGGTGATGGTGCTCACCGGTATGGGTATGTTTAATAACTCCCAGATTGATCTGGTCAAGCAGATCTCCAATTATAATCATGCCAGCGACTATGGCAGCTGGGATAATCGTGAGGATAACCCGCTGGAGGAGTTTGATTTCGACGATCAGGACGAGGACGACAACCCGCTGGAGGATTTTGACGGCACCGGCGCTATTACCCCGGTAGCGACCAGTAACAATACGGCAGAGACGATGTCCGTTGCGGCGCTGGCCGGGTTCGGTGCGCTGTTCAGCTTGGCAGCTTTGGTGCTGTCGCCCTTGAATGTGACCCTGGACGGCTACTATGTGTACTTTGTGCGCACGGCGCCGCCGGTACGCCTGGGTGCGGACCTGGGCCAGGTGTTTAAGAACACCTTTAACAAGCACTATTCCGGGCGGTTGCTGTTGGTGATCTTAGGTGGTTTGTTCACTTTCCTGTGGTCGCTGCTGTTGATTATCCCCGGCATTGTGTATAGTTACGGTATTTATTTTGCCAACGAGTTGATGGTGGATAACCCCAACCTGTCACCGATGGAAGCGCTGAAGCTTAGCCGTCGTATGGTAGACGGCCACCGTGGCGAACTGTTCCGTCTGGATCTGAGCTTTATTCTGTGGTGGTTGCTGATGGCGTGCACCGCCGGGATTGCCGGCATTTATGTGCTGCCTTATTACAAGACCACCCGGGCGCTGTATTATCAGAATTTCCGTATGCGCGCCCTGGCCACCGGTCAGCTGACGGAGGATGACTTTCTCAGCGAGGCGGAGCGTATGGCCAAGTATGGCGCTTATGGCGCCTATACAGCGCCCCGCCGGGAGCAGCAGCCCATGAACGGCCAGTACAATCCGTATACCCCGCCTATGGCAGACGATTTTCGGTCTTATGAGCAGTGCGGCTACGGCGGCACCCAGCAGGGAACAACCCAGCCGGAGCAGCCCCAGACACCCGGTGCCCCCACTGCCGATGGGCAGCAGCCCACCCAACAGCCGCCGGTGTGGAACCAGACCCCGCCTGCGGAACCGCCGGTGTGGAATCAAACTCCGCCTGCGGATCCTACCGATGGCACGAACGAATAAGTATAATTGTATAAAACAAAAGAGCACCCACCGGGTGCTCTTTTTTGATAGAGTTGTATAACCGTATTTTGTTGGTTCTCGTAGGGGCGGCGGGTTGCTCCCTACGAAAAAATGAAATAACCGTATTGCCGTCCTCACTCCACCCGCTTGCCGTTTTTGAAGGCGTAGCTGATGGTGCCGTCCGGGGTTACCAGGCCGGTGACCTTGCCACTCCAGCATTTGGGCAGGGCACCGCCAATGAGCATTTCTGCAATGCCGGCGGTCACGCCAAAGTTGCCGTCGATCTGGAACGGCGGGTGGGCGTCCAGCAAATTGGGATAGGAGCCGCCGCCCCGCACTCGGATCAGCGCCTTGGGGTTAATGGGGCGCAGCTGATTTTCGATCAGCCGCAGGGCATTCTCGCCGTCGCCCAGCCGTGCCCACAGGCACACCTTCCACCCCAGGGACCAGCCGGTGCCGCCAAAGCCCCGCTTGAGCAGGGACTGCTTGGCTGCCGCTTGCAGCGCGTCGCTTTGCACCCGGTGAGAGGGATAAATGCAGTACAGGTGGCTCACATGGCGGTGCTCCACCTCGGTCTCTTGGTAATTTTCCGCCCATTCCGGTATCCGGCCGTCCGGAGCGGGGGTTACCTGGTCAATGACCGGCGCGTCCAGCCTCAGCGCTCGGCAGTTCTCCATAAAATCGTGGAGAATTTCCCGATCCATGGAGGGCATATAGGTTACGGCGCTACGCTGCCCGTTGTCCGTGAATGTATTTTCCGGGCTGATGGAGGGGCAGGTGACCGGTTGACCGTTGTGCGCCGTCATACTGGAATGAAAGAATGCCAGCGCGCCGGCGAACATGCCTTTCAGCTTTTCGTCAAAGGCCGGATCCTTTTGGTACAGGCTGTGGGTGTATAGTTGGTTCAGAATCCAGGCGCCGCTCATAAACCAAACGGCGTAGCAGCTGGAGTCGCCGTCGCCGTCCGGAAACCCGGCCGGGTAGGTGGCGCCCCAAATATCGCTGTTGTGGCAGGCGCACCAGCCATCGGCGTCAAAGTACGCCTTGGCGGTGGAGGAGCCGTTTGCCGCCAGCTTTTCCGCAAAGTCCACCAGCGGCGTGAAACATTCGCCCAGCCCTACTGCGTCTGTGGGCCAGTAGTTCATCTCGGTGTTAATATTGGTGGTGTAGCTGGAGGACCAGGGCGCGCGCACCTGCTCGTTCCAGATCCCTTGCAGGGTCATGGCGTTGGTGCCCGGCCGGGAGCCGGAGACCGTCAGGTACCGCCCGTACTGAAACAGCAGGGCGATTAGGCTTTGGTCGCTTTTGTCCTTTCGCATGCGTTTTAGCCGCACATCGGTGGGCAGGCTGTCGTCGCCCCCCTCCAACTCCAGAGTCACCCGATCCATCAGAGCGGAGAAGTCCGCAATGTGGGCGGCCAACAGCGTGGGGTAGTCTGCCGCACCGTCAAAGTAGGCCAGCATGCGAGCCTTTTCGTCTGCGGTGGGCATGGAGCGGAAGTCCACATAAGAGGTGGCCATGGACAGCAGCAGCGTTACTTCCTTGCGGTTCTCAATCCGCAGGCTGTCGCCGGTGCAGGTTACTTGGCCGTCTGCCCGCAGCCCGGCGCAAAAGCGCATACCCCGGCTGCCCTGCACCACCGTCTCTCCCTTATTATAGTAGGGGGGCATACACACCTCCGGCGCTTGGCCGGTGAGCAGCAGGGTGCCGTCCTGCGCGGTAACGGTGCTTTGCAGCAGGCTGTCCAGTCGGCATGTGGCGCTAAAGGGCCGATCGCTCTCTATATGCACCACCACCAGCTGGGCGGGGTGGGAGACAAACACCGTCTGGGTCAAGCCGTCCGCTCGGGTCACCGCCACGCCGGTGCGCAGATCCAGGGTGCGGCTGTAATTCTTTTTGTACGCCCGGTCGTAGTCAATGCGCAGATTGCCCAGGGGCAGGTACGCCTCGCTCCAGTGGCCGTGCATATCCCGGTTGAGAATGTCCTTGGCTTTGGCGTAATCCTTGGCAAAGATGGCCTCCCGGCAAGCAGCCAGGTACTTGTGGGCGTCTGCCTTGTTTTGATCCTTGGGGTAACCGGACCACAGGCTGTCCTCGTTTAGCGACAGGCGCTCCCGGCGCAGGTTGCCGTAGGTCATTATCCCCAGCCGTCCGTTGCCCAAGGGCAGCGCCTGCTCAAAGCACTTGGCCGGCTTGGTATAGTACAGTTGGTTTTTCAAATCAACACCTCCGTTGTCTTTCTCTATTGTACTGGATATAAAAGGGGATTGCAACAGGATTTGTTATTTGGTGATCCTTATGCGGCCCGATGTGGGCATCGGGCCCTATGATCATTCTTAATAAACGCAAGCCCAACATTGCACTGTTATATATCGTAGGGGCGGCAATCTGCCGCCCGCCATCTTATTTATCTAAATACAAAAAAGCATTGCAATTCAAAAACAAAAGGACTACAATAGGGTGCGAAATAGATGAAAAGGAGCGAGCAGAATGAAAAGAAGACCGGTGCCTATTCACGAAACAGGCTATATCTGCGCCTCTCTGGCTATGGTCAGCGGCTTTTTGGAAACTTATACTTATTTATTAAAGGGTGGCGTGTTTGCCAATGCCCAAACCGGCAACTTTGCCCTGCTGGGTATGGCCATCGCCCACGGCGATGTGAAGAAGGTGTTTACCTACCTGATCCCCATGTGCTTTTATGTGGTCGGCATTGCCATGACGGTGACGATGCCCCGCCTGCTGGATGAGAACAAGCTGCTGCGGTGGGATACAGTGTTCGTGGCACTGGAGATCGGCCTGCTGTTTGTGGTGGGCTGCCTGCCAAAATCGGTGCCCTTTACCGTGTCCACCGTAACGGTGGCCTTTATCTGCGCCATGCAGTACAATACGTTTAAGCGCACCAACAATATGGCGTTTTCCTCCACCTTTTGTACCAACAATCTGCGCCAGCTGGCGCTGCATTTTCTGGATTATCTGCGCACCAAGGAGCGCCAGAGCCTAAAGAACAGCCTTACCTATATGATGATCAACGGATCCTTTTTGCTGGGGGCAGTGATCGGTACCCTGTGCGCCCGTTGGCTGGGCGATCGGGCAGTGTGGGTGTGCTGCGGCGTTCTGGTGCCGGTGTTGCTGTCGCTGATCTTTGGCAAGCGGGAGGTAGAGAGCGAACTGCTGGCCGAGGAGCGACAGGAGATGGCCGTGGAAGAACGCGCTTTGGAAGAAGAGCAGCGTGAATTGCAGGACGAAGATAAGGGATCGTAAGCAGACGGAGGGTATCCGCGCCTACGGTTATATACATTAGGACAACTTAAAAAGAGCACCCAACCGGGTGCTCTTTTTTATATATAATAGGTATGCTTGTCCCGCATTTGGCGGGTCGAAGGGTGTCGGCGGGGGCGGCAAGGCCAAAATGCCGGTGTCGGGCAGCAAAATAACGGATTTTTGGCTTAAAATCGAGCAAAATGCGGGGTACGAGATATTGTGGATCGTGGACAAAATATGACAGAATTTTACCATATTTTGGGAAAAATATGAAATTTGGCAACAAAAAGGTTACAAATTGCAATCTTTGGAAGCCGGATTTCTACCAAACCTACAAAATTTTGCTTTCACGCGGTAAAGCGTGTAAACGAAAGACCACAAGATATTGATTAGCGCGGCGGCATTTTTGTTTTACATCAAACGGGATTTGTGCAACTTCAACAAAAACATCCGCTTTGAAAAGTTGACTTCTTAGTGATTTGTGATATAATCGTCAGCGTCTTAGGGAAATACTAACGGAAAAGGCAGAATAAATTGCTTCTGCTCTTGTGGTGGCTCCCCGCAAAAGAGCCCCTCAATAAAAAACGGCAAGCCTGTTTTCTATTTTCCAAAACAAAAGGAGATTCAGATGATTTATCGATCCAAATCCGGTGGCGTAAAACGCTGGGCAAAGATGCTCACCACAGCTGTGCTGGCCTTTGTGCTGGCCATCGTTGTGTTCGCCTCCACTGCATTCGCTGGCCTGCTCAACGAATATAATGTGGATATTGTGGTAGATGGCGTGACCACCACCGTGACCACCAGAGAAGAGAAACCAACCGAGATCCTGACCAATGCAAACATTACGCTGGAGAGCACCGACAAGCTGGACCTTTCAGGCTTTGAAGCCGGCAAGGGCGGCAAGATCGTGCTGGACCGGCAGCATACTGTCAATGTGGAAGTGAACCGCACCATCACCGCCTATGCCGTGTATGCGGATACCGTAGGCGACGCCCTTACAGAGGCGGGTCTGGCGCTGCACAGCGCAGACAAGGTGAATTACGCCCTGTCCGATCCGGTAACGGACGGCATGGTCATCCGGGTAAATACTGCCTTTACCGTTACCCTGACGGCAGACGGCAAGACCCAGAGCTTTGCCATGGTGGAGGGCACCGTGGGTGACCTGCTGGACCTGGCTAAGGTACAGCTGGGTACGAATGATTATGCAGAACCTTCAGCCGCAACATCCCTTAAGGCAGGCATGAAGATTCATGTGTACCGGGTCAGCTACAAGACCGTCACCGAGACGGAGACCCTGTCCTATAAGACGGAGACCAAGACCGACAGCAAGCTCACCGTAGGCAAGACCAAAGTGGAGCAGCAAGGCCAGAACGGCTCCGCCGATGTGACCTATAAAGTGAAGCTGGTTAACGGCAAAGAAAAGACCCGCACGGAAGAGAAGCGGGTGGTTACCAAAAAGCCGGTGAAGAAGATTGTGCGCACCGGTACCAAAGCCGCCGGCGTAAAGGCAAACGGCGTAAAGTCCAGAGGCGGTTATTCCGTGGGCCAGAGCATCCGCGGTCGGTACACCCATTACTGCGCCTGCGCGGTGTGCAACGGCAACTCCCGCGGCATCACCACCAGCGGCCGCCGCATTTATAACGGTATGTCCGATCCCCATTATGTGGCCTGCAACTGGCTGCCCCTGGGCTCCGTGATCTCCGTGAACGGCACCAACTACACCGTAGTGGACCGTGGCGGCAGCGGGCTGTCCAGCCAGGGCAGAATTGATATTTTCACCCCGGAGGGGCACGCAGCCTGCTATCGCTACGGCACCGGCAGCTGCTCCATCAAGATCGTTCGTCTGGGTTGGTAAGTTGGTAAAAAAGAACCCCATCGGTATTGCACCGGTGGGGTTTTTGTTTTGTGATGGTGAGTAGGGAGGGAGCTCGCCGTCTGTCTGCGGCGATACGAAGCATAATCAAAAGCCGCCGTACCCATGCGGTGCGGCGGCTTTTACATTCTGTTCATTCACTGACTTTTCTTGGGCTTGGCGTAGGTGGAATAGGTGGTGTAATTCACCTTGCCGCCGACGGTGCGGGTGAGTACATACTGCTTGCCGGTTTTCTTAATGCTGATTTTTACATCCTTGGGCTTTACATTCTTTTGCCCCATTACCTTGCAGGTGAGGGTGCCGTTCTTGGCGGTCATTTGCAGCCGAATGTCCGTGCCGCTGGTGTTCTTAAACTGAAAGTCTGTGGTGTTCCACTGGACGGTAGCGTCCCCGCCCAGGGGTACATAGCTAATCTCCAGCGAGTGGGGCGCCCGGCAGACCACCTGTAAATTGGCGCGGAGAATGCACTCAAAAATGGTGCTGCTCACCTGGCATACCCCGCCGCCCAGGCCGTCTACAAACTCGCCGTCCTGCACCACCTTGGCAGTGGCGTACCCGGCCAGCACCGTGCGCTTGCCCACCGTTTGGTTAAAGCTGAAGGTGCGCCCCGCAGGGATTACCAAGTTGTTCAGCTTGCGAATAGAGGCGGTAATGTTAGCAGTGCGGGTCTCGTTCTTGGCGTTGTAGTAAGTGGTGTAGCTGGCCAGCTCATGGCTGTACCCGCTGCCGCTTTTGCGGTGGAGCGCCGGATAAATGGTAGAGGTATAGCTCTCCCGGAAAGTGGTTTTGGTGTTCTCCGTGGTGGTGACGGTGGTGGTTTCCGTAGTGGTTTCCTGTTTGGTTGTGGTGTCTGTGCCGGCAGCGGGCTTGGCGGCGCACCCGGTAAAGGCGCCCACCACCAGTGCTGCCGCCAGCAAGCAGGTGCAAATGCGTTTCATAACCATTTTACTTCTTTTCTTTATAAGGCTTCTTCTTCGTGACCCAGCCGGGCTTGTTTACCTGGCGGGCACGGGCAATGGACAGAGCGTCGCCGGGAATATCGTCCGTAATGGTGGAACCGGCGGCAATGTATGCCCGGTCGCCCACTTCTACCGGTGCCACCAGGTTGGTGTTGCAGCCGATAAAGGCGCCGTCGCCGATCTTGCAGCGTCTCTTGTTTTTGCCGTCATAGTTGACCGTTACCGTGCCGCAGCCAAAGTTCACCCCGGCACCCACATCGCTGTCGCCAATGTAGGTCAGGTGGGCGCTTTTGGTGCCGGCGCCTACGGTACTGTTCTTCACTTCCACAAAGTCGCCGATGTGCACACCGGTGTGCAGCACGCTGCCGCCCCGGATTTGTACAAAGGGGCCTGCGTCCGCGCCGTCCTCCACGGTACTATCTGTCAGCTTCACATTGTCCAGGGTTACCCCGTTGCCCACGGTGCCGTCCATAATATAGGTGTTCGGCCCGATCAGGCAGTCTTTGCCGATGGTGGTGTTCCCCAGCAGGATGGTGCCGGGCAGAATGGTGGTGCCGGTGCCGATCTGTACCGTGTCGGCGATCATCACACCGTCGGTGCAGGGAATGTCCACCCCGTCTACCATCCATTGGTGCATGATCTTGTGGCGCAGGATTTCGTTGAGAATATGCAGCTGGGCGCGGTCGTTTGCACCCAGTACCACATCGCTGTTCTCGACTACATAGGCGTTGGCGCCGTTGCCGGCGCCCAGCAGAATGGAAAGGCTGTCGGTCAGGTAGTACTCATTCTGGGCGTTTTGATTGGTGATCCGATCCAGGGCGTACAGCAGCTTGTCGCCCATAAACCAGTAGCACCCGGCGTTGCTCTCGTTGATCTTTTTTTCTTCCTCGGTGGCGTCTTTGTGCTCCACAATGCACTGGAGCTTACCGTCGGTGCTGCGCTTAATGTGGCCGATCCCGTTGGTGTCCTCCACCAAGGCGCTAATGAGGGTGATGGCATTGCCCTCGCTTTTGTGCAAAGCGTAGGCACCGTTAATGGTAGGCTCGTCCAGCAGCGGACCGTCGCCGTTCAGAACCAAAATATCGTCTCCCCGGTGGCGCTCAATAAAATCCCGGGCACACATCACCGCGTGGCCGGTGCCCAGCTGGGGCTCTTGCAGGGCGGTCTCAATGGTTGGATCCAGATTTCGCAGGTGGTCCTCCACCTCCGTATGCCGGTAGCCGGTGATCACGCAGATGGCCGCACACCCGGCGCTCTTTACGGCAGAAACCACATAGTCGATCATGGGCTTCATCAGCACCTTGCACATCACTTTGGGGCAGTCCGCCTTCATCCGGGTGCCTTTGCCCCCGGCTAAAATAATTGCACATTTCATAGGTCTATCGTTCCTTTCCAAACCGGATATTCTTTGATTTGTGCTTTCATTATGCAACAATCGGCGGCGCTTTGCAAGTCTATTTGACAGAAAGCGTATAAAATAATAAAAAAATAAGAAAAAGTATTTGTATTTTGGCCCCCGCTGTGCTATAATTTTACCGCATTATACTGACGCAGTGTAAATTTGCGGGTATATTACAAACTATTTTTTGGAGGTATTCTCAATGGCAAAAAAGTATTGCTACCTCTTCTCTGAGGGTAATGCAAACATGAGAGAACTTCTCGGCGGTAAGGGTGCTAACCTGGCCGAGATGACCAACATCGGCCTGCCGGTGCCCCAGGGCTTCACCATCACGACTGAGGCCTGCACCCAGTATTATGAGGACGGCCGCGAGATCAATCCTGAAATCATGGATGAGATCAACCAGTATATCGTAAAGATGGAAGAGATCACCGGCAAGAAGTTCGGCGACAAGCAGAATCCGCTGCTGGTATCCGTTCGCTCCGGCGCAAGAGCTTCCATGCCCGGCATGATGGACACCATCCTGAACCTGGGTCTGAACGAGGATGTTGTGGACACCATCGCTACCCAGTCCGGTAATCCCCGTTGGGCTTGGGACTGCTACAGAAGATTTATCCAGATGTATTCCGACGTGGTTATGGAAGTGGGTAAGAAGTACTTTGAGGAGCTCATCGATGAGATGAAGACCAAAAAGGGCGTTACCCAGGATGTGGAGCTGGACGCTGACGATCTGAAGGAGCTGGCTTCTCAGTTCAAGGCCGAGTACAAGGCCAAGATCGGCGAGGACTTCCCCACGGATCCTAAGGAGCAGCTGATGGGCGCCATCAAGGCTGTGTTCCGTTCTTGGGACAACCCCCGCGCAAATGTATATCGTCGTGACAACGACATTCCGTATTCTTGGGGTACTGCCGTTAACGTGCAGTCCATGGCCTTTGGTAACATGGGCGATGACTGCGGCACCGGCGTTGCCTTTACCCGTGACCCCGCTACCGGCGCCAAGGGCCTCTTCGGTGAGTTCCTGACCAACGCCCAGGGCGAGGACGTAGTGGCCGGTGTGCGTACACCTATGCACATTCAGGAGATGGAGCAGAAGTTCCCCGAGGCTTTTGCACAGTTCACCCAGGTTTGCCAGACTTTGGAGAACCATTACAGAGATATGCAGGACATGGAGTTCACCGTGGAGCACGGTAAGCTGTTCATGCTGCAGACCCGTAACGGTAAGCGTACCGCTCAGGCTGCTCTGAAGATCGCTTGCGATCTGGTAGACGAGGGCATGAGAACGGAAGAAGAAGCCGTTGCTATGATTGATCCCCGTAACCTGGACACCCTGCTGCACCCGCAGTTTGACGCTGCCGCCATTAAGGCTGCTACCCCGGCCGGTAAGGGCCTGGGCGCTTCTCCCGGCGCTGCTTGCGGTAAAGTTGTATTCACCGCTGATGACGCTGTGGAGTGGAACGAGAGAGGCGAGAAAGTGGTTCTGGTTCGTCTGGAGACTTCTCCCGAGGACATCACCGGCATGAAGGCTTCTCAGGGCATCCTGACCGTTCGCGGCGGTATGACTTCTCACGCTGCCGTTGTTGCTCGTGGTATGGGTACCTGCTGCGTATCCGGCTGCGGCGACATTGTAATGGACGAGGCCAATAAGCAGTTCACTCTGGCAGGCAAGACCTATCACGAGGGCGACTACATCTCCATTGACGGTTCTACCGGTAATATTTATGACGGCATTATTGCGACTCAGGACGCAACCATTTCCGGCGACTTCGGTCGTATCATGGGCTGGGCTGATAAGTTCCGTGTACTGAAAGTACGCACCAACGCAGACACCCCCGCAGACGCGAAGAAGGCTCGTGAGCTGGGCGCTGAGGGTATCGGCCTGTGCCGTACCGAGCATATGTTCTTTGAGGAAGACAGAATTGCTGCTTTCCGTGAGATGATTTGCTCTGACACCGTTGAGGAGCGTGAGGCTGCTCTGGAGAAGATCCTGCCGTATCAGCAGGGCGACTTTGAGAAGCTGTATGAGGCGCTGGAGGGCTGCCCGGTAACCATTCGTTTCCTGGATCCCCCGCTGCATGAGTTCGTTCCCACTGAGGAAGAAGATATTGAGAAGCTGGCTAAGGCACAGGGCAAGAGCGTTGAGCAGATTAAGGCCATCATTGCTTCTCTGCATGAGTTCAACCCGATGATGGGTCACCGTGGCCTGCGTCTGGCTGTGACTTATCCTGAGATCGCTAAGATGCAGACCAAGGCCGTGATCCGCGCTGCCATCAATGTACAGAAGGCACATCCGGATTGGACCGTGGCTCCGGAGATCATGATCCCCCTGTCTTGCGATGCCAAGGAACTGAAGTATGTAAAGGACATCGTGGTTGCCACCGCTGATGCAGAAATCAAGGCTGCCGGCAGCGATATGAAGTATGAAGTGGGCACCATGATCGAGATCCCCCGCGCAGCTCTGACTGCCGGCGAGATCGCTAAGGAAGCAGAGTTCTTCTGCTTCGGCACCAACGACCTGACTCAGATGACCTACGGCTTCAGCCGTGATGACGCCGGTAAGTTCCTGAACGCTTACTATGACGCCAAGATCTTTGAGAACGATCCCTTCGCCAAGCTGGATCGTGACGGTGTTGGCCAGCTGATGCAGATGGCTGTGAAGAACGGTAAAGCCACCCGTCCCCAGCTGCACTGCGGTATCTGCGGTGAGCACGGCGGTGACCCCAGCTCCGTAGAGTTCTGCCACCAGATCGGTCTGGACTATGTGTCCTGCTCTCCGTTCCGTGTGCCGATCGCGCGTCTGGCCGCTGCACAGGCTGCTATCGCTGAGAAGAACGCATAAGTTCTCCTTACAAATCCATAACAAAAAGGACAGTCCTCGGACTGTCCTTTTTTGTTTTCTCTTCACTGCCGAACAGGGGAAACAGGGGACAGACCCCTGTTTCCAAATCTTGTAGGCTCGGTAGTTACAGCGAACCGCATTTATTTTTCTTTCCCCAGTAATCGGCGAAGCTTCTTTTTCAGGCGGGCGAGACCAATGCCAAAGGTGGAGGTGCGCTGGTACCAAGCCAGGCGGCGCAGGGGCTTTTTGGTTGCTTTCAGTTCTGTTTTCAGGGCTTTGCGCTCGTCTTTCAGCGCCTGAATTTGCGCGGCTTGCTTTTTGTTGCGCTCTTGCAGCTGGGTGACCTTGCGCTGACTGTCTCGCAGCTGCGTGGCCAGGCGGCTGTCGTCCTCTATCTCTTTGCGTTGCAGGCGCACGGCGGTATCCACCCGGCGGGCGATCTCCTCCGGCGGGCGCACCAGCATGGAATGTACCGGCTGAGCATAAGAAGTGGCTGCCGTTTTTTCGTCGTACAGCGAGCGGGCAGGCGTGCCTGTGCGGTCATCGTAAATGGTCTTGATCCCGTTTTCATTCAAGAAGTCGATTAGGTGCCAGAACCGCTCCGCGTGGCCGTTGTTCACCTGGCGGAAGTCGGTTTGATCATACAGCGCTGCCAGATCCGTATCCGGTGTGACGGCAGAGGCGGGAATGGCAGGAATGTTGTGATACTCTGCCAGCTCCCGAATGCGGGCGTCCGTGGGGAACAACAGGCTGGGCACGCCACACAGAATATTGCCGATAGCACCGTGAATGCGGGTGCCGTAGTTAAAGTCCATCTCTCGATTAAAGGCGAACATACTGGGCAGGTTGATGAAGAACCGGGCCTTGTCCTCCACAAATACCGGGTGGTCCAGATTGGTGGGGTGGAGCACGCGGCTGTCTGCCGTGTCCGGGTGGGGGATCCCCAGGTACATCAGCCGCAAATCGTCAATAAACTGAGGCACAAAGTAGGTGTTGGGGAACCGTTCGGTGCAGCGCACGGCGAACTTTTTGAAATCCGGCGGATTGGACACAGAGCCGGTAAAGCACAGCTTGGATTCCGGGGTCAAAGGCTGCTTCTCTCGCAGGGGTAGACCCGGGCCGTTCAGTGCCAAAGAGGGGCAGCCGGTCACATCGATTTGGGAAAAGCCCAGTCCTTTGAGATAATCATAGGTGATCTGGCCCCGCACGCCCACGCTGGCAGAATGATCCAGTACGGCGGCGATAAAGTCCCGGGCAGCGCCGTCAAATTCCCGGGGCTGCTCCAGGTGTGGCTCGTAGGGCAGCTGAATGCCAATGCCGGTGACCGTTACGGGAATCGTCAGCTGGCGAATCAGTGCCGTCCAGTGCTTTAAGCACTTGCGGGCAAAGTCCTCCCGAAAGGCGTTGGCCATGGGCAGGATCAGCCGGTCGTAGTTCTCATTGATCTCTTGGGCTGTAATCTGCTTTTTCACCAACGTCAGGTCAGAGATAAAGTCCACCCGGCTGTCCGCAGTGGCCACCAGCCGGGTGATGCTGTTGGCAAACAGCAGATTCCCGGTGTTGTTGCCGATGATCTTGTCGGTGATTACATCCAGGGCATTGTATTCCGCCCAGGGCGCTACCCCGGCGCGAATGAGTATCCGTTCCATTTTCTTCTCCGCTCTTTTTATTTTTGCATAAAGTTTGATAGTCTACTTTATGATACAGTATAACAAAAAGGCCGCCCCTTGTCAAAATAGATGCCCGTGAACAGGGGACGGTTCCTTGTTTTGCGGGCGCGCTGTATTTTTTTGCTTTTCTTTTGCCTTTTGCCGTTGACAAGGGGCGCGAGTGGTGTTATAATACGACCTAAGCACTAATGGACTTTAAAGCGCTAAAGTGCCAAGTGCAAAATGATAACAGGAACAGGAGTAACCAACCATGACCCCCAGAAAAGGCAATTTAATGGGCGTGCGCACCGACATTAAGGTGCTGGACGCCACCATTCGCGACGGCGGACTGTGCAACAACTTTGACTTCAGCGACGAATTTGTGCGGGAACTGTATAAGACCAATATCAAAAGCGGCGTGGACTATATGGAGTTTGGGTATAAGGCCAGCCGCACCCTTTTCAACGAGGCGGATTTTGGCAAGTGGAAGTTCTGCAAGGAAGAGGACATTCGTGCCATTGTTGGCGAAAATGTAAGCGATATGAAGATTTCCGTGATGGCAGATGTAGGCCGCTGCGATTTTAAAACGGACTTTCTGCCAAAGAGCGAGAGCGTCATTGATATGGTGCGCGTGGCCTGCTACATTCATCAGATCCCGGCAGCCATTGAGATGATCGAGTATTTCCATGACCTGGGGTACGAGACCACCTGCAATATTATGGCCATCAGCCAGGCCGGTTCCGGCCAGGTGGGCGAGGCGCTGGAGATGCTGTGCAACTCCTCGGTGGATGTGATCTATCTGGTAGACAGCTACGGCTCCCTGTACCCGGAGAATGCCGGTGTGCTGGCCCAGCGGTACTTAGAAGCGGCCACTGCTGCCGGCAAACAGGTGGGCTTCCACGCCCACAACAACCAGAACTTGGCCTTTGCCAACACCATTGAGACCCTGTCCTACGGTGTGTCCTACCTGGACGCCACCGCCATGGGTATGGGTCGGGGCGCCGGCAACTGCGCTATGGAGCTGCTGCTGGGCTTCTTAAAGAACCCCAAGTACAGCCTGTACAGCCTGCTGATTTTTATTGAGAAGTATATGATCCCCCTGCGGGAGGCCGGGGTGCAGTGGGGCTTTGACCTGCAATATATGTTCACCGGCCAACTGAACCGTCATCCCCGGGAGGCCATGAACTTTACCGCCCAGCACCGCACGGATTACTGCGAATTTTACAAATCTCTGCTGGACAACGACTAACATACAGAAAATCGCCCCGCAAGCGACCGTTTCGGCTGCCTGCGGGGTTTGTTTTGTGCTTATTTGTTTTTCTCCAAATCCTGAGCGATTTGGGCATGGTCAATGGGGTGATCCCGGAAGTAGTATTTTTTGTCCCGATCACTGATGGGGCGCAGCACCCGGCAGGGGTTGCCCACCGCCACTACATTGGCGGGAATGTCTTTGGTAACGACGGACCCGGCGCCGATGACTGTATTGTCGCCGACGGTGACCCCGGGCAGGATGACTGCTCCGGCGCCGATCCAGCAGGTACGGCCAATGTGCACCGGCATATTGTATTGGTAGTCGTACTCCCGCAGCTCCGGCAGCACCGGATGGCCGGCGGTGGCGATGGTCACATTGGGGGCGATCATGGTGTTGTCGCCGATATAAATATGGGTGTCGTCCACCATGGTAACGGCAAAGTTGCAGTACACATGGTTGCCCAAATGCACATGCGCGCCGCCGAAGTTAGAATAAAACGGGGGCTCAATATAGCAGTTCTCACCCAGTTCGGCGAACATCTCTTTCATCAGCGCCTGGCGCTTGTCCGTTTCTGTCGGGCGGGTGTGGTTGAATTCATACAGACGGTCCAGGCACAGCCGCTGCCGGTCCATAATTTCATCATCGCCGGGCAGGTACAGCGAACCGGTGTGCATTCTGTCTTTCATTGCCATAGGGGGCACCTCCGCGCATTTTTCTTCATTATAAGCAAAAAAGCGGTCCTTTGTCAACGGCCACTTGCAGCAGCCTCGTTGCCGTGCTATAATACACTGGATTTCTACCGGCAGTGCGCTGCTCCTCAAGGAGAAAAAAGATGAAAAAGCCCTATCAAAAGACCATGTATGCCTGCTTTATCGGCTATATTGTGCAGGCCATTGTAAACAACTTTGTACCCCTGCTGTTTGTCACCTTCCAGACCGACTACCGGGTGCCGCTGCAAAAGATTACCCTGCTGATCACTGTGAATTTTCTCATCCAGCTGTGTGTAGATCTGCTGTCTGCCGGGTTTATAGACCGGATTGGCTACCGGGCGTCTGTTCTGCTGGCCCACGGCTTTGCAGCTGCCGGGCTGATCTTGCTGACGATTTTGCCAGATCGTACTGCCGATCCGTTTGTGGGTATTTTGCTGGCGGTGGTGGTGTACGCGCTGGGCGGCGGGCTGTTGGAGGTGCTGGTCAGCCCTATTTTGGAGGCCTGTCCAACGGATAACAAAGCCTCCGCCATGAGCCTGCTCCATTCGTTCTATTGCTGGGGGCAGATGGGTGTGGTGCTGCTGTCTACTCTGTTCTTTACCGTCTTTGGTATCGCCAACTGGAAAGTGCTGGCGCTGGTGTGGGCGGCGGTGCCCATCTTAAACGGCGTGCTTTTTGCCACCGCGCCGATTTATCCGTTGAACCCGGAGGGCGGCGCGGGTCTGACCTTAAAGGAACTGTGCCGCAACAAGGTGTTTTGGCTGCTCATGCTGATGATGCTGGGCGCCGGTGCGGCGGAGAATACCGTTAGCCAGTGGGCGTCCGCCTTTGCGGAGGAAGGGCTGGGGGTCACCAAAACCGTAGGTGACCTGGCAGGCCCCATGGCTTTTGCGGCGCTGATGGGTACCGCACGGCTGATTTACGGCAAGTGGGGTCACAAGCTGCATTTGGAGAAGTGCATGCTGGGCAGCAGCCTGCTGTGTGTGGCAGCGTATTTGGCAATCGCGCTGGTTCCGGATCCACGGCTGGCGCTGGTGGGCTGCGCCGTGTGCGGCTTTGCGGTGGGTATTCTGTGGCCGGGCACCTTTAGCAAAGGCGCTGCCGCCATTCCCAAGGGCGGCACGGCGATGTTTGCCCTGTTTGCTCTGGCCGGTGACCTGGGGTGCAGCGCCGGACCCACCCTGGCGGGTATGGTTACCCGGGTGTGCGACGGCAATATGCGCCGAGGGATTTTGGCGGGGATCGTCTTTCCCTTGCTGCTGGTGCTGTGCTTGGTGTTTGGGAAGAAGCGGAAAGCCGCGGCGGGAAATGCGCAGGCGGATACGAACCGCTCCCATGGTTAACCGATTATAAAAACAAAAACGGTGCCCTTTTCTATAAGGGCACCGCGGTTTTTATGGGTGTTTGGATTACATTTGGAATTTGCGGATATACTCATCCATGCAGGACTGGATGATTTCTTCCGCCTTTGCCCGGTCATCCACTTCCAGCACGGAGGTACTTTTGCTCACTTCCAGGGTCTTATACACCTCAAAAAAGTGCTTGATCTCCTCAAAATAGTGGGCGGGCAGCTGGTCAATGTTGGTGTAGCAGTTGTAGTTGGGGTCGTTTACCGGCACGGCGATGATCTTTTCGTCCTTGGCGCCGCCGTCCTCCATCATCAGTACGCCAATGGGGGCGCACTCCACGATGGTCATGGGCTGAATTTGCTCGCTGCACAGGACCAGCACATCCAGCGGGTCCTTGTCGCTGGCGTAGGTGCGGGGGATAAAGCCGTAGTTGGCCGGATAGTGAGTAGAGGTAAAGAGCACCCGGTCCAGCTTGAGCATACCGGTCTCCTTGTCCAATTCGTACTTGTTTTTGCCGCCTTTTTGAATTTCAATCACGGCGTAAAAGCGGTCTTTGCGGATCCGCTTGGGGCTGATGTCATGCCAAATGTTCATCGTGGAACCTCCTTCTTAGGGTCTTGCTGTTCTCTTTTTTGTACACTCTTATTTTATCATAGTCCCCGGCGGGGCGCAAGGGAGCGGGCGGCGGCATTTTCCACGAACTTTTGTTGTAATTCCCGCGTTTTTATGGTACTATTGAAAAAACAACACAGAAAGGAAGGGATACCCTGTGTTTGCAGATATTGCGAAAATCAAAATCAAAGGCGGCGACGGCGGTGCCGGTGCAGTGGCCTTTCATCGAGAGAAGTATGTGGCTGCCGGCGGCCCGGACGGCGGTGACGGCGGCAAGGGCGGCGATGTGGTCTTTGTGGTAGACGATAATTTGGCTACCCTGGCAGACTTTCGTTACAAACGGAAATATGCGGCTCAGAACGGCGAGCCGGGTCGCGGCGGTCGGCAGTACGGCCGTAAGGGCCAGGATCTGGAAATTCGCGTGCCCCGGGGCACGGTGATCCGCGAGGTGCAAAGCGGCGCCGTCATGGCGGATATGAGCAAGACAGAGCGGTTTATTGCAGCCAAGGGCGGCAAGGGCGGCTGGGGCAATATGCACTTTGCCACCCCCACCCGGCAGGTGCCTCGCTTTGCCAAGCCCGGCGTGCCCGGCGAGGAATGGGAGATCAGTCTGGAGCTGAAGCTCATTGCGGATGTGGGGCTGATCGGCTTTCCCAGCGTGGGCAAAAGCAGCCTGATCTCCGTGGTCAGCCAGGCCAAGCCCAAAATCGGCGACTACCACTTTACCACCCTGGTGCCCAATTTGGGCGTGGTGTCCATGGGCGCGGGCAACAGCTTTGTGCTGGCAGATATTCCCGGGTTGATCGAGGGTGCGTCAGACGGCGTGGGCCTGGGTCATGACTTTTTGCGCCATGTGGAGCGCTGCCGGTTGCTGGTGCACCTGGTGGATGTAAGCGGTCACGAGGGACGAGACCCGATCGAGGATTTTGACGCCATCAACCGGGAGCTGGAGAAGTTCAACCCGGAGCTGGCCAAAGCACCCCAGATTGTGGCGGGCAATAAAATCGACATGGCGGAGCCGGAGCAAATTGAACGGGTGAGAGCCTATGTAGAGGCAAAGGGCTACGACTACTATTCCATTTGCGCTCCCATTCAGGAGGGCACCCGGGAATTGATGAACGCAGTGTGGAACCGGCTGCAAACGCTGCCCCCGGTGAAGGAGTACGAGCCGGAGGAGATCCCCACGGAACTGCTGGTGCAAAACAGTACCGGCTTTACCATCACCAATCCGGAGCCGGGCTACTACCTGGTAGAGGCTCCCTGGTTTCCCAAGGTGCTTAAGGGCATTGATGTGGAGGATTACGAGGCGCTGCAATACATGCAGCGGGTGCTGGAGAAGAGCGGCGTGTTTGAGGCGCTGCGGCAGCGGGGGATCCAGGAGGGCGATATTGTCAGCCTGTATGATATTGAGTTTGAGTACATTCCGTAAGGAGCAAGTATGGAAGTGTTGAACACAGATCCGCGGCAGCTAAGCCCGTTGAATTTGGCCTTTATCGGCGACTGCGTGTATGAGATGCAGGTGCGCTGCCACCTGGTGGCGCTGGCCAATCGGCCGGTGAACGACCTGCACCGGGAGAGCGTGAAGTTCGTCAGCGCCAAGGCCCAAACGGCGGCCTTTGCCCGCATGGAGCCGCTGCTGACAGAGGAAGAACTGGCGGTGTTTAAGCGGGGGCGCAATGCCAAGACCGGCCACCAGCCCAAGAGCGCCACCGTTGGCGAGTACCACTGCGCCACCGGGGTGGAGGCGCTGTTCGGCTATTTGTACCTAACCGGTCAAACGGAACGGATTGAGGAACTGTTTGCCGTAATTTTTCAAGAGGGCGAATAAAATATATGAAAGAGAACACCCACTGCAAGGTGTTCTCTTTTTATCTATAGTTTAGCAAAAGAAAAAGACCGGCAGGCGAACCTGTCGGTCTTTGGTTTTCTCTGTATCGAGAGGGATTAGCCCAACTCGGAGAAGTATTTGATGGTACGAACCATCTGAGAGGTGTAGGAGTTCTCGTTATCATACCAAGAAACAACCTGAACCTCATAGGTATCGTCAGCAACCTTCAGCACCATGGTCTGGGTAGCATCGAACAGAGAACCGTAACGCATACCCACGATGTCGGAGGATACGATCTCGTCGGTGTTGTAACCGAAGGACTCGGTAGTCTCAGCCTTCATAGCGGCGTTGATGGCCTCAACGGTCACTTCCTTGTCGGTCTTGATGACAGCGGTCAGGATGGTGGTGGAACCGGTGGGGGTGGGAACACGCTGTGCAGAGCCGATCAGCTTGCCGTTCAGCTCGGGGATAACCAGGCCAATAGCCTTAGCAGCACCGGTGCTGTTGGGCACGATGTTCACGGCAGCAGCACGAGAACGACGCAGGTCGCCCTTTCTCTGCGGGCCGTCCAGAGTCATCTGGTCGCCGGTGTAAGCGTGGATGGTGCACATAATACCGCTCTGGATGGGAGCAAAGTCGTTCAGGGCCTTTGCCATGGGAGCCAGGCAGTTGGTGGTGCAGGAAGCGGCGGAGATCACGGTGTCCTCAGCCTTCAGGGTCTCGTGGTTTACATTGTATACGATGGTGGGCAGATCGTTGCCTGCGGGAGCAGAAATAACAACCTTGCGGGCACCGGCCTTAATGTGAGCAGAAGCCTTCTCCTTGGAAGTGTAGAAACCGGTGCACTCCAGCACTACGTCTACCTTCAGCTCGCCCCAGGGCAGCTCAGAAGCGTCAGCCTTTGCATAAATCTTGATCTCTTTGCCGTCTACGATGATGGAGTCATCGGTAGCGGACACGGTGTCAGCCAGTGCGTACTTGCCCTGAGAAGAATCGTACTTCAGCAGGTGAGCCAGCATTTTGGGAGAAGTCAGGTCGTTGATGGCAACCACTTCATAGCCTTCTGCGCCGAACATCTGACGGAAAGCCAGACGGCCGATACGGCCGAAACCATTGATAGCAACTCTTACCATTTGGAATTACCTCCGAAAAATATTTGAATTTACCCGGGCGCTATGCGCCCTTGTATTGCAGTCTTTATTTTATACCGCTTTTGCCAAATAATCAAGCGGAATTTCCACTTTTGTCAATGTTCACCAAAATTCAGCTTTTCAGCGGTGCTTTCTTGTGTTATAATGATTTGCAGCGGGCGGTTGCGTCGGGTGTTACAGCAGGAGCAAGCCCTCTGCCCTACAATATAGAAGAGGGGACCTACTATGAAAAGATTAAACATTAACAAATACTACTGTTACTGCTCCTACAGCTTAGATGAGCAAGAAGCGAATCAGCAGGACTATTGGTTCGACATGAAACACTTCAAGATGATCGATCACAGAGGTCCGTGCGATATGTATGATGATAATCCAGATATTATCCCATTTCCTCATTTTATTCCAGAATCTCGATACAAAGATTTAATGCGGGCTTTGAATAATCCGCAGGTAACCGAGTTCTTTAATGCGGCTTAAGGATAAAGAAGATGTATATTTCCGCTATCGTGTATTTATTGATCAAAATGGTTTGTCATTTACTGAGCAATATAGGTTGAATCAAGATAAAGCAATTACCTTGATGAAATGGTGCAACGATCATGATATACCGTATATATACCGCTCTGAAGCTCGCGGAACATATCTACAGTACGATTATGATGATCTGGAGGGTGAAATCTGGCAAATTCCGGATATGTAAAACAGCGGACGGTTCCTTGTTTTACCATAGCTGCATTTTCTTCAATAGGTGGCTTTTTAGCCAATATATTTGATGCGATGGATGGCCACTGGGATGGTTATTTATCGATTAGATATTCAAAGAAGAAAGGAGTAGTTCACATTTGATTATTGAATTTGAATGTCACTCTAATTTGTCCTGCGTTGTAACCATTGATGGCCAAGATCATATTATTGGTGCACGTCAGTCCAAGCGCTTTGAATTTAACGGGGATCGTATTGCGTTCTCGTGCGCGCCAAATTGCGATAGTTATGTATCCAGCTTTTTTGGTTTTATTTCAATTTATCACACTTTTTCAACAAAGACAAATTGCACGATACCTGCCAATGGACATGAATTTTTGCGTGTGATTTTACAAGAAACCACGACAAAAGGTGCACATGCAGACAAATATATATGGATAAAGACGACCTGCGCTCAAGAAGAAGTGCAGGTAGAAAGCTGTTGCGTTCGTGATGAAGCAGCTATGCGCGCAAAGATGGCTGCTGTTCAAAAGCGGGAGGATAAGGCCGAACTCGTTGCAAAAATTTGCCTTATTCTCCAAGATGTTTTGCTCATTGTTGTTGTTTCTGCGTTTTTATTTTTCGGCGCTTGGGTTTTGTCAGATTTGCGAACAGCAGCCTTGATCACGATACCGGTTTATGCAGTTGGTTTGATTATTGCTTTCGCTTTACAAGCGGCATATAAAAAGCGAAGAAAAAGTTTAGTGGTTGAAACGGCGAACCCCTATAAGGACAAATCATCTTATTTCGAATCGGAGTATATTCGGTTCGTTATACGCCAATCGGAGTTGCCGATACTGTCACACAAGAAGCGGCGATAAGGCGACATTAAAACAGGAAACCGACCCCTGTTTTACTAGCCCAATTGTCTCCAGTATTGTATCGGGTTTGTTTGATATCGTTTCAAGATCTGTCGTTTTGAGAATAAACGGCATGATTCTGGGTTAGGGGGTTATATAACAATGCACAGCAAGCGTTATGCTTTTTTTTATGGTAGCCAAGCGAAACGATATTTGGACCGGATCATAACATTATTGGTTTATGTATTATTTTTTCCAGTCGTTGCTCTCATACTTTTTTTACCTCTTGGATATTTGGTGAATGAGTATCAAGAGGGCTCGGTAGATATGATTGTGCGCATATTGATCTATGCTTTTCTTGTATTCTTGTCGGCTTTGTTTATGGCGAGCGTGGTATCTGCACTACTGCCACAATACACAGTCGTTACAGACGATTCGGTGCTGATCAAACGCCACAATATTATGTATTACCATCTCAAACGTGGCACCAGTGATTTTATCCCCATACAGCAAATATCAAGTATTCAACCGGCCACGCCTTGGCGATGCAAATATGCACCTGTTCCGGCTACCGTATATGCATGGAAATATATGGTCGAGATCCATGCAAATGAGCAAATATATTATGTTCCGGTGGAAGATGTTCGTGCATTTATTGATGATGTCAATGCGCGCCGCCAGCTTCAGAAATGAACAGGGGACGGTTCCTTGTCCTAAGACAGGGTGCTGCCCTTGTACCCATGGGGCAGATCCCCTGTACTACACAATAGAAACTTAACCGGAGGCGACGGTATGTACAAACCGATTTCTACCTACACCGGGCGGCATTTTGACCCGTACCATGCGGTGGCGGCGGATCTGGATGTGCGGGATATTGCCCACGCCCAGTCTCTGATGACCCGCGCCAACGGCCATTTCCCGGCATTTTACTCCGTTGGACAGCACTCTTTGGCTTGCGCCCGAGAGGCGCTGGTGCGGGGTGAAGCGAACCAAACGGCACTGTTTTGCCTGCTCCATGACGGCGCAGAGGCGTATATGAGCGATGTGACCCGGCCGGTGAAGGCCCGGCTGCCGGAATTTGTCCGGGCAGAGGAGCGGCTGCTGGCGCTGCTGTTTGACACCTTGGTAGAGGCTCGGCCTACTCCGGCGCAGTGGCAGACGGTCACGGAGATCGACAACGCCATGCTGTCGGCGGAATTTTTGCATTTTACCGGTGAGGTGATCCCCACGAATGCCCCGCCCCTGCAACGCACCCCGGATTGGACGCAGTTGCCCTTTGATCGGGTGGAGCAGGATTTTCTCCATCTGTACGCCCGCCTGCACGGCTGAAAAGGCGCGCTTTCGGTAATACATAACATAAAAGGAAAAAGGAGCAATTCCATTGTTGGATTGCTCCTTTTTGTAGATGAAGGTGCCTTATCGCAGGGCGCGGAGGCGGGGGTCGGTGCGTACTGTCGGCTTGATCTTGTCGCCAAACTGGCGCCGCCGCCGGGGCGTACCGATCCAAATTCGCCTTGGCCGCACGGCGGGGGAAATAAGAGTAGGTGTGTATTTGTAAAAAAATTGTAGGGTGCGATGAGTGAATTGCACGCAGTGCAAGAGACACGAGGCTCCAAATGCGTTAGCATTTGGGAGAAACAGTCCGGGGGACTGTTTCGTAGCGAGTGCAGTATCACACCGCCGATCCGTCAGCCTGTATCGCAGTGCGGGCGGCAGATTGCCGCCCCTACGATTATGTTATGGGGTCCCCAAAAAGGCTTTTGCCTTTTTGGGGAGAGGAGACATTACGAAATGCGCGCGGGGTGGATTTTGTTAGAAATCCGCCACAAGCAATATGAAGTCAATGTCGACGAGGTAGGGGCGGATAGTATCCGCCCGCCGTATTGCGCCAAACCGCCCCGCGCAAATCACAACAACACAAAAAAGCACCGTTCGCCGGAACGGTGCTTTGTGCTTTTTTCTATTGTGCTTACTTGACCCGCACGGCGCGGGCAGCGGTGTAGCTGCCGTAGTAGCGGGTGTTGCCTACGGTAGTGTAGGGGCGCAGGCGCACATAATAGGTGCGGCCGCCCTTGGCGGTTTTAATATTCCCGGTGGCCTTGCCGCTGCTTACGTACAGGGTCTTTTTGTCGCCGGAAAAGTTCTTCTTGGTGGAGTATTGCACGGCGTAGCCGTTGCATTTCACTTTGTTCCAGTGCACGGTAATTTGCTGCTTTTTGGCGGATTTGGCGGCGGTGCATTTGGTGGCAGTGGGGCGGGTGGTGGTCGCCAGTCGGGTGCCCTTGCCGCCTTCCTTGGTCTTGGAGTCTACCGTGTAGGGTGCCACATAAAAATAGTATTTGGTGCCCGGCTTGGCGCCGCTGCCCTTGAACACAAAGCTGCGGGCGGTGGTGGCGGCCAAGCGCTTTGTCTGCTTTTTGGCGGCAATATATTGGTACACCACATAGCCGTCGGCGCCGGGCTTTTTGTTCCACTCCAGGGTAATGGAGCCGGTGGCGGTCTTTTGCGTTTTCAGCCCGGTGACGGTGCCCGGCAGGGCGTGCTTGGCGTTCACCTTGGAATAGGGCCCCCGGTAAGCGGTGTTGCCCCGATAAGCCGCCACCTGCACCTCGTACAGCTGGGTGTCTGTTAAATCGGTCAGATCCACTCGGGTGGTGCTTACTGCCTTGTCAAAGCCTTTGCCGGTGGTGCGGTTGATGACCTTCACCAAGTAGGCGTTGGCGCCGGGGGCGGCGTTCCAAATGTAGGTGAGCCGTGTTTTGCTGCGGCTCTCCAGGGTCAGACCGGTGACCTTGGCAGGCAGGATCTTAAAGCGATAGTACCACCGCCGCCCGGTGTAAGTACCCAGCCCCTGGGCGGTAATGGTGGCCATGCCCACCGCTTTGTTATTGATATAGGTCAGGGTGTAATCCTTGTCCGCTTTCAGCGGTTGGCCATCCTCGCTGGTGACGGTGGGGGCGGGCGTGATGGCCTTGCCGGTGTAGGTCTTGCTTTTCAGCAGGGTGGCAGAGCCGGGCAAACTGTTTTTATTGCCATACAGAAAGTCCATATCCGTGTTGCCGTTGACCCCGGCCACCTCGCCGTTGTCTGCGTACTGCCACATCAGGTAATCGCCGTCGTACTTACAGGTTTTGGAGCCGTATTCCGCCACCCACAGGGCGTAGCGGCCCCGGGTTTCCTGTTCAATGTAGTCCAGCAGCGGGCTGCGGCTCATATACAGCCCCGGGGTGTGCCCGGCAGCGGCAATGATGCTGCAAAAGTGCTCTACCAGCTGGGTGCAAAAGGCCTTGCCCTTGTTCAGCTGGCTGCTCTCCTCTAAGTCATAAAACACCGGCAGATCCAGGGTGCGGCTGCCCAGTACTTGCAGGCACAGGCGCGCCTCTTTTTCCACATCCGCCACGCTCTTGGCATAAGAATACCAGTAAATACCCACCGGCAGCCCGGCGGCAGTGGCGTTCTTAAAGTTGGTGGCAAAGTAGGCGTCCTCCTGGTTGGCGTTCTTGCCGTACCCGGCGCGTAGAATGGCAAAGTCAATGCCGTCGTTCTTTATCTTTTTCCAGTTCACCTTTTCTTGCCAAGCGGAAATGTCTACACCGTTTAGCACCTCCAGCTTGTTAAATCGGGCGTTGTGGGTGTAGCTTTTGCCGGTGTATTTGGATCTCATGGTGGCGGCCTGGGCTGCGCCCGCCGTAGGCAGCAGCGCCGTTAAGGCCACCAGCACCGCCAGCAGTACGGCGGTGACAGAAAACAATCGTTTTTTTGCTTTTTGCATTAGGAACCTCCCAGATACCAGCGGTTCAGGTCAATGTACTTGCTGCCGTTGCCTTTGATCTTACCGATTTTGGAATATTGCCAAATATCAAAATCCCCGGTGTAGGTGACGGCGCTGTTGTAGTCCGCCACCCAGCGCAGAGTGCCCTTGGGCAGGGAGGCGGCGTCGAATTTAGAAATGTAAAAGTGCGAGTTGGCGTACACCCCGGCGGTGTAGCCGTCGGCGGTTACGGTGTCACAAAAGGCGGTGAGCAGCCGGGTGGTGTCCTTTTTGCTCACATTGGCGTCATACAGCCGACCGGCGTGCTCTCCGGCGGCGTTGTAGCCGTATTCATAGTCTATGATCAGCGGCAGCTCCACTTTGGCAAAGCGCACGGCTTCCAGCACAAAGCGGGCTTCCTCTTGGGCTTCTTCCACCGTGGTGGCTTGAGAGAAGAAATATACACCCACCGGCATCCCGGCCTTGCGGGCAGCTTTTAAGTTCTCTTTTGCCATTTTGTCTGCATGGAGCGCACCGTCGTTGTACCCCCGGTAGCCTACGCGGATAAAGGCAAATTTGGCGCTTTTTGCCAGGGTAGTCCAGTCCACGGTGCCGTTGTGTTCGGAGATGTCTACCCCCTCCACAAAGGGGGCGTCGGTGCCAAAGTCATAGGTTACCCGCTGATGGCGGTTCCCCAGTGCCAGCACTGTGGCAGCCAGCGCACCTACGATCACCAGCGCCAGCGCCGCCTGCACCCACCGGTTGGCAAACAGAGATTGGCCGTCGGTTTTGCGCCGCCCCTTGCGCCGAGCGGTGCCGGCGGGCTTTTTGCGGGTGGCTTTTTTACGGGTGCTTGTCCGCCGTGGGATTGACCGACTGCGGGTATTCTTTTTTGCAGGTTTTTTTCGTTCGTTTGCCATGCTTTGCTCCGCTTTACCTGTAAATGATCCTTTTAATAGTAATACAAAGCAGGGAGCGGGTCAAGGGCAGCGGGCCAAAATTTACAATTCCCCCGGTATTCCACTGTTGTGGTAATTTAAAGCGCTTTCTTGACAAGTTATCCCGGGCAGTATAATATAATAGGTATTACAGTATAGAAATCAGGTAAAGCCCATGCAGAATTTTGATAAAATGGATCATATGCACTTTATTCGCAAGCTGCCCATTCCTCAGGAGCTGAAAAAAGAGATGCCCCTGACGCCGGAGCTGGCTGCCTACAAGGACAAGCGGGATCAGGAGATCGCCGCCATTATCCGCAGCGAGAGCGACAAGCTGCTGTTGGTGATCGGCCCTTGCTCGGCGGATCGGGAGGATGCGGTGATTGACTATATTCACCGCCTGGCAGAGGTGCAAAAGCAGGTGGCGGACAAAATCTTGATCGTTCCCCGCATTTATACCGGCAAGCCCCGCACCACCGGCGCTGGATACAAGGGTATGCTCCACCAGCCGGATCCGGGTAAAAAGCCGGATATGTACGAGGGTATTCGCGCCATTCGCCATATTCACCTGCGTGCCTTGCAGGAGACCGGGCTGTCTTGTGCAGACGAGATGCTGTACCCGGAGAATCACCGGTATTTAAGCGACCTGCTGAGCTATGTGGCCGTCGGTGCCCGCAGCGTAGAGAACCAGGAGCACCGGCTGATCTCCAGCGGACTGGATATTCCTGTGGGTATGAAGAATCCCATGAGCGGGGATCTGTCTGTGATGATCAATGCCATTAAGGCCGCCCACGGCGATCATTCCTTTATTTATCGCGGCTGGGAGGTAGAGAGCCAGGGCAACCCCTTGTCCCACGCCATTTTGCGGGGCAGTGTGGACCGCCACGGCATCAACCACGCCAATTATCATTACGAGAATTTGCGTATTCTCCACGATTTGTATGTGGAGAGCGGCATTGCCAACCCGGCGGTGCTTATTGACACCAACCACTCCAATTCCTCCAAGCAGTACCTGCAACAGGTGCGTATTGCCAATGAGGTGCTCCACTCCATGCGCCACTCGGCGGATATTCGCCGTTTGGTGAAGGGCTTTATGATTGAGTCTTACATTGAGGACGGCGCCCAAAAGTGGGAGGACGGCATTTACGGCAAGTCCATCACCGACCCCTGTCTGGGTTGGGACAAGACCCGGGACCTGATTTTCTCCTTGGCGGACCAGTTGTAAACGGAAAAGCATATACTGCGCCCCGGCAGATCGTTTTCGGTCCCGCCGGGGCGTTTATTTTTCCAACCCCTGTCCGTTATTGCGATTTTGGGCATTTTTTTGTTCCGGCGGTGTTGACAAATGGCGCAAAAGTGCTATATTGGTAGTATAAATTCAACAGTCAAATGCAACGAACAGGACAGGACGAACCGCATCACCGCTTACAGAAAGCCGTCGGTTGTGGAAGACGGCAGCAAGGCGCGGTCCTCGTTATCCCCTGCAAGCAGCACCTGTGAGCGGCCGTCGGGCTTCGTAATCGGTGCCGGTACTCCCCGTTATCGGAGCGTGCTATCCGCCTTGGCGGGCAGCGCATGAGCGGTCGGCAGCTTTGCCGGCAAGCAGAGTGGTAACGCGTGGGTTTCTGATTTTTACCTTCGTCTTTGCACAGCAGCATTGGCTGTGCCGGGGCGAAGGTTTTTTGTTTTTTGTATTTGACTGGGAAAAGAAGAATGAAAGGAGTCTTTCAAATGAACACATTGGTTATTGTACTGATTGCCATTGTTGTGTTAGGTGCGGGCTATGTGCTGTATGGTCGCCATATTGCCAAGTCCTGGGGGATTGATCCCAAGGCAGAGACCCCCGCAGTGAAGTACAACGACGGCAAAGACTTTGTACCGACCAACGGCTGGACGGTGTTCAGTCATCAATTTTCCTCTATCGCAGGTGCAGGCCCGGTTACCGGCGCCATTCAGGCGGCGGTCTTTGGCTGGGTGCCGGTGCTGCTGTGGATCCTGATCGGCGGCGTTTTCTTCGGCGCCGTTACGGACTTCGGTGCCCTGTACGCTTCTGTGAAGAACGAGGGTAAGAGCATGGGTATGCTCATTGAAAAGTACATCGGCAAGCTGGGCCGCAAGTTGTTTACCATCTTTTGCTGGCTGTTCTCCGTGCTGATCATTGCCGTATTTGCGGATATGGTTACCGGCACATTCTCTGCCTTTGATGCGGAGACTCTGCAAAAGCTGCCGACTGCCGGGGTCAACGGCTCCGCCGGTATGGTGTCTATTATGTTTATGGTGTTTGCCGTGGTATTCGGCCTGATCCAGAAGAAGTGGAACCTGACCGGGTGGAAAGAGTTTGTTGTGGGCGTTGTCTTTATTGTTGCGTCCTTTGCCATCGGCATTAAAGTGCCCACCATCATGGGCAAGACCCAATGGGCTGCCGTGGTGTTCGCTTATATTTTCCTGGCGGCCATTATGCCCATTTGGCTGATGAAGCAGCCTCGGGACTATATGACCACCATTATGTTTGTGTGCATGATCGCCGGTGCCATCATCGGTTTGGTCATCGGCCATCCCACCATGGAGCTGCCTGCCTTTACCGGGTTTAATAACGAGAAGCTGGGCACCATGTTCCCCATTCTGTTCGTGACCGTGGCCTGCGGCGCTGTGTCCGGGTTCCATAGCCTGGTGTCCTCCGGCACTTCGTCTAAGACCATCGCCAATGAGAAGGATATGCTGAAAGTGGGCTACGGCGCCATGATTTTGGAGAGCGTGCTGGCTGTATTGGCACTGTGCGTGGCCGGTGCCGCCGCCAAGAACGGCGTGGCTGCCGAGGGTACCCCGTTCCAGATCTTCTCCCGCGGCGTTGCCGGGTTCTTTGAGAAAATGGGCGTGCCGGTACAGGTAGCCACCGTGTTTATGACCATGTGTGTGTCCGCTTTGGCGCTGACTACGCTGGACGCTGTGGCTCGGATCGGTAAAATGTCTTTCCAGGAGATCTTCAGCGTAGATGATATGAAGCACGCAGCTCTGTGGCGCAAGGTGGTGTGCAATCCGTATTTTGCTACCATCATCACCCTGCTTTGCGGCTATGTGCTCACCAAGGTGGGCTACCAGCAGATTTGGCCTCTGTTTGGCTCTGCCAACCAGTTGCTCAGCGCACTGGTGCTGATTACGCTGTGCGTGTTCCTGAAGGTTACCGGCAGAAAGAACAAGATCCTGTTCCCGCCTATGATCATTATGCTGTGCGTTACCTTTACTGCATTGGTGCAGCGGCTGATCGCCATGATCAAGGCCATTCAGCAGGCTGCCGCAGTGGAGATCCCTGCCGGACAGACCAGCTGGGGCGCTGTGTTTATTGCCAACGGTTTGCAGCTGATCATCGCTGTGCTGCTGATTGTACTGGGCTTGACCATTGTGGTCAACAGTGCCAAGAGCTATGTGAAGAGCAAAAAAGGCAGCGAGACCGAAGAGGTCGCCAAGGCATAACGGCGTGCGTATAATATTGATATAAACCATGAACCGTCTGCGTATTTCTGCGCAGGCGGTTTTGTGTTTGTATTTGGCCCCCTGCAATAAGGGAGGCAAATCGCAACCGATTCTCCTAAAATATGGAGCATATTCCGATCCATGACGGTACAGATTTTCAAATGTGCCAAATAAAGAACCGGAAAGTTGTCAAATGCGCGGCTGCGTGCTATAATACTGAACGCAAAACAAAACCAAATCTGGAAAAGGGGATTTTTCATGTCTGACAAAACGGAAAAAAAGTACATGAAGAAGTCAGAGATCGTTACCTTTGGTATCGGTCTGTTCGGCGTGGCTCTGATGACCGGCTGGATGCCGGACTACACCGCTACCTTCTTCGCTGACTTCGCGTTCAAAGGCAAGGGATTTGACTCCGCCACCATGGCAAACGCCATCTCTATGGTGTTCTTGGTGGCCGGTATCATCGGCGCCGTGTGCGAGCTGGTGATCGGCTATTTGGTGGACAACACCCGCACCAAGCTGGGCAAGGTAAAGCCCTGGGTGGGCTTCGGCGTGGTACCGCTGGCCGTGGTGGCTATGCTGGTATTCATTGCTCCTAACACCTCCAACCAAACCTTGGCGATCGTGTGGATGTTTGTGATCTACTCCTTGTATACCGCCTTCAGCTGTGCGGTAGAAAGCCCGTCTAACTGCTTCGGCTCCCTGTGCTCGCCCAATCCGGCAGAGCGCTCCACCGCCATCTCCATCGCTTCGTTCCTGCGCAGCGTGGGCCAGTCCGGCGGTATGGTAGTCGTGATGGTGGTGGGCCTGGTAATGAAGGCCTTGATGGGCAAGCAGCAATATAAGAATGCCGAGGGCCAGGGCCTTGACCTGGTGATCTCCACGGCGGTGTGCGCCCTGGGTTTGATCCTCTTTGTGATGATCTTCTTTACCAATAACAAAGAGCGTGTGCCTTTTACGCAGGAGAAGGTGAGCCTGAAAGACGCCGTCAAGGTGGTCTTTACATACAAGAACCTGCTGATGGTGTCCTTGACCAAGCTGTGCGGCTTTGGCCGCGGCGTGTACGGCACCGTGTCTTTGTACATCGCCATTTACCTGCTGGGCTCTAAGGACCTGAAGCTGGCGCTGCTGCTGCCCATGGGTATCGGTACCGCTGTGGGCACCCTGCTGGTGAACTTTGTGCTGAAGAAGTTCTCCACCAAAAAGACCTTTATTCTTTTCTGCGTGTACGGTGCATCTTCCATGGCAATCCTGTTCCTGGTGTCTAAGGGTATCGGCTTTAACAGCACCCTGATTGTGCCGTTCCTGATCCTGAACTTCTTCTGCGGTTTGCAGCACGGCAACACCAATGTAACCCCCAATATTATGATCGCCGACTGCGTAGACGAGATCGAGTGGAAAACCGGCCAGCGCAAGGACGGTCTGGCGTATGCCGGTTACGGCCTGTTCTCCAAGATTGCTTCCGCCTTCACCAAGGCGCTGGGTCCCTGGCTGCTGTACACCTGGTCCGGCTATGCCGTATCTCGTGACGCCAATGTGGCTTATGCCGCCCAGACGGATTCTACTTTGAACAAGATCTTAATGATCTACACCATCATTCCCGCCGTGTTCGTTGTGCTCCAGGCGGTGCCCATCTTCTTCTACGATATGGTCGGTGAGAAGAAGGAACGCATTACCCGCGAGCTGATGGAGCGCCGTGAGGCCGCCGGTTTGGTTGCCGGTGAGGGCGAAGAGACTGCCGATGCGGCAGCAGCCGAGTAAGGGGGCGACGAGAATGGCAAAACAGGAAAAGACTTTTAATACCAAGTTGTATGCGCTGGTGGTATTTTTGTTGGTTGCAGCCATTTTAGCTGTGTCCACCGTGGCCACCTTTAGCAGCAAGTATATTGCATTTAAGCCGGAGAAGGTCGCTCAGGCGTATGCGGATACCATTGTGCAGACCGGTGACGGCTACAATGCCAACAAGTATGCGCTGGTGAGCAAAAGCGAGAAATACGGCGATTTTATCCGCAAGTTTTATATGTACCCGGTGATCTATAAGGACGCCGGTTACAAGCCCGGCGATGATACCAAGAATTTAAAGGGCTTGAACGACGACAGCTACAAGTCCGATAAGACCAAGAACGATGACGGTACGCTTACCGGCCAGGTGACCGAGGCCATGTATCCCTACTATGTGGAGCTGCTGGGTCAGTACGGCTGGGACGATGCAGACGCTATGTTCACCAATTACTTTGCCAAGTACCAGCAGGTGCGGGGGCAGGTATTCGGTGATTCGTACCTGGATGACGAGGGTATGTTCACTGCGCTGGAGGCCAATGTAAAGACCTACGGCGAGAGTCTGACCGGTACGGAAGAGACCTACGACAAGAACACCAAGGTCAAGCTGACGGATAAGACCATCGGCGCTTACCAAAAGGCGCTGGGCGAGGATTACAAGCTGACCACCACCGTGACCGATGTGCAGTCGGTGGAGGATGTAAAGGCTTATACCGCCAAGATGAATACCCAGCTGCTGGCGAATTATGAAGTCAGCGCCGACGACATCCGTGCCGTTTCCACCTGCACCGTGCAGGTAACGGACGCTAAGGGCACCCGGTTGGCCACCTGCAACCTGACCGTGGTGCAGATCGGCCATACCTGGTATGTAGACAATACCACCGCAGATACCTCTGCGTTGTATCAAATCGGCAAATGATCTTTCGCTTGCCGTAAGAGAGGGAACCGCCCGGACCGTAAGGCCCGGGCGGCTTTTTGTGTGCGATGGATAAGATCCGTTTGGATTTTATTTTTTTGTAGGGTGCTTGCACGCCCTGCCATTCGCCACCATTTCCTATTCTGAAAAAACGCCATATTTTTGCAACCCACTATGCAGGCATGCAAAAATATGGTATAATTCTTGCGAGACAGTGTGCATTATCCGACAGTTGTCTTCTGGTGCTGGGGATCAAAAAATTGTAGAGCATTTCTTTGATCTGATGGAGGAGCGCATCGGCCTGTTGATTGAGGAAGCGTAAGGCCTTCACAGCATCGGTTTGGATTTATCATTCTTTACAAAAAAATAAGGCCCCTGCCATTGCAGGGGCTTTGTGCGTATCAATCGTCGTATGAATTACCGTATTTTGCGCAGCTGCGCGGTGAGTACGGCAGTCAGCTTTTCCCGGTCAAAGGCGGGCAGCGGCTCCAGAATCACATCAATACAGCCGCCTACGGCGTAGATCACATTGGTTACCTGGTGATAATTTTTTTCCATAGTGAAGTTGTTGTGGGAGCAAATGGCCTCGGTCATCTGCTGTTTGAGCATGCGCAGGGCGGGGGCACACATACGGCTGTTTTTAAATTTGGTCAGCCGCTCAATATTGTTGTTGCGCTCAATCTCATTGAGCATACTGTTGATTATATCCGTGGGATCCCGCTGGATTTGATCGTAGTTAATGCCCTTGGCGATCTCCACAATGCCGTTGGTGATGGTCTCAAAGCAGAATTGAATGCACGCGCCCATGCTCTTAAAGTGCAGATAAAAGGTGCTTTTGTTAATGTCTGCTTTTTTGCACAGCTCCAATACGGTGATCTTGTCCGTTTCTTTTTCAATCATCAGCGCGATCATAGCGTTAAAGACCGCCGCTTTGGTGCGCTTTACCCGTCTGTCCATTTTTTAGAAAAACCCCCCTCAAATCGCTTTGTAATGGACACCTGTCCAATAGCAAATACTATGATACCATAAATGAAAGAAAGGTTGCAAGCAACTTCACGGAATTTGTAGGAAGTGCTGGAAAACGCCATGAAAACTTGTGCAAAAACACGAAAAATTGTCCCGCTGGTACTGGCGCTTTTGCTGCTTTTTGGCGGTTGCAGTGCGGTCAACAGGGCTGCCGTCTTTGGTACAAACGGCAACGAGACTACCCGGCGGCAGGATGTGTTGACGGTGGAATTTTTGGATGTAGGTCAGGCCAATGCGGCGCTGCTCACCTGCGGGGGTAAGAGTCTGCTCATCGACGGCGGCAATGTGGCAGACGGCGCCAAGGTCACGCGTGCGGTGCAGGCGGCAACGGACCGGCTGGACTATGTGGTGAATACCCATGGCCATGAGGACCATGTGGGCGGCCTGGCCGCTGTGGTGGATGCGGTGCCGGTGGGTCAGGCCATTGTCAGCCCGGTGGCGGCGGACAGCGATTATTACCAAGATTTTTTAGATGCGCTGGCGGATCGAGGTGTGACTCCGGTGGCCGGGCAGGCGGGTATGCAGTTTCCTTTGGGGGATGCGAAGTGTACCGTGCTGGGCCCCGTCGCTGCCGGCAGCGATCTGAACAACAGCAGTCTGGTGCTGCAAGTGCGCTTTGGCGGCGCGACTTTTCTCTTTATGGGTGACGCCGGGGCAGAGGAGGAGCGCAGCTTGATCCAAAGCGGTGCAGATGTAAGTTGTGATGTGTTGGCGGTGGGTCACCACGGCAGCGGCTCTGCCACCGGCTATGTGTTTCTGCGCCAGGCGTTGCCCAAGTATGCGGTGATCTCCGTGGGCGCGGGCAACCGTTATGGCCACCCGGCAGAGAGCACGCTTTCCCGCCTGCGGGATGCCGGGTGTACCGTCTATCGCACGGATCAAAGCGGCACAATCACCATAGTGACGGATAAAAACGGAAAAATCCGCTGCCCTGCATAAAAAAATGTTGTATTCTTTGGTTTTTTCAGCTATAATAAATACAGAATTTTACATATTGGAGGAATTTTACCTATGTATTGTTGGTTAGACGGCAAAACTGTTGTTGTAACCGGCGCTTCCGGCGGTATGGGCGCAGGCATTGCGGCTACCTTGATCAAGAAGCACGGCTGCACTGTGATCGGCGTGGCTCGGTCAGAACCCAAGATGCTCAAATTCATTGAGGAGCTTGGCCCCACTTATGCCCAGCAGTTCTCTTACAAGCTGTTTGATGTGTCTGTTAAGGAGAATTGGGAGAACTTCTATAACGAGCTGGTAGAGGAAGGCGTGCAGGTGGATGTGCTGGTCAACAACGCCGGTATTCTGCCTAAGTTTAAGCGCTTTGACCGCTACAGTGATGAAGAAATTGAGCGTGCCATTAACATTAATTTCTACAGCTGCGTGTATTCCGTTAAGACATTTCTGCCCATGCTGCTGCAGAGCACGGACCCGGGCATTGTTAACATTGACTCTTCCGCCGCGCTGATGAGCCTGGCCGGTACTTCCATGTACAGCGCTTCCAAGGCTGCACTGAAGGGCTTTACCGAGGCTCTGCGTGAGGAATTCCGTGGCAAGTGCTATGTGGGTCTGGTTTGCCCCGGCTTTACCAAGACGGATATTTTCCGCGGCCAGTCCAACGCAGGCGGCAAGGGCGAGAAGGTTATCAATATGATCTCTACCGATTGCGACCTGATGGTGAAGATGATCATGTTCGGTATAGAGCACAAGCAGGCACTGCAGATCCACGGTGTGGATGCCCACGCCATGAGCGTGTTTGGCAAGCTGCTGCCGGTGAACGGCTCTCGCCTGTTCAGCGCTGTGATGAAAGCGGCGGACATTGACCTGTTTAAGGAAGTTTTTAAGGACGACGCCGAGCTGGCGGAGTAAATTTTAAGCATTTAAGGGACGCAGCCGTTTCAATGAGGAAATGGCTTTGCGCCCCTTTCTGCTTTTTTGCAATAAAAAGGAGGGACTTTTATGGCAGATGCTGTAACGGCAACGAAAAAAAAGTATATGAATTTTAAGGAGATTGCGGCGTACTCCCTGGGACTGTTCGGGTTCCAGGCCATCGTAGGCTTGCTAAACTCCTACCAGGCCGAGTTTGACGGCTCCATTTTGGGTGCCAATGTGTCTGTGGTGGCCATTTTAATTTTGGTGGCCAAGATCGTGTCTGCTGTGGCGGACCCGGTGGTGGGCAACCTGATCGACCGGTCCAAAAGCAAGCGGGGCAAGTTCAAATCTATGATCCTGTACTCTCTGGTGCCGCTGCTGGTGATGACCGCCGTGGTGTTTGTGAAAGTGCCGTTTTCCGGCACCGGGCTGTATGTGTGGATCTTCCTCACCTACTTGGTTTGGTCCATTGCCATGACCATGGGCGATGTGCCCTCCCAGGGGATCGCTTCCGTGCTGACCCCGGATCCCACGGAGCGCACCAATGTGGTGTCCATTTCCAATACCTTTAAGCAGATCGGCTTTTCTGCCTGTGTGGTGATTGTGCCGATTGCCTGCCTGATTATTCCCGGCGGGTCCAAGGTGTTCGTCAAGTCCGGCGAGACAGATACGCCTATGATCGCTTCCGAGTTCTTCTGGACCGCAGTGCTCACCGCCATCTTTGGTTGTGTGCTCTTTGCCCTGATTCCGCTGCTCAATAAGGAGCGGGTGCCCTACCAGGCCGGCGAAAAGACCACTTTTAAGGATATGATGGGCGCGCTGAAGAACAATAAACCCTTAATGCTGGTGATTATTTCTTATTTCCTGGGCTTTGGCCGTCAGATGGCTATGGGTATCCAGGTACAGGCCGCAACGGTGATCCTGGGCAGCCAAAACTTGGTGGCTGTTTTGGGTATCGTTACCGCCGTGGGTTCCATGATCAGTATGGCGCTGTGCCCCCTGCTGATTAAGAAGCTGGATGAGCGCAAGGCGTACATTCTTCTGTCTGTTTACGGCTTTGCCGCTTCCATTTTCTCCTTTGTGATCGGCCATTTCTGGTTCCAGTCTCCGGACAATATGGTGCTCACCGTGCTGTTTTATGCCTCTCTGTTCCTGATCGGCTTGCAGTTCGGCGCCGTCACCTTAATGCCCATGATCATGACCGCCGATTGCGTGGATTATTACGAGTATGAGACCGGCAAGCGGATGGAGGGCGCCGCCTATTCCATCCTGACCTTGACCATTAAGGTGTGTCTGGCACTGGGTACTGCCGTGGGTCTGATCTTTGTGCAGGTGTCCGGTTATTATGACGCTTTGGGTGCCGGTACTTTCACCACCAAGACCAAGGACATTATCTTTTTTGCTTATACCGCCTTGCCGGGCGTGCTGGCACTACTGTCTATCTTCCCCATGTTTAAGTATGACATTGTGGGCGAGAAGAAGGCGCAGATCTCTGCCGCCCTGTCCCAGCGCCGCGCCGGTAAAGAATAAGCGTATAATAACAGATACAATATGTATATATAGAGAAAAGCGACTTCCCCCGGGAAGTCGCTTTTTTGTGTGGTGTTCAGCGGGCTTAAATATGTGTGCGTATCCTTTTCCATTGAAAGTGGAGCCGATTCCACGGAGCATTCCTTGTAATTCGCGTGCCACACCATTTATACTGATATTGTTAAAAAAAGAAAAATCTTGGCTATCCGGTCAAAAGGGGAGCGGTTATTGTGAAAAAGCGGAGGGCTTTTATATCTATTATACTTGTTGCTTTGGTGTTAGTTGTTGGTGCATTTTTAGCACCGCAAAAGGTCAAACCGAAGCTGATGGCCACATACGATCTGGAGCCGCCTTTTTGTGATACCTACAAAGACGGTGGCTATTGCTACTTTTTCGTTCAAAGTGATGCGCATTATTGCTTTAACGGAAATGGGCAGCAGGAGTTGGAACGCCTGGCGCCTCGATTTGATATTTCGCAGTTGGATGTCAACCGATACGATTATGTTGTTGCAGTGAATTGCCGGATCCGGTCCATTCGTTATAGTTATGGCTCGGCGTATAAAACCATGTCCGTAGGCATAGATACCTATGTTGCAGACGCCGATTTGACAAAAACGCAGGACGACAGCGTAAGAGTCTATCGAATGAAAAAGGTGAATATCGACTACGATTATAAAAAGTATGGCTCCATCGGCACGGACTTTCGTGTCGCGGAAGAATAATACCGAAAGTGCAGCATATAAAAGAAATAGAATATGTATTTTTTACGCGGTGGGTGATCCTACCGCGCTTTTGTTTGATTTTTTTCAGCTGGGGCGAAATGCACTGCGGGCGCAGATTGCCGCCCCTACGATAAATTTCTTTGCTTTCCTTATAAAGGGAGGTGGGTTTGCCGTAGTCAAACTCGGAGGGATTATGCGGCTTTATATCCCCGTAGGGGCGGATACCATCCGCCCGCCTTGCGCGTATTCACACGGAAACCGGCTCCTGTGCTACGGATGCCTTTCGGTAACGACTTGTAGGGTGCGATGCCCACATCGCACCGCTATTGCGGCGGGAGCAAGCCCCCGCCCTACGGGTCATTCCATTTGCCTCCCTTGTGTAAAGGGAGGTGTTGAGCGAAGCGAAACGGAGGGATTGACGCGTACTACGCACATTGCACCGCATTTTTATTCTTTCATTTTTGGCCTGGTTAAGCGAAATCTTGGTGGCTCAGAAAAAATTTTTTATTTTTTCCGACATTACCTATTGACATAGTAGGCATTATGGTGTATAGTTAAGTCAATCCAACGGGGAGACCCGAAGAAATCAGGAGACCGCTATGAACCGGTTATTTCCCACCTTGTTAAGACAAAATTTCCGATTTGGACGAATGAGCCGATGTATGTGACCCAATCGTAACCTACATTTTATCATTTGAACTTGAAAGGAATTTGAATTATGAGCAAGAAATACGCATTTGAGACCTTGCAGCTGCATGTTGGCCAGGAGCAGGCGGATCCTGCTACCGACTCCAGAGCCGTACCGATCTATCAAACCACTTCTTATGTATTCCATAACAGCGACCACGCCCAGGCTCGTTTTGGCCTGGCAGACGCCGGCAACATTTACGGCCGTCTGACCAACTCCACCCAGGATGTGTTTGAAAAGCGCATTGCCGCTTTAGAGGGCGGCGTAGCCGCTTTGGCTACCGCCAGCGGCGCGGCTGCTTTGGCTTACACCTTCCAGGCACTGGCCAAGGCCGGTGACCATATTGTCAGCGCCAAGACCATTTACGGCGGCACTTACAACTACCTGGAGCACACCTTCCCGGAGCACGGGGTCAAGACGACTTTTGTTGACCCGGACGATCTGCAAAACTTTGAGGACGCCATCCAGGACAATACCAAGCTGATCTTCTTTGAGACCCTGGGCAACCCCAATTCTAACTTGGTGGACATTGAGGCGCTGGCCAAGATCGCTCACAAGCACGGCATTCCGCTGGTGGCGGACAGCACCTTTGCAACGCCCTATCTGCTGCGCCCCATTGAGTACGGCGTAGACATTGTGGTCCACAGCGCCACCAAGTTCATCGGCGGTCACGGCACCACCCTGGGCGGCGTGATTGTAGACAGCGGCAAGTTCGATTGGGAAAAGAGCGGCAAGTTCCCGCAGCTCACCGAACCCAACGCCAGCTACCACGGCATCAGCTTTGTGCAGGCTGCCGGCCCGGCTGCATTTGCCACTTATATCCGCGCGATTCTGCTGCGCGATACCGGTGCTGCGATTTCTCCCTTTAACGCATTCCTGCTGCTTCAGGGCGTAGAGACCCTGTCCCTGCGTGTGGAGCGCCATGTGGAGAACACCAAGAAGGTGCTGGAGTACCTGCAAAATCACCCGCTGGTCGAGCATGTGAACCATCCGTCCTTGGATCCCAAATATCAGGATCTGTACAATAAATATTTCCCGAGCGGCGCCGGTTCCATCTTCACCTTTGACATCAAGGGCGGCGAAAAAGAGGCAAAGGCCTTTATCGACGCGCTGGAGATCTTCTCTCTGCTGGCCAATGTGGCAGATGTAAAGTCCCTGGTGATCCACCCCAAGACCACCACCCACTCTCAGCTGTCTGAGCAGGAGTTCAACGAGCAGAAGATTTTTGACAACACCATCCGTCTTTCTATCGGTACAGAGAACATCAACGACATTATCGCCGATCTGGAGCAGGGATTTGACGCTGTAAAAGCGCTGAACGCCTGATTTGACCGACAATTTCATTTGAATTTGACAAGGAGTTATTATCATGGCAATTTATAAATCTATCCTGGACCTGGTTGGCGGCACCCCGCTGGTGGAGCTGACCCAGTTTGAAAAAGAGAACGATCTGAAAGCAACTGTTTTGGCGAAGCTGGAGTATTTTAACCCGGCCGGTTCCGTGAAGGACCGTATTGCGAAGGCCATTGTAGAGGACGCAGAAAAGTCTGGCAAGTTGCAGCCCGGCGGCACCATTATTGAGCCCACCTCCGGCAATACCGGCATCGGTCTGGCAGCTGTTGCTGCGGCCAAAAAATATCGCCTGATCATCACCATGCCGGAGACCATGAGCGTGGAGCGCCGCAACCTGATGAAAGCCTATGGCGCAGAGCTGGTGCTCACCGAGGGCGCCAAGGGCATGAAGGGCGCCATCGCCAAAGCAGAGGAGCTGCACGAGCAGATCCCCGGCTCCATCATCGCCGGTCAGTTTGTAAACCCGGTGAACCCGGCCACCCATAAGGCCACCACCGGCCCGGAGATCTGGAAGGACACCGAGGGCAAGGTTGACATCTTTGTGGCAGGCGTAGGCACCGGCGGTACGGTGTCCGGCGTGGGCGCGTACCTGAAGAGCCAAAACCCCAATGTAAAAGTGGTTGCCGTGGAACCTGCTTCCTCCCCGGTGCTGTCCACCGGCCAGGGCGGTGCCCATAAGATCCAGGGTATCGGCGCCGGCTTTGTTCCGGATACGCTGGATACCAAGATCTACGACGAGATCATTACCGTCACCAATGAAGATGCTTTTGCCACCGGCAAGCGTCTGGCCAAGTCTGACGCGGTGCTCACCGGTATCAGCTCCGGTGCAGCCGTTTGGGCGGCCGAGCAGCTGGCCAAGCGCCCGGAGAACGCAGGCAAGACCATCGTAGCCTTGCTGCCGGATACCGGTGACCGCTACCTGTCCACCCCGCTGTTCCAGGACTGATTTTAGCCCCCAAAGAATACCACCGCCCCGGCGTGAGCCAAAGCGGTGGTATTTTTCTTTGCGTATGCATAAGTGCGGCTGGAGCAGCCACAGTTGCCCGCCCAATCACCCGCTTGACAAACCCTGCCGGATATATTAAAATAACACAAGTGCCGTGATCGGCTTGTGCTAGCCGTATGGCGGGCGGACAAAGCAGGGAAGCACGGAAAATTTTAAGAAAAAGGCAAAATAAAAAATCGGGGTGTAGCGCAGTTGGTAGCGCGCCTGCTTTGGGAGCAGGATGCCGCAGGTTCGAATCCTGTCACTCCGACCAAAAAGGACGGCTTTTTTAGCCGTCCTTTATTTCTTTTTGTTTCCATTTTTGGCTTAAATAAGCCAAATTTCCGCTTGTGTAAAAAATAAGAGAAAATAAAAAACTTTTGGCGTTGCAGTACTCGTTGCAGTACTTGGTAATGCGAGGTATAAAAAAAGACCGGGCAGTTACTGAACTACCCGGCCTTTTTTTACATCAGCATTGTTGATATTGGAATTATGCGGATAATGTCACCATTTTTGGCTTTAATGCCAACAGAAAGTTGTTTGTAACGCAGTCCATCATCCACTAAAATAGCTTCGATGATCACATAGTCCGCAGTTTCAACCAAATCCTTAGTATCTTCCACAATCATTCTTCATTCCTCCTTTATTTTTCGTTATACTACAAGGAGGCAGTGCTTGTCAATACCTTTCACCAAAAGCACATCACAAAAAAAGCCGGACAGTTACCTGCCCGGCTAATTTTTTTATTTTTTTTGCAATTTTCTATCGACTTGTCACATTATATGTGATATACTATAGACAGTGAGAGACGGAAAGCGGATCTCACGAATACTGAGAAAGGACGGTATCTAAAATGACGGATCGACAGTTTAATCAATTCATCGAACTTGTCGTCCAGATCTTGAAAAAATGCAAGAGCCTGGACGACGCCATCAGCATTTTAGAAGCTCTGCGCTTCTAAAGAAAAAAGTAGATGGCGGGCGGCGACCCGCCATCTACGATCAGTATATCACAACAAATTGAAAATTACAAGCACAAATAAAGGAGAAGTTATGAAAAACTACAAGGATTTTACAAAGAAATATATCGGCGGAAGCGACATTGCCTCTTTAACTGTACGCAGCGGCAGCACTGTATCTGCTCTCGACTTTGGCCAGGACGATGAATATATGGCATATGTCGTAGACGGCGACACTGCCATCCCTGATCATTACTATCTTGTTCTCGACCTGGAGCATTGGATCAACATTTATGATGACCGTGAGCTGACTTTCAGCGCTTCTGCGGATCATATCCGTGTTTACCGTGCTGGAGAGATGGGCTGCATTATTCAGTTGGACGGCAACGCCGATGTGAAAAAACTTGTTACCATTGACGAATTGTTATTCAAGTTGGAACAGGCCGCAAACAAATAACGCACCAACAGATGGCGCTGTATCATAAGGAGGATAACATGGCAATTCTGAACGACATGGGGCAGCAGGTGTCCTTTGAATGTACTGATCTGATCCAGGATGTGCGGGAGGATATACTGCACCTGCGCCGGGCCAAAAAAGTAAGCGTTGCTTGCAGGGTAAAGGCCGGGGTCAAGATTGTGTTTGACTACGCCCTTGATAAGGACGAGGAAAAGCGCATTCAACTGGCAGACGACGAATGGATGGAAGCAATGACCTTGGGACAGCTCCTTGCTTATGCGATCCGTCAAAACCGTTTGACTGTGTCTCCTGGTTCTTTTGATAGCGTCAGTGAACTATTTGACGCCAGCGGTATGCCGATGAGTAGTTTTGGCAGTTTCTTTGGCGTGCCGCCGCGCACTATGCAGGCTTGGATTTATGGTGATAATCCTTGTCCGCAGTATGTCATTGATTTAATGGCTTACAAATTGGAACACGAAAACAAAATTTAATAGCAAAGACCCGGTGGGATCACTCCCTGCCGGGTCTCTTTTCTTATGTCTTATGCTTTGACTACAAGTGCCGGATCTGCGGCAATATAGCCACCGTCCACCAGTTCGTAGAACGGCGTGGCCGTGCTTCTGTCAACAGCCCTTGCCGTTAGCACTTCGCCTGTCTTGACCAGCCGGAGCACATCCTCGTCTCCCAAGATCGGGCGGCTGTGGACCCTGACGGATCCTTGGAACACCACCTTGATCTGGAATGCCTTGTCCTTTTTGGCCGCCTTAGTGGCGGGTTTCTTTGCTTCTGCCATTTTGATCTCCTTTATTTAACAAACTTCTTGTTTCCGTCTTTTTCCCATACACACAGCCAGCCGGATGGGCAGCGCGCCCATAGGTTGCCGGTGCTGAGCCGCTTTGTCTCCAGCACGGTGATGGTGGTGCCTGCCCGAAACATAGCGTCTGCTTTTGACTTGCTACTGGTAGCGTGTCGCCGGCCGTCCGTGGTCAGGTCTTTGACCTTTTTGCGGCCTGTGGCGGCACCTGCGCCCTTGTAGATCCCCCGCACCGCCGTGGTGATGTATGTGCCCGGCTTTACGGTAGGCGCCTTGGGTGTTGCCCTGCGGTAGTTCACATCGCTTGCCGCATAGACAGTTTTGGCTCCCTTTGCGTTCGTGAACAGCCAAATACCGCTGATGTCAGACGCAAGGGCGGCAGGCTGTACATACACTTCCCTGGCGTTCTTCACCTTGGTGTATTTTCGCCGGTTGGCAGTCATGGTAAACTTGCCATCATACCAGTACGGATCCAGCACGATCATGTTGCCGGACTTGTCAATTCCACCAATATAGATATAGTGGCCGCCGTTTGAGAACAGCTTCTTGCCGCCACCGCTGACGCATACAATGGCCTTGCCACCGGCTTTCAGGTGGGCTTTCAGATCAGCAACAGACTTGGCTCGCTTACTCACAATGGAATAATGCTTTTCCAGGTATGCAGCCACCGTATTCATGTTTGTGCCGTCTGCGGACCGTGCGCCCATCAGCAGGCACTTCTGCGTCCAAGCCGCTGTGTCTAAGCCGGTAAAGCCAAAGTTGTGCAGTACCATTAGGCTGGCGCACACCCCGCACCCGCTGGTGTAGATACAGCCGCTGTTTCCGTATTTGTAGGGGTGGGATTTGCTGGGGTATCTGATAGATTTGCACTTTTCGGTGGTCTGCCGGCAGTAATACAGCTTACTCATTGTTTACCGCCTCGCTCTCTGTCGTCTCCGTCCGTTCCAGCGTCAGGGTTTCGTCCGCCTTTAGTGCAGCCGTGGTAAAGCTGTTGTTCTTCCACCAGGCAACCAGGGAAGCCACCACGGCCACCACCGTTGACACAGCTGTGTACACCTCATCGTCACTGAACGGCAAGGGGTTCTTGCCAAAGGCATTGAGCAATACATTCAGCAGAGATACCGCCAACACGACGGTTCTTGCGATTGTTCCTGCTGTTACTTTCATTTTTTAGTCCTCCTTTTGTTGCGGCTCCTCCGGGAGCGCGATAATCTCATTATAAAATCTGGTCATCATACCATTGCCGCCCAGGGCATGGTATGCGTCGTACACCTTGACCATTGCTTCTTTTGCATAGAGGGGGCAGTAGTGCCGCTCGGTATGCTTTTCGTGCTGCCGTATGATCTCTGCACGCAATATGGATTGCAAGCCGTTTTCAATGGCTATGTACCGGGCTGTGGTGACTTCGTCCATTGCTTTCTTGCTTTTTTTCTTTGCAATCAATGAAGCGATAACGGCAGACACGGCACTGCCTACCACCGTTGACACGGCAGCAGTCAGGGCGGCGGTGAGAAATGCGTCATACATCGGTCTCACCCCCTTGCAGGGCGTTGATCTCTGCCCGGTATGCTGCCCGCTGCCGGCGGATCGGTGCGTACTCATCCTCGGACAAGGCTCCGTCCGTGTACTTCAAACACAGGTAGTCTGTTTCCGCCAGCTCAGCCTTAAGAAATGCAATGCGACTTTCTGTCTCTACATTCATTTTGCCACCCCCAATATCTCGATCTGAGTGCCCGCTCCGATCGTCTTGCCGTTGGTCGGGAACGACAGCGCTTTGATCGCGCCGTGGCCCTCAACATCTTTGAAGATGTTAAATGTGACCCCACTTGCGGCCCAGATAGCGCCACCAGTCATTAAGTTGGCTGCATTAAAACCGCTGGATATGTTACCCTTGTTGACCAGCACCCGCACCATATCTTCGGCGATCTCAATTTCTGCAACAACAAATGCACCCTTGGTCGTGGCCGTCTCGTACCGGAAAGCGTTAGGCAAAAAACACTTACTTGTGTATGAGTTCATGTACACCGTCTGATCGCCTGCGGCGGAATTTGCAACGCTCCCGGCCACAGCCATACGCAGCCTTATCTTCTTACAGGGCTTAGCTAAGTCCCATCTTTGGTTCGCTGCAGTGTCAGCGTCAAAGGCCTTGGAAAACACAGGCTCCCATGTTTCGCCTGCGCCTGCCAACTCCTCTTTCACCTCGGCAAGGCCCGTCGTGGCGGCTGTGATCTCCTTGGCCAGGGCGTCAGTCAGCAGACCTTTTCCGATGATACTATCGGAGAAGTGCCAGGCTTTGAGCGCCTTGCTGCCGATCTTCAGTGTTGTCACCGCTCCTTCCTTGATGTTATCTTGCTCCACTGCGCCGTAGCCGATTTTGGCACTCGTGATTGCCCTGTCTGCTATTTTGGCGCTCGTAATTGAATTCAGGCCGATGTTCCCAAGCGCCGCACCCTCTGCCAGGTGCTTTGCCTGCACGGTTCCGTCGCCTACATTGGATAGCACCGTCATATACTTCCAGGTGGCTTTTTCCGCCGTACCGGTGGTTGTACATTGGTACACCGTGCCGGTACTCAGGTTGAGATACAGGTCGCCGATGAATGCGGAGCTGATCCCGGAAGCCGGGTAGGTTGTTTCACTGCCCGCTGCACCATCAATGGCGGTGCCGGTGTGCCATTTGTTAAGTAGCACATCATCTGCGGATAGATCTGCGCCCGCTGCCGTGGACAGATCCCACTCTTCAACAGTCACATTCAGCATGGTGCCGTCGTTATAGTTGATGAATGAGGTGTCTGGCTTGCCGATGTATGCCAGTTTGATAATGTCACCCTCGCTGACTGCTGTAACGATTGGCCCTGTGATGTAGGTCTCATACTTAGCGGATCTTGTGCGTATACACCGCTCAATGCGTTTTGCCGTGCCGTCTGCCTTGACTATGTACAAGTCCATTTCACAGCTCGTTAGATCGGTGGACTCATACATATACGCCTGCCCTGTGATCCTCACTTTGCTTATGCCTTTACCTATTTTGACGCCGCCGGAGGACAGCGTGAGCGCTGTGCCGTATTGGCGCGCCGCCGATGTAAGGCTTAGGTACACCGGCGCCTCGTATGTTCCCTCAGCCGTCGGTGTGAATTTTGCGGCAAGGACCGCCTGGATGTGTGTGGTTTGCGCCTGTTTGTGCAGCCGTCCATTGACAAGCGCTACAGCCGCCTTGAGCGTTGCTACATCTTCGGCAGCCGGCACTTGGGACAGCTTGGACAGTGCGTCCCGGAGGGCGGACCAGTCGTCGCTTTGTTCCATACCGGCAGTGCTCTGGGCGCCGTGCACTTTAACATCGAATTTTGCCGTTGTAATGACCTTGCCGTCCGTAGTGGACAGCAGGATTTCTACTTGGCTGGTTCCCAAAATGAGCATGCTGCTCTTCATCGTCAGCTGGACCTTGCCGTCGATCACTTGGGCGGTGATCAATGCTTTTGTACCGTTTGGTCGGATCATGACCGCCCTGGCTTCTGCGTCTGCCGGGAGTGCGTACAGTGCGCCGTTGTCCAGGAGGTTGATCAGCACGACGCGCCCGGCGTCATCTTCTGCTTTAGCGCTCACAGTCACATAACGGTTTGCACCGTTGATGTCAATGAATATTTCCTGCAATGTTGTCATTCGATGTCATCCTCCGTTTCGGTATAGGCTTTGATCAGTTCAAGTGTGTTGTCAGCTGTCATACTGTCTCTGTTCAGTTGGTGAATGCCCTGCATGGCCTTATAGCTTCGTTGGGTCACTCTGCGGTAATAGTTGCGCTTAAACGACCCGATCTCGCAACCGGTCAGTTCGTGCTTTAGGCAGTCATACTCCAGCTTGATCACTCTTGCCTTGGCTGACAGGCCCAACTTATTCAAAGCGATAGTAACGGTGTCCCCGAGTTCTATATGTTCCAGCTCTTTGAACATTTGGTACGCCGGGTCCTTTCGCAGATCTAAGTAGTCAACGGCCACATTGATCTTCGGCTCATCTATTCTGTCCACCGAGAATTCCAAAGCGGCTAACCGCCGGATCTCCTTAATTACATCCGTAATGTCCGTAAACTCTGCGTCGTTATTGGTCAACCTGCGGATCGAGTGCTTAAAAGGGTTTATTCCGCTGCCCGGTCGTCTTACCAGGTTGAACCTTATTGATGTTACGCCTTTTGGAGGCTTGAAGCTGTACGCAAAGCTATTTTTCCAGTCGCTTGTCGCCGTCTGTGCAGGCTCTGTCATCCACTGATCCCCGTCTCGATATGCAAAGAAAAATGGGCAGTCACTTCTGAACCGCGATGTTAATTTGTAGCTGCTGTTCGACGACACGGCCGCTACGCCATAGAAACTGCCTTTCTCCTCTACGCGTATCACTTTTTTTCCGCTTAGTTTAAGTCGCCCCGGATGTACAGAGAACGCCTGCGGCGTATATTTCGGGCTTACATAATACGACTTGATGGCAATATGAGGGTAGCTGAACTCCTTTTCTTTTTCGCTTACTACCAAGTCGTCATTGTATATGCCCTCTGTCGTAGTGGGAAGAATACTTGTGACCACATCGTTGGTGTTAACCGTGAATTCCACTCCAGAGGCATTGACTCCATCTCTAAGGACAAGTCCTCGGTCTTTTCCCAACTGTTTCATAATCTGAATGTTAAAATTATCCGGTAGCCATTCGGCTGACCATTTACGGATCACGCTTTCATCGTCTCCGAGCAATGCGTCGTATGCACTCTTGGCGTCCGAGTAATAGCAGGAAAACGACTTGAATGCGTCGAGCCCGGTTACATTTGGCCTAAAGTCGGACTGGCTCAGCACTGTGTTGGCAAAACCGTAGCAGTTGGACTGATAATCCCCGCATTCTCCTGGCAGCGTCCGCTTCAAGTCGAATATAATATGCTGCGCCGAAGCTTTGACTTTTGTGTCAGAAGTAACGACTTGCCATATTCTGAACGCCTGGCGTTCCGCCCATGGTGTGTCCACCACCAACACATTTTCTTCTGCAATGTACTTCCACCGGCCCAATGTGTCTACCGGGTGCTCCATCTCCACCACTATGGCGCCGCCCAGTTCAATGCTGACGGTGCAGGAATAAGGCGTCAGTACCATATCGCCATTGTGTTTCAGTGCCGCTTTTCCTGTGAAATTCTGCTTGGAATACACTTCGATCATAGGCGCCTCCAGTTTGGCACATACTCCAGCATTGCAGGGTTCTTTGTTCCACCGAACTTGATCGTATTTGCGCCCTTGACCAACACCAGGCCGTCCAAGTCGCCGGTTGCGTTGCCGTTGATGATCTTATAATCGCCGGTGTAGACCATACGCCTTTCCACATCTATAATGGTGGTTGGCGTTGTGATCTGTACGGTCACTGCATTGCCGTTGACTGTGATCGTTGCCGTGTTTCCGGTTGGGTATTTTGTCGTTATATAGAAGATCGGGTACGCTGTCTCAAACTGATTGTTAACGGCCTCCGGGCACGGCACTCTTGTGCTACCGCGCACCAGGTACTGGTACGCTGCGCAGGTGAATGTGACCGTGAACTGAGCCAGCCGCCGGTATATGCGGGTGAACTCGGAAGTCTCCACCTTGCGGACCCGGAGGTAATACTCCGTGTCGTCATTTTTGATCAGCTGGCTGGCTCCGGTCGGGTGGAATAGCCAGTCTTTGATCTCGCGCACTCGCTCGTCCCATTCTGTGCCGTCAGGTACCAGGAAGTTGCAGGAGTAAGGCACCTGTATGTCTTCATAGGTGCCTTGGTCCAGGTAGTAACTGCCATCCATTGCCGCTACATTGGTTTCCTCAATCTTTTTGACTGCTGCGGGCATATTTGGTCGCTGGGTTGCTTTAACCCCCAGTTCGGAGGCATTTCTGCCTCCGAAAGTGAAGTCAAACTTATCCATCTGTATCTAACCCCTTTGCCATTTCATAATTCCGCTGGTCCTTGGTGACCTCGTCCGTGACTTGCTGTACGACCTTACTGCCGATCTCCTTACCGTCCAGGTATGTATGCACGATTACCGTCGGGCGAACACAGGCGATCAGTCGCTGGAGCTGGTTGTCCAGCATTTTGCTAAGGGCCGTATAGAACGGACTTAACGGCAGAATTGCCTCTCCGCCGGTGCTTGGTTCACCGCCTGCCAGCAGTGTGCCGCCGTATGCGCCAAAGATCTGTCGCCCGCGCATAATGGCGCCGCCTGCGTACCAGTCGATATTCAGCTTGGGTACAGACGGCGGATCCAAACTAAACCCGCCTGTTATGCTGAAATGCGGCAGTTTGATATTCGGAAATTTCAATTTCAGCTTATCAAAGAAGCCCCGAATGGCCGCCAATCCCTTGCTCACAATGTTCTTGGCGTTGTTTATGCTGTTGGATATGCTGTCTTTGATCCCGCCGAAAATGCGCGATACCAGGTTTCTAATCCAGTTCAGCGGTACGCTGATTATGTTCTTAAGCGCATTAAATACCGTCGATACTACCGTTCTGATGGTATTGACCACTGTGGTAACTACGGTTTTAATCGCATTCCAGGCAGTGGTGATGATCTTTTTCCAGATGGTCACATAAGTGACGATCACAACACGGATTGCAGTGAACACCTTGGTGATTATATTCCTAATTCCGTTGATAACTGGTGTCAGGACAGCCTTAATGCCATTCCACACAGCGGTCCAGACTCGCTTGATCGCATTACCGACAGTCGAGATGATGGTGCGGATCACTTGCAGGGCGTTTGAAATAACGGTCTTAATAGCGTTGAACGCGGCGAAAACATACTGCTTGCAATTTTCCCAAATAAAGCGATATGGCAGCGTTATGATGTTGAAAGCGGCCGTAAATAGGTTGGCAATGAACATAATGGCAACCTGTATGCCGTTCTTTATTCCGTTCCATATTGTCTTAATGAAATTCCACAGTGTCGTGAAGATGTTCTTTATCCAATTCCAGGCTGTCTGAAATATGGCTTTCGCTTTATTCCACACATTTTCCAACGCCGGTTTGATCTTGTCCCAATTCTTAATGATCAGCACGATACCGGCTACGACAGCAGCCACAACGGCGGCAATAATCACGCCTTTAAGGCCAAGCGTCGAAAATACACCTGTGATAGCCTTACCTATCTTTCCGGCGCCGCTGGAGATCTTGCTGACCAAGCCAAGTCCTGACACGGCGCTCTTGATCTTGGAAATGCCGGATATTGCACTTCCGACTGTACCAATAATTTTCCCTACGCCAAGGAGTAGCGGCCCGATAGAGGCCACCACTAATGCGATCACAGCAATCGTTTTCTGTTGGCTGTCACTTAAGCCATTGAACTTGTCTATGGCGTTGGTCACAGCTTGCGTGATTGAGCGGATCTCCGGTGTGAATTGTGAGGCCAAATTGATACCTGCGGACTCGAAAGCACCGCTCATGTTCTCCACATCGCCGGACAGGTTGTTCAGCATATTGTCCGCCATATCCTGTGCTGCGCCGTCTGCGTTCTTAAAGCTGTTCGTCATTTTGGTAAGCGCGCCGGACCCTCGATCAATCAACGCCTGCATACCTGATAAGGCATTTTTGCCGTACAGTGTAACGATGGCATTTTCTTTCTGCTCTTGGGTCATACCCTTAAACTTGGACTGGAGTTGAGCGACCTGCTCACTAAGGGAGATCATGTTGCCTTTGCTGTCAAAGAATTTTACGCCCAGCTCTTCCATGGTGTCTCTCATTGCTTTGGTTGGCGCTGCCAGTCGTGACAATGCGCCGCGAAGCGATGTACCAGCCTGGCTGCCCTTGATACCTTGGTCGGACATAATGCCGATCGCAGCTGCGGTTTCTTCCAGCGAAATACCTAATGAGGAAGCGATGGGTGCAGCATACTTCATGGCCTCGCCCATGTCTGCCACTTCTGCGTTGGTGTCTGCCGCCGCCTTTGCGAATGCGTCCGCCACATGTACAGACGCACTGGCGTCCAAATTAAAGGACCGCATGGTGGTTGCCATTACTTCGGCCGCATTTGCTACATCACCGCCGGACACAGCCGCCAGGTTCAATACACCTGGAATACCTGCCATGATCTCCTTGGCGTTATATCCTGCTGTTGCAAAGTTCTCCATGCCCGCTGCGGACTCGGAAGCTGAGAACACCGTGTCGGCGCCCAGCTGGATGGCTTGCTTACGCAGCTTCTCGAATTCATCGTCGGTTGCACCTGCGATGACCTTTACGCGGGACATCTCACTGTCAAAGTCCGAAGCGGTCTTGACGGACGCAACGCCCACACCTGTGACGGCGGCGGTAATGCCCATCATTTTCTTGCCCGCTGCCGACACCTTATCTCCGGCGGTTTTCATTTTGTCGCCGTACTCTTTCAGTTTGGCGGAGGAAAGCTCTTTGTTGGCCGCTTTCAGCTTCAGCTTCATGTTTTCCAATTCCTTGGAGAACAGCGTGCCTTGTTTTTTGGCTTCGGCCAGCTTATCGGCATTGCTCTGTAGCTTGCTATCATTCTCAGACAGGGCCTTTTCGGCCGCCTTGACCTCTTCCTGCAAGGCCTTGGTTTCTTTGCTGTTCTTTCCGGTTGCCTCGGCGGATTTGTCATAAGCAGCCTTGGTTTGATTGAGTTTGTTTTGCAGTTCAGAGTTCTGCTGCCCCAATCTCTTGTCTTCGGCCGTGAGCTCGGCTACGCGCTTGCTGTTGGCGGAGATTTTCTCCTCTTGGACCTTGATATTTTCGGTGAGCATTTGCACCCGGGCGCCGACTTCCTGGTTGGACTGTCCCATCAGTTTAGCTTTTTGGGCAGCCAAGGAGTACTCCTGCTGTAGTTGCCGCATTTGGGCGTCCGCCTGTTTCATCACAGCTGTATAGCTGTTTGCGCTGGCCTTCATTTTGTCGTCGTATTTTTTCAGCTTGTCGGAGTCAAGCTCTTTGTTGGCCGCTTTCAGCTTCAGCTTCATGTTTTCCAATTCCTTGGAGAACAGCGTGCCTTGGTTCTTTGCTTTCGTCAGTTTGTCCGCGTTGCTCTGTATTTTTCTCTCGTTTTCGGAAAGTGCTTTTTCGGCCGCTTTGACCTCTTTCTGCAAGGCTTTGGTTTCCTTGCTGTTCTTGCCTGTTGCCTCGGCCGATTTGTCATAGGCGGTTTTGGTCTGATTGAGCTTGTTTTGCAGCTCTGAGTGCTGCTGCCACAGTTTCTTATCTTCGGCCGTCAGTTCTGCCACCCGCTTGCTGTTCGCGGAGATCTTCTCCTCCTGGGCTTTGATCTTCTCTGTGAGCATTTGCACCCGGGCGCCGACCTCCTGGTGAGACTGACCCATCAGTTTAGCCTTTTGGGCAGCCAAGGAGTACTCCTGCTGTAGTTGCCGCATTTGGGCGTTCGCCTGCTTCATAACAGCTGTATAACTGCTTGCGCTGGCAGTCAGTTTAATTGACGCTACTGCCATTGTCGTCCTCCTTTCTACCGCTCGTCTGCGTGTTCCAGCTTGTATTTGATCAAAGAGAGAATGGCAAACACATCACCGGTAAGGGCGTATTGCAGATCGCAACGCAGACATTGGGTTGCCACATCTAATAGGCTGTTGATTACCTCCAGCTGTGCGCTCCAGTAGTCTTGCTCATCCTCTTCGTCCGTGTAGCCGTTCTCTCTGTCGTATTCATCGAATAGACTTTTAACTCGTTCCACCTGCTCTTCCGGACTTAGCCGGCTGATGGCTTCCGTGATCCGCTGGGCCAAGAAGTGGGCGGTGTTGCCCGCTACCAGCACTTCCTCTATATCGACTTCCGGTACATAGCCCGCTGCTGTTGGCAGCACGGCCTGCACAAGGCGGATCGTTGCTTGCAGTCCCGGTGGTTCATCCGTACCGACGGCACGCATATAGGTGCAGTACCGCCGGTAGAACTCCAGGGACGCCGTGGAACGGTAGATTGTTCCGTGGCAACTGACCGTTATATCCGGGATCAGCTGCCAGTCTTGAAATTTGCAGTCATGGCGTCGATTTTCTGCTCAATCCGTTGTGCCAGATTGAGATCCACTGCCATGTAAGCAACGATCACATCGGCCACATCTGTGTCGCTTTCTGCCAGCTCTTCGGGTGTGAATTGTTCACCGAAAGCAATCGACAAGGCGTTGATAATAGCGGTGTAGGTCGGAGCGTCGATGGCGTCCTCCTCCAGGCTGACCGCTTCGCACGCCTGTTTGTATCGCAGGTATGTTGCCGTGCCCATGTGGTTGATGGTGTAAGTCTTACCGTTAAGCTCCAGCTGTGCAGCCGGAGCCTTTTCCATAATTGCGTCCATATTTCACTCCTTTAACCGCCGACGGCTGCTGTGCTTGTCGGCCACTCTTGAACTTTGGAGAACCAGTCGGCAATAGCACTGGCAGCGTCCGTGTCTTCTGTTATCAGATTGCTTTCGTCTACGGAGCAACTAAACTTACCATCGTGCTTACGCGCATAGAAGGACAGTTTTACCGTATCGGTCTGTGTGGACACCTTGTCCGCCTTGGTCTCGTTCGTCTCCTCCATGCCCTCGCTGGCGGTGCCACAGAAATACCAAACGAACTCGTATTTGTTGTTCAGGCGCTTGACGCGATAGCCGATTGCAATCTCGTTCGGCTTGTCGTCTTCGCCTTTCACCAGATAGCCCTTTTCATACAGATGGCCAAAAAGCGTAGCCTTTTCTGCCGGGGTCAGGGCGTTTACATCCAGCTCGATCTCCGTACCCTCGTAATTTGTCGCTGTTTCCTCAACCGCGTCATCGGAATACAGCTTCTCGCTGGAGAACTTGTCACTCACCTTTGCGCTGATGGCTCTTGCCAGCTTGGTCGGAGCGCCGGCGGTATAGCCGGTTGCGTCGTTTTTGGTGACCAGCGCCACATAGATGTCTTTCAGACCTACCCGGCGGCTGTGTACATTTCTTTCCTCGCTCATTTACTTATCCTTTCTCCGCCTGATTGGCGGCATTGTTCTTTTCAACTGTCAGTGAGAAGCGCAGCTGTTTGACATATAGCTCTGTATCGTCCTCGTAAGCGTTGTTGCTCTCCAGGAAGTCAAAGCCATAGGCTTTCATCAGCGCCAGCACTTCGGCGGCCAGCGCCACCTCGTCCACCAGGCTCCAAATATTCACCTGAACCGTAGCTGTCTCGCTCTCGCTGTCATCGTCGCTGTGGTCATCCTCCGCATAGCTAAGCGGCCAAAGAGAGATATGCGTATCTGTAATATCCGGGTCATACCACCCCTCCCGGACCGGAATACCCCGGCCGGAGATCTGCAACAGTGCAATACTTGCTTCATTGATCACATCTAACATATCGGTCTCCTTAATCGCCTAAATACTTGTTTGCGTATGACTGTAGCGTCGTTTCGGCAATGCGTCGGTACATGCCCTCGCACTGCTTGTTTGTTTTGTTAATGAATTCTCGGGGGCGCATTTTCGATGTTCCCCATTCCACAAATTTCATATAAAACTGCGCGCTGTTGTCACTGAGCTTCCAGCCTACCTCTGCGTTTGAGCGGCCGTCTGTGTCTGTCCTTGTGTTTGACACCGGGATCACATCAGCGGCGTGGGCAGGTGAGTACTGCACGAACCTGTGGCCGAGATACCGACCGGTTTTGCTGTGGTCCCTCGACCTTGGCACATTCCGCTTCATTGTCCTGTGTGTTTCCAGCTTGGACAGATTGATGATGTGGCGGGTGCATTGGCCCACCACATCTAAAGAGCTTACCTCTTGCAGGTTCTTTAGCAGCTGCTCCATACCTTGGAACTCCATGTTGACTATCATAAGATCACCCCCTTATGTTGTACGCTCACACTTTAGCGTAACGAACTCGTGGTTGCCTCTTGAATAGTCGATATGGTAGATCCGATAGCGTGCGCCGGTGGCTACTTCTTCCACAAAGTAGCCCTTGGCATGCCCTCGCATATCTTCCAATGCCTTGCAGTAACGCAGTTTGAACGCCAGCACTTCATGCAGCTTGGCGGCCATTGCCTGGTACAGTTCTTCGCCGTACAGATCGGCCGGCGTTGCCCAAACATTCATATAGTGTGGGGCGCCTGCCTTATCTTCGATCTGTCGGCCGCCGGTGGTGGAAAAAACACGCTTGCGAATATTGATTTTAATTTCCATCACCGGCACCTCCGTAGATCTCGCTGTACAGAAATGTGGAGGCGTGACCGCTGAGAAGCTGCGTGTTTGTGCCGTACTTCTCCCTGTGGTCGTACAGGTCCTTAACGGACATCAGCAGCAACAGATCTTGTCGTGCGGTCGGTGCGGCTGCATTATAGCCGGGGATCAATTCGCCAAGCGTTTCCGCCGTTGCGTCGATCATCAACCGGATCAGCTCGTCATCGTCCGCATAGTCCACCCGCAGGTAGCTCTTAACCGTGTTCAGTTCCATTGCTTACCTCCGTTCTTTTGCAGTTGACTGCAAATTAGCCCGCTGCTGCTTTTAAGAAGCCCTTGGCCATGGCCGCGTCGTCAACCACCTGCACATCGAAGCGGTCGCGCACCTTGCAGCCCATCGTGTCAGAAGTCCAGTACACATTGGGGTTGGCCTCAATGGTCATCTTCTCTCGATCAAACAGGGTTACAGCCTCGTGGCCGTCGCCCATATAGATGGGTGCGCCCTTGGCAGCGTCGGTCTTAAGGGCTTTGTTGGATAACACAGTGATCGGATAAGAGCCGAAAAGCAGTTTTCCGGTTTTCTCCATCGGGTCCGGTTGCAAAATGTATTTGCCATCTTTGTCTTTTAATCTGTCCAAGAAGTTAAAGCCATCCTGGTTGGTGATCACTTCAGCGTTGAGGGCAACTTCTGGATCCAGTGTCACATTAAATACATCTTTCAAACCGTCTACATCGGAGATGGTAACCGGACTTTCGCCCGCTGCGGTATCAAATGCGGCCAGGATCTTAGCGTTGCGGGTCGCGGTGCTCTTTTTGGCACAATAGTTTGCCAAAAAAGCCAACAGGTTCTCGGCGGTGTCGGCCAAAAGATCGTTGGTCAGCTTCATAATGTCGCCGTACTTCTTGATGGAGTAATCCACAGCCTTCAGTGTTGGCGTGTCCCCTTCGGTAAAGTCGGCCGCTTCGTCTACTGCGGGCCACGCGGTGATGGCGGCGTCCTTTTCGATTACGCGGCGGCCTTTATTGACCGATGTGTTTTCCACATTCACATGGTTCTCCAGCGAAATCCGGCTGCGCTTCAGCTCCTTGATGGCTGTCTGCAAGTCCTGCGGAACAGTCAGTCCACCGTCGGCGTCTGTGCCCTCGGCCATTTTGTTCACGATCTGCTTTTCCTGATCGGTCATGTAGTCCTCCGGGGTGCCGCCCTTACGCTTGGCGTCAAACTGTGCCTTGATCAGTGCGGCAAATGCGCTTCTGCACTGCTTCGGCGTGAATTCCTGCTGATCAATGACCTGGTGCTGTTGTGCGCCGGCATTGTCATACTTTGCGTCCATTACATCAGCCAGCAGATCGAATTTCTGCTGCAACTGCTGCAATTCGTCTTTTGCGGCCTGGGCCTCGGTCAACTTGCCGGCCTCGGCCAGGTCCTGCACTTCCTGCTTTTTAGCGTTAATGCTGTCCAGCATGGCTCTGAGCTTTTTGTTCATGTTTTTTCCTCCTAAAAAATTTTTTATTTTGTTCCATAAAGGTACAAATCCGCCAGGATTTTGTCCTTTTTGGCGTCTTTTTGGGTGTCAGTGTTGACACCGGGCGGCAGGCGTGTGTACCTGTCGTAGAATGTGCTCGCACAGGCCACCATCGGCTCTGCGTTCTCCACCTCGAAGTTGAACACTTCGGCGATATTCTGCGAAGTCAGCCAAGTTTCTGCCGTCATAAGGTTGGCAAGCGCTTCTCTGTCCACTTTATCGGACATTTTTGTTCTGTACAGTTCCAGAATACAGTCCTTTGCAATGTTCAGCTGCTCAATTACCGCCGCAAAGTCAGAAGCATTGCCCCAACAGCCCGTCATCGGGTCGTGGATCATCACCTGGGCACCTGTGCGAATGACCACCCGGTCGCAGGCACACAGAATGACGGAGGCAATGCTGGCGGCAATACCGTCCACATATCCGACGGTCTCTCCTGCGTGTGCTTTGATGATATTGGCAATGGCAATCCCGGCGAACACATCGCCGCCGCCGGAGTTGAAGTGAACTTCAACCGGCTTGTCCGGCTCAATCTGGTTGAAGAAGTCGGCGACTTGCTGGGGGCACTTGTCGTTGACGAACTCGCCGCCATATCCGCTGTAGTCGTACATGCAAATATCGCCGTAGAAGTTCAGCACAGCTCTGTCCGCCTCATCACAGAGGGCACAGTAGCCGACTTTTTCCCGCTTGTTGCTCACACGGTTAAAGCGCTCAAAATTCAATACCTTGTTCATACGATCCTCCTTTCCGTCAGTCTGTGTTGTTGGCGCCGTACTGGTCGCCAACTCTATCAAGCGGAATGTAGGTTCCGTTGACAATGGGGTTGTCTCCGCCCTGTACCGGCGGATTGTCTTCCAGTTCTCTGCACTCGTTGATGGTGGCAATGCCCTTGTCCACCTTTTGTGCAAAGATCTCCGTCTGTGTTTTGCTGTCGGTCCGCAGTAGCACCTTGTCGTTGAATTTGTAGTAAAAGCCCGCTGCCCGCTGCGGATCAGTTAGACATTTATAGTTCAGTTCCTGCTCAATCTGCGAGATGGGGAACAGCATTGTCTCAGTCAGAAATGCCAACTGCTGCTGTTCGCTGTTGGCGTAGCTGCTTTTTGAATAGTCGTTGATCTGCGTTGGCTTAATTCCAAATGCTGCCGCCAGTTGCAGGGCACCATACTGTTTCAGCTCCAAAAACTGGGCGTCTGACAGCTTGAAGTCAATCGGTTCAAGTTTGAAGCCCGGCGGTACCGGGATAATGCGCCCGGCGTTGCTGGCACCGGCACCGAACTCTTCAAACTGCGCAATCAGTTTTCTTTTTGCGCCATCGCTTAACTCGCCTGTATAATTCAGCACAGCCTTTCCAGTCATACCGTTCTTGAACAGCTTGTTTTGGTATTCCTGTGCAGCAATTTGGCCGTCTACGGTGGACCGCAGCAGCTCCAATACAGAGGCCCCACGGTACCCATCGAATGTAAAGAAATTCTTAAAGTGCAGCACGGTGTCCGGGTCAAAGATATAGCTGTGCCCGGTGTAGCGGTCTTGGTACCAGTAGTACAGCCCACCGTCCGTCCCGAAGATACCGGCGTCGTCCACAAGCAGATTGACTTGGTTTGATGGCATGATCCACAGGCCCTTGGCCTTTACGGAGCCGCCATACTTCTGCCGGGTAAAATCTTGCTGCACCCACACATAGGCGTTGCCGTAGTGGTCCAGGTTGGCCGACACGCTGCTCCAGAATGTGGCTGGAGTCATATATGGGTTGGGCCGCTCTGTCAGCAGCACCGCCATATCGTCCTTTTTTGCCGTTTCGATTTTGCCCTCTGACTTCTGATAAAACTTCAAAGGCATTGACCCCAAGGTCTCTGCCTTTTTCTTCAGGCAGATGTAATAGGTCACATCGTTTTGCGGACGCTTACCGGTTGTTTGAATGCCCAAGAACTCCATCAGGCTTTCGTCCCCCGGCGAAGTGCTGGGCTGTACAAAGGCGTTGCGTACTGCCGTTGCGTTTCTCCGTAAATTATCAAAAAATGGCATTTTATCTCGCTCCCATCAGTGAAAGATATTCTTCTACTACATCATCCAAATTGACCGCCTGCTCCTCCTGCATTGCCATTAGCCAAGCGTCGATCAATGCGTCTACCGGGTCGATACGGTCCGTCTTGACTTTCTTGTCGATCTTGACCTCGCCATAGGAGTTGCCCACCGTCTTGGCGGACAGCATGGAGCGGGTCAAAAGGGCGTCGTCGCCGTTATACTCCACATGCCCTGCCTTGATCTCCAGCCGCAGGTCCTCCGTAGGCGTTGACAGCACCCGGTGCGTTTGCGTTACAGACAAGCAGGGGGCGATCTCCTCCAGGTCTGCCAGAAATGCAGAGGCGTTGTGCGGGTCATAACATATAACCTGTAGATCCAAATTGTAGTCAACGATTAGTTCCTTTAGGTAATTGAGAATGTAGCGGTAGTCGGTTTTTACGCCGCCCATGGTCTCCGTTACCGTGATCAGACCTTGCCGCACCCACACATCGTATGGAGCGTCGTCCGACTGTATATGTTCTTCCAGCCGCCTGGACGGCATAAAGCTGTGGCTGAACACAAAGTACCGCTTTTCTCCGTCCACATAGTAGGGGACAACGATACTTAGACTGGTCAGATCGCCGCCGGAGGACAGGTCCAAACCGGCGTAAGCCTTGGAACCGATAAAGTCCTTTAAGGTGCGCTCTGACGCGCCTGCCGTCCATTCTTCGGCGTTTTCAATGTAGTTGTTGCCCGCTGCTTGGATCCAGCAGTTCAGCTGCTTTACAACAAAATCACGGAGAGTGTCTCCGCCCTCCCGCCTGGCCTCGTTAGCTGTGGCGATCATATTACCCAGCAGATCCGGCCTGTCTCGCAGCAGGGGATTGGACTTTAGCCAGTTGGTTGGTTCAAAATAATCGTCTCCCTGGTCCATTTCTGCAATGAAAACAAATCGTGTTGGATTATCGAAAGTGCCGTCTAAGATACTGCAACAGGTCTCGTACATCTTGTGGCAAGGATATTTGAGGTTGAAGCCGGCGGTAGTGATAACGCTGATCAGGCAGGAGTGCATAAACTTTGTGCCGCCCTCCAGCAGTTTATAAACCTGGTTGTTTTTGTGGGCGTGGTATTCGTCAACGATCCCCAGGTACGGCCGGAAACCGTCTATTCGCTTGGTGTCACCGGATAGCGCTCGTATGCGGCTGCCGGTCAGCTTGCAATCTATAGTTGAGTTGTGCTCGTGCACATTGAATAGGGCCTCCATGTCGTGGTCGCTGCGGATGAACTTTACCACTTCGTTGAATACGATCTTGGCCTGGTCTGTTTTGGTGGCTGCGCAGTATATTTGCGCATATTTGTATTTGGTGAAGTTTCCGTAGAATGTGGCCAGGATCCCATTGAGTATGCTTTTGCCCTGCTGCCGGGCCAGTTGGATATATGAGGTTCGGTACCGGCGGTGATTGCCGTCTTTGGTGCGCCAGCCGTGCAGGCTTCCAAGGATAAACGCCTGGAAGTCAGCGCAGACGAACGGCGTCTCTTCGTCACCCTCGGCAATGGTCAGCTTCTCGGCAAAGTTGATCAGGATTTGCGCTTGGCGCGGATCGAAGTAATAGGCGAATGGCGCCAGGTCACTTTTTTTCAGGTCATCTAAATGGCGCTGGCAGGCTTGAATTTCTCTTTTTCCGACACCTGCCACTTGCCCGCTGCATACCCGCTTGGCGTAGTCTGTCGTGCGATCAATCGGCAACATCATCACCGACCAGGAATTTGTTGACCGGTTCTTCCTTCTTTTTTGGCGCCACCAGTCCAAAGCGGGCGCTCATTGTCAGCCCAAAGTCGGCAGCGCCCTGTCGGCACTGCTGCCATAATCTGCTGCGGGCAATTTGCAGATTCTCGTATGTAGAGTTGTATGCCAGCGTAACGGTGCCGTCCGGTCGTTTAACTTCTTTCATCATCTGTGTTTTCGTTAGTTGTTTGGTGATTTCCAAGAAGTCACGCTCTACCACGACCAGCCGGAACAGCGCCTGGCTGTCCAGGTTGCTGACGGTGTTCTTTCCAAGCCGCAGCAGTTCTGCCACGATTTCATCGAAACGCTGTTTATACTTCCTGGGCGCGCCTTTTGGGTACTCAATATGATCCGCCGGAGCGACCAGTTCCCCCTGCCTGCGCTCTTCGATCTCAGCCTTAGTAAAGTGCTTCTTGCCTTTTGCGATAACGGCGTCTGTTGACTGCCTTTTTCCGGCCATTCCGGTCACTCCTTTCCGTAATACTTCAAAAATAATCTATCTTCAGGTCTGTAAGCCTTTGATCCTTCGTGGGGAGTTTTCTCCGTAAGAAAGAGTGGGCGCGACTATCCTCGGGGTGCCCCAAACTTCCCTCGCACCCCCCTCTGCTCCGCCTCGAACCGCTCCAGCAGGCGCCGTAAAAGCTGCTGCGTTTGCTTTTTTTCAGCGATAGAAGAGTCATACAGCGCCTCAATCTTGTTGTGGTTGGCGTTGGTGAGAGGGAAAAGGTTGCGCTGCTCGCAGCGTTTGCTCCAGTCCTCGCTCAATGGCACGATATGGTGGACCATCTCGGCGTATTGGATCACGCCATCCACATATAGTGCATACAGATCCAGTCCTCCGGCGTGTTGCAAGCGGAGCGCTCTTGCTTTGCGCCATTCGGCGCTTGTATAGAACGCATACGCTCTCTTGTTTCTGCGGGTTGCGTTATATTCCTTATGCCTGTCTGCTGCGTGCTGTGCACACTCCGGACACATCTCCAGTGCCTGCGGAATGATCTTGCCGCAGCGGCACATTTTAAGCAGCGCCATTTCAATGCCCTCCCTTACCTTCCATTGTAGCGTCTGGCTTGCTCTCGCACCATACAAGAAAAAAACAAGAAAAAAACAAGAAAAAAACAAGAAAAAAACAAAGAAAATACAAAGAAAAAACAAGGAAAATACAAAGGAAGTGCGAAAATAAGGCAAAGAAAAGAGGGTGGATACCCACCCCCCCTAAGACTTAACGCAACGCCTGCACTCCATATAAATACACGGCCAGTCGCTTGATGACTTGATTGATCCAGTTATGTGGTGTGTTCTCGTGCGCGCCTAAACGCTCCGCGATCTGTTCGTAAGTCTTGCCCTCGATGTACTTTAACTTGAAAGCCACCATCTTCTGATCTTCGCCGACCGCCGCATAGTCCTGCGAGATCTGTTCCAGCGCTGCGTCTATCCGGCTTAGCAGGCGGCGCGTGTCCTCTTGACCCTCCAGGTCCTCCGGCTGCACCTGCGAGTCTACATAGGCCTGCATGGCTCTGTAGTTGGCCATCAGTGCTTTGGTTTTCTTGACCGCTTCGTTTTTCTTTTTGTGCGCCATTTTTCCCTCCTCTCACCCAGCGTCTGCTTAGCCGTGATGACCAGCAGACTCAGTGCAAACAGTATTGCCCCTGCCACCACTGCCGTGGCGGCTAACAGCAGCAAGTGGATCAGCAGACGGAACAGCAGCAAATTAGCCACGGCCAGGTACTCAGCCATTCCGGTCACCGTCCTTGATCTGTTTGGCTTTGCCAACCGTGATCAGCAGCGCCGGTACATCTCCTCCGAAAACGAACTTGAACCCTTGGATCTGGTGGCGCCACATTGCGGCACCTCGCATTTGAACAACACCGAGCTGAACTTCTGCTCCCGGCTCAAACTGGGCAAGGTAGCCTTGCAGGTCTGCCACCTTGAGCGTTTCTGTTCTTTTCTTATTCCACAGGTGCTTTCTAATCATTTTCATGCTTGTCGCTCCTCATCGTATGCTATTTCCGTACAGTACCTTGCCAGTTCATCATGAAGCGACTGTGGAATTTGCGTTGACAGTTCTATGATCTGTGTCTTTGGCTTACAGTTGGCGCACCACGCTTTCATGTTGCCAGTGTTTATTCCCATTAGTGCGTATGGACCGTAAATGGTCATGCGGTGCCAACACACATCACGGTGGTAACATTGCTCGCAGGTCATTGTGCCACCTCCAAATTCCGTGCAGTCGACTGCAAAACCTGAATGACAGCAGCAGAGAGCTTGGCGCCGGTGGCCGGATCCTTGGCATTGATCTTGCCGATCAGCTCCTGTACCTTTGCGGCAGTTTGTTGCAGCTCGGTAAAGTACACCCGGCAGGCGGCCACATCCGTGTCTGCGCCCGCTGCCTTGGCTTGCCGAACAGCGGCGTCCAATTTGGTGGCGCTGCTGTCCAACTGCCTTTTTAGGTCTGCCTTTTCCTGTTCCAGCTTTTCTAAAGCGGCTTTGGTTTTCTTCTCGGCGTCTGCCTTTGCCGTTGCCAACTTAGCTTTGTATTCCTTGGCAGCTTCCTTTTCAGCCTCCTGGTCGATCTTATCAATGGCTTTTTGGATTTTCTCGGTCATTTCAGCGTTACCTCCTTGATCTGCGCCAGCGCGCAACGCTGGCAGTGCTCGTCCAGTTCCGGCTTGTCCAGGCCGCACCGGTTATTGATTGAGCCATAGATACACACATCTCGGCATATCGTCGCCAAGATTGCAATAGTAGTTTTTTCGTTCTCATTCTTCATTGTTGCGCTCCTCAAAGGCCATACCGGCCACGGTGCCCAGGTTGATCAGATCCCGGCATACAGCTTCTGCTTTGGACAGATCCATTGTGCTGATCACGCCCTGCACGATCAGGCCGGACTTAACTACCACCAGGTCCCCGCGCTTGTACAGGTAATATCCCTCTTCTTCCTTTTCGATAGGTTGCAACGCTCTTCTGTTGATGAATGTCATGCCCGCACCTACAATCAGCGGTTGCCATACAGCGCCTGCGGCTACAATGCAGGTGTCCAGCGGGGCGGCATATTCTTCATTGGGGCATTGGTCTGCCAGCGGCAGATCCGCTTTCGGCATTCTTGTCATGATCACGCTGTCATCCTCTGCCAAGTCAGCGACCATGCGCAGCGTCTCCGGCGTGTATTCAGGGTGGCCGTACAGGATGTAACCGCAGCTGCCATTACTGAGCATTTGCTCGCCGTCAGGCAGGTCATATAGAAAATAGGCCTTGCTTCGTTTGCAAATGGATAGCAATTTTTTGAAATTCATTTTTCCGTCTCCTTTATGCTGATGCCGTGAATGTACAGCATCAGCTTTCTTTTGATGATGTATTCCTTTGTTTTGGCGCCCTTGGTGTCCTCTACCACCCATTTCCAGGTGCCGTCCGGCTGGCAGACCTCATATACAAAGTCCGCTTTATAAATCACCGGGCGCTCTTTTCGGTGTTCGCCGACCCCTGCCGGGATCAACTCATAAGGGACCTGCTCCCGCAGGTTGCGCACCAGGCCGTGCCGTTCCAACAGTTGCAGCTCCTTTGCCCGCTTGCACTCGCTCCGACTGTCATAGGTGCGGCCGTCCATTTGGGCTTTTACTGCGTGGTATTTGTTCCCGCCTTTGGCCCGCTGCCGGAGATACTCCTGGTACTGGGCAGCAGTCCAGTGTTCTTGGGTACCCATTAGCCCGCTGCCTGTTTCTCTACGGAGTAGGCCATACGGATGAATTGGTGCTCGACGGCGCCAATCTTCCTTTGTTCCTGCTCCATGCACTTTTGCATGTACTTACTGGCCAGCACTGCCTCCTCAAATTCCCGGCGCAGATCGTCCGTCATGCCATACTGGCCCAGGCCCTTGGTGCTCTTAAAGGCGTCCCACTTAGGCCGGATCAGCGGGTGGTTGATGTTTAGCTTGAAGCCGTAGGCGTTGTGCGGTGCCAAGATCAGCTGGGTTTGGCGTTCCTGTTCCAAGTTTCGCACCTTGTCCCGCATTTGTTCCCATTGCTGTATGTATGTCATTGTCGCCCTCCTAACACCGCCGGTGCGGTTGGTTCTTTGAGATCGGGCAAAGCACATAGGACTGGTACTTGAACCCGGTGACTTCGTCCTCCCAGTTGTTCAGGGTGTCCCGGACAACATAATAGCCCTTTGGTGCCTTTGGCTCGTCCGCCCAGTGGTCATTATAAATGATTTTGTACTCCGGCTCCGGTACGGTCAGGTTGCGACTGCGGCTGTAGCATACCTTTGCTTTGGCCGTGTTGTACTTACCTTTGTGCCCTTGCTTGATATGTGTTTCCTCACGCAGGTACCCACCGTAGGTGTGGTGGTCTCTGTCATCAACCGGCACAAAGTCCACCCGCCCATACGGCCACCGAGGCAGCTTGGCTATGTCGATGCCGGACAGCGCCATGTGAATATGCGGGTTCTTGTCCGGGGTCTCAATGGCCCTCATCCATTTGAACTCCACACCTGCCTTTTTGTAGGCATATCGCAGTTTGACCATATATGCCGCCCACAGTTTCTTGATCTCTTGCAAATTCTTGGGTCTGTCCGCCTTACGGAATGTAAAGGTAGCGGTCAGATCACCTGGACCAAAATTGGCGTTAAAAATCATCTCTTGCTGTAGGCACGCCTGGCGATTGTTTACAATGGCCTGGGCCTCACTTGTTTTGCCGTAGTTGCTCCCTCTGGTGCATTTGTGTTTGCTGCCATAGCGCGAGGAGTAGTGGCGCTGGATATAGATACATCTTCCCGCATGGACGGTCTTTTGCACCCATGGCATTTTGGTTTGCTCCTTTCTGGACGGACCGGCACTCTATGGAAATGCTGGAAAACGCTGATCGGCTCCCGGGTGGAAAAGCAAGTTTCCCACCGGTTCACCGGCGTGTTCCACATTCCCACAGAGCACAGCTCCTCATTATGCGGCGCGGGTGCACACCCTGTTGCCGCCGGTCTCCTGCCTGCGCCTGAACCCGCTGAAGAATGCCAAGCGATATATATTTTTGCCGTTGGGGTTTTGCGCCTAAAAATAATACTTTGAACGAGGAGCAAAAAAGGAGCACAGACCCCTTTTTTCGCCCTTGCCGCACGGCTTGTCCTTGACTTCTCTGCGGTCCTTGATATATAATGTAATTAGCGCAGGCGTTTTACTTTCTTTTCGCCGCCTGTGTTCAAGTCGACTGGTCGCTCAGTCGGCTTTTTCTTTTTGCCCGCCGCTTTGTTCGTCGCCATACTCCAGCGGCAGCATAATGGCTGTCACTTTCGGCAATTCCATCAGAGCCTTGGTTTTCCGCTCTGCGATGACTTCCAGCGCCTCGTAGTTGCCGTCGCCACGCACATACACGGTATCGCCGGCTCTGACGGTGTTCCACGGCGCCCGCAGGACAATGTGGTCCTCGTCCAGTTTAGCAATTACCAAATCAATGTAATCTTCCATTTTCATCATCCTTTCCAAGTTGAATGGCGTGCAGATACGCCAATTCAAAGTCTGTCAGCGGTGCTACCAGCACCACCTTGTGGTTTTCGTCCTCAATCACCAGCCGTTTATCCTGCTGCGGCTCGTCCTCGTCCTTGGGCAGCACGAACACTGCCAGGGCGATCAGCCCACATCCGGTTCCGCTGCTTGCCACAGACACCCACCAATAGGGGTTGTCCGCCACCAGGCAGCAGCCAAGCAGCACCAGCAAAAAGCCGGTAATCACCAGGACCACGCCTGCCTTTTCTCGTTTCGTCATTGGTTTTCTCCTTAATACTCCACCGCTTCTTGGCGGTTGATGAAAAAATGAATGCCATGCGAACACTCGTTCCATCTATCATCATCGAAAGAGTCCGGATGCACATATTCGCCGATCTTATATTCAATCGGTTCATAAGCATGGTTGGTCACATGATCGACTTCAGCCTGGCTACCGTCCATATTCGTGATAGCCACCACCTTGGCATAACTGGCTCTGCACTTTCTCGTGGTTGCTGAACAGCGTTTTGCGTCTTGTGGAATCAAAAGTTCGATAATGTATGAGCCACACTTTTTAAACGCTGTGAAAGAGCCTCTTTCAGGACACACAAGCGGTATGAAGGGAATGTTTTTGGCTCCACGCAGGTTGGCTTCACGCAGGTTGGCTTCACGCAGGTCGGCTCCATACAGGTTGGCTCCATACAGGTCGGCTCCACGCAGGTTGGCTCCACGCAGGTTGGCTCCATACAGGTCGGCTCCATACAGGTTGGCTTCACACAGGTTGGCTCCACGCAGGTTGGCTCCACGCAGGTTGGCTTCACGCAGGTCGGCTCTCTCGCCGCCGTCCTCATCGTTCAACCACTTACGGTGGCGTTCCAGTATCTCTTTCAACTTCTCATTATCCATTGTTATTCTCCTTTGCAGTTGACTGCAAAATCAATATTTGCCTGCATTATAGGCGTGGAACGCCGGGGCGAACACAGCCAACTTGGTGCCGTTCTCTCCCAGCTGAATGAGAGGAAAGCCCGGACGGTGCATATACTGCCTTGCTGTCGGTATGCTGCAATTCAGGTATGCCGCCACATCTTCCGGACCAAGATACAGTTTTGCACCCTTGGCCTTGACCTCTTCCTCTACAGCTTCGGCGGTGCGGATCAGGTCGATGTAGCTTTGCAGGCGCTCCATACGCTGCTGCACAGCGGCGTCAAAGTCGTCCATTGCCAAGGGGCTGTCCTTGTTGATGGGTACTTTCATTATTATTTCTCCTTTCGATTATTCGGCCAGCCCTTTGGGCAAGCGGCAGAGCCGCAAGCTGCCCGCTGCACGGCAAAAATGCCGTTGGCGATAAATGTGTGATGTTGGGTGGGGCGGGCACCGGAAGCAGGAACATAGGGGGTAATTTGACAAAAAAGAAAAGAAGAAATAGAAGAAATGAAAAAAGGTCCCGCTGCCTGCGTATCTCTGCCGCCGCCCAAAAGGCTGGCCGCGTATTTAGTTGTTGCGCTCGGCGATGATCTCGTTGATTGCGCCGAGGATCCGCTCTTTTGCCTGGGGCGGTTTGCGTCGGCCAATCAGTATTGAGCTGATGTAGCTGCGCGTGTAACCCATATACTGCGCGAGCTCAACTTGTGTGATCTTGTTGATGTGCATTTTTCCGATAGCCTCAGCGATCCACTCGTCCATTGTGTTACCTCCTTTTCTGTGCTTTTGTGCACAAATGCACACTTTTTTGCATTTTGTAGTTTACAAATGCGTACAAGCGTGCTATAATGAGGCTGTTCTGAGACCTAAGATAACAGCGCGAGTCCGCATTTGTTGACTACAGTTGCCATTATAGGCTGCCAGAGTGTACTTGTCAACACTAAAAGTCTACATTTGCGTACTTTCGTGATTATGCACAAAAAAAGTGAGGCAAAATTGTGGATTTTTTCGAGAGATTTACTGCACTCTGCAAAGAAGAGGGCGGCACTACGACCGGCGTTGGGCAGTCACTTGGTTATTCCAAAGCGACTGTTGGCCGGTGGCGCTATGGTAGCATACCGTCAGCTGACGCTTTAACCGCTATAGCCGAACACTTTGGCGTGTCGGTGGACTACCTTTTGGGAAATACGGACATAAAAAATCCCCCGGACCAACAAAGTCCGGAGGAAATCGCCAAAGTGGCACTATTCGGTGGTGACGGAGAGGTTACCGACGAGATGTGGCAGGAAGTTAAAGGATTTGTAGAATTCATTAAAGATAAGAGAAAGAGAGAGAATGAAAACAACTGAGTCCCTGTTCGATGAGATCGAGCGCAACAACATAGAGGTATATCTGGGCAGTATGCCCGCTGCCAAGTCTGCGTCCGCCAATATCGGCGATGATTATTACATAGCATTGGACGAGCAGAGCCTGGAAAGCACCGCAGAGGCCCGCTGCCGCCTGGCCCACGAAGCCGGGCACTGCATAACCGGGTCGTTCTACAATCTATATGCCCCGCTTGACCGGCGTAGTAAGCACGAACGCCGGGCAGATAAGTGGGCGGTAAAGAAGTTGATCCCCAAGGCCGAGTTGGAGGCGCAGCTGCGCCAGGGGCTGGAGCCTTACGAGCTGGCCGAGCATTTCAATGTGACGGAAGAGTTCATCCATAAGGCACTTGAATTTTACTTTGAATGTGGAATGTCATAATTCACAGCGTGCCGTGATTATAGATGTAATAACTTAATAGGAGGAAAAAAAGAAATGGGTCTGTTTACATCAGCAGAAGAAAAGGAGAGAAAGAAACAAGAGGCTGCCAAGGCTAAGCGTGACGAATTCATCGAAAAGTACCACCTGGAGGAGTACGCCGACGATATTCCAGAACACGAACTCAACCGGATTATAGAGACTTTTAAGGGAAATGCGGCCATTACTGTTGGCAGCGTGCTGTCCAATGACTATAGCCCGGTGCTGTTGAATATCAACTCCATGCAGGAAGCGATATTCAATCAGAACTGGATCATCATTAAGTTGCTTGCGAATATCAACCGCAACCTGGAGGATAAGGCGTGAAAAAGTCATACAAGATTTTACTGTACGCACTGCCGCCGTTGGTGGTGGCAACACTGCTTGCCTGTGCAGCTTTTCCGCCGTTCCTGATTGTGTCTGTTGCGCTGTTGGTGATTTATTACATTATTCTTACCAAGGTGCTAAAACTGATCCCCGCAGATGAGCAGGAAACCGCCCAGCATGAGCAACAGGGTACATACTACATGCCGCCTACGGTGCAGCAGCCCGCTGCACCACAGCCAGTACAACAGGCAGTTGTTCCGCCTGCCCCTCCGGTCGCAGAGCCACCCGCCGCACAACAACCGGAAGCGGACAGAGAAAAGTCCGTTGCCGAACAGCCCGCTGCTGTTCCGCCTGAGCCGGTGGCAAAAGCGGAATCTATACCGCCCGCTGCCCAAAAAGAGGTGGAGCCTGTGGCACAGTGGGTCAATCCAAGGTATGCTGACGAGGCAGAACACACGGACCCCGAACTGGAAAATATACCGAACATATCCGTGCATATTGATACGGAGCCTGTTACAGTTACACTGCCGGTCGTCGAGATGAGCGACCCGGAGCCTGACTCGGCAGACGATGATGACGAGCCGGAAGAAAAATGTTTTTATCGGCGCGGCTCCCGGCTGCGAAAGTTTCCAGAGGAGTTTGTAGTCATTGACTTTGAGACCACCGGCTTTTCGCCTATTCAAAATGAGATCATAGAGGTCGGCATGTTAAAGGTGTGCGGCACCGATGTGGTAGATAGCTACCAGCAACTTGTCCGGCCCAACAAGCCGGTATCTGCCCGGATCACCAAGATTACCGGGATCACCAACGAAATGTTGAAAGAAGCGCCCGCTGCTTCTGATATAATGCCTGATGTGCTGGACTTCATCGGTGATCTACCTCTTGTGGGTCACAATGTGTCCTTTGATGTGGGTTTCCTTGTGCGCAACGCTAATCTATACTGCGATGGCGACACGGCTTTTTCCTCATTCGACACAATGCAATGTGCTAAGCGGGAGTTACCGTTCCTGCCCGATTATAAGCTGGGCACGGTGGCTAACTACTTTGATTGCCAGGATGAGACCGCCCACAGAGCGCTGGCCGACTGCCACTCAACGCTGGGCTGCTTTATTGGCCTTATGAACTATAATGAATAAATAAAAAAAGCCCTACCCTGCGCCAACAGGGTAGAGCCGATAAGCAGGAGATGTGCGTACACATAACCCACCCAACACTGGTTATTGTACCACACCCCTGCTCATAAATCAAGCAGGGGATTTTTGCGCCCTTTTTTAGGTGCTGCCCGCTGCTATATGCAAAGGAGAAGTGTGTACAATGCCAAGAAAAAGAGGAAACGGTGACGGAACCATCTATAAGATGGAAAGCAAGGGCTTATGGGCTGCCCAGTTGACTATAGGCGTGGACGCCAACGGCAAGCCGAAAAGAAAGACGATATACGGTAAACGACAGGCAGATGTGCGGGCAAAGCTGGACACTCTGAAAAATGAACTTGCCACCGGCTCTGTAATTGAGCCGGACAAGATCACCGTTGCACAGTATATCTTATCACTTATCGAGACAGACCGGGCACTAAACCAAATAGGGGACAACACCTACCTGCGTAAGTTGGGTAGCTATAAACGGATCGCCGCCAGCTCCATAGGCGACTGCCCGCTGCAAGCTGTGCGGCCACCGCAAGTGACCCAATACCTAATAGAGATCACCAGCTGTTCCAATTCAGTGATCGCCAAGGACTATGCCCTGCTGGCCCGCTGCTTTCGCACTGCTATGGACAACGACCTGATCCGCAAGGATCCTATGCGCGGAATGAAAAAGCCAAAGAGCAGCAAGGCCACCCGCAAGGTGCGTGCGTTGACCGTAGAGGAACAGGCAATGTTTGTACAGATCATGAACGGCCAAGAGCGTGGCTGCCGCTACTGGGAGCAGATGATGTTGATGTTATGCACCGGTATGCGTATGGGCGAGATCAACGCCTTAGATGTGCACGATGTCAATTTGACATTCCGCACCGTGAATGTGCGGCGCACGGTGACCAAGGACCAGACGGACCACGCCGTCATAGGCACCAAGACTAAGACCTACGCCGGGCAGCGGCTTTTAAGCCTGACGGACGCACCGTTCCGTATTCTGTCCGAATATATAGAACAGTGGCAGCCCAACCGCTTGGATCTGCTGTTCTACGACTTCAAAGGGCACAAGGTGCTGACCACCAGCCAGGTCAACTTACAATTTCAGCGTATCTTGAAAAAATACAATGTGCTGGATCCTGCCGTGCCCGGCGTGGTGTCTCTCCACAGTCTGCGGCATACATACGCCACCCGCTGCATTGAGAGCGGTATGCCTGTTAAGGTGCTCCAGAAGCGCCTTGGTCACGCCAATATTGAGACCACCCTAAACACCTACTGCGATGTGTTCTCCGATTACGAGAACAAGTACACAGAGGCAGCAGACGCCTATATGCAGCAGCTTACCCCGAATGCTCCGCAGAAAAATACTGCCCGAGGATAAGAAAAGAGAAGTGCTCCCTTGGGGGGGCACTTCTCTTTTACACATAAATAAAAAAATAGAAAAATATTTCAAAATCATCAAAAAAACACTTGACATACTGCAAGCAGTATGGTATAATTAAGTCAATGAAAGGGGGTGAGAATATGAAGCCAAACAAAAAGCCTACCGCATTTGAAATCGCAGAACTTGTTATCCAGACAATCGCTGCGATTGCGGCCTTGATAGCGGCAATCAAATGGTGGTAGGCACCAAAGAGGGGCGAAAGCCCCTCCCCCTTGCGGGGATCGGCATATTTATTATATCGTAAAGAAAGGAGTTTTTCAAGTGGAAAAGAATAGTTTTTGGATGACCATTTTGTGCGTGCTTTTGGTGGTGTCTGTCAGTGCCGGAATGAGTATTCCACTGCGGGTAGCCATTGGCGGCTGTGCGCTTGTGATCTTGTGCAATGTGATCCGTAAGGTATGGAGGCTGTGTCATGAGTGAAGCGAAAAGAAAGACCAGAACATCCACACAGGTGAAAGCAAGATATAACCAAAAGGTGTATGATACTATTTCCGTGCGTGTCCCCAAGGAAATGGCTTCCGCTTTTCGTGAGAAATGCGCTGACGATGGTATTGCACAGGCACAGATTATCAAGCAGGCGATCGAGCAGTTCTTGCAGCAGTAACGGCGTTGCAGTACTGTTGCAGTACAGATTGGCAAAAAGCCCGCTGCTAAGCCAAATTTTATGCCTATATTCTTGTCACTCCGACCAAGAAACCACCGTAATTTTGGTAGAATTACGGTGGCTTTTTGTTGTTGATTGTTGACAGGTTGCGTTATGCTATAATGACCCTGCAAATCGAAATTTGATAACGAGAATAAGGAAACGGAGGCAACGCAGGGGACGATCACGCACTTTGTCCGGTAAAGTTACAATAATAACAATTTTATCATCAAGGATATTATATCGCGCTTTGTTCTCCATGGCAACTATTTTAATTGTGTAATGTAAAATTTGTGTATTCAGGGCTTGTTTCTGACAGCCGCTTTTGTGGGCAGCGGTGACGCCTACGCACCATTCCATCGTAGCGAATATTTTAATTTATCTTGCCATTGCCTTAGCCACAGCAGCCGTGATTGCATTGGTAGGGGGGATCATCAAATCCCGCACAGCCAAGCGGGAAGAAGCCCGGGAAAAACAGAGACAAGAGGAAGAACAGAAAATCGAGGATTGCGACGAATAGCAAAGCAGAAAGCCACCGATGATCGGTGGCTTTCTTATGTTATACGGGGGAGCAAATTGCTGCCTTCGTGGAATAAAACAGGGGAATTTGTGGGGAAAGGGGGCACTTTTTGCCGGGGACGGCGAGTGACAGGATCTGCTAATTTTATAGGTTATACTGGTCCAAAAAGACCGTTGAGGACAAGCTTATGAAACTACTGGAAAAGCCAAAATTCACCACCGCCCACAGCCGCGCCGGGACCAAGCGCGCGCTGCTGGGGTGCGCCGGGCACTTGCTGGGTGGGTTTGTACTATCCGTCGGGGCGGTAGCCGGCGGGTGCAGCCCCTTTGCGGTGGCACTGGTGGCGGTGTCCGGGCGGCGAGATTTTCTCTTTTCCGCCCTGGGTGCCGGGTTGGGATATATGATCTTTGGTACCGGCACGGCTCGTGTGCGGTACTTTGCGGCAGTGCTGATCGCCTTGGTAGGCGCGCTGGCAATGGCTGCCTTTCTCCCGCGGCGAGACGCCCGGCTGCCCATGGCGCTGTCTTGTCTGGCAGTGGGGCTGACCGGGGCGGTGCTGCAACTGCGATTGGGCGGCGGCGCGGCAGATTATGCGCTGGTGCTGGGCGAGAGCATTTTGGCCGGTGGCGGCGGATATTTCTTCTTCCGCGCAGAGCACTGCAATTATCGCCGCCTGCGGTGCAAGGCTGCGCCTACCGGCGACTTGGTATGCGTGCTCATTAGTGGTTCGCTGCTGTTAATGAGCCTGTCTCGATTGACGATTTTTGGCATTGCACCGGCGCGGATTGCGGCCGTGTTGCTGATCTTGATTACCTTACGCTTTGGTTCGTCTCGGCTGGGTGTCACCCTGGCCCTGTGCTTGGGATTCGCCTTGGGTCTGGCCGGGCAAGACACCATGTTTTTGCTAGGTGCCTACGGCTTTTCCGCCCTGCTGGCGGCACTGTTTGATCGTTTTGCCTCCCTGGGCTGCGCCGGGGCGTTTGTACTGTCTATGGGCTTTTTCTCTGTGGCGGCCAACCTGGGGCATTTGAGTGTGTGCACCTTTGTGGAGAGTGCGGTGGCCGGCGTGCTACTGCTTCTGCTGCCTGCCGCCTGGGGCGATCGGTGTACTGCCTTTTTTGAAAACGGTGCGGATATTGCCCCGGAGGGCTCTCTGCGCCAAAGCCTGGTGCTGCGGCTGCGATTTGCCGCCTCCGCCATGGCCAGCGTCAGCGACAATGTGCGGGAGGTGCGGGAGAAGATCGACCGCATTAACGGCAAAAGGGGGTTGCCTCCGGATCCGGAAAAAAGCGATATGCGCATGGTGGCGGCGGATCAGTTTTATTCCATCTCCGACATGCTGTCCGATTTGGCTTTTGAGTTTGATCAGGCGGAGTGCTTTGACGCCAAAACAGCCGGAAAGCTGCGGCGGCTGCTGGGCGAGAGCGAAATTTATCCCAAAAATATCTCTGTGATTTTAGACAAATTTGACCGTATGCGCGTGGAGATCGCTTGTGACGATCCGGCACCGGGATTGTCCAGTCCGGTGCTCCAGGCCAGAATCAGCAAGACTTGCGGGCGCTCGTTGGAGGCAGGCCAGGTGACCCGCTACGGCAGCGAAAGTCTGTTGACCTTTAACGAAAAGCCCCTGTATTGTCTGGCTGTGGGTTACGCCCAGTACGCAGCGGAGGGACGGCTGTGCGGAGACACGGTAAAGGTGGCCCGGGACGGCCGTGGTCACCAAATTCTGATTATCAGCGACGGTATGGGTCGCGGCTCTCGGGCAGCGCTGGACGGCGCTATGGGCGCCGGGTTGCTGAGCCGTCTGCTCAGTGCAGGCTTTGGCTTTGACGCGGCGCTGAAAGTCGTCAACTCTGCGCTGCTGGTCAAGAGCAATGAGGAGAGTCTGGCTACCCTGGACTGTGCTTGCGTAGACCTGTTTACCGGTCGATGCGCCTTTTACAAAGCCGGCGCACCCCGATCCTATGTGCTGCGCCACGGGCGGCTGACCCGGTGCGAGCTGGCCAGTATGCCGGCGGGCATTTTGCGGGGTATTACCTTTGCCAAGCGCACGGCGGTGTTGGGCGCCGGGGACACGGTGGTGCTGCTCAGCGACGGCATTACAGACGCGGACGCGGTAGGGCTGGAGGCGCTGCTTTGCCGCTTTCAATCCCAGGATCAGCAGGAGCTGGCAGATACGGTGCTGGCCTATGCCAAGGCTCACACCCCGGCGGATCGACGAGACGATATGAGCGTGATCGTGGCCCGGTTGCTGCCAAATTAAGGAGGAGCGAATACCATGTTTCTATACGGATTTGTCGGCAACGCCCCCTGTGGCGGGCTGCTGCTGGAGAAGTTGCAGGCCTGCACCCAGCCGGGGCTGGACGGTTACGGCGCCGCCTTAATGCAAGGGGGCCAGCTGTTGTGTGTTAAAAGCAAAGAAAGCGTGGCGGCATTGGCACAGCAGCTGCCGGAGAGCGCAGCGCCGTGCGGATTGGTACACGCCCGGTTTGCCACCTGCGGCGGGCGCACCGCAGAGAATGTGCACCCCTTTGTGACCGATGATTATTGCCTGGCAATGAACGGCACGGTGGAGAACACCGTTGCCTTGCGCAGCGCGCTGAACCTGCTGCCCTACCCGGACAGCGACGGCGCGGTGCTGGCGGCGCTTTTGCAGGCGTATGCAGACAGCGGCACCGTTGCCGCTTTGCGTCTGTGCTGCCGTGAGGCTCGGGGCAACTATGCTTTGGCCGTGCTGCGTCGGGGTGAGGAATGCCTGTTTGCCTGTGCCCACGGGGCGCCGCTGTATGCGGCGGTTGGCGGCGGCAGCGCTTGCGTCTCTTCGGATTTGGCGGCACTGGAACCGGATCAAATGAAAATCTATGCCCTGTCTGCCGGGGAGTGCGTGCAGCTACGCCCGGGCAAGCTGCAGTTTTGGAACGCCAAGGGCAAGAAAATCAAAAAATCCCCCTGCGCGGTGACTTTGCGACGGCCGCCGGCAGCGGGCTTTGCAGACCCGGGAGAGGCGTTACAGGCGCTGCCTGGAGATTTGGAGCTGCTGCTTCATCGCTTTGTGCGTGGGGATCAACCTCGGTTGGGCAAAAGCCGCCTGCGGCCTCGGGGCATCAGTCGGGTGCTGCTGGTAGGCTGCGGCACTTCCTATCAGCTGGCGCAAGCGGCGGCTTGTAATTTTGAGTCGGTGTGCGATGTGCCTGCTTTTGCCTATTCTGCCGGTGAGTTCTGCGCCGGGGGCGTGGTGTGCGACCGAGGTGCGCTGGTGGTGGGCATTTCTGCCAGCGGCCAAACGGCAGAGGTGGCGGAGGCGCTGCAAAAGGCGGCGGCCTTCGGCGCCCGCACGGCGTCGCTGACCGGCGACCCGGACAGCCCTTTGGCTCGTGCCGGGGGCACGCTTTTGTCCCTGCCTTGCAGTCTGCCCGGCGGGTTGCCGCCGGTGACCCACTTTGTGCTGGGCTATGTGCTGCTGGCGCTGGTGGCGGTGGACTGGGGGCTGCGCCAAAAGACCATTACCCCCTTGTTCGGCCGCATGGCGGTAAAGCTGTGCGCCACCCTGCCGGACAAGCTGCGGCTGATCTTAAAAAGTGGCAGCGAACTGGACGCTTTGGCGGCGTACCTAACCGGCTATGATCGGCTGCTGTTTGTGGGTCAAAACATTGACCTGGCGGCAGCGGGAGCCATGGCCGGCGTGTGGAGCCGTACTCTGGGCGTGCCGGTGGAGACGGTGCCTGCTTCGGAGCTGCGCCACACCTTGCTACCTACGGTGGACAGTCACACGGCGCTGGTGGCGCTGATCAGCAGTCGGGAACTGACGGAAAAAACCTGCGCTGCCCTGCAACTGGCGGCTATTCGGGGCGCGGGTACGGTGGCTTGCACGGTAGAGAGCCTGGCAGGGCAGCTGTCCGGCGCACGGCAGGTGTTTTTGTTTCCGGACAGCCTGCCTTTACTGGCGCCTGTGTGCCAGTGCGCTACCCTGTCTATGCTGCTTTTGCGGCTGTGTACCGCCCGGGAGCAGGCCGGGCGACCGGTGGAGCAGCCGCCGGTGCTGCCCCGGTATTTTGCCGGATAGGGCCTGTTTAGACCCAAGGGGCGCTTTTTCGCTATTTTCCTTGCAAAGCGGCGGGCTTTTCGCTATAATAGACCCGTATGAACGCGCGTTGCGCTTTGGAGGAATAGTATGGAAAAAATTCTTGTTTTGGATTTCGGCGGTCAGTACAATCAGCTGATTGCCCGCCGTGTGCGTGATCACGGCGTGTTTGCCGAAATTCTGCCTTATACCACCTCGCTGGATACCATTCGGCAGGGAAATTATAAGGGCATTATCTTTACCGGCGGTCCCAATTCCGTGTATGACCCGGCCTCGCCCCATTACACCCCGGAGGTGCTGGAGCTGGGCGTGCCGGTGCTGGGCATTTGCTACGGCTGCCAGCTGATGGCATGGATGCTGGGCGGCAAGGTAGAGACGGCGCCGGTGTCCGAGTACGGCAAGATCAAGTTGACCGTGCTGGGCGGCAGCGTGCTGCGAGATGTGCCCCAGGACTCCACCGTTTGGATGAGCCATACGGACTATATCGCCCAGCCCCCGGCGGGCTTTACCGTCACCGGTAAGACGGCGGACTGCCCCTGTGCGGCGATGGAGAACCCGGAGCGTGGCCTGTATGCAGTGCAGTTCCACCCGGAGGTGACCCATACCACCTATGGTAAGGAAATGCTTCATCATTTCCTGTTTGATGTTTGCGGTTGCTCCGGCGACTGGCAGATGGATAATTTTATCGAAAAGACCGTAGCTGCTCTGCGTGCGCAGATCGGTGATAAAAAGGTGATTCTGGGCCTGTCCGGCGGTGTAGACTCCTCCGTGGCAGCGGGTCTGCTGTCTCGCGCGGTGGGCAAGCAGCTTACCTGCGTGTTTGTGGACCAGGGCTTAATGCGCAAGGACGAGGGCGATTTTGTAGAAAAGACCTTTACTTCCTTGTTTGATATGAATTTTGTGCGGGTCAACTGCCAGGAGCGCTTTTTGCAGGCGCTGAAGGGCGTCACCGACCCGGAGCAAAAGCGCAAGATCATCGGCACCGAGTTCTTTAATGTGTTTTGGGACGAGATCCGCCACCAGGATGAGCTGGGCTACTTTGCCCAGGGCACCATTTATCCGGACTGCATTGAGTCCGGCAAGGGGGATGCGGATACCATCAAAACCCATCATAATAAGGTAAAGATGCCGGAAGATGTGCAGTTCCTGGGCTTGGTAGAGCCGCTGTGCGACCTGTTTAAGGACGAGGTGCGCAAGGTGGGTACCATGCTGGGCATTCCCAAGGAGCTGGTGTGGCGCCAGCCGTTTCCCGGCCCCGGTCTGGGCGTGCGAATCTTGGGCGAGATCACCGCGGATAAGATCAAGGTGCTGCAAGAGGCGGATTGGGTCCTGCGGGACGAGATGGCCAAGAATGGGTACGAGAAAGAGATGGCCCAGTTCTTCTGCGTGCTGCCCTGCGTCAAGACGGTGGGCGTGATGGGCGATCATCGCACCTACGATCACCTGGTGGCCATTCGTGCCGTTACCACGGATGACTTTATGACTGCCGATTGGGCGCGCATCCCTTATGATATTCTGGCTACTGTCAGCAACCGCATCACCAACGAGGTGGAGCATGTCAACCGCGTGGTCTACGACATCACTTCCAAACCGCCCGGTACGGTGGAGTGGGAATAAATCAGAAAAGCCGAAAAGTGCAGGAATGCCAATGGTTTTTGGGTTTTACCCGCCCCTTCTGATAAGATTTTGATAAGATTCCGCCGGAGCGCAGTTATTCTGCATTGCCAGTGGCTTGTGAGTAAAGAGTAATTTCTCTCGGCTCATAAACATCCCCATATGATTGAAGCCCGTACTGATTGGATGTCAGTACGGGCTTTTTCTATGTTCATTTTTCTTTCTGCTGATCCTTGAACGCTTCCACAAGCAGATCGCTCAGTCCCTGCGACGGTACTTTTGCCCAACGCTGGGTGGTGTCCTCTTCCGGGAAGGTGTAGCGCCAGTGGTCGTACTGCTCTTTGCTTAGCTTGCCACAGCGCAGCTTTTCCGACTGCTCTGCCCATGCGGAAAGCATGGTAAAGATTGATTCATTCATGGTACGTTTGCTGCCGTCAAAGATGAGATGCACCTCATCTCCCTGCTTTTCAGCACGGATGCCGTGAATGTCCTCGATGGCAAAAAGGGTGTGAATAAATCCAAGGTCACTGTCAATGTCGGGAATCTGCAATGCCAAGGGAGAAACCTCCAACACATTGGCGATAGCTTTTACCAGATCCTCTTTCGGCGTTCTGGAACCGGACTCGTACTGCGCCATGCGGACATCAGCCGTTTTAGGCGGAAAGCCAACAGCTTGACCAAGCCATTTCTGCGTCATGCCACGCAAATTACGAATAAAACGGATTCGTTCACCAATCGCCATAAACCTACACTCCTTTGGTATCGTTGCGATTATTATAGCATATATGCTTAGTTTGTGTCAATACAGCCTAAATAAAAAAGTTTAATATTTTTCTCGAAAACCTCTTGACATAACGGAATATGCTTAGTATAATGCGAGTGCAAGCTTAAACATTATCAGTTAAGTTTGGGAATTTAATACCTGTCGCACATCACAGTCATGGTGTGTCCGCCCGGGCAAATCGGAAGGCGGCCAGAAAGTATCCGACACGAAATAAGGACAAGTATTACCGAAAATCAACAAGGAGGAGTTTTATGGACAACAGATTTATTCGAGCAGAGGAAGTCGCCGCGGAACTGGATGTGTCGAAGCCCTATGCCTACAAGCTCATTCGACAGCTCAATGAGGAGTTAAAGGCAAAAGGATTTCTGACCATCGCAGGCCGCGTCAACCGACAGTATTTCAATGAACGGTTCTACGGAACAGAAAGGAAGGACGCAGATGCCAGCTTATAAGAACAAGGAAAATGGTTCGTGGTATGTGGTGACACAGTACACGGACTGGACAGGAGAACGCAAGCCCAAATGCAAGCGCGGATTCGCCACGAGGCGGGAAGCATTGGAATGGGAGCAGAAGTTTCAACAGCAGAGCGCCGGTGATCTGGATATGAGCTTTGAGGCGTTCTGCGAAATCTACACCAACGATCTCAAGGCGCGGCTGAAAGAAAGCACATGGCAGACCAAGGAGAATATCATCAAAACAAAACTGCTCCCGTATTTCGGCAAGCGGAAAATCAACGAGATCACCACAAAAGATGTGATTGCATGGCAAAACGAGCTGCTCGCTTATCGGGATGAAAAACGCAAGCCATATTCTCAGACCTATCTCAAGACGCTACACAATCAGCTCAGCGCCATTTTCAACCACGCTGTCCGGTTTTACGATCTCCACTCCAATCCGGCAGCGAAAGCCGGAAACATGGGGACAGAGGAACGGCGGGAGATGCTGTTCTGGACGAAAGAAGAATATCAAAAATTTGCTGCGGAGATGATGGACAAGCCGGTTTCCTACTACGCCTTTCAGATGCTCTACTGGACAGGCATCCGCGAAGGAGAACTGCTGGCGCTGACGCCTGCGGATTTCGATTTTGAGCGCGGCACTGTCAAGATCAGCAAGACCTATCAGCGGCTCAAAGGGCAGGATGTCATTACCTCACCAAAAACAAAGAAAAGCAACCGCACCATTCAAATGCCCGACTTTCTCTGCCAGGAGATGCAGGAGTTTTTCAAAATGCAGTACGGTCTGAAAAAGAAAGATCGTATTTTCACGGTAACTAAAAGCTATCTCCACCATGAGATGGACAGGGGTGCAAAGGCAGCAGGCGTCAAGCGCATCAGAATCCACGATTTGAGACACAGCCACATCAGTCTGCTCATTGATATGGGCTTCTCGGCGGTTGCCATTGCCGACAGGGTTGGACACGAGAGCATCGAAATCACCTATCGGTACGCGCACCTGTTCCCATCCAAGCAGAAAGAAATGGCAAGCAGATTAGACGATCTTGGGAAAGGAGTTTGATTTTAATGTCCGCAAAGAATGTAGACCGTCACAATCGTTTTCGCAGTATCACAGTGGGATTTCGGGTATCTCCTGAAGAACAGGAGGAGCTGAACAGAGCTGTAGCTCTATCAGGGCTTCCCAAGCAGGAATACTGCTATCGTAAATGCATGGGGCGTGAGGTGGTGGTACAGCCAAATCCGAGAGTACACAAGGCGCTCAAAACGCAGATGACGGCGATCCTCGCAGAGCTGGAGCGCATTGCTGCCGGGGACAGCGTCCCCGATGAGCTGCTAAGCACGATTGACCTCATTGCCGTCACCATGCAGGGACTGAAAGGAGAGGATGCGAATGAATAAAGCAAAAGAAAAGACTGCCCTTTGCACATCTGTTGGCGCAGATGAGAGGCAGTCCGTTCAAAACACTATCAGTAGTATATCCGCTTTGGACACGGAAATCAATCACCCGGACGAAAATTCTCTGGAAAACTTTGAAGATTTTTTGCGGCAGATGCAGCGAATGAGCGACCCAGCGTACCTGCATACGGTATCTATGAACGAGCTGTACGAAACGGTATATCAGAGCAGACCGCCCGTCATAGACGGCCTGCTCTACTCCGGCGCCTATCTGTTTGCCGGTGCGCCAAAGGTGGGCAAGTCGTTTTTCATGGCACAGCTTGCTTATCACATCAGCACCGGACAACCGCTCTGGAATTATGAAGTCCACCAAGGTACGGTTCTGTACCTTGCGTTGGAGGATGATTATCAGAGATTACAGGAGCGTATGTCCCGTATGTTCGGTGTAGAGGGAACGGATAACCTGCATTTCGCGGTATATGCAAAGCAGCTCGGCGCAGGACTTGATGAGCAGCTTGAGAGGTTCATCCGGGAGCATCCCGATACACGGCTCATTATCATCGACACATTGCAGAAAATCCGAGAGGTCAGCACCGATGCTTACAGCTATGCCAACGATTATGACATCGTGGGCCGGATGAAGCAGTTTGCAGACAAAAATGGTGTGTGCCTGCTCTTGGTACATCACACACGCAAGCAGCAGGCTGGAGACAAATTTGAAATGATCTCCGGCACAACAGGATTGCTTGGCTGTGCGGATGGGGCATTTCTTCTGCAAAAGGAAAAGCGCACCGACTTGAACGCCACCCTTGAAATCGTCGGCAGAGATCAGCCGGATCAAAAGCTCCATTTGACGCGGGATGCCGAGAAGCTGACATGGCAGCTCGATCACGCAGAAACTGAGCTCTGGAAGAAACTGCCCGACCCATTGCTGAGCAAACTCGTAGCCGTGCTTGACGGAGATACCCCCGTATGGAACGGCAGCGCAACAGAGCTTGTAGCACTGCTTGGCGAGGATATACAGCCTAACATTCTGACCCGCAGGCTCAATGTCAAAGCGGGAGAACTGCTGAACGAGTACGGCATTGAATATACCGTGAAGCGCACCCGCATCGGCAGCTTTATCAGCTTGGCGCGAAAGTCTGTGTGACGATTGGTGACGGTTGTGACGATTAAAATGACAGCAGGCGCGGTATCAAAAATACCGTCACAATCGTCACAACCGTCACGGAAAGGAAAGAATCAAATGAAAAGTGTACAGATACCCTATGACCTGTTCGTTGATCTGGTGCTCTATCATCTGAACGGCGAGGACGATTTCGGCGAAGAAATCCAGCAGGGCTTGGAGCAGAAGCTCGATGCTATGCTCAACCGCCAACTCTACTCACAATACAAGACCGCTCCCACTGAAGGACAGCGGGAACAGGCAAGGCGGGAGTATCTTGACCGCCGTGGAGTGCCGCAGAGCTATCGCTGGACGACTCCTCCTTGGGAACTGTGACAGGAGCGTGCCACGCTCCTGTTGTTGGCGGACAAGGCAAAGCACTGGCAGACACAGCCCCTCGTATCCCCCGTCCCCATCGAAAAATCCGCAGACTTTGAGATGGATGGCAGAGAGAGTTTTCAAAATTCTCTCTGCCTGTGGGCGGCAGCTTTGAAGCAAATTCGATTGCTGAAAGGCTGACGGTCACGCCGTGGATTTTGCAAAGTGGGTACTACTTGCAAGCCACAGCAGAGGCTTTCGCAGAAGCCGCATACCCAGTTCCCCCTCGGAGAGCGCAATGCGCTTTTGATGCGTAGTGTCAAAAGTGCTTTTGCGTTACTTTTGACAAAAGTAACAAAACCCGCCGCTGCGGCGGCGAAAGGAATACCAATTATACGACCATAATATAGGAGGTAAAACCTATAAAACGAACAATCAGCGCAATGTCCGGCGATGGAGTCGTTGCTCATAACCGCCGCACCTACTTCGCAGAAAATGTAGACCCGACGCGCACCCATCTGAATGTTGAGTACTGCTACACACCCATTGAGGAGGCATACCATCAACTGTTTGATGCAGCTCTGGCAGAATTCAACGCCAAGCAGAAACGCAAAGACCGCTGCATCGAAAACTACTACGAAAAAATCCGTGATGGAAAGCAGGAAAAACCTTTTTATGAAGTGATTTTCCAAGTGGGCAACAAAGACGATATGGGAACTGCCGGAGAGAATGCGGAACTGGCAAAGACCATTCTGGACAAGTTCTACCGCAGTTTTCTTGAACGCAATCCTCATCTCCGTGTATATTCTGCCCACCTCCATATGGACGAAGCCACGCCCCATCTGCACATTGACTTCATTCCATTTACCACTGGGAGCAAACGGGGACTATCCACCCGTGTATCGCTGAAACAGGCGCTTGCTGACCAAGGCATTACCGGCGAGGGACGATCTTTGACGGAGCGCGATCTGTGGGTACAGAAAGAGAAAGAAGCTCTTGCGGAAATCATGTTGGAGCACGGAATTGAGTGGGAGCAGAAGGGCGAACACAAGGAGCATCTGAGCGTTCTGGGATTTAAGCGTGAGAAGCGCAAAGAAGAACTTGCCGAATTGGAGCAGAGCATCGAGCGTGTTCAGCAGCAACAGGTTTCCATTCAAGCTGTAGAGCAGATCGAAGCCAAGCCCCTGCCGCTGACTTCCAAGGTTGCCGTTGATCGTGAAGATTACCAAAATCTCGTCACAGCGGCACAGAAGTATATGGTGCAGGAAAAGCAGGAGGGCAAGCTGAAGAAACTGCTGAAAGAAGCGAAGAAAACTATTTCCGATTTGAAAGCAAAAATTCAATCGCTGACCGCAGAGCTGTCTGCGGTCAAGGCGGAGTTGACACAATACAAATCCGTCCGTGGTAAGCTCCGCACAGCAGATCTGGAACAGGAAAATAGCCGCCTCCGCTCCAAAATCCGCAGCTATGAAAGCACCATCGAACACAACGATCTATGGCATATTTTCAATCCGCACCGCAATAAAACCCACAATCGGGACGATGCCCGCTAAATTCCGTGTAGAGCTGCAAAAATTGCATTTTATCCAACGGGAACATTTCAAACGATGCCCAGATCGTTTGGACGCTCCCTATCTGGAAATTGCCCATTTTTTGCAGGTGTAGAGTTGGCAAAAACTTATGAAAAATAGAGGTATTTTATGAAAACAGGTCTTACCAAGAAACAGAAAACAACCAGTATCTTTTTCACCGATGCAGACGATATGATTGAAGTCTGCACCCACAACACGCCGCTCAAAAACAGGCTTGCTGCCTTTGCCGAAGAATACCCGTCAGAATGCCGATTGATCGACGATGATGAAAACGGCTGTCAGACTTATGAGATCCGCAAAGGACGCTTTGGCTTCAAGCTGACACCGCCCTACTCTCAAGAACGGAAGCGATCTGCAAGTAGGTTGGCAAAGAAAAATATTGAAAATTTGAGGAGGGGTACAAAATGAAGCTTTTATCCTGTGTGTTCAACATGGACACCGCCTGTGTGGAGCTGAAATTCGACGATGGCAGCACGATTGCCATTGATACCATCGCCGCAGAAAATGAGGTTGCCGACAATATGTATCAGCGGTCAGAGCTGGACTATCTGATTTACAATGCCCCGCTGGAATACGCTGACCTCATTTTGAACGGTGACCCGGAAAAATATTTGAAAGTTGTGACAGAATACAAGCCGTTTGAGAGCTGACAGGACACCGCCCATAGGAGCGATATTGCTCCTACGGGCATCTTTTTATTCTGGGAAAAATGCGGTATATTTATTTTCCCAGATATATTGATAAATTTGCCGCATCGTGCTACAATAGGGACAGAATTGGTATTATAGTTTTCCCGGAGGTATTAACATGGCAAAACAGGTTCACATCAGAGTGGAGGACGAAGTGTACGAAGCTCTGTCCGGTTATTCGATAAATCGAGGACAATCCATGCAGGATTGCGTTTCAAGTGCAATTAAGCAGATGCTGGTCAAGGCAAAAACGGATGTACCTCATCATAAGGAGCAGTATACCTTCATTGATCTTTTTGCCGGAATCGGAGGTATGCATATTGCTTACACTTCCGCCGGTGCAAGATGTGTGTATGCCAACGAATGGAATAAGTACAGTCAGCAGACCTATTTTGCCAACTTTGGAATCCAGCCGGATGACGACATTACTAAGGTTGCCGCCGAGGATATTCCCGACCATGACATTCTTGTAGCAGGTTTTCCATGTCAGCCCTTCTCTATCGCAGGTGTTTCCAAAAAGCAGAGTCTGGGACGGGCTACCGGATTTGAAGATAAAACGCAAGGTACGCTTTTCTTCGATGTGTGCCGTATCCTGAAAGCAAAACGCCCGAAAGCGTTTATGCTGGAAAATGTCAAGAATCTTTGCAGCCACGATAAGGGGCGTACTTTTAAGGTCATCCAGGAATCCCTTGCTGAATTGAATTATAAGGTTTTCTTCCAGGTCATTGACGGCAAAGCCTATGTCCCACAACATCGTGAGCGTATTGTTATTGTTGGATTTGATATGGAACGATACGGCTCAGACATTGAATTTGAATTTGCACTCACTCCGGGTAAGAAGCAACCTGTTATGGGGGACATTCTGGAGCCTGATGTGAATGCCAAATACACGCTTTCGGATAAATTGTGGATTTATCTGCAAAACTACGCCGCAAAGCACAAGGCAGCAGGCAATGGATTTGGATATGGAATTGCCCCTCTGGATGGTGTCAGCAGAACAATCAGTGCCCGTTATTATAAAGACGGCTCTGAGATTCTGATTGCACAGGATGGAAAAAACCCCCGTAGATTAACGCCAAGAGAATGTGCAAGACTTCAGGGATTCCCTGATACTTTCAAAATCCCGGTATCCGATACGCAGGCATATAAACAGTTTGGCAACTCCGTTGTAGTTCCTCTTATGGCAGATGTGGCAAAACTTGTTGTTGGCAAACTTGAAGTACTGGACGAAGCGGCGGAATATACAGGTGTTACAACCAGTCCTCGCTATGAAGGGATGGTGGTCTGAATGACAGAAGGATTTGCAAATCAGGCAATACAGGCTGTCCTGAACAGCCAGCAGGCATACTGCAAATTTCTGTCCGCTAATGACTCCGGCGCAACCGGAGGGCATCAGAGTGGTATCCTTGTGTCCAAATCTGCAAAGGATATGATGTTTTCACAGGCATTGGAAAACGAGAACATTCTGAAAAGAACGGTTGATATTCAGTGGCAGAATGATATTTGGACGGAAAGCAGCTTTACTTACTACAGCAGCAAAAATGAGCTGCGTATTACAAAATTTGGGCGCAGTTTTCCATTTCTGAACCCGGAGCAGACAGGTGCGCTGTTTGTATTGACCCGTCAGAGTGCTGACCAGTACAGTGCGTTCTTTCTGGAAACGGAAGATGATATTGAGCAGTTCCTGAGTGCATTTGGTATCGGCCCGACGGAAACCAATCACATGATTGATACATCTGCTGTTTTGCCGGAAAGGCAGGAACGGATCGCTATTCAGGAATTTATTGATACCCTGACAGTTGATTTCCCGTTATCTGATGTCATGTCCGCTGCTGCCCGAGATATTCAGAACCGTGTTTACAACCATCTGGAGTATATCCGCACCAACCCTGACCGCAAAATCATTGAATGGACGAATACGGAATATGCACTGTTCCGGGCAATCGAACACGCCCGTTATGGTGACAAAATTTCTCGCGGATTTGCAACAGTAGACGAGTTCATCACAATGGCGAACATGGTGCTGAACCGTCGTAAGAGCCGGGCTGGTAAGAGTCTGGAACATCATTTGTCTGCAATTTTTGACGGAAATGATATTCAGTACACTGCGCAGGCTGTTACCGAAGGAAACAAAAAGCCTGATTTCCTGTTCCCGTCACAGGCTGCCTATCACAATGCAGCATTCCCAACAGATAAACTGATCTCCCTTGCCGCCAAAACCACCTGTAAGGATCGCTGGAGACAGGTAATCAACGAAGCTGACCGCCTGAGAGGATTACCCAAGTACCTTTGCACACTGCAACAGGGTATTTCTCCTGCACAGATGGATGAGATGCAGGCCGAGAATGTTATTCTGGTTGTTCCCAGACCGTATATTGCCTCTTATCCTGCTGATCGACGTGACCGTATCTGGACAGTTACAAAGTTCGTTGATTATGTCCGGGAAGTGGAAGCATTGTAATGGCGGATATTGTATCAGCCGAAGAGCGCAGCAGAAATATGGCTGCAATCAGGAACAGAGATACCAAACCGGAGGTTTATCTGAGGAAATTGCTTTTTGCCAGAGGGTATCGCTACCGGATTGCAGACAGGTCCGTTCCCGGGCACCCGGATATATTTCTTCGCAGATATAATACAGCGATTTTCGTACATGGTTGCTTCTGGCACAGGCACAGAGAGTGCAAGTATGCGTACACACCCAAATCTCGTGTTGAGTTTTGGCAGAAGAAATTTGATGATAATGTCAGACGGGACAGAATTGTCCAAAAAGAATTATTGGCAAAGAATATCAAATGTCTGGTTGTGTGGGAGTGTACGATAAAGAAGATGATAAAAAATACGGAATTCGAAAATTTTATTATCAACAAGTGTATTTCCTTTCTTTTTTCCGACAGGCAACAAATGGAGCTATAAATGGAGATTATTCTTTTTGAGGTACGTCAATGAAAATAAAAAATCTGAAAATTAAAAATTTTCGTGGATATTGTGGTGAGATCGCAATAAATTTCGATGAATTTACTGCTCTCGTTGGTAAAAATGATATAGGAAAGTCCAGCATAATGGAAGCCTTGGATGTATTCTTTAATGACGGGAAAGGTGTTATAAAACTGGACAAAGAGGATGTGAATGTTTGTGCGCGAGCAAATCAGGAGAACGAAATAAGTATTACTGTTTGCTTTTCGGAACTTCCGGATAGGATCGTGATTGATGCCACAAATGAAACTACGCTTTTAGGTGAACATCTCTTGAACGAAGATGGACTGCTTGAAATTACAAAAAAATATCTAAATGGCGGAAGCGCCAAGGTATTTATCAGAGCCTTTCATCCTACAAATCCAGAGTGTGCAGACTTGCTTCTGAAAAAAGATAGTGATTTGCGTCGCATTATAGATTCGAAGCAAATCCCCTGTGTAGATAAGACGCGGAACGCAGTAATGCGATCCGCGATATGGCAATATTATTATGCGGATTTAAGAATGGCAGGCATCGATATTGATGTCACAAAAGGAGATACAAAGCCAATTTGGGAAAAATTACAAAAATATCTGCCGCTATATTCGTTGTTTCAATCAGATAGAAAGAACAGCGACGGTGATAGTGAAGTTCAAGATCCGCTTAAGGAAGCTGTAAAAGAAATTCTGCGAGATGAAGAATTGCGGCGGATATTAGATGGTGTAGCTGCAACTGTTGAAGGGAAACTGAGAGAAGTTTCCTCCCGTACATTAGAAAAGCTTCAGGAGATGAGCCCTGATATTGCCAGTACACTCAATCCGGTCATTCCCACGGCTAGCACTTTGAAATGGGCGGATGTATTCAAAAGTGTATCTATTACCAGTGATGAAAATATACCCATTAACAAACGTGGAAGCGGTTCTAAACGGCTGATTCTGCTTAATTTTTTTCGAGCCGAAGTTGAGCGGCGTCAAGGAGAAGCAAATGCTGCAAGTGTAATATATGCAATCGAAGAGCCTGAAACCTCTCAGCATACAGAAAATCAGCGAAAGTTAATTCATGCACTGTTAGATTTGGCTCGGACTCCTAACACCCAAGTTATCATCACAACGCATAGTGCTCAAATTGTTCGAGAGCTGAACCTATATAATATACGGCTTATAAGGAATGAAAACGGCGAGAAAATTGTTGAAAATGTATCTCGAAATCAATTACCGTATCCCTCGCTAAACGAAGTAAATTATTTGGCTTTTTCGGAACTATCCGCAGAGTATCATGATGAGTTATATGGATATATCGATGAGCAAGGATGGTTAAATGAGTATAAAACAGGAAAGCCAACTCGTACCTATATTCGTTTGAACAGAGACGGAACAACAAAGGAAGAGCAGAAGGTTTTGAGCGAATATATTCGACATGTAATACATCACCCAGAAAATATTAACAATTCGCGTTTTACTTTGGAGGAACTTCGCCATTCTATTGAAATGATGAGAGACTTTATATCAAGCAAAATATAAAATTTTAAACCATAATAGCATTGTTTAAATATCCCTCATAACGCGCCTTCTTTTCCAACGCGGTTAAGGTACTGACATGGTGAAATTCCAGAACATTTATCACACCTGATAAGATTTTGATAAGCATCCATCGTACAGCTACGATATTATGGAGAATCAAAATTCTCAGAAGAACAGGAACAAATAATTTCTAAACAAAATTCGTTAAGTTATGAGTTTCTGCAACGAGTGGGAGTAGTTCCCCTTGGCTTGCAACTAAACCTAAAAATCGCATAATTTTTAAGGCTTTTGCCCTGTTTTGGGCAGAAGCCTTTTTTATGAGACGATTTTGATTACCGGCAGGCACGGTTTTTAGGTTTTTGGGGTGATGTTCTCTTTGTATTTATCATAATTCTCGCTTTGTGTCCTTTACATTTGTGGAGGCCCGTGCTATATTCTCATTGAAAGGGGTGACAGCTATGGACCAAGAAAAAATCGGTAGTTTCATTGCAGAAAACCGCAAGGCGAAAGGCTTTACGCAAATTGAATTTGCGGAGAAATTAGGCGTTTCCAACAAATCGGTATCTCGGTGGGAAACCGGAAAAAATATGCCGGATGTGTCTCTGTTTTTGCCTATATGCGATGCGTTGAATATTTCAGTTAACGAGTTGCTTATCGGCGAACGCATCGCAACGCAAGAAAACAAAAAAGCAGATGAAATTCTTGTTGAAACAATAAAAGCCTCCAACAAAAAGCTCAAATCCGCACAAATAGTGATTTATATATTGGCTGTTTTGGTCAACGCATTATTTATGATTTGTGTGCCTCTGACCGCAACACACGCTGACGCAATGGCGGTGCCACTTGCCGCACTTTTAGGCGGTGCAGTTTCTGCCCTGCTGTTGTCCTGCCTCAACATCAAGCCTATATGGTTGTTTATATTCATTCCGATTTCGGTAATTGAATTATTGGTAGGAAGTATACTCTATTGCGGTGAGTTGTATGACTACGGCTTACCCTATGCAACAATATTGGCTTTTGTTCAGCTTATATTATTTCTGTTGGCGATGGGTATTCGAAAAATTATAAGAAAACTTATAAAAACCAAACGCAAAAATAAATCTTCATAGCATTAGCAAAAAGAGCTATCAGACATTATGAACAAGTCCGATAGCTCTCATTATATTTAATATATAATTAAATTAGAAATCGCCAATTAAAAAAATAATCTTTCTAACTTTAAATTGCAATTAAAAATTCAATCTTCCGAAATTCCTTGATTTTTCAAGGCTTACCGCCTATCAAATATCAAAACCTTATGTATTTTCCCTTGTTTTTGCCCTTATGAGCCGAAACAAGGGAATTTTTTATGCTTCGCCCACAACCTTATCCAAGAGCCTTGCGGAAGTCCGCTTCGCTTCTCTGGTAGAGTGGGCATAAATGTTCATTGTGGTACTGACATCAGAGTGTCCGAGAAGTTCCTGCACATCTTTGGGTTTTGCACCGCCCGAAAGCAGATTGCTTGTGTAGGTATGGCGGAGTGTGTGGAAATGAAAGTCCTCCAATCCCTCAACCTCTGCTTTTGCCTTGCGGCAAATCTGACCGACTGCACTTGCAGAAACAAAAGCACCGTCCTCTTTTAAGCAGACAAAGGATAATTCTCTGTCATTTTCGGGCGTTTCCTGTGTTCTTTGCAGACTGTAAACCTCATAATAAGTACGCCCTTTTTCTTTGACCGTCTTACAGTAGTTCAGATGATACAGTTCGCCATAAAGGAAACGGTTTTTATGCTGTTCTGTTTTTACTTTCCGTAAGATGTCCGCCAATGTGTCACAGAAATCAACGGTACGGACTTTACTGCGTTTTGTCGTGCCGACTTCGTGCTTATGCCTTGTGCCATTGTACCGCATACTGCGTCTTACGGTTAGATACTGCTCGTCAAGGTTGATGTCCTGCCAAGTCAGACCGCAGACCTCTCCGATACGCAAGCCTGCATAGTAGGCTATCTGCACCGCAAGCAACGCAGGGTGTTTCTTTTGGGTTAAGAAGTCCGTCAGTTTTTGGTATTCCCCGTGTGTAATGGTAGGAACAGGAACAATATCTTCTTCGCTGTCCGAGAAAATATCTGTTTCCTCTTTTCTGCCACGCAACTTCACATACTGCATCGGGTTAAAGGTTATCAGCCTTTTCGGAAATACAGCAAAACGAAATGAATTTTGCAGTACCGCCGAGAATTGCAGCATATAGCCTTTACTCATCGGCTTTGAAGTTGTACCGCCAGGATTTATCCCTCCGTAACTCATCAGGTCGATAAACGACTGTAAATGGTCGGCAGTCACGGTTTTCAGTTTTCGGCTGCCAATGGGATATTTTTTAATCTTTTTGACTGCCGCCATATATGCCATAACCGTACCGTTGCTAAGGCTGCCGGGCTTCAGTTCTTCCTCTACCCACATATCCAGCATTTCGCCAACCGTGATGTTTTCGGCTTTCCCGACAAACTTCTTTTCCTCATAGTCAGCGATTGCTTTTCTGAGCAGGGCTTCTGTTTCAGACTTGCTTTCTGTTCCCACAAACTCTTTCTGTACTTTTCTGCCGCTTTCATCTTCGATATAGAAGCGTGCGTACCACTTTTTACCTTTTTTTCTTACAGAACCTTTTGCCATAGATAAATTTCTCCTTTCTATCCGTGGCAATCGGGACTGTGACATATGGTGTGCGTAAAGTAATAGTGTCACTTATGCCGATGAATGTCAATCGGCATTTTCACTTGTCAAAGTGCCACGGAATTTTTCTTTTTCAGCAACCCTTTCCTCGGCTGCTGTCACTATCCCGAACAGGTCGCCCATCTTTACAGCGGTGCGTCCCTCATCGTAGATATGTAAAATTCCATCTAAAAACTGCTTCATATTCTCGATAGGAAGTTCCATTTCTTTACGGTAAACTCTTTCCATAATCGCCCCTGACTCAATCGCATAGCGGCGTAAGGACTGCTTTAAGCCCTCGTCCTCCGCTACACGGTCAACCTCAGCCATAGCGTCTGCAAAGTGATAAGTCATAACCGTATAGAGGTCAATCATCTTTCCGAGGAATGTGGTGAGCAGCTGTTGGTGCGGTTCTCCCTTTACCACAGAAGAAACGGTATCAAGATAATTTTTGATATGTTCCTCCATATCCTTTGCACATAAAGTGCGGCTGTCGTATTCCTTATCTTCGGAAAGTCCTGTCAGCCATTCGGGAGTGGTCAGGAGTGCTTCTGCCAGTCCGTTGATAATCATTGTACGCTTCGGGTCTACACCGTCCGCTTCATATCTCTGAATGGTAGATTTGTTTACTCCGACACGCTTACCAAGTTCGGGCATTGTTAAGTTTAACTCTGTTCGGCGTTCTTTCACTCGTTCACCGACCTGTTTTGCGGTGAATGTAATTTCTTGTTTCAAGGTTTTCACCTCCTATTGATGATAGTATAGCACAGAAAAACTTATTTTGCAACCATAAATTTAATAATAGGCAAAAATATTTCTTGATAAGTTGCAAAACAAGTTGACAAGAGATAGCAAAATAAGTATAATTACAGATACATAGTTGCAAAATGCGTATTTTGAAAGGAGGTTGATAAAATGAGCAACATCAAAATAGGTTTAACCATAGAAGAAGCCGCAGAATGTACGGGTATCGGAAGAAATACAATGCGTAAGTTGGTAGACTGGGGCAAACTTCCCGTCCTCAAGGTCGGAAGAAAAGCGATTATCCGCAGGGATACTTTAGAGCGATTTATGAGCGTCAATCAGGGAAGAAACCTGCTCAATGAAAACGATGTTCGCAAAGTAGAATAACCATTCTCCAAGCCCTCGGCGTTTGAGAGCGAAATACACCCCTCGCACAAATCTTCGAGTTGTACTCTGGGTATTTCGCCCTTGCAGGGGGCTATGTATCACAGCTTCGGACAATGCACCGCCGCTATGATACAGAAGAAAACAGCACGCTGTTTTCTTCGCTGTCCGTCTGCTTACGCTGCCGAAACAGCAGCAACCGATTTCTCGGTTGCAAAAAGAGTATGCCCGTCACGGGAGGAAGGAGTATATGGCAAGACACAGTTTTATACAGATGTCAAAGCTACCCAATGTCAAGGGAAGAATATCCTATATCACAAGCCACGCAAGACAGGAAAATCTCTATGCCACCTACCGCACCGCCGACAATGAATTTTGGAGTAACCTTGCAAGGGAAAGCCAGCAGGAATTTAAGCGAAGCGGTACGGAGGGCAAATGTATTGAAGCAAGGGAATTGATTATCGCCCTGCCCGAAGTATATACAAAATACGAGCCGCAGGAAGTCCTTGAAGATTTTACGGAGGAGTTCCACAGGCGGTATGGTGTAGAGTGCGTGTCAGCCCTCCACCACAACAAACGCAAGACAAACTATCATATCCACCTTATCTTCAGCGAAAGAAAGCTGCTTCCTGAACCTGACATCAAGATAGCCACACGCAGCGTGTTCTATGATGAAACAGGCAAAAGGGTACGCACCAAGAAAGAAATCACAGGGGAGGACGGACAGATACGAAAAGGCTGCACCGTCATTAAAAAGGGCGAGGTTTACGAAAGCCACCTCTTTACCGTGAAAGATGATAAATTCAAAAGCGAGCCTTTTCTTCGGGAGGTAAAAGAGATTTACACTGACCTTATCAATCGCCATATTGCTGATCCCGAACAGCAGTTAAAGGTATTTGATAAGAACAGCGTTTATCTTCCTACCAAGAAAATCGGTAAGAACAATCCCAAAGCCGCCGAGATTGAAGCCGACAACGCCGCAAGGCAGGAATGGAACAGGACGGCGGATATGGCATTGTTATCGGGGATTGAGGAAACAAAGATACTGGAAATCAAGAAAGAGGAAATCCACCAAAAGGCAAGTCAGTCCATTAAAGAAAAGGGCTGGCTGCCTACCTTGTTCCGCAGCATTATCGGCAGGGCAAAGGAGCTTCTGCAAAGCCTTATCCGAGAAAAGGATATGCCGCCCAAGCCTACGCTGGATATGGATATGGCGGAATTTCGACGCATGAAAAATCTGATGATAAAGGCGCAGGAGGGCGCAAGGGAAATCCGCCGTTTGCAGGACGATGTTCTCCCGAAACTGAAAGCGCAGCTTGCAGACACAAAGGGGCTTTTCAAAGGCAAGGAGCGTAAAGCCTTGTCCGAGCAGATACAGCAGACGGAAAAGGAAATCGCTGCAAAACTGGATATGCTGCCCGATATTCTGAAAGAGGACGGTTATCCCGATGTGCAGGCGTTCATGCGTACTTTCCGAGAAATGGAAAGCGTTGTGGAACAGTACAGCCGTGACCTTGCCGAGTGGGAGCGTCAGACCAGCAGGAAACCGTCAGCCGCCGCCAAAGAGCAGCGCAGACCACCCGAAAAGCAGAGCGTATTAAAACATTTGCGGGAGATACAGGATAAAAATAGGCAGAAACCACCCCAAAGACAGCGCAAAAAATCCATTGACAGAGATAGCCGATAGATATGGAAAAACCGCCGTTATGGTGTTACCCATAGCGGCGGTGGTACATAATTATTTGCTGACTGCAAGCGTGATTTTCATATCCTGAACATTGATGATTGTTTCTTTTTTGCACTTCGGACAGTAGAGAGGAAAGTTTCTCATCTCAGTATTTTCCTGTATCATTGTTCGGGTTTTATTGCCGCAGACAGGGCAAAGTATCCATTCTGTTTTCATAATGTCGACCTCTTTGCGTTTCTCACTAATGGGAAAATATGAAATCTATATCATTCAATTTCAGTTAGAAATCTAAATTCCCCAATCCTGACTAATCATTTGCAGCTTTACCATATGCGGATAAATTTTGCCTGTGTTCATCAGTTTTTCCGGCGTTCCCTGTTCGGCAACCGTACCGTTTGAAAGCACAACCACTTTATCTGCGCCGCTTACGGTACGCATACGGTGGGCGATAACAAGTACGGTCTTGTCCTTTATCAGTCTTGACAAAGCAGCCTGTATCAATGTTTCATTTTCCACATCAAGACTTGCCGTTGCTTCATCAAGTAAGATAATAGGGGAATTTTTGAGAAAAGCGCGGGCGATTGAAATTCTCTGCCTTTCCCCGCCAGACAATTCGCAACCATTTTCACCAATCATACTGTTATACCCGTCTGGGAGCTTTTCTGCAAATTCTTCACAATTTGCTAGTCTTGCCGCCGCAATTACTTCTTCGTCGGTCGCGTCCTTTCTGCCTATTCTGATATTCTCCATGATTGTGTTGTTAAACAGCGTCACATCTTGAAATACGATAGAGTACAGAGACAGCAAGGTTTCCGGCTCTATTTTCGATATATCCATACCACCGACAGTAATCTTCCCTTTGTTTATGTCCCAAAACCGCGAGGCAAGACGCGACACCGTAGTTTTTCCGCCGCCGGACGGTCCGACTAAAGCGGTAACTTCTCCCTGTTTTGCCGTAAAAGACACATCTTTCAATACGGTTTCCCCAGTATTATAAGCAAATCCTACATGGTCGAATACAATGTCATAACCTTTATTTATCAGTTGATTTTCCCCTGTCTGAATAGGTTGGTCAAGGATTTCGTTCATGCGGTCTATGTTCGTTTTCGTAGAGATTACCGCAGCAAGATTTTGCAATGCGCCTTCAAGCGGGGCATAAAGCCTTGAAGCTACAAGCAAGAACATAAAAAACAGCGGAATATCAATTTCTCCACGAATAAGCAGCGTAGAGCCTACAAGCGCAACCGTAGCAATTCCAAACTTTAATATTAGTGTTGAAGAAACAACAAAAAGTGCTGTTCCAAGTTCTGTTATAATGTGCCGTTTTTCTACATAGTCAATTTTTTTGTCAAGTCCTTTCAGATAACTTTCTTCCGCATTGTTTGATTTCAAGTCCTGTAAACTTTCGATACACTCTTGTACACCGCTTTCAAGCGCGACATTTGCCGCTACAGATTTACAGTTAAAGTATTCCTGTATGCGAGCTGAAAAGAATGTGATTGTAAATGCAATCGGTAAAACCCACACCGCCGCAAGAGCCATTCGCCAGTCGTAAGCAAAAAGGCAGATTGCAATTAGTGTTGTTGAAATGAGGGAGCCTGCCAATGCGGGTACATAATGGGAGAATGCAGTTTCAAGCGTAGCACAGTCTCCCATAATAGAATTGGTTAAATCCGCAAGGTCTTTTTTGCCAAAAAAGGACAACGGGATTTTGCGTAGCCGTTCCGCTAAGGATATACGCCTTACCCCGCTTTCCACATAAGTCGCTAAGTAAGTGGCGTTATATTGAAACCAAGTCGCAATAAATATAAGGCATAAGCAAACCAAAGAACCAACCGCATAAAAAGCAATGCGGCTTCCATTCAAGTTCCCATTCATGGTGTCAATGACAAAGTAATAGAGCAATCCCACAGGGAGCATAAAGGATATATCCTGTACGACGCAGGCAATACAGCCTTTTATCAAATCGACAGCCCCCTGTCTTGATAATGCAAAACGTCTTTGCAATGTCTTAATCATGCGTTTACCTCCTTTGCAATCTTCCATTCTGCCGCTTCGGAATAATCCTTCCACATTTTTGTAAATATGCCGTTTCTTTCTATCAGTCCGCTATGTGTGCCGCTTTCGACAATTTCACCGTCTTGCAGTACATAAATGCAATCCGCGTCTGTGATTGACGACAACCTGTGTGCAATCATAATGACGGTCTTTCCCTTTGAAAGCGCGGATAAAGCCTGCTGTACGCGCACCTCATTATCGGGGTCGGCAAATGCGGTCGCTTCATCAAGGATTATGATAGGCGCATTTTTCAAAATCGCGCGGGCAATCGCTATTCTTTGCTGTTCGCCGCCGGACAGATATACGCCTTTTGCGCCGACAACCGTATCAATGCCATTCGGTAATTTTTCAATAATATCCAAGCACTGTGCAGCTTCCAAAGCATGGGCGATTTCTTCGCGTGTAGCGTCAGGCTTTGCCATACGCACATTTTCCAATATGGACGCTTTGATAAGTCGGCTGTTCTGAAATACAAAGGACACCTTATTCATCAATGTTTCTTTCGGAATGTCGCATATGTCGATATTCCCTATCAGTACGCGCCCTTTTTGCGGGTCAAAAAATCTTGTGACGATATTTGCAAGCGTTGTCTTGCCGCCGCCGGACGATCCTACCAATGCGACTGTCTGCCCCGGTTTTATGGAAAGAGATACATCATTGAGCGCGTTTTTCTTTCCGTCATAGCTGTAACTAACGTGTTCTAATGTAATCCCATTATCTTTAGGGATATTATTCACGCTGCTTTCAGATAATGGTTTTTCGTTCAGCACTTCATTAATCCTGTTAATTGCGTCGCCTACAATCATTGCGTCCTCGCTCATAAACATAATTTTTGTGAGCGTCGTACCAATGACGGGCGTAATCACAATATAGAAAATAAGGTTTAACAGAAGTTCATTTGTTACGCCGCCCCTTGTAAAGAGAATACCTCCGGCAATCAGAAACGCGAATACACTGTTAATTGCCGTTGTATAGAACATCATAGGCAGACGCAGCCCCTTTGTGTATGCGATTACCCATGTTTCGTAATTGTCTATCGCGTTTTTGAAGCGTTTGAAAGAAAAGATTGTCTGTCCGAAAGTCTTTACTACGGGTACGCCCCGCACATATTCAACGGCTTCATTTGACATATCGGCAAGCGCATTTTGATATTGTTCCATTCGCTTTTCCATGTCTTTTCCTGTCATTTTCATCATAATCAGAAAACCAAGCACAACGGGAACAAGGCTTAAAAGCCCTAACCGCCAGTCAAAAGCAAGCAACAGGAAAAGTAGCCCTATAGGGGTGGCAATCGCCCCCGCTTTGTCGGGAAGCCTGTGTGCAAGATACGTTTCCGTAGCAGCACTGGAACCGTTTACTATTCTCCGCAGCTTTCCACTTCCATACTTCTCCGTTACTCCGAGCGGCAATGCTGCAATATGGCGCATAAGCTCTTTTCGGATATTAGCGGCAACCCGGAACGCGCTCAAATGCGAACACATCAAAGCGGCTATGTAAACAACAATAGAGATAACTGCAAACAATACGGCAGACCAACCGTAGCCTGTGACATTCTCCGCCTGTGAGAAGTCCGGGGAAACCTCCAGTATGTCGTGAATAATACACCATATATACCAAAAAGGTACAAGAGCCAACAGTGCACTCATTACAGACAGTACCCAAGAAAGATAGGTCAATATCTTATGCCCTCCGGCATAACCCATCAGTCTTGATAGATTTGACTGTTTTTTCATTGATAAAACCTCCTTGAAAATTTTTTATGATACGAGAACAAAATGAACGTCCTCCAATATCCTCATTTCAGTTAGTGTTGCCCTTGTGAAGTTAGCAGTAACTAACCTGTGTATAAAAATTATAGGGCAGATTGCCCTAACGAATTTATTCATTTTTATTGCCCCATAATTTTCATCCACCCGGCGGTATAGAAATCTCTCATTTCTTTCAAATAGTGCTTTGCTTCTTCAAGAGGCATTTCATGTATAATCAGCTCAAAAAATGTATTAAACATTCCTGTAATCAAGATATGCTCCAACCGTTCATCAATGGGGGGAGCAGGTCTGCCTATCTTTTCAAGAACTGCTAAATAATCATGTGTTCCTTTTGTTTCTATTTCCACCATTTCATCAATCAATTTTGAAAAACGTGTTCCCTCCGAACAGCAAAGTATGAGCTTAAATTCATTCAAGTGTTCATAGGCATACAAGAGCATTTCATACATACATTCGCCGGAAGTAGAAGTAAGATTGTTAGGTTGTTCTTCTGGCGGAATTTCAGCAAATTCTTTTTGAGCCTTGCAAAATCGTTCCAGTAAAAAATTGTAGTGTTCGCCTACCAATGCTTCAAACAAGTCCTCTTTACTATCATAATAGCCATATAAAGCCCCTGTGGTTACGCCTGCTTTTTTAGCAATATTTCGTAATGAAGCAGATGTGAAGCCTTTTTCAAGAAATTCCTGTATAGCAGCCGATAAAATCATCTGCAATGTCGTTTTTTCTTCGTTGCTCATTTTTAATCCTCTTTTTATAACACTGTTATATAACATCGTTATAATAGCACCTCGCAAAAACTTTGTCAATTCCCCAATATTATTTTCCACTATCCAAATATCATTTTCTGTCTGCTCAGAGATGTAAATTTCATTATCTTTTTGTTTGAAAAGGTGTTAAATGACCGTCTTTCAGTTAACACCCCTTGAAAGTGCGTTTACCCCCCCCATATATTCTAGGACTTTCGCCTGTTTCGTCCATTTGCCCTCGTAAATTGTGCCCCTTGTTAGATAACGGGGACTTTGAATGGCTTGCAAGCATGACGGGATTACTTCGCCAGTTGCTGAAATTGTGAGCGTATCCGTTAAGTATATCAGGTAAAATTTAAAAATTGTTTTACTTTCGAGCAACCACACAAAGCCAGCCTTTAGCATTTTTGTTCGTTTCTATATGCGTAAATCCTGCTTTTTCCAAAGAATATTTAATCTCTTTGGAAGTATAAATTTTCATTCCTTTTATAATCTCTGTCCATTTTTTATCTTTGTCATTTTCGCCATTTGACTCATTACAAACCATAAAAATTCCACCTTTTTTTAGCACTCTATATATCTGGCTAAAACTTTGGTCAATATCAGACCAAAAATATATTGTTTCAAAAGCAGTTGCTAAGTCAAAGGTTTCATTGGCAAAAGGAAGTTCCTGCACATTTCCTTGCAGAATTTCACAATGCTTTCTTTCTACTGCAAATTTATTAACTTTTTTTGATTTTCTAACACTAACCTCTGAATAATCAATGCCAAAAACTTTACCCTTTGGACTTTTTTCTAATAGTTTTTTTATATTTGCACCACCACCGCAACCAACGTCTAATGATATATCGTTCTTATTAATTTTTATATGCTTCAATCCCCATTCTGCCATAGGAGAATGACCTATATTCATCATATTAACCATAAGGCTTCCGCCAAGTCCTTTAGGTTTACAAGTGTTTTGAAAAAAAGACATAATTACACCTCTCCTTACATCAATCAAGTTAGCTTTGACTAATTCATTCTATCATTATTATAAAATTCGTGCAATAAAGTCTTAAAATAATTGCAGAAATGAGATAGTGTATTTACGCAGGTTTTCTCAATTTAGTATCTGTTTTCAAGTCAAAGAGGGTAGACAAAAAATATTATCTGCCTACCCTCTTTTTCATCTTATAAGCGTTACATTACTATGCGTAGATAATTTCTGCATTGACGATTTCTCTTGCTCTTGCCTGTATCTCGTTTATTCTGCCAACCCACAACATCGGGCGTTCTGTTTTGAGCTGTTCAGTAACGCCCTCCTTATCAGCCATTTGCTCAACCAATCGAAACATCATCTCCGTTGCCTGTTCGTCAATATCAGCAAGATAACTGTTCAATCTGCCACTTGTGAGTAGCGTGATGTAAACTGCTTTCTTGCATTCCTGTAAATAGCGTTTGTGTCGCTGTCCCCATAAGCCGATAGGCTTGTTTTCTTTTTCGGTTGGTAAAGTAAGGCAAGGAATATAATAATCCCCCTGCAATTCATACCAAAGTCCGTTGCTTTCATCGTAAATATATTTCTCCATAGTGTTATCCTCCAAAATAATCTATTCGCACATACATCACAGTTTCCCGATTACCACACTTTGTTATATTGTGTTATCAGATTTTTCTGCCCTTGATTTTGCCCTTATGATTGTGCAGAACAAGGGTAACATTGTGTGAAATCATATAAAGGGATAAGGTGGACTGATTGCGATAAATCCTTTATTTTCAAGGCTTTCGGAGGATTTTATTAAAACTCTATGAGGTGCGATAAACACCTGTGAAATTATGAATTTCTAATTGATATTTCAATAATAAATTTAAACTAAAAAACTCATTCAGTAACAAACAATACTTATATAAAACTTAACAATCAATTATTTGTTTGTTTTTTTGGAAGTGTTACAAGCATTACCGTTCCATTTTTGTCGCTCTTTTCAGCTTTTACCGTACCGTTGTGCAAAAGTACAATTTCCCATACAAGTGATAGTCCAAGACCTACACCGCCGTATGCTCTGCTACGAGATTTATCAACACGGAAAAATGGTTGAAAGATACTTTCTCTGTACTGCTCGGGTATACCATAACCGTTATCTTTAACTCGTATATAAAGCTGATTATTATTTTCGTCAACAGTTATAATTACAGAAGCATTTTCTCTGTTGTAGCGTATAGCGTTTTCAGTTAAATTAAATAATAAACGATAAATTAAGGTGTCACTGCCTATCATCATACCATTGCCGTTGTATTCAAGGCGAATATTCTTTTTTTCTGCAAGGGGAGCAAGGTCGGTAAATATTTCTTCAATCATAGGGGCAATTTCTATTGTATCTTTGCACTCAACTGTACGAAGCTCACTCATTTCAAGCAGAGTTTTTGTCATTTGTGACATTCTTTCGTTTTGCTCTTGTAGCAGTGCAAGAAATTCTGCTGTATCGTTGCTCATATTTGGGTGCTCAACAGAAAAAAGTTCAATTTGTGCTTGAGTTAAGGCAAGTGGTGTTCTTAACTCGTGCGCTGCATTTCCTGTGAATTGCCGTTGAGCAGCAAAACCGTTGTCGAGTCGGTCAAGCATATTGTTAAATGATTGACAAAACTGTTTAAATTCCGGCAAAACATCGTCACTTATTTTCATATCTGCCAAATTGTTGGGCTGTACATTCTCTACTTGAGAGGCAAAACTTTTTAGCGGCTTTAAAGCACGACCACTGACAAAATATGCAAGTATACCACCAAGTACGCTTACGGCAATTGTTATGTACCAATTAGTAGTATTGAATGAATCTTGTGCACCACTGATAATAATGGTAAGCTCACTGTCGGGATTTTCATTTTCCGGATTAAATGAACTCGGTTTTCCTTTATCAATTTCACTGTATGCTGATATTCCGTTGCCTATTGAATCCATATATCGTTTGCCTGAATAACCGATTAAACAATTCATTAGCACACAAGTTATGCAAATTAAAACTGTGGTCATTAAGGTTATTCGCCATTGTAAAGAAAGTTTTTTCATTTTTTCTCCTCCATTACATAGCCCTCGCCTATACGGTTGTGAATAGGGTCATAGTCTAATGCATTACGAAGCTTTTTCCTTAATGATGAAATGTGCACTCTTATTGAGTTACTGAAATTGTCAACACTGCTGTCCCATACGTGTTCAATCAACTCCTCTTGACTTACAGGTCTGCCTTGATTTAACATTAGATATTCAAGTATTCCTGTTTCCTTGCGAGTTAAAGATAATTCTTCATCATTTACATCTGCTTTGCGTGTTTTTGTGTTAAATGAAAGATTTGAACATTTTAAAA
>ERZ824522.137-NODE-137-length-102801-cov-21.576091_pt1 | contig 102801 bp, 78 predicted proteins | sample MGYA00519935_ERZ824522 | MGnify/ENA primary metagenome ERZ824522 (study PRJEB31778, sample SAMEA3449160) | human gut metagenome | biome: human gut; feature: human-associated habitat; material: faeces | place: United Kingdom | collected 2010/2012 ...
ATTTGCAATTGTTGCTGTGATGGGAGTCTTAACATTTGGCTCAACTCAACTTGCTAAAGCTCAGGATGCTCCTGCAGCGGAACAAACAGAACAGGCTGCTCCCGCAGTAGAAGCTGCTGCTGACGAGGCTGCTGCTCCTGTAGTAGTAGAAGAAGGTGGTATTCACAAGGAACTGAAGATCAAATATATCGAAGGTTCTGCATTCTTCATGAGTTTTATTTCTATTGCATTGGTTATCGGTTTGGCTTTCTGCATCGAGCGTATCATTTATCTGAGCTTGGCCGAAATCAACACGAAGAAGTTCATGGCCGCTATTGAAGCAGCTATGGAAAAAGGTGATGTAGAAGGTGCTAAGGATATTGCACGTAACACCCGCGGTCCTATCGCTTCTATCTACTACCAAGGTCTGATGAGATTGGATCAAGGCTTGGACGTTGTTGAGAAATCAGTAGTTTCTTACGGTGGTGTACAGGCTGGCTACTTGGAAAAAGGTTGCTCTTGGATTACGCTGTTCATCGCAATGAGCCCGTCTTTGGGATTCTTGGGTACTGTGATCGGTATGGTGCAAGCATTCGATAAGATCCAGCAGGTAGGTGATATCTCTCCGACGGTCGTTGCAGGTGGTATGAAGGTGGCCTTGATTACTACTATCTTCGGTTTGATCGCAGCCTTGATTCTGCAGGTATTCTACAACTACATCCTGTCTAAGATTGAAGCTCTGACCAGTGATATGGAAGATTCTTCTGTAACGCTGTTGGATATGGTTGTGAAATATGAACTGAAGTACAAAAAATAATAATCTTATTGCAAGATGAAGAAATTTAAAATACAAAGGGTTTCAGGATTTATCCTGTCTGTAATGCTCCTCATTACACTGATCATCTTGGGCTTGTTCTTCTTCGGTGGAGAAACCCCAATGGATCAGCGTGTGGTGGCTGACCCTTCGCTGTCAGAGCCGCTTTACACGGACGCTATCCTGTATTGGAATTATATTTTGTTTGTGTTGGGAGTTATAGCTATTGTTGTTGGTGTCGTTTATCAATTTGGCTCCACGTTCGCAGATTCTCCTAAGACTGCTCTTAAATCATTGGTTGGTATTGCCTTGCTCGTTGTTGTATTGGTTGTAACATGGGCTGCGGGTGATGCAACACCTTTGGCCATACCGGGATATGAAGGTACAGAGAACGTTCCTTTCTGGTTGAAATTGACCGATATGTTTATATATACACTTTACATAGAAGTAGGTGTGATGATTCTATTAATGATAGGATTTGGCGCTGCCAAAAAGTTTAAATAAATCAAGTAAGAGGAATTAATATGGCTAGAAAGAAAAGAACCGTTCCCGAAGTCAACTCAAGTTCTACGGCGGATATGGCTTTCATCTTGTTGCTGTTCTTCTTGCTTACCACTTCTATGGATACCGACCAAGGTTTGGCAAGACGTTTGCCGGAACCTCCACGGCCAGACCAGAAAAAGGAAGACAAGGATATCAAGGAGCGCAACATCCTGCAGGTCTTCGTGAACTTCAACGACCAGTTGATGTGTGGAAGCGACTATGTCAGCGTAGAACAGCTGCGCGACAAGGCAAAGGAATTCATTGCCAATCCGTACAACGACGAAAAGTTGCCGGAAAAAGTGGCTGTCGAAGTTCCTTTCTTTGGAACCCAGATGGTGACAAAATTCCACGTTATCTCTTTGCGTTGTGACCGCGGTACGTCCTACAAAGCATATATTGCTGTACAGAATGAACTGGTAGCTGCCTACAACGAGTTGCGTAATGAACTGGCACAGTCCAAGTGGCAGAAAAATTATGCTGACTTGAATGAAGAGCAGCAGGAAGCGATACGTGAGATTTATCCTCAGGTGATTTCTGAGGCGGAACCTAAAAAGTATGGAGAAAAGAAGTAATGGGAAAATTTAATAAAACAGGTAAGCGCGGCATGCCCGCCTTGAACACTTCTTCACTGCCTGACCTTATTTTCACATTGTTGTTCTTCTTCATGATTGTAACAACCATGCGTGAGGTTACTTTGAAGGTTGAGTTTAGAGCTCCGCAAGCTACTGAATTGGAGAAACTTGAGAAAAAATCGTTGGTAACGTTTATTTATGTAGGAAAACCGACGAAAGAGTTTCGTGCGAAGCTGGGTGAAGAAAGCCGTATCCAGTTGAATGACGCTTTTGCCGAGGTATCTGAAGTATACGATTACATCAACGGTGAACGTGCTAGTATGAAAGAGGAAGACCAGCCGAATATGACTGTCTCTCTGAAAATCGACCAGGACACCAAGATGGGTATTGTTACTGAAGTCAAGGAGGCTCTCCGTCAAGCTTATGCATTGAAGATTAACTATTCAGCGCAGCCGCGTCAGTAATAGTTGAGATAGATATTGAAAAAGGGCATATCTTTTTGGGGATATGCCCTTTTTTGTTTCCCAAACTATTGGAATATTTGTTCTGCAAGTTACGTGTAGCTTGTTTATAATGTATAACCTGTGCCTTTGACGAAGCACTGCATGAGGCTCTCACTCAGCACTTCATGAGGGGCTCACGAAGCACTGTGTTACCTTGTCATGAAGTACTGTGTTATACCCTCACGAAGTGCTGTGTCAGTGGGCGTTGTACACGTCCCGATAGATTCTTTGCTTTACTTTCTCGTAGTCTTTTTGGCTGTCCAGTGCTCCATGTACCATCAGGCGCATGGGCAGGAAACTGTCACCTGCTTTATAGGGAGGCTGGTAGTATTCGTTTTCCCACAGCGTGAAGCCGTTCCGTTGGTAGAATCCTATTCGTCGTTGTGCCATTTCTTCTTGGGGCATCTCCACTTCCAGTACGATCGGTTTGTCCAGAATCGTGCACAAGTGTTGCAGCACTGCCTTGCCGTATCCACCGTTTCTTTGGGCCGGATCTATGGCGAAATGTTCGGCATAATAGAAGTCGTCGAAGTCCCAGTAGCTGATAAGGCCGATGGGGCATCCGTCGTTCAGCACGATATTGTTGTAGAAGTGCGTGCGGTGATCCGTAAAATCTCTCAGTTCGTTCAGGTCTCTATATTCGTCTGCTGGGAACGAACGTGTCATCAGTTCTTCCAGAAAAGCATACAGCTTCCGGTCAGAGGTAGTAATGCGTTGCAGTGTAATCATGTATGGTTTGTTTATGGATGTAAGATGATTTTCTTTATTCTGTGTAAAATTCAATCAGTCGTTGGATGGCCCGTTGGCAGACGGGGCAGAACGTGGGATATTCGTTGGTGCGCATCCGGCAGTTGTCAGCCGGGCGATAGATGCCTTTCGCTGAATAGCCTCCCCCTTCGTAGACGCCTACCGGATAACGTTCGCTTTCGGCTGTCGGGGTGGGGATCGGGGTTTCCTTACCGAGCATATCCTCCCATTTCGATGCAAAGTCAACGCGGGTGCTGATGTTGGGCTCCCATGGTTCCACGTCCAACGGGTATGTATCCGTCATAACGTCGTCGTCATAAAAGTATTCGTCGGCCAGTCCGCCAAAGCTGTGGCCGAATTCGTGTACCACTACGGGGCGGAACATCGGATGGTGGGCAGTGGTTAGTGTATAGGCGTTGTAGATGCCTCCACCGCCATATTCGTCTGTGTTGGCCAGGATGATGATATGTTCGTAAGGTATACCGGCCAGTGCGTCGTGTATAGACTTCACGCGCGATGTTGTCAGGTAGCGATCAGAGTAGAACGTGCTGAAATGTGAACTGAAAGCGGTTTGTTTCCAATCATTCAGGCGTGGGATGCTGACGCCACTGTCTTTCGATGGGCTGGCTACGGCCACTACGTTGAAGCGGTTTTTCTGCGACTTGAACGGTTCGTGTCCGAACAAACTTTCACAGGCTGTGGCTGCATCGCGGTAGAATGTTTCCATTTCGGCTTCCGTATAGCCCTCTGCCAGGATGGCTACGTCGATGCACCGCTCAGCGCTTCCGCTTTGCATCAGATATTTATGGGGTGTCACGTCGCTGAATCCTTTCGGATGGATCAGGATGTCGGCAGGATCTACCGTATGCTTCATGCTGGCTTTCGGTTTCAGGCGTTTGTCGAGGAGGGTTACTTCCACTTCGACCGGTTGCTTGGGATAGGGCAGTAAAAACGTGTTTTCGAAGCCTTTTTGTATCTTGCGGGCTTCGTCTGTCTCCAACCATTCCTGAAAGAGAGTAGAGAAAGACGTGCGGTAGATGACGGTCCCTTTTTCCAGGTCACGAACCGTTATCTGTCCGTAGCCGGTGAGTGGCAGTTGGGCCAGATTGTGCTTGCGCCCGCTCCAGCCGGGCAGTACCGACAACTCGTCTACCCAGATTTCCTGGCGTTCGGCGTTGCCGGTAAAGAAGTAATCCACACGGAGCGTCTTGTCCGTAAAATACTGTGAAAAGTCCTGCGCAGCCAGTGTGCCGACTGTTAGTAGCAGGATGAGCATGCATGCATATTTTTTCATCACTTATTCTTTTTATGGGAAACACAAAGATACAGCTTTTATCATATATATACAAGAAAAGTAACAATCTCGCTCTTTTTTGCTGAAAAAAATGCTAACTTTGCAGCCTGATAATTTGGATTATTATAATTATAAGAATTTAAAAAATGGGACATCATCAATTGGATACTTTGGACGAGCAGATCTTGAAACTGATAGCTGACAATGCCCGTATCCCTTTCCTGGAAGTGGCTCGTGCCTGCAATGTATCTGGAGCTGCCATTCATCAACGCATTCAGAAACTTACCAATTTGGGAATACTGAAAGGATCGGAATACATTATTGATCCCGAAAAGATCGGTTATGAAACGTGTGCGTACATCGGTATCTATTTGAAAGATCCTTCATCGTCAGATGCAGTTATCAAGGCTTTGGAGAATATTCCCGAGATTGTGGAGTGTCACATCACTACCGGCAAGTACGACATGTTCATCAAGCTTTATGCACGCAACAACCGTCACCTGCAGAATATTATTCAGGAAAAACTGCAGCCGCTAGGTATGGCGCGGACGGAAACCTTGATTTCCTTCCACGAAGTGATTAAGCGCCAGATGCCGATTCTGATCGAAGACGAAGATCAGGAAGAAGATTGAGCGAAGTGGAATCAGTGGCCCTGTCAGGCATTAGCTCCTGACATAGTCTACAAAGGCATACGGACAGGGATGTTTTTCATCGGCAGGATGAACATCCCTGTTTTTTTCGTGCCATATCTCAGGCTGTACCTGCGGGAAGTAAGCATCCGCTTGCGGAGCTTCCGCGTCTATCTCTGTCAGACAGAGCCGGTCGGCCAGCGGCAGGGCTTGCCGGTAGATGCTTTCGCCGCCGATGATATAGACCTCTTCGTCGGTATCGCAGTGGCTTAGGGCTTCCTCCAGGCTGGTGAAAACTTCCGCACCCGGGCAGCTAGTAGCAGCGTTGGACGAGAGTACGATGTTGCGTCGGTTAGGCAGGGCGCCTTTGGGGAGCGATTCGAAGGTCTTGCGGCCCATGATGATGGTATGTCCCGTAGTCAGTGCCTTGAAGCGTTTCAGGTCGTTGGGCAGCCAGAAGAGCAGTTTGTTCTGGTAGCCGATGGCCATGCGGCGGTCTACGGCGGCTATGATGCTGATCATGTTTTTTTCGTTTTTGGGGTGTTAAACGGATACTTTGCCTGCAATATGTGGATGCGGATTATAATTTACCAGCTCGAAGTCATCATACTGGAAATCGAAGATACTCTTCACGTCCGGATTGATTTTCATCTGCGGCAGGGGACGCGGTTCGCGCGTCAGCTGCAGTTTCACCTGCTCAAGGTGGTTCAGGTAGATATGTGCGTCGCCCAGCGTATGAATGAAATCACCTGCTTTCAGGCCCGTCACCTGTGCCATCATCTGTAGCAGCAGGGCATACGAGGCGATGTTGAACGGTACGCCCAGAAAAGTGTCCGCACTGCGCTGGTACAGTTGCAGGCTCAGCCGTCCGTCAGCCACGTAGAACTGGAAGAAGGCGTGGCAGGGCGGCAGGTTCATGTTGTTCAGGTCGCCCACGTTCCAGGCACTCACGATGATGCGGCGTGAGTCGGGGTTGTGCTTGATGGTTTCCACCGCTTCGCTGATCTGGTCGATGAAGCCGCCCTGATAGTCGGGCCACGAGCGCCACTGGTAGCCGTAGATATGTCCCAAGTCACCGTCCGCGTCGGCCCATTCGTTCCAGATGCGCACGCCGTGCTCCTGCAGGTACTTCACGTTGGTGTCGCCTTTGAGGAACCAGAGCAGTTCGTAGATGATGGATTTCAAGTGCAGCTTCTTGGTAGTGAGGCAGGGGAAGCCGTCGTCCAGATTGAAGCGCATCTGATGGCCGAACACACTGATGGTGCCCGTGCCGGTTCGGTCGCTCTTCTCGACGCCTTCGGTCAATATGCGGTTGAGTAGGTCTAAATATTGTTTCATGGCGTAACTTCTTTATTTGGATGCAAAGGTAACCTTTTTAGGCAAAGAAAGAAGAACCTGCGGGATGGATTTTTTCAGAGGAACGGTGTGAACAGATGGGCAAACCATCCTACAAACTTCTTCCACGCCGACCGTTCTTTCCAATATTCGGGCGTCATCAGCGTACTGTTCTGTTTGTCTCTGTTGAACATTTCAGTCAGTTCAGCCGTCGTTTCGGGATCGAAGATGAAGGCATTGGTTTCGTAGTCGTAGCGCAGGCTGCGGCTGTTCAGGTTGGCCGTCCCCACGGTACAGAAGCTACCGTCCACCATCATTACTTTAGAGTGATGGAAGCCGCCGTTGAACAGATACACCTTGGCACCTTTCTTCATCAGTTTGTGCAGGATGTAGAAGGCGGCTTCAGGCGTAAAGGGTACGTCGGATACCGAAGGAACCATGATTTCCACTTCTGTTCCTTTCTTCAATGCATGTTTGATGGCTTCCTTGATGGACTTGGTAGGCACGAAGTAGGGGTTGACGATGCGTATCAGGCTGTCGGCTTCACGGATGGAAGTCGTGTACGCACGGCTGATGGAGCGCGGCGTCTCGCGGGGTGTACGGTCTACGATCATGATCTCCTCCGCGATGCTGTCCGGCAGCTGGGGTGTGTCGGGGAAGTATTCCGGTCCGCCGATGTGTTGTCCCGTTTCGCGGTTCCACATGGTCAGGAAGATACCTTGCAGGTAGCGGACCGCATCACCCTCGATACGGGCGTGGATGTCGTGCCATTCGCCGATCTTGGGTAGGCCCTTGATGTAGTAGTCGGCCACGTTCATCCCTCCTGTGTAGCCAATCTTTCCGTCGATGACCACGATCTTGCGGTGGTCGCGATGGGCGGCGTGGTTGAACCAAGGGAATGTGAAGGGATCGAATTTCACGATTTCGATGCCCTGCTCGCGGATGGCTTTCAGGTGTTTCTTGGTCAGCGGTTTGTTGTTCGACAGATTGCCGAAAGCGTCGAACAGGGCACGCACTTCTACGCCTTCCTTTACCTTTTGGGCCAATAGTCGGAACAGAGCTCCGGCGATGGAGTCGTTACGGAAGTTGAAGTATTCCAGATGGACATGGTGGCGTGCGCCACGGATCGCTTCGAACAGGTCGGTGAATTTTTCATCACCGCTCATCAGCAGTTCTACCCGGTTATTGTAGGTCAGCGGAGCGCCCATGTCTTTCAGGCGGTGCATGACGATGCTGTCGCTTGGGGGAGTCTGGGCAGCGGTATGTCCAGTCAGGAATAATAATGCCGTTGTCAGTAATAAGTGATATATAAAAACTCTCTTTGCCATTTTAGTTTTTTGCGGGGGCAAAGATATAACATCTCATGGACAATATTGTTCTGAGTATAGGAAAAAAAGCTGTTTTTAAGCCAAAGAAGCTATTTTTTTGTACATAAGGAACAACAGTACCACGACAGCCAGTGCCAGCGATTTGGGGTCTGTCTGCGCCATGCCGTTTTCCAGGGTGGTGGTGAATGTCTCGCGTAGCGTGTCCCACACCAGTTGCACTCCGTCCAGCAGGACGAACAGCACAGCAGCCAGGGTGAAGCCTCCGGCCGTCCACAGGCGTGCCAGGCGGTTGCTACGGTAGGGCAGGCTGCGCATTACGCGGCGTGTGAAGCCGTTGTCAGCCACTTCTTGTCGCTGTCCGGCGAAGAAGCTTTCCAGTAACTTGTCATTATTTTCCGTCATAACCATTCTGTTTTAAGTACGTCGCCATCTTTTCCTTGGCCCTCGAAAGGTGGCTTTTTACGGTTCCCGTGGGGCATCCGGTAATGCTTGCTATCTTGTCTATGCTCTGGTCCTCCAGGTAGAAGAGGGTGATGCAGGTTCGCTCGATGTCTCTCAGCGTGGCCAGTGCGCGGTGCAGGTCCGACTGCAGGCCTGTGTCCGGCTGGCGCACGCTGCATTGGGCGTCTACCCGCGTCGTGTCCAGATCGTCTGTCTCCTTCCGGCTGCGAAGATAGTCATAATATTGATTGTACGCAATGCGGTAGAGCCAGGTGGAGAAGCTGGACAGGTTCTTGAAGGAAGCCAGGCTGGTGTAGGCACGGATAAAGGTGTCCTGCGCCAGGTCGTCGCTCAGTTCGCTGTCGCCGCAGGTCAGGTTCAGGAAGAAGCGCCTCACGGGCGACTGGTATTTCCTGACCAGCTGGTCGAAGGCGCGGTTGTTGTGGAACATCACGACTTGTGCAATCAGCGATATGTCGTTGAGTTGGCTCATTCTTTCGGTTTGTTTGTGTCTTCGGCGTCGGGAGTGTCTTTCTTTTCTGTCTGGTCGCGGAGTTCGATGCCGCCCACTTTCATGTAGCGGTAGCCGGTCTTTTCATCGCGTTCCATGCGGATGAAGGGTTTGCCGTCGTCTTGTCCCGGCTGGGTATAGTAGATGGTTACCTGTCCGAAGCCCGTGAACATGATGAGCAGCCCGATGCATCCCAGACTGAATTCACCTGTAAGAGCCCAGAGAAAGATGAAAAGCCCGATACCCAGGAAGATATTCTTGATACCCCGGCTGCGCAGGTCTTTGCTTTCTCCTTCCTTGGTTTCTTTGAAGAATTCGGGTGGAAGCTGCTGTCCGGCAGCCAGTGCCTGTTCGGCCAGGCGATACTTGGCCTTGCGGTTTTTGTAGCGGAAATAGAAGATGATGAAGAGGAGCAGTGCGGGCAAGCCGAATACGAAGATGATGGCTGTCAGGGCAACAATTGTTTCCGGTGCGTCTTCGCCGAAGTTGAAGCCCACCCATTGCAGGCCGCTGCTGTCGTGGCGGTGGCGGTAGGTGCCGTCACTGTCGGCTTCGCTGGAGTCGGTGCCTTCGTAGGTAGTGATGCTTAGGGTGTCGGTAGTCTGTTGCCCGTTTATCACGGTGTCTTGCAGCTCGATGACGCGTTTCTTGCCGTCTACGGTGTCGGTCACGGTTCTGTTTTCTGCCTGCATTCCCAGGCTGGTGGCGGCCATCAGGCCAAGTAAGATAAGGATACGTTTCATATTCGTCAGTCTTTTATTCGTTGCTTATTTTTTGTTTTCTTTGTTGGTTAGACGGAATATCCGTCCCACAAGGTTGCAAAGTGACGACTTTTTTTTCAGATTTCTTCGAATAGCTTCTGTTTTTTCCATTATCTTTGTCGCCACAATCAATCATAAACAAACGCTTTTGGAGAAACTGCGCCGCATTATGAAGTATTTTCTTCCCCTGTTGTTCCTGGCGTATTGGGGAGGAGTTACGCTGTTCACCCACTCACATGTGGTGAATGGAGTTATCATTGTGCATTCGCATCCCTTCAAAACCGGTCATCAGCACACCGAGAGCCAGGCCGAGACCATCTTCTTCCTCGACCACTATGTGGCTTCCTCCGTTCCTGTGCTGTTGGTTGCCGTTCCCTGCTTCTGTGTCCTGTTGGGCTTGCTGGTTGTGGCGCGTACGTCGTGCCTCTGCCTGCGTCGGCCGGACGACGGCATCCGTCTGCGCGCCCCTCCCGCTTGTGTCTTCTCTTGTTGATGTAATCTGTGGTGAGCATCTGTTTAGATGCATCTATCATTTCCTTTATTCAAATTATTAAATAGAAGACACATGAAAAAATATATCTTTCTTGTGGTGGCTCTGCTGTGCGCATTGCTGCCCGCCACTCTTATGGCCGAAGAACTGAAGAGTTCGGATGCCAACATCGTAGGACATGTATTGGAAAAACATTCCAAAGAACACCTCTCTTATATTACCGTTTCCCTGAAAGGAACCACCATCGGTACCCTGACCGATGCCACCGGACACTATTTTCTGAAGAATCTGCCCGAAGGCCGCTTTACGTTGCAAGTCAGTTCCGTAGGTTACAAGACACTGACACGCGAAGTCGTTCTGAAGAAGGGCGTCACGCTGGAAGAGAATTTCGAACTGGAGGAAGACCTTGTGGCGCTGGACGGCGTGGTGGTCACCGCCAACCGCAGTGAGACGACCCGACGCCTGGCCCCCACGCTGGTCAACGTCATGGACTTCAAGCTCTTCGAACAGACCAACTCTACCACATTGGCTCAGGGACTGAACTTCCAGCCCGGCGTGCGTGTGGAGAACAACTGCCAGAACTGCGGTTTCCAGCAGGTGCGCATCAACGGCCTCGACGGTCCCTATACCCAGATTCTTATAGACTCGCGCCCCGTATTCAGTGCTTTGGCAGGTGTGTACGGGTTGGAGCAGATACCGGCCAACATGATCGAACGTGTGGAAGTGATGCGTGGAGGCGGTTCGGCCCTCTTCGGTGCGTCGGCCATTGCGGGTACCATCAACATCATCACCAAGGAACCCCTGCGCAACTCCGCCCAACTGGGACATACGATTATGGGCGTAGGAGGCTTCTCTGCGTTCGACAACAATACGACGATGAACGCCTCGCTGGTGACCGACAACCACAAGGCGGGCATCTATGTCTTCGGGCAGAACCGCCAGCGCAGCGGCTTCGACTACGACGGCGACGGCTTCACCGAGCTGCCCAAGCTGCGCAACCAGACCGTAGGCTTCCGTTCCTTCCTCAAGACCAGTACCTACTCCAAGCTGACCTTCGAGTACCACCATCTGCAGGAGTTCCGCCGTGGCGGTAACCTGCTCGACCGTCCGCCCCACGAGACCGACATTACCGAGCAGACCGAGCACAGCATCAACAGCGGTAGCGTGAAGTTCGACTATTTTTCGCCCAACGAAAAACATAAAGTCAATGTCTACGCCTCCATGCAGCACATCGACCGCGACAGCTACTACGGTGGCGACCATTCGCTCAATGCCTACGGTGCCACTACAGACCTGACGTGGGTAGTCGGTTCGCAGTACGTCTACCACTTCGACCGCTGCCTCTTCCTGCCTGCCGACCTGACGGGTGGTGTGGAGTACAACCAGGACGCCATGCACGACAAGATGTGGGGCTACAACCGTTACATCGACCAGACGGTGCGCATCGCCGGCGCCTTCCTGCAGAACGAGTGGAAGAACGACCACTGGAGTTTCCTTGTAGGCGGACGTTTGGACAAGCACAATCTGATAGACCACGTCATCTTCAGTCCGCGTGTCAACCTGCGCTACAATCCCACGAAAGATATCAACCTGCGTGCCGCCTACTCCGTGGGCTTCCGCGCCCCGCAGGCCTTCGACGAGGACCTGCATGTCGAGAACGTGGGTGGCAACGTATCCATGATCCAGCTGGCCAAGGACCTGCGTGAAGAGAAGTCGCGCAGCGTCAGTCTTTCGGCCGACCTGTACCACCGTTGGGGCGCCTTGCAGGGCAATCTGTTGGTCGAAGGTTTCTACACCAACCTGTCCGATGTGTTTGCTCTGCGCGAAATCGGTACTGAAAACGGCATCTTGAAGAACGAACGCTACAACGAGAAGGGAGCCCGTGTCTATGGCGTGACGCTCGAAGGCAAACTGGCCTGGCTCACTACGCTTCAGCTTCAGGCAGGCGTCACCCTGCAGAAGGCCGAGTATAAAGAGGCCCGCCAGTGGAGTGATGACGAAACCGTTCCTCTGGAGAAACGCATCTTCCGCACGCCCGACACCTATGGCTACATGACCCTGACCTACAGTCCTGTGAAACCGTTGAGCATCGCCCTGTCGGGTACCTATACGGGTAGCATGCTGGTGGAACACCGTGCCGGCTACATCGAGAAAGACCGTGCCGAGACTACGCCAAGTTTCTGGGAAATGAACCTCAAGGCCGCTTACGACTTCACCCTCTACAAGGATATCACCCTTCAGGTGAATGCCGGCGTGCAGAACCTCTTCAATGCCTATCAGAAAGACTTCGACCAGGGCAAGCTGCGCGACTCCGGCTACATCTACGGTCCCGGTCTGCCCCGTTCCTATTTTGCGGGAGTGAAGATCAGTTACTGATTATTGGCATTCCCATTCGCCGATGGTTCCTGTTTCCGACGAGAAAGTTGCGCCAATCCTATATACCTTACGTGTGTCGGTGGCATACTCGCGGGCATAGCCGCGGTCCTCGATCTGCTGCAGGGCCTCGGCGGCGGTGCCGTCCAGTTTGAACTCGAATATGTAGACGTACTGTGGCGTCTCTACCACACAGTCCACGCGTCCCTGACTCTGCGCCTTCTCCACGTAGACGGTGTAGACACTCACCAGGCGCATGATGAGGTAGAACGTGTACTGGAAGTAGCGTTCGCGTTCGGTTTCGTTTTCCTTGCGCCGCATGGTGTAGGGAATGCTGGCCAGGAAGGAGGTGAACAGGGTGCGGAGGCGGTCGGTGTCGCCCGCCTGAAGGGTCATGACCATGTCGCGTATCCACGTGCCCATTTCTTCTTGGGGTTTCAGATACGACGTGGCCAGCATCGTCAGGAAGCCGTTCTTCACCTCGTTGTTGGGGAAGTCCAGCAGGAAGGTATTGAATTGAAAATTATAGTTCTTGATAGTCAGGTACCCGCTCTGGAAGATCATGGGCAGCGGACGCTCCACGTCGGCCTTGTAGTCCACGAACTCTTCGGGGCGGTAGTACTTGCCCGTCAGCTCGTTGATGTTCTCGTTGAAGTGGGCGAGCAGGCGGATGAGGTACGTGGGTGTGCCCGAACGGAACCAGTAGTCGTATATCCGCCGGCTGTCCAGCGCGTTGAGCAGGCTGAAGGGATTGTACACGTCCGTCAGCCGGTCGCTGAAGTGGTAGCCGTCGTACTGCAGCTTCAGCCGCTGCTTCATTTCCTCCGGCGTACAGCGGTAGTCCGCGGCCATGTCGGCAATGGGTTCGGGGAAATAACGGTCTATCTCGTCCTGCGTGATGCCGCACAGCGTCTCGTAACGCCCGTCCATGCTGATGTCCTTCGGCTGGTTGAAACCGCTGAACACGCTCACCTGCGAGAACTTCGTCACGCCCGTCAGCAGCACAAACTGCAGGTGCTCGTCCGCTGCCTTGAACACGGAGTAGAAGGCCTTGAGCACGTTGCGGTGCCGGTCCTCGAGCGAGGCGTCCACGTCGAGCACGTCCAGCATCGGTTTGTCGTATTCGTCAATAAGCACCACGGCCCGGCGTCCCGTCCGCTCGTGGGCGGCACGGAGCACCTCCACGAAGCGGTCGCCGATACCCAATGCTTTGATTTCAGGCGGAAGACCGTATTGATTCATCCAACGGGAGACATAGAAATCCAGTTTCTGTTCCAGTTCACCGGGATTGGTGAAGTTCGTGCTGTTGAAGTCCACATGAAATACGGGATGCACGGCCCATTCCGTTTCCAGTCGCTCCATGGCCAGCCCGCGGAACAGCTCCCTGCGGCCCAGGTAATAGTTCTTCAGCGTGGACACGAGCAGGCTCTTGCCGAAGCGGCGGGGGCGGCTCAGGAAATAGATGCTGCTTTCGTGTGTCAGATTGTAGATTAGCTCTGTCTTGTCTACATAGACGTAACCGTCTTCAATGATACGGTCAAAGCTCTGGATTCCGATGGGGTATTTCATGACTGTGGTGTTTGATAGTTTTTGCAAAAATAAGATATTTCCCGTTCTTTTTCTTATTTTGCCTTTACATTTTAAACACATATGGTTATGGTTAAAGGAAAAGAATCTTTGACGGCCTATATGGCCGCCCTGATCCTCCAATTGGAGAAAGAGGGACGCCCCGGCACGGCACACGTCTATCGCAGTACGCTGCGTCGTGTGCTCGACTTCACCGGGGGCGTTCCTCTTTCTTTTTGTGAGGTGACCCCTCTTTGGTTGAAAAGTTTCCAGAACTACCTGCAAAACAGGTTTGCCATGAGTCATTCATCTGTAAAGGTTACTGAAACCTATTTCAAACGGCATACAGACGAACGTATCGGACAGATGAACCGGGAGATTCTTTCACAAATATTTTGTGCCTGATCTCTTGGGCCTTTTCTTATGCCTTTGGGTGGAAGTGTCCCCCAATTAGGTGACAACCGTATAATCAGGTTGTAATTTGGTGAAAGGAGATTATTTTACGTTTCGGGAAAAGATGTGCAGATACGGTTACTTTGTAGGTAACGGTGAAAGACGTTTTTCAAGACTCTTCTTCCTTTCACCCGGAATGAAAAAAGTTCTTTCAATGAAACTTCACTACAAGAAGCTGTGTGTCAATAGCTTGTAGTGAAACCGACAATTTTCCCTCCTGTAACTGTGAAAGCAGTGTGAAATACATCTCGTTTCACTTCATTCGGTTGCTGTTCAGTGTTTTATGCTTCGTGTGAAGCCTTGAAGGCAGAATCTGGAAGAGAACTTGTAAACATCTACTTTAGCGTCATAAACATCTACTTTAGCCGCGTAAACAGGCACTTTAGCCAAGCCAACATCTATATTTGTGGAGGGCGGTTCCTTTCCATAGGCAGGTCCGGCCTCACTGTAGGGACGTGAAGCGGAGGGCGGCTTTCAGGCGTATAGAAGGACAGGCTGTCTGAGCGTAGCGAGTTCCTGTCTTTTAGCCTGAAAATCGTCCGAAGTAGTCCCGGAAGTGCAGCTGTGTTCCTTTCTTTTTGGTATCTTTTTCTTTCGGGCAGGCGAAAGAAAAAGTATGAACTTTATAATCGAACTGTAAAATTTTAATGTTAAAATCCAGTTTTTGTTTGTTTGTCTGTAAATAAAAGTTTAATTTTATGCCATTGATTTAAATCAATGTTACCTACAAAGTAACAGAAAAGCCTGTTTTTTTATTGAGATTGAAAGAAATCGTGCTATAAAAATGAAAAATATGAAACGAATCTTGCTCTTATGGATGCTGTTTGTCAGCATTTCTTTGTCGGCTCAGGACTGGGCTGTCAAGACCAACCTGCTTTACGACGCGACAGCAACGATCAACCTGGGTGCGGAAATCGGCCTTGCCCCCAAGTGGACGCTGGATCTGTCTGCCAACTACAACGGCTGGACCTTCAACGACAACAAGAAGTGGAAGCATTGGCTGGCTCAGCCCGAAGCCCGCTACTGGCTGTGCGAACGTTTCAACGGTCACTTTGTCGGTGCCCATCTGTTGGGCGGACAGTACAACTGGGGCGGTATCAAGATGCCGTTCGGACTCTGGAAGAACCTGGAGAACTACCGCTACGAAGGTTGGTATGCTGGCGCCGGTCTGGTCTATGGTTACCAGTGGCTGTTGGGTAAACGTTGGAGCATCGAGGCTGCCATCGGCGTCGGCTATATACGCGCTCATTACGACAAGTACGAGTGCCCTGAATGCGGTGAATGGAAAGATAGCGGCAAAAAGAACTACCTGGGTGTCACCAAGGCTGCCGTTTCTCTGATATACATTATTAAATAAGGGAAGGAGGAAGAATATGAAAAAGATGATGATATTCTTTGCATGGATGTTGGCGGCATGTCCGATGGCTATTCTGGGGCAGACGCATTACCTGGAAAGCCTGACGCTGGAAAATAGTAAGGTGGAGAAGGTCGGGCGTAGTGTTCGGGTGAGTGCCGACATCCGGTTGGACGCTGTGGAACTGAACCGTCAGCAGACCTTGCGGCTGGTGCCGGTTTTGGTATCGGCCGATGGTAGTCAGCAGATGGAGCTGAAGCCGGTGGTGCTGGAAGGCAAAGTTCGCAATAAGGTGACTGAACGTAAGATCGCTTTAGGTACTATATCAGAAGAAGAGGGGCTTGTGCGCATAAAGCGTCAGAATGGAAAGCCGCAGACGGTAGATTATACTACCGAGGTGCCTTTCAACCGCTGGATGGTGAACGGACGCCTGGAGCTGCGTGGCTACGTCACGGGCTGTGCCGAGTGCTCCGAAGGCGATGAAGTGTTGGCCGCAGGTAGCATCTTGCCCTATCAGGATCCGGTGCTCGCGGTTTCTCCGTTTGTACAGCCCGAAGAGGAAGAAGTGAAACGGCGTTCAGAGGTAAAGATGGCCCGTCTGGAATACCCTGTAAACGGCTACAACGTGTTGCCGAACTTCCGTAAGAACCGTGCCGAGCTAGACAGTGTACAGCATTCGCTCGAAACAGTGAAGCGGAATCTGAACCTGACCGTGACAGGCATCTACCTCACCGGTTATGCGTCTCCCGAAGGCTCGATGCCCTACAACCTGCGTCTTTCCCAGCAGCGTGCAGAGACATTTGCCGCTTACGTGCAGAAACAGAATCCCGAACTGAAAAAGGAACTGTGGCACGTGTCCTGGAAAGGCGAGGATTGGGACGGCTTTGTGGCTCAGGTGAAGCAAGCCGAAGGGTGGCCGGCCCGTGCAAAGGTACAGGAAGCCATCGGCCAGTGTGATGACAATCTCGACGGCTGCGAATGGAAAATCCGCCAGCAGCTTTCGTCCGACGACTACCGCTACCTGATCGACGAGCTTTATGCCCCGTTGCGTCGCAACGAATACCGTATCGAATACAACGTGCGCAACTTCACGCTCGAAGAAGCCAAAGAAGTGCTGAAGACCCGTCCCGACCTGCTCAGTGTGGCAGAGATACAGCGCGTGGCCGACAGCTATGGACGCAACTCCGATGGCTATCGTAAGGCCCTGAATGTGGCGGTGCGTACCTATCCCGACAACTTTGCAGCCCGCAACAACGCCGCCTTGGCTGCAGTCGAAACGGAACACTACGACGAAGCCATCGCCCTGCTGAAGGATGCAACGGACGGAGCTTCACTCAACCTGCTGGGCGTGGCCTACTATAAGAGCGGACAGGCCGACAAAGCGGAGGAAACCTTTGCCCGGGCGGTCAAAGCCGGCTACAGCGACGCTTCCGGCAACCTGAAACAGCTGCAGGAAGCCAAAGCGCTGTTCAGCGAATAAACACGAGAAAACGATTTTATAAACTATATTTATTAACCAAAATTTGTGATTATGAAAATGAATAAGTTTTTTATGCTCGGATTGGCCGGATTGGCCTTTGCGGCATGTAGTAATGAGGAAGAGGTGACTAGTTTTCCTGATGGTGGTGGCGCTGTTACTGTAAAATTAGTGAATCCAAGTGTATTAACAAAAACTGTAACAGATCCTACGGTAGGAAATGACAATGTTACGATTACTGGTGATATAACTATTTCGTTGTATGATGGCCAAACTGCTTCTCCTAGTCAAACTATGACTTTGCCCTCTACATCTATAACGAGTTCTACAGAATTAACTTTTTGGAATGTGACCAGTCCTGAAAAGATAACAGTTTCTATTAACGATGGCATTAATAGTTATACTGGAACCAGTATTACAGATTTACAAGATAATCCTGCTAATATTCCGGCTTATGGCCAAACAGAAAATTTCAAATTGACAGGAACTATGGGTAGTCCCGATCCTGATAACGCTTATAATGCAGCCCAAAAAACAGGTACAGAAAGTGGAGCTAATTCAGGTGATGAAAATAAACAGTATCAGATTTATACTGCTAAAGTGACAATGGCTATTCCTGTGGCTCGTTTGGAGATTTCTGGTATCAAGCATAAGTCTCATCCTCAACAAGCAACTCCGGGAACAGATGTGTGTGAATATACCACATTGACGATAAAGGGAGTTTATATGGATAACTTGTATACGCAAGGTGGAGAATATTCTGAGAAATATAATGCTGGTACTACTGATTTTTATAATTCCGTATTTGGAAATGGAACTTCAATACAAGATTATTGTTGGGAGGCTGGTAAAAACTTAGGTACTGGTTTAACTGCTATCTTGAAAGATGAAATAACTACAGGTGAGAACGAAGGAGAGAATTTTTTGGCTTCAGGTAGTGAATGGCCTAAACAAGTAGCGACCAGTGCTGATGATCCGACAATGAAAGATCAGGCATTTGCCTATAATTTCTATCCTGCTGCAGGTGATAATATGCCTAAGTTCAAGATTTACTTTGATACATCTGTAAGTTCCGATCCTACTAATAATCCGAAACCAGCTCCCCGCTTTGCTATGATTACTAAATATAAGAAAGACGGTCAGGAATTGACAGCTTTTGAACCGGGAAAGATTTATCGTATTACTAATGCTGAATTGGTAGATGGTAATATCATTGGTGATGAAGGTGGTAATACACTGTATGGCGTAGAAGTAACTGTGAAAGAAGCAGAATGGTCTGTTGTAGATATTACTGCTGATTGGGCTGGATCAAACTAATTCATTTTCCATCAACTAACTAAACTCTCCAACCGGGCGGTTGGCCTTACCAGCCGCCCGGTTGATAAAACTTATCACAGGAGAAAGTCTTGTAGAAAAGGTGAAACATTGAGTGCTAACCTTTTAAACCGTAACTAAAAAATCGCCCTTAAAGAGGGCAATATTAAAAACTATTGCAATGAAACGTTTGAATTACATAGTATGGATGTTGCTGCTGGTTCCTGTCCTGGTGACCGGCTGTATCAAAGATGATTTGGAAGATTGCCACAACGTGACCATCTATTTCCAGTATTTGGCAGATGGAGACAAGGATGTGCTCTATCAATACATGGACAAAGTAGACCTCTATGTATTCGACGAGAGTGGACATATACTTGGAGTAGGTACATACAACCAGGACCAGCTGAAAAACTTCTCAGCCGTACCTTCTTTCAAGCTGACCCCCGGCAAACGTTACAAGGTAGTAGCCGTGGGTAATGCGTACGACCATACGCAAGTTGTCAATCTGGAGTCATCGACCAGTTTTGACGAAATCTATATTCAAGATCCGAATTGGGGAGTACCCGATCCGGTGACCAGTCATGACGACAACTACATGGGGCAGCAGGAATTCGTGATGCCCGATGGAAACTATGTGATGTACCGCGATACGGTGACGCTCTACAGCTCGCACGTAGATGTGGACATCGAAATTGTGGGCTGGCCGGCTCCTGCGACGCGCGGCGAAATGCCCCTGAATGTGCGCCTGGAAAACTCCAACGCACAGACATCTTTCAACAACGAAATCAATCTGGACGAAAAAGGCACCTGCTATCCCGAACTGTTCTACGATTCGGAGACTGGCATCTATCACACCAGCGACCTTGCCCTGTTCCGCATGGATTACAACGGTGAACTCCATGAGAGCCATTGCGAACACGAGTTGGTGCTGTGTACTTCCGACGGTCGGGAACTGGTTCGTGGAAGCATTTTCAACTACCTGAACCGCTACAAGGAGTACATTGATGTGACCAAACAGGAAGCCTATTTGCCCATCCGAATAGAATTTATAGAAACGGGTGTAACCATCAAGCTGCCGGAATGGTACGTGGAAGACGTCATTCCAGACTGGCAATAATGTAGAAGGGAGGAATAGAATTATGAAGAAACTGACAAAGAAATACAGTGTACAACTGGCCGGATTGCTTCTGCTGCTGACCCTGCTTCCCGTGTCTTGCATCAAGGATGATTACGCACCGAAGGGGACAGCTACCGTGACCATGACGTTCACCACAAGGGCCATTAGCAATAGCACAACCCGTGCAACTGGTGATCTGCTCGACAATGAACAAATGAAAACGTTGCGTGTCATTGTGGCGCGAAGCGACTATAGCGAGATTTTGTATAATGTAAAATATTCGATTGAAGCTTCAGAAACAAGCAAGACCATTACTTTCAGTGAGCTGACAGTAAATGAGAATGGTGAGGATTTTGATTTTTATGCCATTGCTAACGAGGAAGCTTTTGTAGAAACTGAAACTGAATTGGAAGGGAAAGATATAGATTTAGATGCGTTGAAAAAACGTATTCTAACAAAAAGCTTTAACAGACCTAGACCGCTTTCACAAATACCGCAAGCGGGATTTAAAACTATACGTGTCGGTGCAAATGAGAATAAAACGGCTTCCATGCAGTTACAGTTTCCGGTGGGAAAAATACAGTTGATTTTTAATAATCAGACTGGGAGCGAAGTTACGTTGAGTAATGTTGGCCTCATGGGGGTAGCTCCTAATCAAGGATACTTATTTAAAGATGAGGATTTGAATGTGGGATTACCTTCAGGTACGTCACAAGTAGGAAATCTCTTATTTGGAAATGGCGGAACTTTAACAATTCCGGTTTCTCTTTCAAGTGATGTATCGCCTTTTGTTCGTTATATCTATCCAGGACAGAAGAATGCCGGAGACTATAAGTTGACAGCAAGCTGGAATGGTAAACAGCACGAAGTGGTATTGAAATTACCAGATGCGGCTGAAGCAATTTCTTCCATTGGGTATGGTGAACAGTATAATATAAATATTACGTTGCTTGCCAATAGTCTGCGCGTTACGCTTAAAGTATTGCCTTGGACGGTAGATGATACGGAAATTGATTTTTCTACGGACTTCAATGCGATACTTCTTCCGGAGACGGTAGGAAGCCTGATGCTTGTTGAACCATCTACACAAAATGAAGCCATTGCAGTAGCTACGAATGCGGATGGCAAAGCACGCAATGCAACCTTCTCGTTCAGGATGATTTCACCGGTTGGAGCTCGTTGGACAGCTCATCTTGAAAGTACCACAGACTTTAGGCTTGAAGGTGCTTCTTCGGGCTATGGTGCTGCCGATGCGGAGGCATCCGTGTTCTATGTGTCGCCTATTCATGAATTTGATGCCCAGAATCCCCAATCGGTAAAACTGTTTATTACTGTGGATACCTCTTTTGGTGGTTCGGATGATGCGGGGATTCAAATTATTAATCCTGAAACAGAGGGAGTACGTAGGTTCCCGGGAAATGATACGGAAATTACAATACGTCAGGTAGGTGAATCCGCTTTTGACCAATTAACTGAAAGCGTGGCTATAAATTAACGATGGAGGGATAACTTATGAAGAAAAAAGAAATACTATCTTATGTGATGCTTGCCGTATTGGCAGTTTTACCTTTGTCGTGTGTTCAAGATGAGGAGTTTCGCTGTCAGGAAGTGTCTGCGGGTAATGGATTGAAGATTGGACTTAAAACTTCCGGTGTCTTAACAAAAGCTACTGAAGGTGGACTTGATGCCTTGAATGAAAATGCAATTCAAAGTGCAGTCCTGCTGATTTTCAATGATGAAGGAAACAGAACGCCAGGTGGTTATATCTCTTTGGACTTATCGGATGGAATTACGGAGGTTTTAGTGGCTTCAGGTAATTGGAAAGAAGATCCAGAACTTTTTAATCGGGGAAGTAGCAGCTCGTATGACTTATATGTAGTGGCTAATGAGCACGGGACGTCTGTATTCGAGAATGTAACAACTGTAAGTGATTTGCAGGCGGCCATAGATGAAGATACAGATATTTGGAAAATGGAGAAGGCGAACATTGGTGGCACTCAATATACCGGCAAGAAGTTTGCAATGACCGGAATGAGTAAAGGTTTTGTCCCTGCAAATGTAAATGATGATTATACGCTTCTCATTGATATGCAACGATTGGCTGCCAAGGTGGAAGTTCAAATCAGTTTTGATGAAAGTTTTAAAGCCAAATATACACCTACTGGATTTTACAGTTCATTGAGGAATTATGCGACAAAAGGGCTTTGGCTGGCCGATGCTGAAATGAATTTCAGCGATTGGGGCTTGGCGGGGAATGGTGCTGACGAACCGATGGCCGCTGCTTATACTTCTGATTATACTGCATGTACAGCGACCCTGATATTATATTCTTATCCCAACAATTGGAGTAATGATGTATTGTCCGAAACATTTGTATTGCTGAATATGCCGGGGACTTATGCTAATGGTAACGATCCTGATAATGGGCAGAAAACGTCCAATTATTATAAGATACCCATTCGCCTTGGTGGTTCGGATGCACAGAAGATAAACCGGAATACGATTTATAAGGTTAAAGTCAAGATTGACCGTTTGGGTCAGTTGACACCGGACATTCCTGTTGAGTTGACACCAGAATACGAGGTGTATCCGTGGGAGTCTGTGTATATTGATGTGGGTTCGGATGAAGTGGAGTATCTGGAATTGCGTGAAGAGGAGATTATCATGAAGGATATTACCACTTCCAGCGAACAATATTTTACGTCGTCCACGCTGATTGAATCTGTGACGATTGACGAGGTTTACTATTATGACAAATATGGTAATAGGCAAACGATTCCTTCTAATCAGTATAATCGGTATGGAATATCTGCTTCTGCTGAAGGCGGTTTGTCGGGTTCTGTTACAGTGAATTCCGATGTTCCTACGAACAACGGTATCCGTTATATTAAAGTAACTGTTAAAAACAAACAGGGTGATAGCAAGTCATTTACCGTCAAGCAGTATCCGTTGGAATATATTGTAACGGTGCCGGGGTGGTATTCGTATAGAGATGATTTTGGAAGTACGTATGAAACGAGGGGTACAGGAACTACTTCTGGAAGTTCATTTAATTCTAAAGTTTATTATAATGGAAGTATATATACATATTCGTGGAGAACTAGTAGTGGTCGTACAGCTAGTCTGGGTACGGAACAGACTTCAAATCCCAATAACAACATGTATTTCGTTCGAATAACCAAAACTTCTGACCAGTATGTGTTGTCTGTGCCGGCAATGGATGAAAGTGGATATACAGAAAGTTCTTCTGAAAATAATCAACTTGTCGCTCCAGCATTTATGATTGCTTCACAATTGGGTACAGTTTCAGTACAATCTTTTGATAATGCAAAAACTCATTGCAACCAATATGCAGAGAAATCACTTGCTGGGGAAGTATATGATGATTGGAGATTGCCGACAGAAGCTGAATTGCTAATTATAGATAAGTATCAAGGTATTGACGGTTCTGTTATTGACCGGGTTCTTGCAGGTGATTATTATTGGGCTGCGAGTGGTAGGGTTTTGTCAACAAATGAAGAAGAAGATTTCTGGGGTAATGTTACTTGGAATGAGGGTACGATAGTGAATCCACCAACAGACTGGTGGGAGCAAGTTGAAAATCAGTATATCCGTTGTGTCCGTACCGTGAAGTCAACCGAACCTATTGTAGAAGATAAAGAATAAAGGAAGTTAAGTTATGAAACGATTGCAATATTTAGTAGTAAGTTTGTTGGTGCTGGTTTTTTCGGCTTGTCAGGACAATACATTCGAGGCACCGGCAGCAGGCGAGATAGATGCCAACGGGAATGTATTGGTACGTTTCAATACCGAAATTCCTGATATGGCAGAAGTGAATACCCGTGCGGTAGACCCCGACGGATATGGTGTGAATTCGTTGTGGCTTTTCTGTTTCGACCAGTATCGCCATTACATCGGTCATGTACAGGCAACTGTGTCTCAAAACACAGCCTCGGAAGACAATCTAAGTGGTAGTTTCACAGCTACCATTCCCGGTTCGACACGTGTCCTTCATTTCATTGCAAACTTGAATGTGAACGATTTTGAGGATGCACCCAACTTGGGACGCTTAGATACGGAGGTGATTCCGCAGTTTACCACGACTTCCGGCTTGTTGTCCTATTGGGGATATATGAAGTTTGCAGACGAAGCGGCTTTGACCAGTTTTGCAGTCGGGCAAGGTAGCAAAGTTTATATGTTTCGTAACCAGGCAAGAATCCGTTACCAACGCCAAGAAGGTGGCGCAAGTCTTAGCATCAAGGGTATGGCCATTATGAACCAATATTCAAGAGGTACGGTTGCTCCTTTCAATAAGCAGGCTACGGATGATCCTTATGTTTTTGCAAGTGCGGCAGCCATCACTGAGCCTACGTTATGTGCCGATGATGAAATTCTGGTTGCCATGGATCCGACGGATGTGTCCCAATTTGGTGCTGGTACGGTAGGAAGTTTTGTGTTTGAACACGAAAATTCAACAGAAAATCAGATGTTCCTGATATTTAGAATCAATACGACTGGTGGAGAATCTGAAGATGGGAATTGGACTGATGATGATCAGTATTATAAGATTGCTTTGGTGGATAATGAAGGCGTACAATTGCCGATTTTGAGAAATCATGATTATATTGTAAGGTTCTCAGGTATTCCAACGACAGGCGGGTACGCTACCTTTGCTGAGGCTGTAGCCGGCGCTGCTGCTAATAATGTGTGGGTTTCTATCGACCAAACGATACCGTCCATTACCGATGGCACAAGTGCTTTGGTGGTATTGGGCGAAACCACTCAGATTATTACAGAAAAGTCGTTGGGAGCTGGAGGCGTTTATCAAATCAACTATACATGGTTTGATGGAACTGGGACTGATATACAGCCGGAAGTTACTTGGGTTGAAAACAGCGGTATTGCCCAAAGCAATATTGATAACCAGTTCGTGCCAGGTTCGAGTATTTCTAATCCGGGAACCGGTACCATCACGATTGTCCCCAGTGCAATTGGTGCTCCGCAATATGGTACCATACAGATTAAAGCCGGTAAGTTTGTACGAACGGTAAAGCTGATTTCCCTGGCTAATTTCTCTTTTACACCGGTATGGACTTCTTCTGGTCTTCCCATGAAGTCGGGCGAGCCGGTGGCCATTGCCTTTACTATTCCTGACAATTTCCCGCAAGAACTGTTTCCGTTGGATGTGAAGTTGGCATGTAACCTTTTCAGTGATGATGGTACTAATGTAGATATGGAGGGTAATCAGACCTATCTAGATGTGCTTGTGGAAGAGTGTAAATTTACGGTTGTGGAGGATGGAAAAGAGGTAACTTATGAAAGGGATTGGCCTCATAAGTATGTATATACAGTCGACAAACCAGGCTTACACCGTATCAACTTCAAGACGCTGATAGACAATTATGAACCGAATCCGGGTGAAGATCCCCGTATCGAGTTTTTTCTGGAAGCGGAAGCGTTTACCACCGTACGTAAATTGATTTACATGAATGAGGAGAGTTCTGATTACAGGATTGCTTTAGGTACGGACAATGGAGAGGGAGTGTTGACATGGGCTTCCGGTAATTCGGCTTCTGTGTCTGTACCACCTGCAGCCGGTCAGAAATTTAACCTACATTTCAAATTCTATGATGGAACGAATTCGGTTCAACCTGTGGCTGGTGAAGTCTTGAGACTTTATTTGGATATTACGAAAATGTTGCCTGAAACAACGGGGATAGATTTAAGTAAAGATCCGATATACGATCCGGATAAGGGGTATTATTATACGTATACTGTACCAAGTACGCTGAAGGATACGTATGAAACACAGGGGGTTGTTATTCCGATGATAACGCAGAGCTCAGATTGCAATACATACTTGAGGGTTTCATCACAGCTCAACTCCGACGGTACATTCACGGACGGTTCGCGAGTTTATCGCTCGGCTATCCTGACCATTGGTAATATGGCAACGTATAATTTTAATGTGACGTTGAGTGATGGTTCTACAACGGACCAAGAATTGAACCTTAAATACGGGCCGGATATACCAGTCAGCATGAATGTCACATTCCCTGCAGAAGTGCTTACGTATAGGCCTGAAGGTTTTACAGGCTTTATAGCTACCAAATATTTAACGCCTGCTTCCAGTGAAACAAAGTTGACTCCCGTAGACGGTGGTTATACGTTTGAAGCTAATGCAACTTCCGATTTGACGTTCCAGTTTGTGACGAATACGGTAGGCTCCGCTGAAGTCATTACTGTTTCAGAACTTGGAAATAAAGTTGCATTTAATTCGGCTGATGTCGAAATCAAAAATATTCCTTTAAAAGGTAAGGTTGAAATAAATCAGCCTGATGAAACATTCGATGTGGCCAATCCGTTTATGTCTTTGGAGCGTGAAGATGGAACCCGAATAGGCGTACTTGCTGTAAAAGCTAATAAAGGGGAGAATACAGGTACGTATACTTTGGAGTTGCGTACAGAGTATAAGTTGGATATGGATGAACGAGTCTTTGTACGCTATTCGCCGATAACTCCAGATGATAAACGTCTGTTCACAGGATCTACGACTTTACGCAGTATGCAAGAACATCCAGATAATTCCATCGTATTGCAATTGCGTTAATTCGTTTATTGATAGTAGAATATACCGTCCTTAAAACAAGGATGGTATATTCTGTAAATAAGTTTTGTATAAAGAGGGGGTGTGGTATACATGCGTTATAAACTCATTTTATTGTTTTTATTGCTAACTTGTTGCTCTTCTTGTGGAAGAGGACATGGAGTTTCCTCGTCTACGAATGGGCTTTCACAGCGAGCGGTTGAAGATGATAATGTGCAGCAAACGCAGTTTCCATTCCCTGAAATTCCTACTACTTTGACGGAGCCGGAAGCCCGCAAGGCCTACCTCCTCACCCACTATTGGGAGCAGTTCGACTTTGCCGACACCACGCTGGTGGACAACCGCGACGTGACGGAGCAGGGCTTTGTAAACTTCATCGCCCTGCTGGCAGACGGCACCACGCCGGAGGAACTGGCACGCGAAAGTCTGGAGAACTGGTGCGCGGGGTTCGTCGGGAAAGACCACGCCCGCAAGGTATTGACCCAAACGGCGGATGACTACCTCTTCAACCCCAACTCACCTTTCTACAACGAAGGGCTCTACGGAATGTATCTGGAGGCGTTGCTCAGCAAGTTGCCACAGACGGATGCGATGCGTTCCGCTTACCGCTTCAAGCTGGAGCTGGTAAGGCGCAATAACGTAGGGGATAAGGCTACGGACTTTACCTATTACCAGCCCGACGGTACACGCCGCACACTGGCCACCACACCGGTGAAGAACGATCGTCTGCTGCTGATGTTCTACGACCCGGAGTGCGAGTCGTGTCATGAGGTATTGCTACAAATGGCTGCCGATACGGCACTGGCCGAAGCCGTACGGGCCGGCAAGTTGAGTGTCCTGGCCGTCTATACCGAAGGCAACGAAGAGGCGTGGCGAAAAGCCTTGTCCGACATGCCCGAAGGCTGGACGGTGGGTACCGACCGCGAGGCGGTGAAGACCGGGGCACTGTACGACCTGAAAGCGATGCCGTCGCTCTACCTGCTGGACGGAAAGAAAACGGTGCTGCTGAAAGACGCAGCCTACGAAAAAATACGTGCGGCGTTGCAGGAACGTTGAAGCCGTCGCAAAAAGAAATCGTCGTGAGGCGAGTCTGCCTGTCCGGGCTTGGAGAAGCGGGACAGGAATAGCTTATTAATCGCAATAAGCAATTGTTTGTTTTGTTTGTCAAGCCATATCGTCAAAAGCGGTATGGCTTGTTTTTTCCCAGTCAGACAATCTTTTTTCTCCAGTTAAGGAAATCTTTTTTTCCAGTCAGGGAAAAATATCTGTGATTTAAGGAGAGGAACTTCCCTTCAAATTCTTTACTTTTGTAGCCGAACATTTCAAGAGATATGCCATGCAACTACCCGCTTCTTTTGTAGACTATACCCGTGCCCTGCTGGGCGAAGCAGAATATAATCGTTTTTCCGCCGCCCTGCTGGAGGACGAACAATCCGTCAGCATCCGCCTGAACCCTCAGAAGTGGGATAATTCTTCATTCTTCATTCTTCATTCTTCATTAAAAGAGGTCCCCTGGGCTACCGGTGCCTGCTACCTGGACCAGCGTCTGACGTTTACCTTCGACCCCCTGTTCCATGCCGGAGGCTACTACGTGCAGGAAGCGTCGTCCATGTTTGTGGAGCAGGCGGTGAGGCGGTATCTGCCGGAGCGGGCAGTGGCGGTGCTTGATCTCTGTGCGGCTCCGGGCGGCAAGTCGACCCACCTGCGCAGCCTGTTGCCTGCGGGCAGCCTGCTGGTGGCCAACGAGGTGATGCGCAACCGGGTGCAGGTGCTGGCGGAAAACCTGACGAAGTGGGGACATCCCGATGTCGTAGTGACAAACAGCGATCCGGCGGAGTTCACGTCACTGGAACATCTGTTCGACTGCATCCTGACCGATGTGCCCTGCTCGGGCGAAGGCATGTTCCGCAAGGACGAGACAGCCATCGGGGAGTGGAGTCCGGAGAATGTGGAAATCTGCTGGCAACGCCAGCGGCGCATACTGACGGATATCTGGCCCTGCCTGAAGCCGGGAGGACTGTTGGTGTACAGCACGTGTACCTATAACACGAAGGAGAACGAGGAGAATGTACGCTGGATTCGCGACGAGCTGGGAGCGGAGGTGTTGCCGCTCGATGTGCCTGCCGGATGGGGAATCACTGGCAACCTGCTGGCGGGGGAAGACTTTCCCGTATATCGCTTCCTGCCACACAAGACGCAGGGTGAAGGATTCTTCCTGGCCGTGCTGCGCAAGGCGGGCGATGAAGAAGAGGCGGATGGCATGTGGACGGCGCAGATGGGGCGGCCGAATGCGGATAAGCTGGCCTCGGGCAAACAGAAAGGGAAGAAGGGGAACGGCGGTAAAGCTGCCTCTTCGTCGGCTTTCGGCAAGGAGCAGCTGGCAGCGGTACAAGGCTGGCTGCGCGGGGCGGAAGGATACAGCCTGATGCCCGAGGGACAGGCGCTGACTGCTTTCGCTACGTCTTGGCTCCCAGTGTTGTCGGCCTTGAAGCAGCATGTCCGTGTGCTGCAGGCTGGCGTGACGCTGGCCGAGACGAAAGGGAAGGATTGCGTTCCTGCCCATGCACTGGCCATGAGCAGCCTGCTTCGCCGTGAAGCTTTCGCCTGCGAAGAGGTGGACTATCCGACGGCCATTGCTTATCTACGCAAAGAGGCCGTCACCCTTTCAGGCGCGGCCCCTCGCGGTTTTGTATTGCTTACTTATCGGAATTTTCCTCTTGGCTTTGTGAAGAATGTCGGCAACCGGGCCAACAACCTCTATCCGCAGGAGTGGCGCATCCGTAGCGGCTACCTGCCGGAAGAAATAAAAATCTTATAGCCGGCTCTTATAGATTCTAGCCATCACTTTCTGATACTGGTTTTCCAGCTGCAGCAGATTGGCCTGGCTCTGGTAGATGACGGAGACTTCGACGAAGTACTCGATCATGCTGATCTGGCCGCCGTCCAGTGCCTGACGCAGTAGCTTCAGGTCCTGCTGGCGGCCGAAGGTCTCGGCATACTCCTGCATGGAGGCATGGAGGTTGCAGGCCTCGTCGTAGAGCTGCCACAGGGCGGTGCTGGCGCTGAGGCGGGCGTTCTCTTCGCGGAAGTCGGCACTGAGGGCCTGCGAACGGGCGGCCTTCACCTTGCCGTGGTTCTGGAAGATGGGGAACGAGAAACCCACCACCAGACCGTTCAGCGGATGGCGGCTCTCGGTGTTGCGGCGGTAGCCCAGCTCCAGGCCGGGCAGCCAGCCCTGACGGCTGACGGACAGCTGCTTCTGTGCCGCCTGGCTCTCCTGCTGGAGCGAGAGCAGGGCAGGGTCGGAGGCCAGCAACTCTTCGCACAGCGGGCCGAAGTCGGCAGGCAGGGGGACGGAAGGATAGTCCGTCAGGCCCAGGTTCTGCGCCGTGGCGGCGGCAGGTCCGTCGGGCATGGGGCGGCCGGGAACGAGCGACACGTTGCCGTTCAGGGCCGTGAGTTCCTTCAGCTTGCTGTCCAGCGCCGTACGGTTCATGCGGGCTTCGGTGCGCACGTTCAGCAGTTCCAGGTTGATTTTATTGGTCTCCAGCGTGCTGGCATCGCCCGTCTCCAGACGGCGGCGGTAGTAGTCGGCCAGCTCCTCGGCATTCTTCAGCCGCTCGTCCAGCAGCTGCTGCTGGCGGCTGAGGTGGATGATGTCGAGGCAGGCTTCCTGTGCCTGGAGCAGGATGGTCTGCCGCTGGGCGTTGGACTGAGCGTCCAGGGCGTTGGCCTTGAGGCGGTTCAGGCGGGCACGGCTGACGTAGAGCGAGGGGAAGTCGAAGCTTTGGGCAATGACCAGCTCGCCCACGGTGATGTTCTTGTCCTGCGAGTCCCACAGGTGGGCATACGACAGGGTGGGGTCGGCCAGGTTGTTCGAGGCGCGGTTCTCCAGCTTCTGTGCCTCCGTGGTGCGGACGTTGGCCTGCAGTTCCTTGTTGTTGGCCTCCACCTGCTGGAGGATGGCTTCGATGCCGCTTTGGGCGTGCACCCCTGCCGCCAGGGCAAGGCATGCACAGATGATTATTGTCTTCTTCATTTCTTCTTGGTGTGTATGAGCAGATAAACGATGGGGATGATGAACCCGTTGAGGAAGGTCGACGTCAGCAGACCGCCGAGGATGACCTTCGCCATGGGGCTCTGTATCTCGTTGCCGGGCAGGTCGCCGCCCAGGGCCAGCGGGATGAGGGCCAGCGCACTGCTGAGGGCCGTCATCAGGATGGGGTTCAGTCGGTCGAGCGAGCCGCGGATGATGCTGTCGTGCAGCGAGTAGCCTTCCACGCGCTGCAGGTGGTTGTAGTGGCTGATGAGCAGCATACCGTTGCGCGTGGCGATGCCGAACAGCGAGATGAAGCCGATGATGGCCGGGATGCTCACCTCGCCGGTGGTCAGCAGCAGGGCGAAGACGCCTCCGATGAGGGCCAGCGGCAGGTTGATGAGGATGACGGCACTCTCCCTGACGCTGCGGAACTCGTGGTAGAGCAGCAGGAAGATGACGACGATGGACATCAGCGACGTCAGCAGCAGCGTGCGGCTGGCCGCCTGCTCGCTCTCGAACTGGCCGCCGTATTCCACGTGGTAGCCTTCGGGCAGCTTGATGTCGGCGTCGATGCGGGCCTGGATGTCGGTCACCACGGAGCGCAGGTCGCGGTCGGCCACGTTGGCCGAGATGACTATCTTGCGCTTCACGTTCTCGCGGCTGATGCTGTTGGGGCCCATGGACGAGCGGATGTCGGCCACATAGCTGAGCGGCACCTGACGGCCGTCGCCCGTGTCAATCATCAGGTCGCCTATCTTCGAGGCCTGGTCGCGCAGGTCGTCGCGCAGGCGGACGGTGAGGTTGAACGACTTGCCCTGCTCGTAGACCTGCGACACGGCCTCGCCCGCCAGGCAGGCGTTGACGTACTCGGCAAACTGGGGCAGGGTGATGCCGTAGCGGGCCAGCATCTCGCGGCGGGGCGTCAGCGTCAGCTGCGGACGCTCGATCTGCTGCTCGACGGTGAGGTCGGCCACACCCTCGACGTCCTGTATCTTGTCCCTTATCTGGCTGGCGAGGCTGAACATGCGGTTCAGGTCGTCGCCGAAGAGCTTGATGGCGATGTTGGCCTTCGTGCCCGAGAGCATGGCGTCGATGCGGTGGCTGATGGGCTGGCCTATCTCGACGTTGACGCCGGACAGGGTGGCGAGCTTCTCGCGCACCTCGGCCACCACCTCGCTACGCGAACGGTCTGTCAGCTCGAAGGGGGCCTCGATTTCCGACCCGTTCACGCCGCGCGAATGTTCGTCCAGCTCGGCGCGGCCGGTCTTGCGGGCTACGGTCTGGATTTCGGGCACGGTGAGCAGCAGCTCCTCGGCCCGTCGGCCGATGGCGTCGCTCTCTTCGAGCGAGATGCCCGGCAGCGAGGAGAGGTTGATGGTGAACGACCCTTCGTTGAAGGGCGGCAGGAACGAGCGGCCCAGGGTGAAGAACAGGCCCAGGGCGACGGCGAAGAGGGCGACGGTGCAGCCCAGCACGGCACGCTTGTGTTGTAAAGCTTTTTCGAGCACGATGCCGTAGACCTTCTTCAGCGTGCGGGCCACGACGGAGTCGCCCGAATCGGCTCCACAGGTACTTCTGGAGGGGGGTGCCGGAGACTCTAAGGAGTCGTCGCCCGAAACTCTAGGGAGTCTTGCTTCATGACTCCCTAGAGTCTCAGCCCGTGACTCTAGGGAGTCTTCGGGGCTGACTTCGGGGTGTATCTGAATGTCTTCAGAATGTTTATCTTCTTTACTGCGCAGCAGGTACGAGCAGAGCACGGGCGTCAGTGTGAGCGCCACCACCGTCGAAGCGGCCAGGGCGGTGATGAAGGCGATGCCCAGCGGGACGAGCATGCGCCCCTCCATGCCGCTCAGGAAGAACAGGGGCACGAAGCTGACGACGATGATGAGCGTGGAGTTGAGGATGGGCATGCGCACCTCGCGCGAGGCGTTGAACACTACCTGCAGCACGGGCAGACGGCGCTCGGGCGGCAGGAGGCGGTTTTCGTGCAGGCGGCGCCAGACATTCTCCACATCGACGATGGCGTCATCGACCAGCGAACCGATGGCGATTGCCATACCGCCCAGACTCATGGTGTTGATGGTCAGGCCCATGTAGTGGAGCACCAGCACGGACACGACGAGCGACAGGGGCAGGGTGACGAGCGAGATGAGGGTCGTCCGCACGTTGGCCAGGAAGAGGAACAGCACGATGACCACGAAGATGCCGCCTTCGACGAGCGACTTGCGCACGTTGCCGATGGAGCTTTCGATGAAGCGGCTCTGGCGGAAGATGTCGGTCGATACCTTCACGTCGGGGGGCAGGTTCTTCTGCAGGTCCTGCAGGGCGGCTTCCAGCTTGCCGGTCAGCTCCAGCGTGCTGGTGGCGGGCTGCTTGGTCACGGTGAGCAGCACGGCGGGTTTGGCGCGTTCCGAAGCCAGTCCCAGCTTGGGCGTCTGCGCGCCGATGCGCACGTCGGCCACGTCTTCCAGCAGGACGGGGGCGGCGAGTGAGCCGTCACTGTCCGTAGCGGACTTCACCACGGTCTTGCCCAGCAGTTCGGTGTTGGTCGTAGCTGTCAGTCCGCGCACGATGTACTCGTTGCCGTATTCGTAGATGACGCCTCCGTTGGCGTTGAGGTTCATGCCGCGGGTGGCACTGAGCACCTGGCCCAACGTCACGCCGTAGTGGCGCATGCGCTCGGGGTCGAGCTGTATCTGGTATTCCTTGATGTCGCCTCCCAGCACGGCCACCTGCGCTACGCCTCCGGTGGAGAGCAGGCGCGGACGGATGGTCCAGTCGGCCAGCGTGCGCAGGTCGAGCATGGAGGTGGAGTCGGCCGTGAGGCCTACAATCATCATCTCGCCCAGGATGGACGATTGCGGTCCCAGCGTCGGCTTGCCCACGCTTTCAGGCAGTTCTTCGGCCACGAGCGAGAGCTTTTCGCTGACAATCTGTCGGGCCAGGTAGATGTCCGTATCCCAGTCGAATTCCACCCAGACCACGGAGAAGCTGTGGGTGGACGAAGAGCGTACGCGGCGCACGTGTGTGGCGCCGTTGACGGCGGTTTCGATGGGGAAGGTGACGAGCTGTTCCACCTCCTCGGCGGCCATGCCGTTGGCTTCGGTCATGACGACCACGGTCGGCGCGGTGAGGTCGGGAAACACGTCCACTTCCGTGTGCATGGCGGTGTAGGTACCGCCCACGAGCAACAGCACCGAGGCGACGAGCACCAGGATGCGGTTCTGTAGGGAGAAGTGTATGATTTTGTTGAGCATAACTTGTTAAATGAAGAATTAAGAATGAAGAACGAAGAATTCCTGTGTATGGAAATTCTTCATTAGGAAGCGCAGCTTCCATTCTTCATTTTTCGTTTAATTAGTGTTCATGACTATGCGCCGGAAGTGCGTTCGCCGCTCCGGCCAGTTTCACCTGATAGGCACCGCGGGTCACGAGGCGGTCGCCGGCCTTCAGCCCGCTGAGCACCTGCACGCGCTGGCCGTTGTCGGCACCCAGGGTGACGAGCTGCTTGCGGTAGCACTCCTCGTCCAGCTGCAGGTAGACATAGAAGCTGCCCTGTTCTTCGGTTAGGGCCGAGCGGGGCACGCTGATGACACCCTCCATCGGGCGGGCCAGCAGGTAAATCTCGACGAAGGAGCCGGGCACCACGTCGCCGCGGTTGTCGAACTCGAAGGTCACGGGGATGTAGTAGCTGCCTTCGCCCGAGGCTTTGCCGTAGGACAGCAGGCGGCCGTTCAGGTCTTGCAGGGCATACACCTTGCTGTTATAGGGCGTACAGAAGTTGGCCGAGGTAATGGCGGGCAGCGAGGCATAGTACTTCTCCGACACGTCGGCGCGGAGGAAGAGGCGGCGGTTCTGGGTGATGCTCACCAGCGGCTGGCCCACGGTGACGTAGTCGCCTTCCTTCACCAGCAGGCTCTTCACGTAGCCGCCTATGGGGGCGGTGACGGCCTGCCCGCGGTCGGTGTGGTTCTTGGCCACGGCCTCGTAGCTGATGCGGGCGTTCTCGTACGCTTGCTTGGCCTGAGCGAAGTCCTTCTCCGAGACGATGCGACTCTCTACGAGTGTCTGCATGCGTTCGTATTCCTTCTTCGACACCTCGTAGGCTACGCGGGCTTTCTGCACGGGGTCACCTTCGGCGATGTTGCCCGACGAAAGCAGGACGAGCGGCATGCCTTCGCGTACGCTCATGCCTTCGGTTACCTTTCCCTTGAACGACACGACGCCTGCCACGGTGGCTACGGCTACCCGTTCGTCACCCTGCGCGGCCAGTACTTGCCCGCTGGTCTTGATGACCTGGGTGAAGCTGCCCGGCTCTACGGTACCTGTCTCTACGCCTGCGGCCTGTGCCTTGGCGGGCGGCATGACGATTTCGTCCGAGGCGCCTTCGGCGTGTCCCTCTTCTTCAGCATGTGCGTCTCCTTCATGGTCGTGGCTGTGGCCTGCTTCCTCGTGGGCATGCTGTTCGTGGTCATGGTCATGTTCGTGGTTGTGGGCTTCGGTAGCATGGTCGTGCCCTTCGTGTCCGTGGTCGGACTGGCTGTTGCAGGAGCCCAGCGACCATGCGACGAGGACTCCCAGAAATATCAGTTTCTTCATTGATAGATGTGGATTAAGTTCTTGCTATTAATAAATGTGGTTTCCGGTTGCAAAGGTACATGTACGGAGGCTGCAACCGGGTTGCAATGTGCGGGCGCACACGGCAACGCTCAGGCAAGAAGGCTGGGAGGAGCCCTTAATCCCGAGGCACGGGCGATGTAGACGCCGTGCAGCGATTCGATATAGGGAGAATATAAAGCAGTTGAATAAAAAACGGTGTAGGGAGACAACAGGCTGACAAGCAGACTGAGGTCGGCCGGTTGCAGGACAGGGCGCGGCTGGGGAGCCTGGCGCTCCACCCGCGGCGTGCGCTGGACGAACTGGTGGGTGAGGCAGCCCTTGTCGTGGCAGCAGTTGGGATGGCCTGCCGGATGGTGGTGATGATTCGTTTCGCCGCAACCCGTATGCAGGTCGTTCTTCAGGCAGATGGCCTCACTGCCATGATGATGATGGGGCACGACGGGCACTGCCAGCATCAGGATGCTGAGCAGGAGCAGCAGTGCGGTAATGTAGGGCTTCCGTATCATCATAGCGTTCAATGTGAAGTTGCGCAAAGATAAGGATTATTTCTTTTCCAGCTCGTTGAGTGACTCCATTTTTTTCTTTTCCAGGAATTCGTAAACGCCGCAGAGGTGTTCGCGGACTCGCTGGTGGCCGAACTCATAGACTTTGCTTACCAGGCCGTCGAGGAAGTCGCGGTCGTGGCTTACAACAATCAAGGTACCGTCGAAGTCCATCAGTGCTTGCTTCAGGATGTCCTTGGTTTTGAGGTCGAGGTGGTTGGTAGGCTCGTCCAGGAGCAGCACGTCAGGCTTCTGAAGAAGCAGCTTGGCCAGCTCGATGCGCATGCGCCATCCGCCGCTGAAGTCGCTCGTGGGGCGGTTGAAATCCGTCCGTTCGAAGCCAAGGCCCAGCAGGGTCTTCTCTACATCCTCCTCGTAGTTGGTGGCGTCGATAGCATAGTATTTCTCGCTCAGGGCCGACACCTGTTCGATGAGCTCCATGTAGCTGTCGCTCTCGTAGTCGGTACGCGTTTCCAGCTCCTTGTTCAGGCGGTCAATTTCAGCCTCCATCTCGTGCAGATGGGCAAAGGCCTGTGCCGTTTCTTCGAACACGGTACGTCCGTCCTCGGTCATCAGGTGCTGGGGCAGGTAGGCGATGACACAGTCCTTGGGAGCCGACACCTTGCCGCGGGTGGGCTGGCGTACGCCGGCCAGAATCTTCAGTAGGGTACTCTTTCCCGCTCCGTTCTTGCCCATGAGGGCGATGCGGTCTTTTTCGTTGATTACGAAGGATATGTCACTGAACAGGGTGGTGCCGCCAAACTCTACGGCCAGTCCGTCTATGCTTATCATATATATAATGTCATTGTTTGAGGGTGCAAAGCTAGTGCAAACCGAGTGAAGTACAAAAGAGGGAAACACAGTTTTCATCTTTTGTATTTCCGAGGTGTAGCCTATGTTCTGAAAAGATAGTGCAAACCGAGTGAAGTACAAAAGAGGGAAACACAGTTTTCATCTTTTGTATTTCCGAGGTGTAAAAACAAAAACTCTTATGTTGCATAACATAGCCTTTAGGTTGTTCCTTTCCGAAATATTTGTTTCCTTTGTATCAGCATAGTTCAGTACAGAAAAGGATTCAAGTAAACAGGTGCGATGGACGCTAAATTGTTCGGACAGCAATCGAGTAAGGTTACCCAGTTGGCGGACCTGATCAGCCAGGCAATTTCCATGCGGGAATTTCTTGAAGGGGATTCTTTGCCGTCCATCAACGAACTGAGCCGGCGGTACGGAGTGTCGCGTGATACGGTTTTCAAGGCTTTCAGTGATTTGAGGGAAAGAGGTATCATCGACTCGACTCCTCGCAAGGGTTATTTTGTGACAGGGCAGGTCACCAATGTGCTGTTGTTGCTTGACCAATATACTCCTTTCAAGGAAACGTTATACAATAGTTTTGCAAAACACCTTCCAGTCAATTATAAGGTGGATTTGCTTTTCCATCAGTATAATGAACGTCTTTTCAGTACAATCGTTCGGGAGTCTGTCGGAAAGTACAACAAATATGTTGTGATGAATTTTGATAATGAAAGATTCAGCGCCTCTTTAAATAAAATCAGTCCTGCCCGTCTCTTGCTGCTCGATTTTGGGAAATTTGAAAAAGAACGGTATTCTTATGTTTGTCAGGACTTTGATGAATCTTTTTATGGTGCCTTGCAACGTTTGGACGACCGCTTTTCTTCGTATCGGAAGTTTGTATTTCTTTTTCCTTCTTCTTTGAAACATCCTCAAAGCAGTAAAGACTATTTCTTTCGTTTCTGTCAGGATTATAACCTTTCCGGAAGTGTAGAGGAAGATGTCGAAAACTTGAAAGTGGAGAAAGATACGGCCTATTTGGCAATTAAGCAACAGGACGTAGTGAAAGTGGTGAAGCAAGGAAGGCTGGCCGGGTTGAAGTGTGGAAAGGATTTCGGTCTGCTGGCTTATAATGACATTCCTTCTTATGAAGTGATCGACGAGGGGATTACGGCTTTGACGATCGACTGGCAGCAGATGGGAAATGAAGTGGCTCGCTTTGTGCTGGACAATGCGGTGGTACAGAAATATCTGCCTACGGAAGTCCGGCTTCGGAATTCACTTTGATCTTTTGAAGTGTTTTCAGTACAGTTCAGTGTAGGAAAATGGATGAATAAATATAGATGATATTGTAAGAATTAAATAGAACAGTTTATGAAAAAGTATCCTAAAATTGGTATCCGCCCGACCATCGACGGTCGTCAGGGCGGTGTTCGCGAGAGTTTGGAAGAAAAGACCATGAGCTTGGCAAAAGCAGTGGCCGAGTTGATCAGCAGTAACCTGAAGAATGGCGACGGCAGCCCCGTAGAGTGTGTGATTGCCGACGGTACCATCGGTCGTGTGGCCGAAAGTGCCGCTTGTGCCGAGAAATTCGAACGCGAAGGCGTAGGCTCTACCATTACCGTCACTTCCTGCTGGTGCTATGGTGCAGAGACGATGGACATGAATCCTTATTATCCGAAAGCCGTGTGGGGCTTCAACGGAACGGAGCGTCCGGGTGCCGTTTATCTGGCTGCCGTATTGGCCGGTCATGCTCAGAAGGGTCTTCCAGCTTTTGGCATTTATGGCCATGATGTACAGGACTTGGATGACAACACGATCCCTGCCGATGTGGCCGAGAAGATACTCCGTTTTGCACGTGCAGCCCAAGCCGTGGCTACGATGCGTGGCAAGTCTTACCTTTCTATGGGTAGCGTGTCTATGGGTATCGCAGGCTCTATCGTCAATCCAGACTTCTTCCAGGAGTATCTGGGCATGCGCAACGAGTCGGTTGACCTGACCGAAATCATCCGCCGCATGACGGAAGGTATCTATGACAAGGAAGAGTATGCCAAGGCGATGGCATGGACAGAGAAATATTGCAAGGTGAACGAAGGTGAAGACTTCAAGAACCGTCCTGAGAAACGCAAGACGCGTGAGCAGAAAGATGCTGACTGGGAATTCATCGTAAAGATGATGATCATCATGCGCGACCTGATGACGGGCAATCCGAAACTGAAGGAAATGGGCTTCAAGGAAGAGGCATTGGGACACAACGCCATCGCCGCAGGTTTCCAAGGCCAGCGCCAGTGGACCGACTTCTATCCCAACGGCGATTATCCAGAGGCACTGCTCAACACTTCCTTCGATTGGAATGGCATCCGCGAAGCCTTTGTGGTGGCTACAGAGAACGATGCCTGCAACGGCGTAGCCATGCTCTTCGGCCATCTGCTGACCAATCGTGCACAGATCTTCTCCGACGTGCGTACGTATTGGAGCCCTGAGGCCGTGAAGCGTGTGACGGGTAAGGAACTCACAGGGTTGGCATCCAACGGTATTATCCATCTGATCAATTCTGGTGCTACGACGTTGGACGGTTCCGGCCAGTCGGTGGACGAAGCAGGCAATCCTGTGATGAAGGAGCCTTGGAACATGACTCAGACCGATGTGGACAACTGCCTGAAGGCTACGACCTGGTATCCTGCCGACCGTGACTACTTCCGTGGCGGTGGCTTCTCGTCCAACTTCCTGTCCAAAGGCGGCATGCCTGTCACGATGATGCGCCTGAACCTGATCAAAGGCCTTGGCCCTGTGCTTCAGATAGCAGAAGGATGGACGGTGGACATCGATCCTGAAATCCATGAGAAGCTGAACATGCGTACCGACCCGACTTGGCCTACGACTTGGTTCGTTCCTCGTCTGTGTGACAAACCTGCCTTCAAGGATGTCTATTCGGTTATGAACAACTGGGGAGCCAACCATGGTGCCATCAGCTACGGTCACATTGGTCAGGACCTGATTACGCTGGCTTCTATGTTGCGTATTCCCGTCTGCATGCACAATGTGGAAGACGATAAGATCTTCCGTCCAGCCGCATGGAATGCTTTCGGTATGGACAAGGAAGGCGCCGACTATCGCGCATGCAATGTATATGGACCTTTGTATAAATAAAAATAACACGTTAGGGTGAAGTCTTGCTTTCGTCGGATGAAAGCATTGCTTTCTTGAGTAGAAAACGATGCTTTGTCCGTACGAAAGCAATGCTTTGTTTCTATCATATTAATGAATCGAAATTAAAAAAACGAGAACATCATGGACACTCCTCAAGAGGGTTATCGTGTACAGACCTATCATGTACCTGTAAAAAGATATTGCCAGACACTTGACTTGCGTGACAATCCTGAACTGATAGCCGAATATCGGAAGCGCCATAGCCGTGCGGAAGTGTGGCCGGAAATATTGGCGGGCATTCGTGAAGTGGGTATTCTGGAAATGGAAATATATATAGTGGGCACACGTCTTTTTATGATCGTAGAGACGCCGCTCGATTTCGATTGGGATACGGCGATGGCCCGGCTGGACACACTGCCCAGACAACGTGAATGGGAGGCCTATATGTCAGTCTTTCAGCAGGCTGATCCTCAAGCCAGCTCTGCTGGGAAATGGAAACTGATGGAACGGATGTTCCATTTATATGAGTAATAATAGATCCGATAAGAAACCATGAAAACCGATAAAGCTTCCATTCTTTCAAAGGACGGCGTAAGTTACCTGATTCCTTTTGTGTTGATAACCTCTTGTTTTGCCTTGTGGGGATTTGCCAACGATATTACCAATCCGATGGTGAAGGCTTTCTCCAAAATTTTCCGTATGAGTGCTACCGATGGTGCATTGGTGCAGGTAGCGTTTTATGGCGGATATTTCGCCATGGCTTTTCCTGCTGCCATGTTCATCCGCAGGTATTCGTACAAGGCTGGAGTCTTGTTGGGGCTCGGCATGTATGCTTTCGGAGCTTTCCTTTTCTTTCCCGCCAAGATGACAGGAGAGTATTATCCTTTCTTGATTGCATATTTTATTTTGACCTGTGGACTTTCTTTCTTGGAAACCAGTTGCAATCCCTATATCCTTTCCATGGGTACCGAGGAAACTGCTACTCGAAGGCTGAATCTGGCCCAGTCTTTCAATCCGATTGGATCGTTGGCGGGAATGTATGTGGCTATGAACTTTATTCAGGCGCGTCTTCATCCACTCGATACGGCCGATCGTGCTCTCTTGGGCGAGCAGGAGTTTGAGGCGATCAAAGATAGTGATCTCAGTGTGCTGATTGCTCCTTATCTGGCCATTGGTCTGGTTATCTTGCTGATGCTGATACTGATCCGTTTGGTCAAGATGCCTAAAAATGGGGAGGAAAACCACAATATAAATTTTGTTCCTACCTTGAAGCGTATCTTTACACAATCCCGCTATCGGGAAGGTGTTATTGCGCAATTCTTTTATGTAGGTGCGCAGATCATGTGCTGGACGTTCATTATCCAGTATGGTACGCATCTTTTCATGTCGCAAGGTATGGAAGAAAAGGCGGCAGAAATCCTTTCGCAGAAATATAATATTGTGGCGATGGTCATCTTCTGTATCAGTCGTTTTGTTTGTACCTTTATTCTTCGTTATCTGAATGCAGGTCGTTTGCTGATGATTTTGGCTGTATTGGGAGGCGTGTTTACGTTGGGGGCCGTCTTCTTGCAGAATATTTATGGCTTGTATTCGTTGGTTGCCATTTCGGCTTGCATGTCTCTGATGTTTCCTACCATTTATGGTATTGCGTTGAAAGGGCTTGGCGAAGATGCCAAGTTTGGTGCGGCTGGTCTGATCATGGCTATATTGGGAGGCTCTGTGTTGCCTCCGTTGCAGGCACTTGTAATTGATATGAAGACTGTCGGTGGTTTTCCGGCAGTTAATCTGTCTTTCCTTCTTCCCTTTATCTGTTTTATCGTCATATCGTGGTATGGCTATCGTACGGTTCGTAACAGATGGTAGGCTGGTGGGAGGAAAGTCGTTATAAAAAATGAGAATGTATCAAAATAGCTTCACTTCATTTTGATACATCCTCATTTTGAAAACAGAAATGGTATTTATTCCGTTTCTGTTTTTCGTTCTGTCATTTTCTTTTGTATGAATTGTATCTTTAGGTTGGCTTCTTCTATATTTTTCTTGATTTCGGTGATGGCAGAAAGTGTTTTGCCAAGTTCGTAGATATCGGATGCTGCTTGGCGGTCGGCTGGTAGCATGTGGGTTGTATAAGAACGCTCACCTTTGAAGTCAACGCGAAGGTTTTTGTCTTTGTTGGCTGCCACAAAAGCTATGACACCTCCGTCTTCTCCTAATTTATAATCCGCTTTTTCGATATGCTCTCCCAAGTCGGTGGTTTCGTAACTGTCACGTGAAACGGAAGTTTCCGTGAAGTTGCCATCGGGTGCGGTTACCTTTACGGCTGTGTGGTGGATGTTATAACTGCCACAATATATGGATGTCAGGCTAACTACACCTGTCTCGTCTGTTTGAAATCTCAGAAAGGAGCGGTGCAAATTTCGTTCAATGACTTGTGCGGGCACCAGGTAATGTCCGATACGTTGATAGGCAGTGTCTTTCTCCAGGACAAATTTGCTTTTGATGGCTTCGAACTCTTGTTGTTTTACAGTTAGCATACTGTCCAGATATCCCAGTGTCTTTTGTTGCTCTTTCAGTTCGACTTCCTGCATCAGGTAGATACCTTGGCGGCGGGTGTCGAAGGCTTTGGGATAAAGTATTTTGATGCTGTCTATTTGCATCTTCGCTTCGTTGTAGTTGCCGGCTTCGAAGGCGGTACGTGCTTCGGCCAGTTTTAGAGCGGCTTTTTTTTCTACGTTTTCGCATGCAACCAATGTGCTGCAAAGACATGCCAGAATGATAATTTTTTTCATATATGTAATCTGAATTTTTATGGATGTTACAATGTGGTTGTCCTTGTCGCGACAAAAATAGAAATAATATCGCTATCTTTGCCGCCGCGAAACCATTAAAAATGCAAACAGACTGAATTATGATTGAACTGACAGCTGATGAACTGAAGCAACGCTTCGATGCTAAGATATTCAAACAAATCTCTGAAACGGCCGATGAACTTGGATTGGAATGTTACGTCGTTGGTGGATACGTGCGTGACATATTCCTGCAACGTCCGTCAAAGGATATTGATGTCGTTGTGGTAGGTAGTGGAATAGCCATGGCTGAAGCATTAGGACGTCGGTTGGGACGTGGAGCTTATGTATCCGTGTTCAAGAACTTCGGTACAGCACAGTTGAAATATCGGGGAACGGAGGTTGAGTTTGTCGGTGCCCGCAAGGAATCTTATACACACGATTCACGGAAACCTATCGTCGAAGACGGCACATTGGAAGATGACCAGAACCGGCGCGATTTTACAATCAATGCCCTGGCTGTTTGTTTGAACAGTGCGCGTTATGGTGAATTGGTGGATCCTTTCGGTGGAATGGATGATCTGAAGGAACGCACCATTCGCACGCCACTCGCCCCTGACATTACGTTCAGTGACGATCCGTTGCGCATGATGCGTTGTATCCGTTTCGCCACGCAACTCAATTTCTATATTGATGATGAGACATTTGAGTCGCTTTGTCGTAATAGGGAACGCATCGGAATTATTTCCAAAGAGCGTATCGCAGACGAATTGAATAAGATTATGTTGTCGCCGATCCCTTCAAAAGGTTTTATTGATTTGGACAGAAGTGGACTTCTTGAACTGATCTTTCCAGAATTGGTGGCTCTGCAAGGAATAGAGACTCGTAATGGGCGGGCGCATAAGGACAATTTCTATCATACATTGGAAGTGCTTGACAATATCAGTCGTAAGACTGATAACTTATGGTTGCGTTGGGCGGCTTTGTTGCATGACATTGCCAAACCTGCTACGAAGCGGTGGGATCCGCGTGCGGGTTGGACCTTTCATAACCATAATTTCATAGGCGAGAAAATGATACCCAATATTTTCCGCAAGATGAAGCTGCCTATGAATGAGAAAATGAAATATGTACAGAAACTTGTGGGATTGCACATGCGTCCGATCGTGATAGCCGATGAAGAGGTTACGGATTCTGCTGTTCGCCGACTGCTTTTTGAGGCAGGTGATGACATTGATGACCTGATGACTTTGTGTGAGGCGGATATTACGTCAAAGAACTCTGAGCGTAAGAAGCGTTTCTTGGACAATTTCCAGTTGGTACGTCAGAAATTGAAAGATTTGGAGGAACGCGACCGCATCCGCAACTTTCAGCCTCCTGTCAGTGGTGACGAGATTATGCGTACCTTCGGCCTTTCTCCCTGTCAGCAGGTGGGAGCCTTGAAAAGTGCCATCAAAGATGCCATTCTTGACGGTGTTATTCCTAACGAATATGAGGCTGCCCGTCAGTTTATGCTCCAACGGGCAGAGAAGATGGGATTAAAGGTGTCAGAGGGATGAGGAACTTGTTTTTCTGCATGGCCGTTCGGGGAAAGTGATCACGACTTCTCGTGGCGTAGCAACTCCTACAAATCCGATTCCTCCACTGACGTTGCAGGGTAAGGAAACGGGTTCCATCAGGGTGGTGTCGTAGTCATCATCATCCAGACAGTTCAGGGCCTTCAGGTAGCGGTAATAGTCGGCTGTCAGGTTGAGCAGGCGGATGTGGATGGATTGGGTACAATATGTCTTGCCGTAGGTAATGCCGTGGAGAGCATTGGCTGTAAAGTCATCGTAGAGGCGAGTGTATACCTTGAGCGTGGCCGAACTGTTGCGGAAACGGTTGTCGGTGAAGATGTTGTACTTGTTCTCGATGCGGGGAAACATCAGGTTGTCTTCATCTTCCTGTGAATGACTTATGTTGCCGTCGGTCAGGATGATGTCTTCGCGGTTGACAAGGTCGCTGTATATTTGGGTGGTCAGGCTGTCGCGTTCGGTGTATATCAGATTATGGTTTTCGTCTTCGATGAAGTTTCCCTGTTCGTCCCTGAGGTATTCGTAGATGTGGTAACGTACCAGGAACTGGTTACGGATGTCCAGCCGGTAATGGTTGCTTTCGTTGGCTATGTCATTCATTGTCAAGAGGTAACGACGATGGGGAGTGACGATGCCGCTGCTCATGTTGATCGGGACGGTACAGGTGTCCACACGGAAATCCTGGGGAGGTTGGGGAACCTGTACTTCTGCCGCAGCCCGAAGGGTTCCACCTTGGGCTGTTGCTTCCAGACGGACGAGGTCGCCGGGTTGCAGGGGAGTTGATAGGCGATATTTTCTGTAATGTATGTTTTTTAATAGCGTTTCGTAATCTTCCGGAGAGAGCCATTCTCCTGGATAAGGATAGATGTCTTCCGGTTTGAAAGCTTGGGGAGTTTCGGTGAGTCGTCCGTTGACGTAAAGGGTGAGTATGGCATCGTCATTTACTTTGTCCAAATTGTCGCCTGTACTTAGGTATAGATATACTTCGTTTGTTTTACCTTCTCCTGCTTCGAGTAGAGCGTTCATGACGAGGCAGGGTTGTCTCATTTCAGGGTTATAGGGAATTTCGTTCTCACATGACAATAATCCGCAAAGAGTTACTGTATATATAATAAAGAATAAATGTTTCCGTTTCATATTCGTTTGTAGGAAATGTAGTTCTTAAAATCTGTATGTATAGGTTACGGAGGGAATACATGGCAGGATGGTCATTTTTTTGATGACGGTTCTTGACTTTGAATCTATTTGTATGGCGCCTCCTTGACCGTTATTGACCCAACTGTTGGTCAACTGCTTCCGTTGGGTATATACCAGGTTGGGATTCATGGCGTTGTAGGCATTGTAGAGGCTGATGTTCCAGGTACGCATGCCGTGCTTGGTCTTCTTGTTGAAGTTTACGCCTAGGTTCAGGCGATGGGTAGCGGGTAGACGGTAGTTGTTACGACCTGATATGTAATCAGTTTCTTCAGTGCTACCGTCAGGCTTGACGATGGCTGTCCGTCGTTCGGGGATGGTGAGGCAGCCTCCCGTGTAGAAGATCCATGAGGCACCTACGTCGATACGGTCGCTGAAGCGATGGTTGACGCAAAGGTTGAGGCTGTGCCGCCGGTCGTATTTGTGGGGAAACCATCGGCCGTGGTTGATACTGCCGTTTGGGAAGCGGCGTTCGCTCTTGGCCAGTGTGTACGAAAGCCAGCCTGTCGTGTTTCCTATGGTGCGCTGAGCCATCAGTTCCAGTCCGTAGCTGCGGCCTTGGCCCATTTCTACCTTCTCTTCCCAATGGGTGGAGGTACCGAAGAAGGAGACTCCGTCCTGGTACTCCAGAATGTGCCGCATCTGTTTGTAGTAACCTTCCAGTGAGAATTCCCAGCCGGGCAGGTCGGTATAGTATGTGCCGACGGAGTATTGGTTGGCATACATGGGGCGTATGTTTCTGGTGATGGGTACCCACAGGTCAGTAGGCATGGAGAAGGGAGTGGCGGTGAGCAGATGGACGTATTGGGCCATGCACGAGTAGGAGGCTTTGGTAGCGATGCCCTTTCCCCAGTCGTAACGGGCGGAGATGCGGGGTTGTGCCGACAGATAGTTCTTGCCTTGTGTGTGGAACAACGAGGCTCGTATACCGAGGTTCAGGCTGAACCGGCCGGTAGCTTCCCAGTTGTCTTCTCCGTAGAGCGACAGTTCCATGCCCCGTTGCGGAAGGTTGCTGCTGGTGGCATAGGTGGTGTCCTGCCGGGCAGAGCCATCGTTTATGTTGCCGATATGTGAGGTTGATACACCCGGCGTGAACAGGTGATGGATGAACTCGCTACCGAAGCGGATGTGATGACGGGTGGAAGGAGTGAAGTCGAAGTCGGCACGCAGGCTCCAGTCGCGAATGCCCGAACGGAACTCCGAGCGATATCGGTGGTAGTCGTACAGTTTTCCCTGATAATCGGTGCGATCTTCCGACGTTTCGTTCAGACTCATGCGGTACTGGTTGTAGGAAACAGTGAAGTTACTGAACAGCTGATTGCTAAATATGTGATTCCAGCGAGTGTAACCGATGAGGTTTCCCCAGTTCAGGCGGGTCTGGCTGATGTCTTTCTGATAAGTGATGTCGGATAGGGTGGGCGTACTGCTGAATTCGTTGTCGTACCGGTAGTGGTCTTTGCCCCGATAGAAGCCCAGGAACAGGCGGTCGCAGTCGCCGAACTTATGGTTCACCTTGGCATTGATATCATAGAAATAATAGTTATATCGGTCGATGTCTTTGCCATTGCTTCCATTCTCTGTGGTTTTGATACCTTTGGGCAGCAGGATGCTGGGCGTGACGCGCATGCTGAGCGAAAACGACGTGCGTTCCCGCCGGATGGGGCCTTCAATGTGAAATTTGTCAGTAAGCAAGCCGATACTGAGGGTACCATGATAGCCGTTCATGTTACCGTCGTTGGTACGCACATCGACCACAGACGACAAGCGGCCGCCGTAGCGGGCGGGAAAACTGCTCTTAAAGAGGGTAACGTTCTTCACCGCTTCGGGCGTGAACACCGAGAAGATGCCCAGCAGGTGGTCGGCGTTGTAGACGGGGATACCGTCCAGCATCACCAGGTTTTGGTCGGGCGTGCCGCCACGAACGTACATGCCTGCAAAGCCCTCCATGCCTGCCTGTACGCCCGGCATCAGCTGGATGGTTTTCAGTACGTCGGCCTCACCGAGGATGGAGGGCGTGTGGCGTATCTGTGTCATGGGGATTTCGTGCGCACCCATGTTAGTGGCATTGATGCCCGCCTCCCGCTTTTCCGACGTGACGATTACTTCCTGCAACTCATTATGAGTATTGAGGGCAATGTTCAGCGTGGTGTCTGCCTTCAGGCGGAAGCGATCGGTCCGTGTGGCGTAGCCCAGGTAGGAGGACGAGAGGCTCACCTCACCCTCGGGCAGGGTCAGGGTATAGAAGCCGTAGGCGTTCGAGGCCGTCCCCACGGCATAGCGGCTGTCCAGGATGTTGGCGCCTATCAGCGTTTCGGCCGAGGCGGCGTCGATGACGTAGCCGCTCACGGTGAAGCGGCGGCGTTCGCGCTTGCGGGGCATCTCGCGCTTGCGCAGCACGATGTGCTTGCCTGAGATTTCGAATTCCACCGGCTGGTCGCTGAAGGCCTGTTCCAGTACTTGGCCGATGGTGAGTTTCTGTACTTTCAGGTCGATGCGGCGGGTGAGCCTGACTTCATCGCCATAGACGAAGGTATAGCCCGTGGCGTTCTCCAGCTGGGACACCAGCGCACGGAGGGTGGCGTTGCGGATGTCCATGGTGATGGGGGCCTGTGGGTTCTGGGCTTGGAGGCAGACTCCAAGCAACACCGCGCCCATCAGGAGCAGGAGCCTGAGGGGGCGGTGGGAACAGCTTGGTTCAGAATAGTTCATGGGTGGTTAAGTTTAGTTTGTAGGATGATGTTTTGGTTCTTGTCTTGTCGGTAGGTGAATCCGGCCGCGGCCTGCAGCAGGTCGAGGATATGTGTCAGGCCCTCTCCGATGTCGAAGGTGGCCGTGAGGTGGTATTCGGCCAGCGTCGGGTCGGCGATGCGGATGTCCGTCTGATAGGTGTTGGCCAGCTGGCGGACGATTTCACGCAAGGGCTGGCTCTGGAAGCTCAACTGGCCGTGGCTCCAGCTGATGTCGTCGGCGGCATTGGGCAGGGATTCTTGCGTCAGGCTACCGCTGCTTTTGTGGTAGACGGCCCGTTCGTTGGGAACCAGTACCAGCCGTTGCGACCGGCTGGGGAGGCTGACGGCTACGGAACCTTCGAGCAGCGTGGTGCGTACCTCACGGTCACGCGGATAGGCCTCGACATTGAAATGCGTACCCAGTACCTCTACCTGTACTTCGCCCGCTTCTACCACGAACGGATGCGACGGGTCCTTCGCTACTTCGAAGTAGGCGCCTCCCTGTAGGGAGACTTCGCGTCGTGCCTCCCGCCGGAAGTCTTTCGGGTAGGTCAGCGTGGAGTAGCGGTTCAAGATGACTTCCGTGCGGTCGGGCAGGACGACGGTGCGCGTCTCCGCCTGTGCCGTCACCGTCATCATTTCCACGGGGCGGAACTGTTCGTAAGCCTGCCATCCGGCTATGCAAAGCAGTACGATGGCCGCCGCTCCGGCCACCCGCATCCAGAGGGTACGTCGCAAGCTGGTTCTTTTCAGCCGCGACTGAAGCAACGGCCAGGAACGGGCGGCGCTGAACCGGCCGCGAGGCGAGCGGGTCGAGGTCACAAGGCGGTCGAGCAGGGTTTCAAAAGGGTCTTTCTCTGTCATAAGCATTTTCTTATTTTACTGCCAGTTTCAGCGTGATGGTCGTTGCTTTTACTTTTTTGTCTTTTGGCGTGCAGGTTAGTCTGATTTCGTCCGATTTCTGGATTTTGGCTGGATATATCCGTATGCGTACATGGGCGGTCTTCTTTTTCGGAGCAATGGTCACCTCTTTATCCAGTAATGTGTAGGCTGGTTGTCGTCCTGGTAGGTTCTTGATGCTGATGGTGGCTTTACGTTCGGTGTCTGTTTTTTCGGCAGCAATTACCTTCAGTGTTATTTCACGACTTTCCACTCCTCGCTCAAAGGTGTAGTTTTCCAGAAACTTTTCAAATCCCAGGTAGTCTTTAGGATACTTGTCGTTGTGGTTGTCGCACGCGGTCAGGCTCATTACAGCCAGCAATACCAACATAAGGCTGGTTGTGGTAAGGATAGCTTTTTTCATGTTTAATCAGTTTTTATGGAGTTCCTTTTACCATTAAGACAGCGGAAAGTGGAAAACTCCCTACGCGGGAACCGACTTTTTTTCTATGGGCGGCTTTTTTGTGTAAAGTTCCAATCTTTGTTCTGGCCATGAAAACGGGCAGCTTGAGACATGTCGTAGCCGATGAAGGTCGTTCCCAGTACTGGAAACGCCTGTTACCAAGGGTTGGAAACGGCTGTTCCCCGTGTAGGAAACGAGCGTTTCCAGTATATGGAAACGAGTGTTTCCTCCGAAGGTAACTGGTGTTTCCTTGTAAGGTAACGGGCTTTACGGGCTGTGACAGGTGGAGGAAGGCTGGATTATTTCAGCATTTCTTTCAGGCGGGAGACGGCTTTCTGCAGCTGGGCATCTACGGTCTTGACACTGATGCCCAGTTCTTCGGCCACCTGGGCATAGCTCTGCTTCTCTTCGCGGATGCGGATGAAGACCTCTCGGCAGCGTTCGGGCAGGCGGTCCAGTGCCTTGACGTAGCGGGCAAAGAGCTCTTCGCTGATAAGGTTTTCCTCGGGCGAAGGGTCGGAAGCGTCGCTTTCGGTCAGGTCGGCGGAGAGGGAATCGCTTCGGCGCACTTCCTTTTCCAGGTAGTTGAGTGAGGCGTTACGGGTGAGGATGAAGCAATAGTCCTCAATGTTCTGCACGGCGGCCAGCGTGTCGCGCTGCTTCCAGAGGGTGAGGAACACGTCGAGCACCACTTCTTGCGCCCACTCCTCGTGCTTCAGATAATAATAGGCAATGCGGAACAGGCGGTCGTAGGTCAGGTCATAGAAGCCCTTGAAAGCCCTTTCGGAGCTTTCTTCCTTCATTTGTCGCAGGTATCTTCGAACTTCCTGTTCGGTCATGTTGCGCAGCTTTTTTCATGTATATGTGGCTGCAAAGATAGATTTTGATGGCGAAACGAGCAATTCCTTCGTTTTTTTCAACCTTCTTTAACGCTGTACTCTTCTATCGTGTCATTCTTTACGTGTCAGCTTCGCATAGAAGATAAGCGCAATGGCCGAAATGGCTCCGATACCAGTGAACCAGTACCAAATGTAGTGTGCGTTGGCCGAAGCGGCTTCCCATTCAGCCGTACTGGAGAATAGAGCGGGGTCGGGGCAGTAGGCCGTGAGCAATATGCCCGACAGACCGAATCCAAGGATAGAAGCCAGAAAGGAATGTAGATGGCTGAAGCCCAGATACAATCCTTCCTCTCCTTTGGGTGCCTGTAGGGAGAAGAATTCCATGTAGCGTGGCGAGATGAAACATTCGGCTAAAGCCTGTACGGCAATACCGGCAATCATCATGACGGTGATGGGGTGCATGCCCAGAATATCACCGCTGAACAGGTTGCCTGCGGCCATAATCAGTGCCGAGAGGGGAATGAGGAACATGCCGACGGTCATGGAAGTCAATGCTTTTCGGCGGGCCATCAGTCGGGTGACGAGGTTCACCAGCAGCACCACGACAAACGGATTGACGTTGGCAATCCAACCCGGACGGGCCGTTTCGCCAGCCATGCGGATTACGTATTTGGGCATTGTGGCATACATCTGGTGCTGGATCATCCAAAAACCGGTGACAATCAGAATCAGGAGCAGCAGGCGTCCGTTGGTAAATACTTTACCCAACCCTTTGAACACCTCGGCCATGCTTTTTCCCTGTCCGCTGGTATTGGTCGAATGAAAGAACAGGAAGATCGTGATGAGCGCTACAAAACACAGTGTGGCCGATAGAAAATTGATATAGATATAGGCTTCGTCACCCACCACCGAGCGGAGCGGATCGACGAAACATTTGCCTGTAAAGGCACCGATGTTGACCATCATGTAGAAGATGGAGTATCCGCGGGCTCGGGTTTCCGATGTCGTCTCACGGGCTACCGAGGCCGAAATGATGGACTTGATGAACGAGCCGCCGATAACGAGGATTATCATAATAGGTACAATGAGCATACGCAGGTTGCTGTGCTCAATACCTGTGAATTGTGTCTTTTCACCATATACGACCAACCCTGACGATTCGAGCATCAGGGGAAGCATGCCCAGCCCCAGATAACCGATGGTCAGCAATGTGAAAGCAATCAGGATAGCTTTCCGATAACCTATCTTGTCGGCAAAGGCGCCGGTAAACATCGGCAGAAAGTAGAGCCCGCCCGAAAATAATCCTGAAATCAGGCTGGCTTCCAAATCGTTGAAACCAAGTGTGTTCGACAGGTAGAGGGTGATCACGATAAAGATGGCATAATAGGCCATACGTTCAAACAGTTCGGAAGCATTGGCTGTCCAGAACGCGCGAGAGAATTTTGTCATCTGAATAAAAGTCTTTGTTAATGGTTTGTTAGTGGAAGTGTTTCCTTTTTTCGGACTCAAAGATAGAATAAATCTGGAGAATGACAAAATTACCTTCAAGTCTCTCTTTGCATTTCCTAAGTCCGTAGTTACGTCCGTCAAGTTCATGTTTAGTGAGCTAAAGTAGGTGTTTAGGAATGCAATATAGGTGGTGAGTAATGGATTGTCCAAATCTGCCTCCAATCCTTCATTGGTAGTGTAATCTGTTGCAAGAAAGGGACGTAGGTTGAAAGATAAAGTTTCACGGCAGTGTTCATTGTCTTCGGCTTTAAAGCTGCTACATCATTATGTCATTTTAACATGTCGATATTGTTTTATTGGCTATTTTTGTTTTGTTAAATAGATTTGTTACGGCTGAAAGTTTGTATGAGTTTGAATAGACAGTTTTTATATAGAATAAAACCATGAATAGAAATTTATTAATGACTACTGTTATACTGAGTGTATGCTTCTGTTCTTGCACCCAGAAACAATCCGGTGTTTTCGGCGTCGATTATGAACTGGAGCCGATGCCGTCGGTTCATGCCCCTTTACCCGAAAATTCGGTACCGATGGGGGATGTGGACACATTTAAAGAAGTGAAATTGGATCTACCCATCGCTTCGGGACCGTATGAACCGACTTGGAATTCGATAGAGGCCAATTATCCGGGTACTCCAGCTTGGTTGCGTGATTCGAAGTTTGGTATTTGGGTGCACTTTGGACCGCAGGCAGCTGGCGAGAGTGGCGACTGGTATGCCCGCAAGCTTTATGTAGAAGGGACCTCTGCATATGAAAACCATTTGAAGAAGTACGGTCATCCGTCGGAGGTTGGTTATAAGGAGGTGTTGCGCGACTGGAATCCTGCGAAATTCAGTCCTAAAGCTTTGGTGGATATCTATAAAGATGCCGGAGCACGTTTCTTGATTATACAAGGAGTACATCATGATCAGTTCGATATGTGGGACTCTAAATATCAGGCATGGAATTCGACCCGTCTCGGTCCTAAACGCGATTTCCTCGGTGAATGGGAAAAAGCTTCGCGGGAAGCCGGTATCCGTTTCGGTATTACGTTCCATCATGAGTATTCCTGGTGGTGGCAAACGGCTTTTCAGAGTGACACCCAAGGCGATAAGGCCGGCGTTCCTTACGATGGAAATCTGACACTGGAGGACGGAAAAGGCAAATGGTGGGAAGGACTTGATCCGCGCTATCTGTATGGAATCAACTTGAGGGAATATGAGTCGGTGGCCGAGGCAGCCAATACATTGTGGTCTCCTCCGAAGCCGGGTATCTTCAGCGGTCATCTGGAATTTGCCAAGTGGTATGCCAAGTGGTGGGCCTTGCGTATGATGGATGCGGTGGACAAGTATCAGCCGGACTTTATCTATACCGACGGTACCGACCAGCAGCCTTTCAGTGGTTCGGGTACGGGTACCGGATACAAGTGCGATGCCATGCAGCGTGTGATAGCCGATTTCTACAATCGGACATTGGCTGACAGAGGAGAAGTGGATGTATTCAGCATCGTCAAGTTCAGAAAGACGACCAACGGTACGGTCAACACCTGTGAAACGGGTATTCCCGAAGGTATCAAGAATGATCAGGCCTGGATTGCCGAGACACCTGTGGGCGATTGGTTCTACGGGCCGAACTTTGTATATAGCTCGGACGCTGTCATACGCTATCTGCTTGAAATTGTGGCCCGTGATGGTTCGTTCGGATTGAGTATTCCGTTACGTCCCGACGGTTCGATGGATGAGGCCTGCCATGAAATGCTTCATGAAGTGGGCGAATGGATGCGCATCAATGGAGACGGTATTTATGGCAGTTCGGCGTGGAAAGTGTTGGGAGAGGGCAAAGATGGCAAGTTGAATACTTTACCTGGAGGTCGTATAGGCCAATGGCAGGCAGACCATGTATTTTACAATACCGATTTTCGTTTTACGGTAGGTAAAGATGGTACCCTCTACGCTTGGTGTATGACGGTTCCCAAGGCGGGCGACAAGCTGACGATTGCATCGTTAGGCACAAACAAAGGGTTGTTCGATAAAAAGATTCGTTCTGTGGAGCTGATGGGGACGGAGCAGTCGGTGGACTGGAAGCAGAATGCAGATGGATTGGAGATTGTCTATCCCGACTCCGTTGATTTAAAGACTGCAGCAGGATTCCGAATTGTTTGCGAATGATCATTCTTTTCGGAGTAAAAGATTGATGAGCTTTGAGGCACGGATTATACAGATATTACAGAAAGAGAACTTCTGTGAAATCTTGCATACTTCGTGCCCTAATATTATTAAGAAATCTGAAAAAAGAAATGATTTCTTTGTTTATTTGGAATATTGTTTGTTGTTTTGCGAATAACAAATAGAAAAGGTAAACGATGAACAAGAAATATTCGGAAGAACAGGAAAGGATGGCCCGCTTTGCCAAAGCCATGGGACATCCGGCCCGGATGGCCATATTACAATTCCTGCTGGCACAGGAGTCCTGTTATTTTGGCGATATCCATGAAGAGTTGCCTATAGCCAAGGCTACGGTCTCCCAGCACTTGAAGGAACTGAAGGATGCCGGATTGATTCAGGGAGAAATAGAGGCGCCAAAGGTGAGGTATTGCATCAATAAGGAAAATTGGGAACTGGCCCGGAGAATGTTTGCCGACTTCTTCGGTCAGCTTGTCTGCAAAAAAGGGAGCTGCTGCAGGTAAGCTCTTTTTTTACCTTAAATGTTCGTAGTTTGACGAAATACTAATAAATGAAATAATGAAGATGAAAAGGATTTGTTTTTTGTGTTTGTGTTTGGGCTTGTTGCTGGCAGCTTGTGGAGGGAATACCAGGAAAGAGAGTTCTGTTGCTGATGCGCAGGAGGAAGTAGCAGTGAGCGACGGAGTGGAAGTGCTCTATTTTCACGGCAAGCAGCGTTGTGCTACTTGTATAGCCATCGAGAAAGGCACGCAAGAAGTGATGGAGAAAGATTTGGCCGATGCCGTCCGGAAAGGAGAAGTGAAGTTTCGCACGATAGACATCAGTCGTGAAGAGAACGAAGCCGTGGTCGAGAAATATGAAGTGACATGGTCGTCCCTGTTTGTCGTGAAACACAAAGACGGGGTGGAGACCGTAGAGAACCTGACGGAATTTGCTTTCGGCAATGCCCGCAAGTCGCCGGAAGTGTTCAAGGCCGGAGTGGTGAAGACCGTTCGTGAAATGCTGGAATAAACAACGGTAGCTATGGATGGATTGCAGACATTACTGGACAACAGTTCCACACCCGTACTGACGGCTTTTCTCCTCGGATTGCTGACGGCCCTTTCGCCTTGCCCACTGGCTACCAATATTGCAGCCATCGGGTTTATCGGAAAGGAGATGGAGGACAGAAAACGTGTTTTTCGAAACGGCCTGCTTTATACCTTGGGGCGTATTCTTGCCTATACCCTGCTCGGATTTGTATTGATCTTGATATTGAAGGAAGGTTCGAGCATGTTCGGCATACAGAAAACTATCGGTACGTGGGGCGAACGGGTATTGGGGCCTGCTTTATTTGTTATCGGCCTCTTTATGCTTTTCGGTGACAGGCTGAACCTTCCCCGATTCGGGTTCAAGGGAAACGCCGAGGGGCTTGCAAGGAAAGGAGGGTGGGGAGCTCTGCTGATAGGCATACTCTTTGCGTTGGCTTTCTGCCCCACGAGCGGTGTGCTCTATTTCGGTATGCTGATACCCCTGTCGGCTACCACCACAGCAGGTTATCTGCTGCCTGCCGTGTTCGCCATAGCCACGGCCCTACCGGTACTTGTGGTGGCCTGGATACTGGCATTCAGCGTGCAGCAGATGGGACGTTTCTATGACAGGATGCGCACAGTACAGCGATGGATGAACCTGTTTGTCGGGGTGCTGTTTATCGCCATAGGCATTTATTATAGTTGGATGATGTATATGTAACACATTTAAAATATTACAGATATGGAAATTAAAGTATTAGGCCCAGGTTGTGCCAAATGTAAGACAACCTACAATGTCATTGAGAAAGTAATCAAGGAGAACAATCTGGATGTGAAGCTGACCAAGGTGGATGACATCATGGAAATGATGAACTATAACATCATGACTACTCCTGCCGTAGTGGTGGACGAAGTGGTGAAGATGAAAGGGCAGGTTCCTACGGAAAGTGACGTAAAGAAACTTTTGGGCATCTGATACACGAAGCTATTTGATGATAGGCGGCAGAAACGACCGTGTGAAGGCTCCTGCCGCCTTTATGGTAGTATGTTTGTTCGTATTTCAACGAATTAATTAAGAAAGAAACATGATACAAGATTTTGCAGATTGGCTTGTTTACGGACTGTTCGGCCTGAGTGCCGACACATCGTTGGGAGTGGCCGTAAACTTTTTCTTTTACGACACCATCAAGATTCTTATCCTATTGTTTTTCATCAGTGTGCTGATGGGGATTGTCAATGCCTATTTCCCAATAGAGCGGTTACGCACCTATCTGGCTACCCACAAGATGTATGGCCTGCAGTACCTGTTGGCTTCTGTCTTCGGAGCCATCACTCCGTTCTGTTCGTGTTCTTCCATCCCGTTGTTTATCGGTTTTGTGAAGGGAGGCATTCCGTTGGGAGTGACCTTTGCTTTTCTGATTACGTCGCCGCTGGTCAACGAAGTGGCTGTTGCCATGTTCCTCGGTTCTTTCGGATTGAAAGTGACGGTGGTTTATGTCGTCAGCGGCATCCTGCTGGGAGTGATTGGAGGCTTTGTGCTCGGACGGATGCGTCTTGCACCTTATCTCAGCGATTGGGTGAAACAGATTCAGGCCCAGTCATCTGCCCAGACAGAAGCATGGGAGAAAGACCATATTCCTTTTGTCAAACGGCTTCCCGCCATCATCCGCGACGCCTGGCGGATAGTCAGCGGTGTGCTTGTCTATATTCTGATAGGTATCGGTATCGGTGCCTTCATGCACGGCTTTGTGCCCGAAGGCTTCTTTGAACAGTACATGTCGAAAGACAACTGGTTTGCCGTGCCCCTTTCAGTTCTTCTTGCCGTGCCTATGTATGCCAATGCGGCTGGTATTGTGCCTGTCATCGAAGTTTTTGTGGCCAAAGGCATTCCTTTGGGTACCGCCATCGCTTTCATGATGGCCGTGGTGGGGTTGTCCTTGCCCGAAGCTACTCTGCTCAAGAAAGTGATGACCTGGCGGCTGATAGGTATCTTTTTCGGTACCGTGGCCTTTTTTATCATCTTGTCGGGTTATTTGTTCAACATCGTTTTGTGAGTGTAAGAATTTTATAGTGAAGCTTCATGTTTTTATAACTTTACCTTCATCAAAAAAGAAAGTTATGCATTGGGGACGTAATCTGGATTCCAAAGGATTCTCTGTCCTTTTCAAGAAGGGAATGATGTTTATTGGATATCTCTAACTGGATTTTGCTTTTATAATAGCGGAAACAAAAAACTCATGATATTTTTCACATCCCATATTAAAAATGAAAAGGTTCTTTTTAGCTCGTGTGATTGCAGTGTAAATCATCTCATGAGACATTTGTTCGTCTTCAACAGCATACTTTTCTTTGAGGGATTGGTGTGAATTTGTATCATTCTCTTCAGTTAATTTAATCGGTTGTATAATCAATATCACGTTACGAGCCTCCCATCCTTTAAAACTATGTATCGTGGATAATTTTAATCCTGCAGTTTGCATACTGAAAGACAACTTTTTGTTTCGTCGCAGGTTAGTAAGTTCCCTTTCAAATTTCCAAGAATTACCATATTTGCTTGCTAAAAGATGATATTGTTTATTTGTTTCAAATGTTTTAACGGTTTCCTGATGCATCGTATTTCGTAGAATTTCTTCTAAATCTTTCAAAAGTTCTAATGACTCTGCCAGTATTATGGTTTCATTTGTATCTAAATGAAACTTTCTATAGACTTGGCAGGAATAATCAGCTAATTTCTCGACCGTAATTTCTCGGCCTACATTTGCATACTTAATCATAGCAGGATCAGGATCTAACAACGGTTGGCTTATAATCTGTTCGCATTCCCATGCAGAGAAGTGCTGAAATTTCATAGCCAAATCTGTCAATGCCGTTGTGGAGAAACGAAAACCTTTATTTAGTTTGGAAATCCATCCTCCCTTGATACCTGTAATGTGAATGGAAGTTGCACCTTTATTATCAGTTTTATCAATTTCAGAATGATGATAGATGTCTTGCTTTTTATCACCAAAAACAACAAACTCCCCCTTTTCTGCCAAGAAATAATTCACTATATTTGTTATCCATACCTGCTTGTAGTCTTGTATTTCGTCCACTAAGATTACATCAAATTTCTCAATCTTATCTTTTACACTTTCGAATAAATCCGATTTGTTGAACATGGCTAGGTCTAAAGGAATGCGATATTTTATCGCTTGAATACGGAGAAATTGGTGGTAATTTACAATATAAAACTTCGACCAGTTAAAGTCCGCTGGAATTTCATCCATCCGCTTGCGCAGATAATTGATGAGCGTGAGGTTGAATGTAAGTATCAATACGCGCTTACCTGTTCGTATCTGCGCATTGACAGCTCGGCATACTAAGACTTGTGTCTTACCAGATCCGGCTACTCCATGGATTTTTTGACATACGCCGGATTGGCTTTTAGCCAAATCTCTTTGTTCTTTTGTTAAGTGTAGATTTCGTCCCATGCGATAAGAGTGCCAGCCTGGGGATAGTTTTTTCCATAAGGAATGGAAAAAACTAAAGTTGTAGAAAGAGGAGTCGCGTTGAAAAACTTCACTAAGTAGGGTAGAGATTTTCCCTTCTTCACTTAAAGATTTTAGAGTGTAAATATACGAAATGTTTTTCCTCTCCTCTTTTTCTCCCTCTTTCAAATAAGACTTAATTTTCTCCGTCGTATCATCAGTTATGACGGTCAATGCTTTAATCATATACCAATAAGAGGCATATTCTATGGACTTAGGTAGCAAGTCTTTGATATGAATGTTAATTAGGTTCTGCCGGATTTCTTCAGCCTTGAAATGAAATTCTTTGTCTGATTTTGAGCTGTTTTGTTTGTTGGTGTCGTAAACATCAACAACAAGAATTCCTATTCTTGGTCGAATAATTAACAAATCGGGAATGTCGCCCTCCATATCAGGACGGAGATAGATTCGGTCTTGATTGGATAAAGCGCTCTTAAAGAGTTTGTAAAGGTCTATTACATTTTTATCTATAAATCCTGATAACTGCTCGGACAAATTTTCGTATTCATCATATGAGAGATAACATTCGTCAGGAGAAAGTATCGTAGTCTCTGTATGAGAGCTTGGAACAACAGGAATGAATGTATTTGTATTAAATTGAAAGCACTTGGTTTTACAACTATATGGATGTCCGGTATTCGAAGTATATCCATAAATGGGCTCAGATAAATTTGAAAAAAAATCATTTGGTTGAAAATAGTTGCAAAAATTATCGATGCGATTGCAGTTCTTGTTAACAGGTCCCATGCAAAGAACATAATGCTTTTTACCAGACGAATAAATTAGTTTGGAAAGTGCTTGGATATCTATGGATGCTATATCCAGTATGTTCGAAAATAGATGTATCGTTATCGGTTTTGAAAAACTCAGATTAGATATTACATTCGGCGTATCAGGTTTACCGGGAAGAAAACTATTATACTGTTCAATCAACATATTAGGAGGACCAGCTTTCCTCACATTGATGCAAGCACGTTGCAATGCCGGCATGGAAGGCTCAATTAGTGTACATTTGGCTATGAGAAATAGTTTTTCCCTTTCACGCAATTTATCCATAAGCACCAACGATGCTAATCCTTGCCCACATCCCCAATCTACTATTTCAAAAGGAACAACCAACTCGTTAAAAGGAAAATTTTGGATGGCGGCCATGCATTTGACTTTGTGCATTTCACCATAAGCTGCAATGTAAGCACAAAGTTGTTGTTCCGTTTCCAATAATTTCATTCCATGTTCAAGAATTTGCCAAGGTTTAGATCGAAATTCTTCTCGGAGCAATACTTGTGACACATGTATGCAATCGTCAATTGAAAAAGGAGAAAAACTTCTTATCCTGTCTTCGTAGCTTTCCATAATTACTTGCCTGAAATAGTTTCACAAAACGGTTTGCGTAAGTGTTGCTCATAATTGCTCCAAGCAATGTCTTTGTTCGTGTTGGCATAACAATATTCACACTGATGCGGACAGGTGTTATACTCTCCGATATCCTTGGCAATTGCGCATTGACAAAATGTCCGTTGGCCACCATCTTTTTTATGTCTGCTGAAAAAATAATGTCCATTGGGCAATGCTATGGCCCCCGTAGGTAAAGTAGCATCAAATAACCCTTGTGTACATATGTTTACCTGAAGAAATTTCATCAATGTGGCATCGTTGTAAGCCCTACGGACAATCAAATCCGTATCTATACAGCGATTGTGCATAATGTCATAATGTTCCAGAGCTATATTTTCTGCACATGTGGCAAGCTGGTAATTCCATTTCTTATTGAGTATAGATAGAGCGGATGCCATTTGATTCTTTTCTTTTTCGTCCCATATACGGTAATGAATTTGTTGACGGTCTAAATTGGCTTTTACTTTGCGATATTCGGTAATATCTGCATAGCTGAACACTAATTTTTCTGTATATCCATGAAGCTTATTTCCTATATATTCTATTTTAGCCAATAGTTCGTTGATTCCCACCGTGTCGGTCAATAGTAATGGGTCAAATCTCCAAATTACACCTCCCAGCCCCAATTCATCAACTAAACGCTTGAAGGTGTCAATCCGTCTTTCCAAAGCGGGTACCCTTTTTTCCAGATTTTCTTTCTCGTAATCATTCAAGGTGTATTGTACGTAGCAACCAATATTTTTTTCCCGCAAGATTTTCAGATAAGGCAGTAGGGGGGTGGGGTCCTTCGACCAAAAAATAATAAAACGGGTTTGTCGATAGTTTATGTAGCTTTTCACTCCGTTAAACGGATTTGTCCAAGCCGAATAACCAATTTGTAACCGATGGAAAAACCAGTCTGCATAAAAGGCTGGAATATCCGTACTCCTACTGGCAGATATAATCACGGGTGCTTGTGCCATTACGATCCTACCATCTTCAAGTATTGTCTCTATTTTATCCTTTGTCATGATTTTTACGTTAAAATACTAGAAAATTACTTGATTTGTCACCGATACAACCTTCTCCTTTTTTTATATCTAAAATGTGTTGAGATTTACTTACAAAGTCAGATAATTTTTGTTTGTAACCAGCAAAAGGTTCTATGCTTACGTTAACATCGTCTTTAGAAGGTCTTTCTCTGTTAAATCCAGAACCGCTTGAAATTATATAGTAGTTAGTAATCAGATATCTGTCATGTAGATCAAAGGTACTTACAAATGTTACTTTTGACTTTTTGTTTTGGCTAATATCCATAAGAAATTGCTTTATACGTTTATATTCTTTTTCCAAGTCAAGTCCGGCATCTACATTATCCTTATTATAAAAAAGAACCATTTTAATAGGAGATTTGTGATTCCCGACCACAGCTTCTATCAAATCTGTAATCACTTCAGTTCTATATACTTTAAAAATATAAGGATCCCTGAGAATTATGTCTGTAAGAGGAAATTGTGGGCAGAAGTCTTTCCAGTCTTTTATCTGGTTGAGAAATTTATTAGGATGTTTTTCAATTAAATCCAACACGCTATTCAAAACCATTTGTTCCTCTCCTACTTTTCCAAACAGAACCGCTTTCCTCTGCTGAATTTCATCGGAAATGCTTTCATCTACATTTAGCAAAAAGATGGCGGATAACTGCTCTTTATCTAACTCCCTGTCGAAATTACTTTTAAGAGGACGGGAAGGTGTCAACTTTTCTTTTGATAAAAATGTGGAGCAACCTTTTATTCCATCGGTACCTAACAAGCGAAACCAAAGTCCAAGTTTATTGGTCTCATCAGACATATCTATATTATCTCTGTCAAAATTATAATATACCTCCCACCTTTTTATGAGTTTTATGCAGGATGATAAAAAAAACATTCTTTCAAAATCATATTTTGCTCCCATAAGAGATATGATATTTTCTTGGTCAATATAGAGTCTCATATCTTAGATAATTTGGAAAATTAAATTTGCTGATTCATCAAAAAATCCCTTCCCAAACTGTTCTGAAAATTTCCCGTCCATTCGGTAGCCCATATCGTAGGGAGGGGCTCCGTTCGGGAAATAATACACTTTAAAAGGATTTTGATTTTCCAACTCTTCTTGAGAAGCATAGTGGGCATTGGCAACCATCACTTGGGTTTTTCGGATTATATATTCAGAGTGGGTCTCCACTATAAACCTGAAACCATAGTCGGCGTTCACTTCCCTAAAGAAATCAGCCAATAAGGATTGGAAGGCAGGATGGAGGTTCTGCTCAGGTTCTTCAATAATAATGATGGGCTTGAAAGGCATATCCTTCAATGTGTTATATCGGTGAATGATTATGGCGACACGCAAAAACAAGATCATTAATTGGTTGGTTCCCATACCCTTGTCTGCCAGATAGGCCATTCTACCTTCTTTGTCTTTAATTTTGATGGTATAGGCCTCTCCACCGATAAATTGAATACTGTAGTCTATTCCTATATCGAATTTTTCCATCCATTTGCAAGTGAATGCATGTTCCGTAGAGCCGTCATCAATCCTTTCGCTTTTGAATTCGTGTAGTGTAAGGGCCATATAATCGTTTTTATCATCATAGTTGTATAAAATCTTCTGCGATGCTCCGTGTGCATAGATATATTCTATCTTACAGTTTGCAATGACTCCTTCCAGCTCATCGGCCAATTCGGAAATAAACCCTAATTTACCCATCAGCTTTCCTTTTGTCAGTTCGTTGATTGATGTATTTTTAGACAAATTCCTTAACATAGCTACTATTGAGTTAGAACTCAAATGGTCTTTAAGCTCATCCAGTTCAATTTCTATGTCTTTAGTCGCTTCCCCAGATACAGTTAGTCCTTTGATAACCATTGTTTTTTGACGGAAATCAAAATTAAACGAGCATCCTTTTTGAGTGTCTGTAATTGTAATGGAAGAAATCGGCACTACGGTAGCGTCATCTGCCCCTCCTTCGTTATGAACAGTCAATGATAGGTTAAAAAAAGCAACGGAAGTGGAAAAGACAATTTCACGTTTTGCTGCGCTTCGATTCAAAGCTCGTTCGAAGGTACCGATATGAAGTGCATGACATAAATCAGTATCCAGCCGAAATTTGGGTTCGAAAGTCGGGAAGTAGTTTTCATTTCCACCTATATTCATGGTTTTAAGATTCTCAAAAATTAATAGCAATCCTTTGACAAAGGTTGATTTTCCCGAATTGTTCCCTCCGACAAGAAAGGTTATAGCACCTAGGTTTAGTAAAGGCAAGTGTACATATTTTCGGAAATTATGAAGTCCTATCTTACTGAAGTAAACAGGCGTTTGTGAGATTCGTTTCATTCGTCCTCTCTTCATTTCGTCTATTACTTGGTAGTATTGAGTAAGACGTTCTCTTCTCTTTTCCAAGTAATAGGTGTGTTGTTCTTCTTTGGTAGGAGCAACCAGCATATTTCCTTTGGGCCAGCCTGAAGTAAGCAGTTGATAGATAATAAAATCTTTGTCATAGTTTTGATTAATGTCTATCACATCTATTTGTAGTTGACAAGAAGAATAATAATAATCATCTTCTTCAAAGAAGAAATATTTCTCAAAACAAACCGGTGATTGTTCCGAAGCATCTATATATCCTATAGATCCAAATTGGCTATATAATAAAGAGGGCTTCTTTAGTATCCTACAGCACAACTTTTCATAAAACTTAAGCGCTTCCGGGTTTTCCTTATGTTTGTTGTAAAGTAAGTCTGTGAATACTTTGTCGTATTTCAGAGGAATTTGAAAATCACACTCGATGTTTGTTGTGTCAGCGTGTCTTTTAATCCAGCAGTCTTCATCCAAGCACTCACCTGTCGGCTCGTTTTTAAAATTATGCAATAAATAGTCGGATGGCAGATTTGTCGTGAAAGGATTATTTGAGAGTGCTTGTACCCTCACAATTTGATTAAATGCTATATTGTCATTGTACACCGGTTCTCCTGCATCGTTTGATATCATTAGAATTTCCGAAATGGGTTTCCAAATAAAATGGACTTGATCGACTGCTCGTTTCACACCTTGAAACGAATAGGATCGCGCATAGAGAAAATCTTTTCTATCTAATTCTTGGTAATATGTCGTAGCCGAATGAGTCTCAATACAGTTCCGGATATCCTGACTGGGGTAATCTTTCATCCATGCATATCTGATTTTTTCTTCAGATTGATGCTCATTTTTACATACGACTGCATAACCATTGCCTTCAAAAATAATAGGAAAGCTATAATTATCGCTTTTCATTTCTGAAACCACATTCTCTAAATTTTCTAAGTATGTAATGCACATACCTTTATTATTTATAAGTTTCGGAACTTCAGTAAATATACGTTGTTGGGGCAAAGGTGCCTGATAGATACAGACGTCAAACGTTGAATCGAAAGGAAAAAGATTTTCATTATCATCATCATCTGACATTTCGATATATTGCACATTTTCAAAACAATCTAACAGGATAATATTCATCAGAATACCCCATTCGTATCCATTTAAGTTGTAGAATACGATTAAATCGTAACAGGCATTGTTTTCCAACAAATAACATAAAATATCCAAATTGCGTATGCTGACCAATAAGCTGCCTTGCAAACAAATTCCTAGTTGTTCTTGGCATGCACAAACTACATCAATGACATCCTTTTCGAAAAGGCTTTTCTTAGGATCTTCATCCGCAGCTCCTTTTTCAGGAGCAATCGCAAAAGGAGTAAATAAAAAATTGCTATTTGCCCAATGGCTTAAAACACGGTCATTCTCGGTATTTTTATACTGGTTTAAATGATATTGAGCAATCCAAATGGCTATTTCTGAGATTTCCCAATCTGCTAATTGGCATTCGCCTTTTATTTCCTTCCATAACTTGATAATTTTATTTTTTTTCGGGGAAACAGAATTACCGATAGAGATTAAGAGGTCATTACATATATCTGTTCCTATGCAAGTTTCTAATTCTATAATACCGGCATAACTTATGTATGTGAAAAAATAGAAAAACTTAGACCGTTGAATCCAAGGGTACAGTATTGAATAAGAAACGGGTTTTCCAGCTAGAAGAAGTTTGTCTAGATCATCCTTCAATTTTTTAAGCTTTTCTTCTTCCAATAGTTGATTTAATATATCAATGAATTTCATATTAGTATGACATTTAAAAATAGTCTTGGGCTTATAAATTAGGTATTACAAATTTAAATTTTCTGCGGATAATTAAAAAGAATCTCGCAAAAAAAACAAAGAGAAAAATGTTTTAGTGGTTACTTTATTGTAAGTCTCACGACCGTGAATCCATATCTTTCACTGTATTTTGTTGGATTACAGTTGGTTGTGCGATTGTGAAAGCGTGAAGGAAAATTTGGAGAATTTGTCTTTATATAGAGAGAAACGGCATTATATGCCTGCTTTCACAGGTCGGTGAACAATGCTTGTCCTTCCTTTCATCCGTTCAGATGAATCCTTTTCCCAGCTTTAGGCATTCGTTTAAGCTGGGCAAAGCGATGGTTTAAGCTGGATAAAACAATGGTTTAAGCTGGATAAAGTAATGCTTTAAGCTGGATAAAGCGATGCTTTCCTTAACTATGGACTTTGGCCCGCTAACTACCTACTTTGGCTTGCTAACTATCCACATGACGGTTGCCAAAGCCTACTCCTCCACAAACATCAGGTCGCTGATAATTCCGTCGGAGGTGAAGATGCCTTCACGGGTCAGTCGCAGGTGGTAGTCTTGTTGCTCTAGCTTGTTGCTCTTCAGGTAAGGGACGGCCATGGAGGTGCAATAGTCGGAAAGCGCCTGGCCGAAACGTTTTTTGAGTGTCGGCAGGTCGATGCCACGGCGGGTGCGCAGGGAGGTCATGATGTATTCGTTGTAGCGGGTCGTCAGGCTAAGTTCCTCTTTTTCGTAGAGCCTGTTTTTTTCTTCAATTGCGGAAATATATTTCTCCAGTGAGGGAATATTCCATTCCCTACTGTGCATGTCGAACGAATGGGCAGACGGACCACAGCCCAAGTAAGGGATACCTTGCCAGTAGGATGTATTATGGCGTGAGTGAAGGCCGGGCTTGCAGAAATTGGAAATCTCGTAGTGTTCGTACCCTGCGGCCGAGAGGGTATCCATCAGCGTGGTGAAGAAACGTACGCTGCTATCTTCGTCTACCTCGTTGACCCGATGGGCTTGGAGCATCTGGTGGAGGGGGGTACCCTCTTCGTACGTCAGGTGGTAGGCTGAAATATGCTCTACGTTGAGAGCAATGGCTTGGCGGAGGTCGCGTTCCCAACGTTCATCCGTCTCGCCAGGCAGGCCGTAGATAAGGTCGATACTGATGTTGTGGAAATCATGTCGACGGCAGCGGTCGACGGCTTCAATGGCTTGGAGTGCATTGTGCCGTCGGTTCAGCAGGCGGAGGGTGGCATCGTCGAAGGTTTGGATACCCATACTGATGCGGTTGAAAGGCAGACGGCGGAGCATGGCCACGTAGTCATCGGTCAGGTCGTCAGGGTTGGCTTCGAGGGTAATTTCTTCACAGGCGTTGAGATCGTAGAGGGCGGACAGGGCATCGAAGACTTGGCGGAAATCTTCTTCTTCGAGTTGCGAGGGTGTGCCGCCGCCAAAATAGATGGTACGGACAGCTTCGTTTTTCAGGTAGTCGCGACGCATGGTGAGTTCCTCGCACAAGGCATTGATGTAGCGCCGTTTCAGGTCGCTGCGCGTGGTAGAGTAGAAGTCACAATAGATGCATCGTGTCTTACAAAAAGGGATGTGTATATAGATGCCTGCCATGTATGTTTTCTTTTTCAATGCTGCAAAAGTAAGAAACTGTTTTGGCATTTCTTCTTTGTCTAGCTGAAATATTGGGGGTAATTAGATGGAAGTTCTGCTTTTTTGTGAGGAATTTGTCTTTTTTGAGGGGATATGTTTGTATGTAAACTTTTAAATGTGTATTTTTGACACTTAATAAGTCGTATGACAAAGATTGTATGGAAGATACATGAAGAAAACTGCTGTGCAGCAGCTCTGATAACCTTATGAATTAAACATAAAAAAAGAACCATGAAAAAGAAACTGAAAACGACTTTAGCCTTGTTGGTTATGGCAATGGCTTCGATGGCACAAAATGTAGAAATGACTGGTCCTGACGGACGATTGCGATTGAAGGTGGTTAACGAAGGAGAGACGGGTGTGTCCTATTCGGTAACTTACGATGGCAAGCAGATGGTCGACGCTTCCCCCTTGGGCATGAAGACGAATGTCGGTGACTTCTCAAGTGGCTTGAAGCTGGTGAAACACGAAACGGCGCAGATAGATACGACTTATCAACTGACACGTATCAAGACTTCGCAGGTACATTATCAGGCCAATGAATTGGTATGTCATCTGTCCAACGCGCAAGGACAGTCTCTGTCGGTTACTTTCCGTATCAGTCGCAATGATATTGCTTTTCGTTATACTTTGCCCCGACAGGGCGAGACGGGTAGTGTGCGGGTAATGGAAGAATCGACTGGTTTTCACTTCCCCCAGCAGACTACAACTTTCCTTTGTCCGCAGAGCGATGCCATGATTGGTTGGAAACGGACCAAACCCAGTTATGAAGAAGAATACAAGGCAGACGCTCCAATGAATGAGCGTTCGCAGTATGGACATGGCTATACATTCCCCTGCCTTTTCCGCGTGGGCGACGATGGCTGGGTGTTGGTCAGTGAGACGGGAGTGGACAGCCGTTATTGCGGCTCACACTTGAGCGATGCCAACAACGGTCTTTATCGGATAGCTTTCCCCATGCCCGAAGAAAACAATGGCAACGGAACGGTAGAACCGGCTTTTTCCCTGCCAGGCAGTACGCCCTGGCGGACACTGACGGTAGGCGCTACGTTGAAACCCATTGTGGAGACAACTGTAGCTTGGGATGTTGTGACACCGCGTTATGAAACGAAACACGACTATCGCTTCGGTCGTAGTACATGGAGTTGGATTTTGTGGCAGGACAATAGTATCAACTATGACGATCAGGTACGTTTCATTGATTTGGCTGCTGAAATGGGCTATGAATATGTATTGATCGACGCTTGGTGGGACAAAAATATTGGCTACGAGCGTATGGAACAGCTCATTGCCTATGCACAAAGCAAAAAAGTAGATTTTTTCCTGTGGTATAGTTCCAGTGGCTACTGGAACGACATAACTCAGAGCCCGACAAACAAGATGGATAATGCGATCATTCGCAAGCAAGAGATGCGCTGGATGCAGAAGTTGGGCGTGAAGGGTATCAAGGTTGATTTCTGGGGAGGCGACAAGCAGGAAACGATGCGTCTTTACGAAGATGTGTTGAGCGATGCTGATGACCATGGTCTGATGGTTATCTTCCACGGCTGTACCTTGCCACGTGGTTGGGAGCGGATGTATCCCAATTATGTAGGTAGCGAGGCTGTCTTGGCTTCTGAAAACTTGATCTTTCAACAACATTTCTGTGACAACGAGGCCTTCAATGCCTGTCTGCATCCGTTCATCCGCAATACGGTGGGATGCATGGAGTTTGGAGGAACTTTCCTGAATAAGCGTTTGAACAGAGGAAATGATGGTGGCAGTATCCGAAAGACATCGGATGTCTTCCAATTGGCTACGGCAGTACTTTTCCAAAATCCCATTCAGAATTTTGCGTTAGCTCCCAACAATCTGACGGATGCTCCTCAGATTTGTTTGGACTTCATGAAACAGATACCTACTACGTGGGATGAAACTCGTTTTATAGAAGGTTATCCAGGTAAGTATATCGTATTGGCACGACGTCATGGCGATAAGTGGTATTTGGCTGCTATCAACGCAATGGAAGAACCTTTGAAGTTGAAATTCTCGTTTCCTGAACTGAGTGGTTCTGCGGTATCTGCCTATACGGACGATAAAAAGACGCAACCACAATTGAAAACACAAAAGATAAAGGAAAAAGGAGAATTTCAGTTGACCGTACAGCCTTTTGGGGGAGCTGTGTGGGTAAAATGAGAGCCTAACTAACTTTTGACACACAAACATATTATATATAGGTATCATGAAAACACTTTTGAAATTGGGGATTACGGTCGGCTTGCTGTTGGCTGCCGTTTTCCCCATACAGGCCGGAATAAACAAGGTGGCAAACGAACCTGATTCTGTTTATTTGTTCTCATATGCGCGTGTCGATGGACAGAGTGGATTAAGATTTGCCTGGAGTCCCGATGGAAGGCGCTGGCTTTCTGTGGCAGACGGTTACGACTATGTAAAATGTGATTTTGGCCCTTGGGGAAGTGAAAAGAAAATGTTCTTTCCTCACTTGATGCAGAATACTTCCGATGGTTTATGGCATTGTATTTGGACGGCCACTCGTAGTGGGAAGGTCTTAGCCCATGCTGATTCGCCTGATTTGCTGAAGTGGGGGGCGCAAAGTTATTTTACGGAAGAAGAACTGAGTAAGTATGAATTGAAATCAGCTTATCCCACTGAGGAAACAAGTGTCCTTTTGGATGGGCAACAGGAAAGTGGTTGGATACAGCGAGTTTCTTATAAAACGATAGAGCAGTTGATTCGTTATGCTGATCATAAAAAATATCGCCAGCGATTGTATGACGAACGTACAGAAGAGGATCCTATACGTTTTGCAGGATTGAAACCGTTGAAGGCGACCATTCAGGTGGATGTTTCTCAAGGAAAAAGTATCAGTGACCACCTGATAGGCATCTTTTTTGAGGATATCAACTATGCGGCCGATGGTGGGCTGTATGCCGAATTGGTGCAGAACCGTGATTTTGAATATTCATCGAAAGACGGTTCGCGTCAAGGTTGGGACAGCAACTATGCTTGGAGTGTGAAAGGTGGGCAAGGCACTTTAACGATTGCAACCGAACGTCCGATTCATGAAAACAATCCCCATTATGCCGTACTGGATGTACGGCAGGTAGGGGCGGCCTTGCAGAACGATGGTTATGATGGAATAACGTTGAAGAAAGGTGAAAAGTATGATTTCGCCTGTTTTGCTCGCATTGCCAGTGAAAGTAAAGGAGGAAAAGTCATAATCAGTCTGCTCGATCAGGAAGGAAACGAAGTGGCAAAGGCATCGGTAAAGGTTTCTTCAAAAGATTGGAAGCAACTCAAAGCAGTGCTGACCGCACAGGAAGACGTACAGGCTGCCAAACTTTCTCTCCAACCGGCAGGAACCGGCACATATCATTTCGACTTGGTTTCACTCTTTCCGCAGAACACATTTAAAGGTCGTAAGAATGGATTACGTGCTGATTTGGCTCAGGCGTTGGCCGATCTTCATCCTCGTTTTGTCCGTTTTCCGGGCGGATGTGTAGCTCATGGCGACGGCGTAGACAATATTTACGACTGGAAAGGTTCCATTGGCCCTTTGGAGGCCCGAAAACCTTTGCGCAACTTGTGGGGGTATCATCAGACACGAGGTTTGGGTTACTTTGAGTATTTCCAGTTCTGTGAGGATATAGGTGCGGAGCCTGTACCAGTATTGGCGGCGGGTGTACCATGTCAGAATTCCGGTACGTGCAGTCATCATTCCAAGGATGAAATAGGTTGCAAAGGACAGCAGGGAGGAATTCCGATGGAAGAAATGCCTGCTTATATCCAAGATGTGCTCGACTTGATAGAATACGCCAACGGGGATGCCCGTAAGACAGAGTGGGGTAGGAAACGTGCAGAAGCTGGACATCCCAAATCTTTCAACTTAAAATACATTGGCATCGGTAATGAGGATCTGATCACCGAGGTATTCGAAGAACGTTTTACGATGATTTATAAAGCCGTTCGCGAAAAATATCCTGAGGTGACGGTCATTGGTACGGTTGGACCTTTCTATGAAGGAACCGATTATGACGAAGGATGGAAACTGGCTACACGCTTGGATGTACCGATGGTGGACGAGCATTATTATGTGGCTCCGGGTTGGTTTATCCACAATCAGGACTATTACGACCGTTATGACCGCAACAAGTCGAAGGTTTATTTGGGCGAATATGCGGCTCACTTACCGGGGCGTCCCAGTAATCTGGAAACGGCTCTTGCTGAAGCGTTATATCTGACGGCAGTGGAACGTAATGCCGATGTGGTGGCCATGACTTCTTACGCACCGTTATTAGCTAAGGAAGGGTATACTCAGTGGCGTCCTGACTTGATTTATTTCAATAATAAGGAAGTGAAACCGACGGTCGACTATTACACGCAGCAAATGTATGGTCAGAATGCTGGCAATGAATATTTTGCTTCTACGATTACGTTGGATAATGGATTGGATGCGGTAAAGAAACGGGTTGGTGTGTCGGTCGTAAAGGACCCGATGACTGGTGACTACATTGTAAAGCTGGTGAATATGCTGCCGGTTGAGGTTTCTTCCAAGATAGAATTGGAAGGTGTCACGCTCGTGAATCCTACGGCACAGAAGATTGTTTTGGCTGGAAATCCGAAAGATGAAGATGTAACTCCGATAACAGAGGATTTTGAAGTGCAGGAACATGGTTTTGATTATACACTACCTTCTTATTCTTTTACTGTAATCCGTATCGGACAAAAAATGGATAAATGAGATAATTTTTTATATTTGTACGACTGATTAATAGTTAACCATGAAAAGAACATGTTTATTGGCTGTAGCTGTCCTACTAGTGGGTAGTCTGGCCGCACAGAAAGAAACTTTACATTCCGGCTATCCCATTGATCCGGTTCCCTTTACTTCGGTTAAAGTGACCGATAGCTTCTGGGGACAGCGCCTCAAAGCCAGTCGCGAAGTGACTATTCCGCTGGCTTTCAGTAAATGTGAGGAAACAGGACGTTATGAGAATTTTGTAAGAGCGGCCCATCCCAGTGATGAATATAAAGTAGAAGGTTTCTCGTTTGATGATACGGATGTTTATAAGACGATTGAAGGTGCTAGCTACCTCTTGCAAACCTATCCGGACAAGAAACTGGAGAAATATATTGATAGTGTTCTACAGATTGTAGCTGCTGCTCAGGAGCCCGACGGATATCTATATACTGCCCGTACCATGAATCCGAAACATCCCCATGACTGGGCTGGCCCGGAACGTTGGACAAAGGTAGAGGAACTCAGCCATGAGTTCTATAACTTGGGACATATGGTGGAAGGTGCTGTTGCTCATTATCAGGCTACCGGCAAACGTAATTTCTTGGATATTGCCATTAAGTATGCCGACTGTGTCTGTAAGGCTATTGGCAACGGGCCGGATCAGAAGAAATTAGTCCCGGGGCATCAGATAGCCGAAATGGCCTTAGTACGCCTTTACCTTGTGACTGGCGACCGTAAATATCTTGACCAGGCAAAGTTCTTCTTGGATGCACGTGGCTATACGAGTCGTAAGGATGCCTATAGTCAGGCTCATAAACCTGTATTGGAACAGGATGAGGCCGTAGGTCATGCAGTACGTGCTACTTACATGTATGCAGGCATGGCGGATGTAGCTGCCATTACAGGCGATTCCTCTTACATTAAAGCTGTAGATAAGATTTGGGAAAACATTGTTAATAAGAAAATTTACATTACAGGAGGAATTGGTTCACGTCATGCCGGTGAAGCCTTTGGTGATAATTATGAACTCCCAAATCTTTCGGCCTATAATGAAACATGTGCAGCCATTGGTAATGTGTATGTCAATTACCGCCTGTTTTTATTACACGGTGATGCCAAATATCTCGATGTATTGGAGCGTACATTATACAATGGTTTAATTTCTGGGGTCTCTTTGGATGGCGGTTCGTTCTTCTATCCTAATCCGTTGGCTTCGGCAGGTGGTTATAGCCGTAAACCTTGGTTTGGATGCGCTTGCTGCCCTAGTAATATCAGTCGTTTCATACCATCCTTACCTGGATATGTCTATGCCGTAAAGGATGATCACGTGTACGTTAATCTTTATATGGGCAATCGTGGTGAATTGAAGGTTAATAACAAGAAGATTGTGCTTGAGCAGGAAACATCTTATCCTTGGAACGGTGATATCCGTATCCGGGTGGTGAAGGGAGCGCTACCGTTTACGATGAATCTTCGTATACCCGGTTGGGTACGCAATGAAGTGCTTCCGGGAGATTTATATCGTTATGATGACGAACAAAAGCTTGGCTATACGGTAACGGTCAATGGAGAAGCTGTAGAAGGAGAACTTCAGAAAGGCTATTTGCAGATTGAACGCAAATGGAAAAAAGGAGATGTGGTAGAAGTACATTTTGATATGCAACCTCGTGTTGTTAGAGCCAATGAAAAAGTTGCAGCTGACCGTGGACGAGTAGCTGTAGAACGTGGTCCTATTGTGTATTGTGCAGAATGGCCAGACAATGATTTTAATGTGCATAATATCCTGCTAAATCAGCATCCTTCTTTTCAAGTGGTAAACAATCCGGATCTGTTGTATGGTATTTGTGAGATTACCACCGATGCGCAAGCTCTCAGTTATGATGCAGCAGGTAGGTTGGTTGTGAAAGATGTCAAATTGACTCTGATTCCTTATTATGCATGGGCACATCGGGGAGAAGGAGATATGGAAGTATGGCTTCCTATTGAAGTTGGCGCTTCGTCGGCGCAGCCACAGAAGGTGGTAGAACAGGAAGATAATGGATTTTTTAATCATTAAATATATTTATATATGAAGAAAATAACGACAATTTTGGCCTTGTCTCTTGCGATGGGCCTGCAAGCACAACAACATGTGATGACTGTCGATGTTGCAAAGCCGACAGCCAAGATACAACCTACGATGTATGGCATTTTCTTTGAAGATATCAATTTTGGTGCGGATGGTGGCTTATATGCTGAATTGGTGAAAAATCGTTCGTTTGAGTTTCCCCAACCTTTTGTAGGATGGGTTCCTTTTGGTAATGTGACAATTCAAAGTGAGAATCCCTGCTTTGACCGTAATCCACATTATGTGCGTGTTGTGAATGACGGACGTTTGCTACGTGCGGGTCTCGATAATGAAGGATTTACAGGTATTGGCTTGAAACAAGGAGAAGAATATCGTTTTTCTGTGTATACCCGTACGCTTGATGCAGGTCCGATGAAGCTTTCAATCGAGTTGGTTCGTGCAGATGGTTCCAATCCTTTGAAGAAAGAAATCGAGATAAAAGGTAATGAATGGAAGAAGCAGACGGTTATTTTGAAGTCTCCGTTTACAGATGCCCATGCACGGTTACGCATCGTGTTGCTGACAAAAGGAACGGTGGATATGGATCATATTTCTTTGTTCCCTGTTAAAACATGGAAAGGACGGGAAAACGGATTGCGTGCTGATCTTGCACAAGCCTTGTATGATTTGAATCCCGGTGTTTTCCGTTTCCCGGGAGGTTGTATTATTGAAGGGAACAGCTTGGCTACACGTTATCAGTGGAAAAATTCAGTTGGTCCAGTAGAAAATCGTCCTTTGAATGAAAATCGTTGGAACTATACTTTTAAGCATAAAGCCTTTCCTGACTATTTCCAGAGTTTAGGTTTAGGTTTTTATGAATATTTCTTGTTAAGCGAAGATATCGGCGCAGAACCTCTGCCGGTGATTAGCTGTGGACTTTCATGCCAGTACGAAAGCAATGAGGTCGTTCCTTTGGACGAGCTCGATCCTTATGTACAGGATGCTCTCGATCTGATAGAGTTTGCCAATGGTGATGTGAACACGACTTGGGGTAAGGTACGTGCAAAAATGGGACATCCCGAACCGTTTAATTTAAAAATGATTGCTGTGGGTAACGAGCAGTGGGATAAAGTGTATGTGGAACGTCTGGAAGTGTTTACCAAGGCTATTCGTGAGAAATATCCGAATATCAAGGTGATTGGTTCGTCTGGTCCTAGTGCTTCAGGGGATAAGTTTGACTATTTATGGCCTGAAATGAAGCGGGTAGGAGTGGATTTAGTGGATGAACATTATTACATGGAACCCAAATGGTTTTTGGAGAATGCTAAACGCTACGACAGTTACGACCGTAAAGGACCAAAAGTATTTGCCGGTGAATATGCTGCACATGATCACCCGACCGGAAAAGCTAACAACTTGTTTGCAGCTTTGTCTGAGGCTGCTTTCATGACAGGATTAGAACGTAATGCCGATGTCGTACATTTGGCAACCTATGCTCCTTTGTTTGCTCACGTAGATGCTTGGCAATGGAATCCAGATCTGATTTGGTATGATAATTTGCGTATGATGCGTACTCCTAATTATTATGTTCAGCAGATGTATGGTATGAATGCCGGAACAGATGTGCTTCGCCTGCAGATGGATGGAGAACCGGTAGCCGGACAGGATAGCTTGTATGCAACGGCTGCCTTAGATGCACTTACAGGAGAAATTATTTTGAAACTGGTGAACGTTGGTGCAAAACCTTCTGATGTGAAGATTGATTTTAATGGATTGAAAAAACGTCAACTTGTATCGGGCAGTTGCATTTACTTGCAAAATGATGATTGGAAAACTGTAAATTCGCTGGAACAGGAAATTTTGGTTCCTCGTGTTCGTCCAGTTCAAGTGAAAGGCCAATCGATGAATATACAACTTCCTGCACGTTCATTTGGGGTATATCGCCTGCAATTGAATTAATTTTGTATCATATTTGAAATATATTTCATCTGATTATATTTTCATTTCTCCTATCTTTGTAGCGGCATGTTGGAAAAGTTACTCTTCATGCCGCTATATTTATAAAACTATTTGTATCATGAAGAAACAACTTATTACAGGGCTGTTTGCTGCTTTGGCTATAGGTGGGAGCGCACAGTCTTTCAAGGAATGGCAAGATCCGGAAGTGAATGCCGTTAATCGTGCTCCCATGCACACTAATTATTTTGCCTATGAGTCGGGCGATGCTGCTACGGTGGGTAAAAAAGAACAGTCTTCCAATTACATGTCCATGAATGGCTCCTGGAAATTTTTCTGGGTGAAGGATGCTGATTCTCGTCCTACTGATTTTTGGAAAGTAGGTTATAACGACTTGGGTTGGGACAATATACAAGTGCCGGCTGTATGGGAATTGAATGGATATGGTGATCCTATCTATGTAAATACAGGTTATGCATGGCGTAATCAGTTCAAAAATAATCCTCCTCAGGTACCAACGGAGAATAATCATGTTGGTTCTTATCGTCGGGAGTTTGTTATTCCGGCTTCGTGGAAAGGAAAAGATATCATTGCTCATTTTGGTTCGGTGACATCGAACATGTATTTGTGGGTAAATGGGAAATATGTAGGTTACAGTGAGGATAGTAAGCTGGAAGCAGAGTTCAATCTGACTTCTTTTTTGAAGCCTGGGCAAAAGAATCTTATTGCTTTTCAGGTGTTCCGTTGGTGTGATGGAACTTATTTAGAAGATCAGGACTTTTTCCGTTTCAGTGGGGTTGGTCGTGATTGTTACTTTTATGCACGCGATAAGAAGCGTATTGAGGATATCCGCGTAACGCCTGATTTGGATGCTGATTATAAGAATGGCTCATTGAACATAGCTTTAACCTTGAAAGGTGTAGGTACTGTTAATCTGGAATTGTTGGATGCGGCTGGTAAGCAAGTGGCTACAGCTATGGCTAAAGGTAATGGTTCTGTAGTGATGAATGTCGAGAATCCGTTCAAGTGGAGTGCGGAATCTCCTTATCTGTATACCTTACGTGCTTCTATGCAGGGTAGTACAGAAGTGATACCTGTTAAGGTAGGTTTCCGTAAAATAGAACAAAAGAACGGACAGATATTGGTGAACGGCAAGGCTGTACTCTTTAAGGGAGCCAACCGTCATGAACTGGATCCGGACGGTGGTTACGTTGTATCTTCCGAACGCATGTTGCAGGATATCCAGATTATGAAGAAGTTTAATATTAATGCTGTACGTACTTGCCACTATCCAGATGCCAATCTGTGGTATGATTTGTGTGATAAGTATGGTATTTATGTTATTGCTGAGGCAAATGTAGAATCCCACGGTATGGGTTATGGTGATGAAACCTTGGCTAAACGTGCCGATTATAAGAAGGCACATCTGGAACGTAACCAGCGTAACGTGCAGCGTGGATTCAATCACCCCAGTATCATATTCTGGTCATTGGGTAATGAGGCTGGTTTTGGACCGAACTTTGAGGCCGCTTACAATTGGGTGAAAGCTGAAGATTCGAGCCGTCCTGTCCAGTATGAGCAAGCTCATGGTAATGAGTTTACAGATGTATATTGTCCTATGTATGCCGATTATAACCATATGGAGAAATACGCTCGCACTAAAGATATCAAGAAACCGCTGATTCAGTGCGAATATGCCCATGCGATGGGTAACTCTCAGGGAGGTTTTAAAGAATATTGGGATTTGATTCGTAAGTATCCAGCTTTGCAGGGCGGTTTTATTTGGGATTTTGTAGATCAGTCTGTACATTGGACCGGTAAAGATGGTGTCAGCATCTATGCGTATGGTGGTGATTTTAATCGTTATGATGCTTCTGACAACAACTTCTGTGATAATGGTCTAATCAGTCCGGATCGTGTTCCCAATCCTCACATGTACGAAGTTGGTTATTTCTATCAGAACATTTGGACTACTCCAGCTAATTTAGCTCAAGGCGAACTGAATGTGTACAATGAAAACTTCTTCCGCGATTTATCTGCTTATTATATGGAATGGACCGTGCTTGCCAATGGCGAAGCTATTCGTAGTGGAAGAGTCGAAAATCTGAATGTAGCTCCCCAGCAAACTGCGAAGGTTAAATTGGATCTGGGGCGTGTTTGTGAATGTAAGGAATGGGTACTCAATGTTTCATATCGTTTGAAGAACCGTGAAGGATTGTTGCCAGCTGGTCACGTGGTAGCAAAAGATCAATTGGTACTGAATCCATATAAAGCTCCCGATATGAATTTGAAAAATGTAGAAGAAGCTAATGTCGCCGTAGTTGTTCCCCAAGTGAAAGACAACGATTGGAACTATTTGGTTGTAGAGGGCGAGAATTTCAGTATGGAGTTCAATAAGCATACAGGTTATCTTTCACGATACGAGGTTGCAGGTACGGAGATGATGAAAGAAGGAACACAGCTGACACCCAATTTCTGGCGTGCACCGACCGATAATGATATGGGGGCAGGTCTGCAGCGGAAGTTTGCCGTTTGGAAGGATCCAGGTCTGAACCTTACGTCTTTTGAGTGGAATATGAATGATGGGCAAGTTGTTGTAAATGCAGAGTATGAAATGAAGAATGTTTCTGCCAAACTGAATCTGATCTATGTTATCAATAATAAGGGAGCTGTGAAAGTTACTCAGAAGATGACAGCCGATGCGCAGGCCAAAGTGGCTCCAATGTTCCGTTTTGGTATGCAACTGCAGATGCCTAAATCATTTGAAACGATTGAATATTATGGCCGTGGTCCGATAGAAAACTACATAGACCGTAACCATTCTACTGATTTGGGATTGTATCGTCAGAGTGTGGATGATCAGTTCTATTCCTATATTCGTCCGCAGGAAACTGGTACAAAAACCGACATTCGTTGGTGGAAACAGCTGAATGCAGCTAATTGTGGCTTGAAGATTGTTGCTGAGGCTCCTTTCTCAGCTTCGGCTCTGCACTACACTATTGAGTCTTTGGATGATGGTTGGGATAAAGACCAGCGCCATTCACCTGAAGTGGAGAAGGCTGATTTGACTAATCTGTGTATTGACAAGGTACAGATGGGACTTGGCTGTGTAAACAGTTGGGGAGCGTGGCCTTTGCCACAGTATCAGATACCTTATGGTAATTATGAATTCTCATTCATTCTGACTCCAATATGCCACAGCGTCTCTATGAAATGATGATTTTTTAACTTACTGATAGAACTAAAAAGCCGGATATTTATACTTGATATCCGGCTTTTTTAGTGTGTATGCTGCACAACATAGTTTAGTAACATTCTAAACTTCGTTGTTTTTTCTGTAATTAATTTCTAATTTGCGCCTCACAAAAAATAAGGGCGTGCACATGCATGCTGAGTATTCACATTAAATCTTATATATCATGAAAGTATATCAGACGAATGAAATCAAAAACATTGCTCTTCTTGGCAATGACGGCTCGGGTAAAACCACTCTCACAGAAGCGCTGCTCTATGAGAGTGGTATTATAAAACGTCGCGGAAGAATTACCGCCAAGAATACAGTCAGCGATTACTTTCCGGTGGAGCAGGAATATGGCTATTCTGTGTTTTCCACCGTTTTCCATGTAGAGTGGAATGGCAAGAAATTGAATATTATCGACTGTCCGGGAAGTGACGACTTCGTGGGTGCAGCTATGACGGCGCTCAATGTAACAGATACTGCTGTCTTGTTGTTGAATGGGCAATATGGTCCTGAAGTAGGTACCCAAAATCATTTCCGTTATACTGAAAAATTGGGTAAACCGGTTATCTTCCTGGTGAATCAGCTTGATAATGAGAAGTGCGATTACGATATGATACTTGAGCAGTTGAAGGCGATTTATGGCTCAAAAGTTGTTCCGGTACAATATCCGTTGGCTACAGGTCCAAACTTCAATTCATTGATCGATGTGCTGCTGATGAAGAAATATTCATGGGGACCCGAGGGAGGTGCGCCTACTATTGAAGATATTCCTGCTGAAGAGATGGAAAAAGCGACCGAATGGCATAAGGCTTTGGTTGAGGCTGCTGCTGAACACGATGAAGGACTGATGGAGAAATTCTTTGAACAAGAGTCATTGACCGAAGACGAAATGCGTGAAGGTATCCGTAAAGGTTTGGCGTGTCGTGGTATGTTCCCGGTATTTTGTGTGTGTGCAGGTAAGGATATGGGTGTTCGTCGTCTGATGGAATTTTTAGGTAATGTTGTGCCTTTTGTTGATGAAATGCCTCCTGTACATAATACACGTGGTGAAGTGGTTAAGCCAGATGCAGATGGTCCTGCTTCTCTTTATTTCTTTAAGACTGCTGTTGAACCGCATATTGGTGATGTGCAGTACTTTAAGGTGATGAGTGGCAAAGTGCACGAAGGTGATGATTTTGCGAATGCCGATCGTGGTTCCAAGGAACGCATTGCTCAGATTTATGCTTGTGCGGGAGCCAACCGTATCAAGGTAGAAGAAATGGTGGCTGGTGATATTGGCTGTACTGTGAAGTTGAAAGATGTTCATACCGGTAATACGTTGAATGGTAAGGGAGCTGAAAACCGCTTCAATTTTATAAAATATCCGAACTCAAAATATTCACGTGCCATCAAACCTGTAAACGAAGCCGATACGGAAAAGATGATGGCCATCTTGAATCGTATGCACGAAGAAGATCCAACGTGGATCATCGATCAGTCAAAAGAATTGCGTCAAACTATTGTTCATGGACAGGGTGAATTCCATTTGCGTACATTGAAATGGCGTTTAGAGAACAACGAAAAACTTCAGATTAAGTTTGAAGAGCCTCGTATTCCTTATCGTGAAACTATTACCAAGGCTGCCCGTGCAGATTACCGCCATAAGAAACAGTCGGGTGGTGCAGGACAGTTTGGTGAGGTTCATCTGATTGTGGAGCCTTATTACGAAGGGATGCCGGCTCCTGATACCTATAAATTCAATGGACAGGAATTTAAAATGAATGTAAAGGGTACGGAAGAAATTCCTTTGGAATGGGGCGGTAAGCTGGTGTTTGTCAACTGTGTGGTTGGTGGAGCCATTGATGCTCGTTTCATGCCTGCTATCTTGAAAGGTGTAATGTCTCGTATGGAACAGGGACCTCTTACCGGTTCGTATGCCCGTGATGTACGTGTTATTGTTTATGACGGTAAGATGCACCCCGTAGATTCTAATGAAATTTCCTTTATGCTTGCCGGACGAAATGCCTTTAGCGAAGCATTTAAGAATGCAGGGCCGAAGATTTTGGAACCTATTTATGATGTAGAAGTTTTTGTTCCTTCTGATAAGATGGGTGATGTGATGAGTGACCTGCAAGGACGCCGTGCTATGATTATGGGTATGAGCAGTGAAGCCGGTTACGAAAAACTGATTGCCAAGGTTCCTTTGAAGGAAATGTCTTCTTATTCGACAGCATTGAGCTCTTTGACTGGGGGCCGTGCGTCGTTCATTATGAAATTTGCAAGTTACGAACTGGTTCCGGGTGATGTTCAGGATAAGTTGATTAAGGAATTTGAGGCCAAACAAGCTGAAGAATAACGCAACTTCATTTCATCTGTTTTTTATAATTGTTAAAACCGCCAATCTTTTTAACGAAAGAAAGGCGGTTTTTTTTGTTTTCTCATCAATAAGTTTGATGGAAATGAGTGTTATTATTAATTTTTTATTAATTTTGCAAACAAGGCAGGACCTTGTTTTGTTATAGTTCCGATAATGGAACCTAAATAGCTTCAATCGGTTAATTTGTTATTTCGTACGGGTTAAAACTGGTTAATGGGTTAGGAGTGTTAATTAGGGACTGTTAATTTTGTGGCTATGAAAAAGTCTACGATTTGGATATTAGGTGTTGTAATGGGTCTTTCTTTCCTCAGTTTGTTGTATCTGCAGATCAGTTACATTGAGGAAATGGTAAAGATGCGTAATGAGCAGTTTGACGAATCTGTGAAACGTGCTTTGATGGCTGCTTCCAAGGATGTTGAATCTGCCGAGGTGGCTCGTTGGCTACGGGAGGACATTTCGGAAGCAGAAAAGAAAGCTTGGGAACAGGCGCAGGGTACGAACGGAAATGGAATGGTGCAGACTCATCGGTTTATGATGACTTCTCCTGACGGGACAATACGTTCTTCGGTCGAGTTGAAGACGTTCTCCAACCAACCATCCGAGTTACCGCGAGCTATGATTTCGCGCAAACATGGTGCGAAGACCATTCCTCAGACGTCTCGTTCGTTGGCTGATATGATTAAGAACCGTTATTTGTATCAGCGTGCTTTGGTAGATGATGTGGTTTTCAATATGCTTTATCATGCCAGCGATAAGCCTATAGAAGAAAGAGTCAATTTTAAAAATCTGGATCAATACATTAAGTCTGGATTGATTGATAATGGTATTGGAGATTTTGACTATCATTTTAAGGTGATTGATCGTGACGGTCGGGAAGTGTATCGTTGTTCGGACTACAGCGATGAGGGAAGTGAGAGTTCTTATGCACAGCCGCTGTTCTTGAACGATCCGCCGGCACGGATGAGTATTGTGAAGGTTCATTTTCCTGGAAAGAAGGACTATATCTTCGATTCGGTCAGCTTTATGATACCTTCGATGATTTTTACTTTTGTACTACTCATTACATTCATATTTACGATTTATATCGTATTCCGTCAGAAGAAACTGACAGAAATGAAGAACGATTTTATCAATAATATGACCCATGAGTTCAAAACGCCGATTTCTACAATTTCGTTGGCTGCCCAGATGTTGAACGATCCGGCTGTAGGTAAGTCTCCTGCCATGTTCCAGCATATCTCGGGAGTGATTAATGATGAGACGAAGCGGTTGAGGTTTCAGGTAGAAAAGGTGTTGCAGATGTCGATGTTCGACAGACAAAAGGCAACGCTGAAGCCTAAAGATGTAGATGCTAACGAGCTGATCAAGGGGGTTGTTCATACCTTTGCTCTGAAAGTGGAGCGCTACAATGGAAAGATTGATACGGAACTGGAAGCTGCAGAAGCGCATGTCTTTGTGGACGAGATGCATATTACGAATGTGATTTTCAACTTGATGGATAATGCAGTGAAGTACAAACGTCCTGATGTAGACTTGCATTTGATGGTAAGGACATGGAATGAATCCGGTAAACTGATGATTTCGGTACAAGACAATGGTATCGGTATCAAGAAGGAGAATTTGAAGAAAATATTCGAGAAGTTCTATCGCGTGCATACGGGTAATCTGCACGATGTAAAGGGCTTTGGATTGGGGTTGGCTTATGTGAAAAAAATAATTATGGACCATAAGGGAACCATTCGGGCTGAAAGCGAACTTAACGTGGGAACTAAATTTATTATTGCATTACCTTTATTAAAAACTGATTGATATGGACGAGAAATTGCGAATTTTATTGTGCGAGGATGATGAAAATCTCGGTATGTTGCTGAGAGAATACTTGCAGGCCAAGGGCTATGCTGCCGACCTGTTTCCCGATGGAGAGGCCGGGTATAAAGCCTTTTTGAAAAATAAATATGACTTATGTGTATTCGATGTTATGATGCCGAAGAAGGATGGTTTTACACTGGCGCAAGAAGTGCGTGCGGCCAATGCTGAAATCCCCATTATATTCTTAACGGCAAAGACATTGAAGGATGATATTCTGGAAGGTTTCAAGATTGGTGCCGACGATTATATTACCAAACCTTTCAGTATGGAAGAGCTTACTTTCAGAATCGAGGCAATTTTGCGTCGTGTGCGTGGTAAGAAAAACAAGGAAAGTAACATTTATAAGATCGGTAAGTTTACGTTCGATACTCAGAAACAAATCCTTTCTACGGCTGAAAAGCAGACGAAGCTGACGACGAAGGAGTCTGAACTGTTAGGCTTGCTCTGTGCACATGCTAATGAGATCCTTCAGCGCGACTTTGCTTTGAAGACGATTTGGATTGATGACAATTATTTCAATGCCCGCAGTATGGACGTGTACATAACGAAGCTGCGCAAGCATCTGAAAGAAGATGATTCTATTGAAATCATAAATATTCATGGCAAGGGCTACAAGCTGATTACTCCCGAACCGGAAAATTGATTTCTTTATTTTAGAGTTACTATTCTGTCGCTTGTCCTTTGGAGTAAGCGACAGAATAGATATAAAATATAAAAGGACGATTGCTTAGCAATCGTCCTTTTATATTTTTTGTCTGAATTTTGAATTAATCGGCAATTCTCTTGTTGATGGCGATGTAGGTAATCAAACCGATAACGATAACGGCTGCTGCACCTCCCAAGATAGAATTGTTGTTAACATTACCAGTGAAGGAGCATGCTACCAGAATGATTGCTCCCACCAGGATTAATATCAATCCCAAGTTTTTCAATAAGCCTTTCATTTGTGTGTATTTTTAATAGATTATTATATTCATGCAATTCAGTCACAAAGAAAAGCATAATTCTTTAACAAGCGAAATTATTTGTGCAAAAAAACTGTTAATCGCCCAAATTCGTTTGTTTTTCCTCTTTTCTATGACATTTGCGGGGCTGTGAACCGTTCCTTTCAGTCTTTGATATTGAAGAAGATCTTTTTCAGTAATTCTTGTCCTACGCTCAGTTCTTCCAGTTTTACTCCTTTCAGGGCTTCTTTCAAGGTTTGATTAGCCACGCGACGCGCTTTGGTTTCCAGCTCTCTTCCGTCCTTGGTCAAGTGTATCTGATTGGTGCGGCGATCTTTCTTGTCCGATATGCGCACTACCAGATGCTGTCGTTCCATGTTGTCTATCAGTCGGGTCATACTAGGCTTGTCCTTAAAGGTGGCGTTGCACAGTTCCTGTTGCGTCACTCCGTCTTTTTCCCACAAAAAGATGAGTACGGTCCATTGTTCGGGTGTGATTTCCATTCCGTTTTGTCGGAAGTTACGTGAGAGTTTCCGGTTGATGGCTGCCGATACCTTTCCGTTCAGGATGGCAAAAATCAGCCTCATGTCAAAATTGAACTGTTCTATCATGAAATATTGTTTAAACAACCTTGCAAAGGTAGTTTTCTTGCCTGATAAATCCTACATTGACGAATAAAAAAATATTAAATGTTTGTAGTTCAAAATAAAATGCCTACCTTTGCACCGCAATTTTTAAATCAACTAAATTTATTTAATCAAACGAGTATGAATCATTACGAAACCGTTTTCATTTTAACTCCCGTTTTGTCTGACGTTCAGATGAAGGAAGCGGTAGAGAAATTCAAAGGCATCCTTACTGCTGAAGGTGCTGCGATTGTAAATGAAGAGAACTGGGGACTGAAGAAGCTGGCTTATCCTATCCAGAAGAAGTCTACAGGTTTCTATCAGCTGATTGAGTTCGATGCAGAGCCTTCTGTAATCGAGAAACTGGAAGTTAACTTCCGTCGTGACGAGCGTGTAATCCGCTTCTTGACTTTCAAACAAGACAAGTATGCTGCCGAATACGCTGTAAAAAGAAGAAGTGTAAAATCAACTAAAAAGGAGGATTAATCATGGCACAACAAGTTCAATCAGAGATCAGATATTTAACTCCGCCCTCAGTAGACGTTAAGAAGAAAAAATATTGCCGTTTCAAAAAGAGCGGTATCAAGTACATCGATTACAAAGATCCTGAATTCCTGAAGAAATTCCTGAACGAACAGGGTAAAATTCTTCCCCGCCGCATTACAGGTACTTCTTTGAAGTATCAGCGTCGTGTGGCTCAAGCTGTTAAGAGAGCCCGTCACTTGGCATTGCTGCCTTATGTAACTGACATGATGAAATAATAAGGAGGAGATAGTATGGAAATTATATTGAAAGAAGACGTAATAAACTTGGGTTATAAGAACGACATCGTGACTGTAAAGTCCGGTTATGGTCGCAACTACCTCATCCCTACCGGTAAGGCCGTTATCGCTTCTCCGTCTGCAAAAAAAATGTTGGCGGAAGAACTGAAGCAGCGTGCTCACAAGTTGGAGAAAATTAAAAAAGATGCCGAAGAATTGGCTGCAAAGCTGGAAGGCGTTTCTCTGACTATTGCCACAAAGGTAAGCTCCACAGGTACTATTTTCGGTTCTGTAGGAAGCATTCAGATTGCTGATGAGTTGGCAAAATTGGGTCACAATATTGATCGTAAGATCATCGTTGTAAAAGACGCTGTGAAGGAAGTTGGTCACTACAAAGCAGTTGTTAAACTGCACAAAGAAGTTTCTGTAGAAATTCCTTTCGAAGTAGTTGCAGAAGAAGCTTGATAAAACTTTCTATAAAAATTGCGAGAGCGTGCATCTTTGATGTGCGCTCTTTTTTTTGTATCATAATCCAGGATATTTTTGTTGCATTTCTAAAGTTGCTCTTTAGACTGCTAAAGTCCCTCTTTACGCGGCTCAAGTGCCACTTTACGTCGCTAATGTAGGTGTTTACGGTTGTGGTATTAGAGCTTGTTCCGTCTTTCTGTTTTGTTCGCTTAGTTTATGCTTGCAAGGGCTTAACTCTTACTTTGATATGTTTTTACAGTCTGAATATGATCAGGGTAAATACTGAAATCTCCAGGATATAAAAACAGAGCGAAGGATCTCGAAACGTCAATGCGTATTCGGATCCTCCGCTCTGTTTAGATATTTCCTCTCGTTAAGGAAAGGAAACTGTTTCCTTTATTCTTCTGCCTGGAACTTCCGGCTTACCTTCAGCAAGTTGCTGGCATAAGTTACAACGTTTTGGGCTTCTTGTACCATGGTCAGGTAGACCATGCTTACTTTGATACTGCCTGTATGGCTCTGTATGCGTTGCAACTCTTCTCGTTTCAGGTGTGCCAGTTGGCCGTTCAAGTCGTTGGCTTTACGGATATCCGTTTCCATACCTTCATAATCGTTGTTGACGATACGGTTGCGGCATACTTGCAGAAGGTAGGTGATGCCTTCCGTAACATCTGCGAACTCGCCTTTTTGGATAGCATCCAGCGGTTTAAAGTTGTTGTCCACATGCTCCAAGCAAGGTTCGCACAAGCGGCCTACACTGTATACCAGTTCACTGGCGAAGTCATTTCCCTGATAATAGTAGAGCCCTTTCTCCAAGATGGTGTTATTGTCCAGATGGCTCATGGCCAGTGTACCTGTTCGTTTCATTTGCTTGATGAGCTGTTTCTCAAACTTTACCGAGCCCATGGAGCGGCGCAGGCCGCGCAGATTTTCATGTAGGAAAGAAGTGGAGATGCGCTCGAAGTTCTCTTCGGTAAACGCCAATATCTTGCCAAGCTCTTCACGGGTATGCGTCTGCAACAGGCGCAGGATTTCAGCGTTATCGGAACTGCTCAATAGTTGTTTTAAAGTTTCGTCTTTTTTCTCTTTAGCCTTGCGCTTTTTGAACATTACCTGGCTTCTTATTAGCAGGAATACGGCCACACCTATCAGCAGGATAATAGCTACTGTGCCGCCATAATGGATGAATAAGGTCACGAAGAAGCAGAAGGTGAAAGCGGCTCCCGCGGTAATGAACCATCCGCCAATGACGCTTAATACGCCCGTAATACGGAAAACGGCAGAGTCACGTCCCCAAGCACGGTCAGCTAATGAGCTACCCATGGCTACCATGAAGGTTACATAGGTAGTAGATAGGGGCAATTTCAGTGAAGTACCCAACGCGATGAGTAGTCCGGCCAGTACCAGATTGACAGAAGCGCGCACCATGTCGAAGGCGGCTCCGTCGGCAATGATGGCTTCGTCTTTACGGAAGCGGTTGTCAATCCATCGTTTGGTACCTTCGGGAGTGATTTTGGAGATGCCGTTGGCCAGAGTCAGGCTGAAGCGTACCAGGGTACGGGCAATAGGTGTACTTCCGAAGTTTTCCTCTCCTTCGTCCTGGCGTGACAGGTCGACGGAAGTCTTGATGACGTTATGCGCTTTTTTTGAGGTTGCCAAAGCTATGACCATGACGGCACCCGAACCAAAGAGGAAATACCACGGTGTTTTGGCCGGTCCCAGGAGGGACGTCATCAGGTAACCGTCAGCTCCGGCTGCCTGTCCGTTGGCAGTATAGTCCATGAAGGAAGAATATCCAGCCAAAGGTACACCGATAAAGTTCACAAGGTCGTTTCCGGCAAAGGCCAGAGCGAGAGCAAACGTACCCATCAGCACAACAACCTTAAAAACGTTCACCTTGCAGATGTGGAGCACCTGCATCAGGACGGTGAAGAACACGAAAAAGGCACCCACCAGCATCAGGGTATTGTCATGAATCCAGTTTTTGTATTCTGCAGTCATAAAGGAACTGTCCTTCAGTCCTTTTATCAGCATGAAGTAGATGATGCTCGTAGCGGCTATACCTCCGAAAATGCCGATACTATACTTCATGTGCTTCTTGTAGTTGAACGTGAAGACGATACGTGCCAACCATTGTACCAGCATACCGAAGAAAAACGCAATGGCTACCGACACGAAGATGGCCATGATGACGGAAAGGGCTTTATCTGTATTGATCAGATCGCCTAATCCCAAAGTTCCTTCGCTGCTGTAAACCTTGATAAGTGATAATGCAAAAGTACCTCCCAGCAGCTCGAATACCATTGAAACGGTAGTCGAGGTTGGCATACCCATCGTGTTGAATACGTCTAATAGGACGACGTCCGTCAACATGACGGCCAGTAGAATACACATGATCTCCGCGAAGTAGAAGTGTTGCGGTTGATAGATGCCGTGTCGGGCTATGTCCATCATACCGTTGCTGAGTGCCGCACCGATGAAGACTCCTACGCCTGCAATGAAGATGATAGTCTTGAAAGATGCCGCCTTGGCTCCGATAGCAGAGTTCAAGAAGTTGACGGCATCGTTGCTTACGCCCACCACAAGATCGAAAATTGCGAGGACGAACAGGAAAATTACAATTCCTAGATAGATAGTTTCCATATAAATTATAGTGAATTTTTATTCGGATGCAAAGGACGGTTTTTTCTGTTACACATACTTGTCATATATGTTACAATCGTGTTACAAACGAGATTTCAAGTATTCATAAAAAGCATATTGCGCTCGTACCTTTTCGGTCTGTGGATGAGGTGATTTCCATCGGTTTTTTAACTCCTCGTCCACAAAACATGCTTTGCGCTTATCAGCCAGTTGGATATGAAGCATATCGGTCAATTCCTGTCTCAGTCTTTTGTCGAGCACAGGTGTCACCGCTTCAATCCGTCGGTAGAGGTTACGGCGCATCCAGTCGGGCGAACCGAGGAAGAGCTGTGGCTTTCTGCCGTTACCGAAGTACCAGACGCGTGCATGTTCCAGAAATGTATCCACAATGCGCGTCACGCGGATGTGCCGGCTGTATGCTTGTCCGGGAATGAGGCAGCAGATGCCTCTCACGATGAGGTCTATCTCTACGCCGGCTTCCGATGCTTCGTACAGGCGGCTTATCATCACCGGATCCTGTAGGGCATTCATCTTCAGGATAATACGTCCTCCCTTTCCGGCTTTGGCCAAGGCTATTTCCCGGTCAATCAGTCGGTTCAGTTCGGGGATGAGGTTGAAGCGTGCCACGAGCAGACGATGGAAGACTGGGGCTTTCTGCTTGCCTTGCAGGGTACGGAAAAGATTGTACAAGTCGTTCACGATGACCGCATTGCAGGTGAATAGCCCGCAATCAGCATAGAGTGTGGCGGTCTTTTCGTTGAAGTTTCCGGTACTGATATAGGCGTAGCTGGTGAGTTTATGGCCTGCCGGATCTTTGCGTAGTATGAGTGCCACTTTGGCATGCACCTTCAGTTTAGGTATGCTGTAGATGATGCGGATACCCGCCTTTCCCATCATGGCTGCCGTAGCCAGATTGTTTTCTTCATCAAAACGGGCTTTCAGTTCTACGAAAACAGTGACTTTCTTTCCATTTTGCGCCGCTGCAATCAGGGTATTGATGACGGCCGAATTTTCAGCTACACGGTATTGTGTCACCATAATCTCCCTTACCGTCGGTTCATGGACAGCTTCGTAGAGGAAGTGGATGAAGTGTTCAAACGAATGGTAGGGGTAGTGCAGCAATAAGTCCCGTTGCTCGACGTAATCGAATATCGATTCCCGTTCGTTCAGGCAATTCAGTTTCATGGGTTGCGGCTTCTGGATAGGCTTCAGATTCGGGTTTGGGTTGGGCAAGTGGCGGAGGTCCTCCAGGTTGAGGTGTTTGTCGCCCGGCACCAGTTCGTTACGGTCTATCCGGTAAGCGTCTACCAGAAATTCCAGGAAATCGGCTGGCATGGCACGATCGTAGACGAAGCGACACACAGCGCCAGTCTTTCGTTTTTTGACTTTCGTCTTCAGTTGTTCGATGATTTCGTTGCTGCTTGCGGCATCGTCTATCAGGATATCCGCGTCGCGCGAAATCTTGATGCAATAGCTGCTGTCCACCCGATAACCTGGGAAGATAGTCGTCAGATTGGCTTTGATGATGTCTTCGATGAACATCAGGTAGTAGTCTTTCCCCTTTTTCGGCAGTTCGATGAAGCGGGGTACCTTGCTGTAGGGCAGCTTCATTACGAAGTACTCCGGCTTTGCATCCGGCACTTCTTTTCGGTAGAGGCGCACTGCCAGGTAGAGGCGGTTGTCGCGCAGGAAGGAGATAATCCGGTCTTTGGTCACCGGTACGGGAGCCAGATAAGGGAAAATCTCTTCGCGGAAGAAGCGGCTGACAAACTCCTGATGAAAATCTTCTACCTGTCGGCTTTGGTAGAAGATGATGTGATGCTTGCGCAGGGCAGGCAGTATTTTGGTCTCGTAGATGCGGATACGGTCTTCCAGTTGTCGGTTCACTTCCCGGTTGATTTCATCCACCAGTTCGATGGCAGATTGTACGCTTTCGTCGTCTTCAGGTGTCTTGCCGGTAGCGATAGCCTTGTGGTCGGCTACACGTATCTTGTAGAATTCTTCAAGGTTCGACGAATAGATGGAGATAAAGTTGATGCGTTCGTACAGCGGCAGTGAGTCGTCGTCCGCCTCGAGCAGGACGCGGTAGTTGAAGGACAGCCAGCTGATGTCTCGTTTGAAGAATTGGTATTCCATAATTTGTAGATTTAGGGCGCGGAAGAAACGTCGGCACGGAATAACGTTTTCTTCTTTTGCGAATGTATCACAAATGTACTTACTTTGCAGACAAAAACAAATGAAAAGATGATAAAAATAGGTTTGTTATCTGATACACACGGCTATTGGGACGAGAAATACCTGCAATATTTCGAACCGTGCGATGAAATCTGGCATGCGGGCGACATCGGTTCACTCGAAGTGGCCGAGCGTTTGGCTGCTTTCCGTCCCTTTCGGGCGGTGTATGGCAATATTGACGGTCAGGATATCCGTCGGCTCTATCCGCAGACTCTCCGTTTTCGGATAGAAGGAGCCGAAGTGCTGATGAAACACATTGGCGGCTATCCCGGCAAGTACGATCCTTCGATTGCCGGTAGCATTCTGACGCGTCCCCCCAAGCTGTTTATCAGCGGACATTCGCACATCCTGAAGGTGAAGTATGACAAAACGCTCGATCTGCTCCACATCAATCCCGGTGCGGCAGGCAAGTATGGTTTCCACAAAGTGCGTACGTTGGTGCGCTTTGTTATCGAGGACGGTGTTTTCAAGGATCTGGAAGTTGTGGAACTGGCCGGATAATTTTTCTTCAGTTGGGAAAAAATTTTTTGCTGACTGGAGAAAAATGTTTTGCCAACTGGGGAATTCTCTGCCTGCTTTCCCGGTTTCTCAGGAAGAGGCTAAGGCTGTCGGGGTGGCCGCTTATGGGCATAAAAAAAGGGCTCCGCTGAGCCCAACCTTTGTTAACCTTAAATCTAATACTATGAAAAACACATTGCAAATGTACGGGTTTCCTGGAAATCTGCAAATAATGCAAGAAAAAAGATGTGTTTTATAACATGTTTTATCATTTTTGCGGACTTCATTAACAAATTGATGAGGGAAAATTAGGCTGAAAAGTCAGGAGGCCAGTGCCGCGCAGAGCAGCAGTCCCATGAACAGCATGTTGCGTGAAGTTTCGCCCAATATGCGGTTCAGTTCTTTGCCTTCCTTAATCTCTATCATCTTACGCCACGTCAGGGTGTGCAGGTAGAAGTAGACGCACGGTGCCCAGATAAATTCCAGCCACGTGAGCCGTCCGGTAAAGACCAGTCCGGCACAAATGGTGACGGCTGCCAGTCCCAGTCCCAGATACATGCCTGCTCCGAACCGTTCTCCGTACCTCACGACCAATGTTTGTTTCCCGCTGATCCGGTCTTGTTCGCGGTCGCGGTAGTTGTTCACCATCAGCAATGTGTCGATGACCAGTCCTGATACGAGCGACAGCAGGCATACGTCCCAGTTCACCTGCCCTGCCTGTACGTAGTAGGTTCCGCCTACGGGCACGAAGCCGAAGAACACCAGTACCAGTACGTCGCCCCAGCCTTTGTAGGAGAGCACCGTGGTATAGAGAAACGCAAACAGCAGGCACAGTACGCCCAGCACTACCAGTTCCCATCCGCCGTGCGGCAGGTTTCCCCAGGCAAAGTACAATACGCCGAGTCCGCATGCACAAGCCAGTGCCAGCACGATACCGATGCCAATTGTCATGGCATGCGGTGTAATCCATCCCTCAGCACAAGCCCGTTGGGGACCAAGGCGGTCACTTCGGTCGCTGCCTTTCCGAAAGTCGAACAGGTCGTTGATAAAGTTGGCTGCCACCTGCATCAGGCAGGCGAACAGCAGGCATAGCACCGCTTCCTCTGTCTGGAATTGCTGGTCGGCAAAGGCCAGTGCACTGCCCAATATCACGGGGATAAGGGCGGCCGTCAGCGTCTTGGGGCGTGCGGCCAGAAGCCATGCTTTGGGGGAGTTGGGGCGCATAAGGGTTGTTATGGATTGACGATCGTTTTGAGTTGGGTGAATAGTGTTGGTTTATTGAGAACGGGTTACTGATAGGGATTGATTTTCTCCGTCAGAGTTATTTCCTCTAACAAAGTTCCGTCTGCTGTAACGTTAAGCGTGACAGTGGCGTTTGTACCTTCGCCCTTTACTTTCACCGAAAGCTTATAGCTTTTGGAAGGTTCCAAAGTCAATGTTCCGGTATGAGGCTTCTCAAAAGAAGGTAAAGTAACCGTGTATGCCAGTTCTCGTTTAGATTCACTTACATTAAAATAGGCGGTTTTAAAGGTATAGTTACTTTTGTCGAACGTAAAGGTGCGGCTGGTCGCGTCGGTCGCGTGAAGCTCGATGGAATAGCTCGTGTACATGCTTGTTATGTAGTCGCTAAAGTCGACACTGACCGACGAGTTCGCCAGGCCGCAGCTGACCGTTACGGTCTTTGATTCGTTGGCGGCGACAGCGAATGACTCTTTTCCTGTTGCACGGGCTTGGCCCCAACCTTGGTTCGCGCTTTCCGCTTCGGCTTCAGTGCAGCTTTCTGCCGTCAGTACATAATCTGGACTGACGGAACAGGGAATGCTGCTTCCCGCTATGTCCTTATATTTTCGGTTGGAAAAAATCGATTCATTACCACGGCTCAGGCTAACGTTAAATTCATTTACATCAAATTTGAGCGTTGCTTTGGTCGTGATCTCCACCTCGGTCGTATCCACCACGGAGAAACGGATCTCGCCCGTCTCTTCAGAAAGCAACGGATTCTCCTCGTTCGTGCAAGCGGCGAACGATAACAGCCCCATTAGGGAGAGAATGTATAGGATTTGTTTATGCATAGTCGATAATATTGTGCTTATTTATAATCAATATTGAAATAATATACATTTGTGCGTCCTGTGTCAGCCATATAGTTGTATTGTATATAAAAAGCAGGAAGAGAAGGGGTCATAATTACCTCTAGGGGGGGGATAGGTTCATAGGTTTCTTCCCCATCAAGTCCTTTTTTGTATATTTCTGATTCTTGGTTAGTTGTGCTGTTAAATTGACTGATACACAAATCTCCATAAGTACCCCAAGGAAACCAATATTTTTCTCTATAAATTTTTGTAGAGACAGCCACTGTTATATTTAAAGGTATATGAAAACTAGGAGATACTATCTTAGGGTATGTAGCTGCAGAATAATATAATTTAACGCAATCATTGTTCCATTCATTATTTCCTGCGGCATCTTTCCAAGGATTGTCTCCAGTATTTCTTGGTGGTGTAGCCCTATATGGCAACCCCGTAACATGACAATCCAAAGATGATGGAGAAATAACGTCATCAAAAGAAACGGTAGCCGTCAACACATGTTTTTGCCAAGCAAGAGAATTAAATTGTGAAACGGTTCCATAAGATAACTCACCAGAGTTCTTCCCGCTATCTGTTGTATAAGTAACTTTCAGAATATTTGAATAATTCTGATTACTCAGAATTTCAGATGCGATAGTTGCTGTAGCGTTTATATCAAAAATACTGGAGCCATCCTTTGTGTTGGCCGCATCTGCTCCGGAACTTTTATAAACCGAATAGCTGGTGTTTGCGGATACTGTGGTTGAAAACTCAGGATCTGGAATCTCTTCTATAGCTACAGATGTTAAATTTATCATCTCTCCTGTTTTCAAATGGATAGAAGCCGCTAACGTACTAGCATGCGGTACATAAGGCCAACCATCTGTAACGTCCATCAACGTGCCATTCTCTGGTTTGGAAGTATAAGTACGGATAGCGGTATTATTATATAAAAGTTGAATATTCCAGCCATCCACCAACTCTAAAGGAGCGCCATTGGTGGCAAGACTCAGGGCAACATCAGTTCCGGTCAAAGAGCCTTCCTCATAAGTATGCGTAGCGGTCGCTGTCAATTGGATATTAGAGAATATCGACAAATCCGGATCACACTGGATCACATATTTCGTCTGTGCCGCAGGCGAGGAGATAACCGTCCACTCATGAGAGGTCTCTTTCCCCAACAGGTTTGTCCCTTCGAACACGGCGTTCACCGGTTGTTCTGCTTTTGCAAACAGATAACCGTCCGACTTGTCTTTTTCCGCCAATGTCATGGACACGTCTCCCGACTTGACCGTCAGCGTCCAGGCGGAATAATGGTTTTGCAAGCTCTCACTTACAGCGGGGACAAGCATCGCATTCGCCAAAACAGCGTTGATGGTTGTCTCAGCTGACTTTCCGGGATAAATCTCAACTGTAGATGTACCGGAAAAGTAAGGCGTTGTCTGTACCGTCTCGTTCTCGCCGTAATAAGCTGTAACCGTATAACCTCCGGCCTTTAATTCGACGACTCCTCCTGTCAGGGTGCTGTATTTCTTGGGGAAACCTTCTACGGAATAGTTCCCTTGCTTGATGTCGATCATGAAATCATCAAATGTTTGCGGGATGAGCTCATCCGGCAGAGAAACTGCGTCGGCCTTTGTGGTTGAGGTAAGCTCCACATCCACCTTTCCCAACGTCAGGCGCAGATAGCCCATCCCCTCGCCGTATTCTTGATTAAAAGTATCATCGGAGCAGCTTGCCATGACCCAGCAGAGGGTGGCCAATGCCATGATTTGTCGTATCATCTTTTTCATATGTATCTTATCTTTCCATTATTCATAAACCAGTTCCATTTCGTCCAGCCAGAGCTTGCTGCCCACACCGCCGATGTAGTAGTCGCCGTATTTGCTTGAGGAAGCTACGACGATGATATACTTTGGAGTGCGGTTTGTCGCGCGGTATTCCAGAGGAATTTCCAGCTGCTTGTAAGTAGAGACTGTTTCACTGGAAGTATATTCACCGTAAGCGATGATGCCGTCGTCTTCGGGATCGAACAGTTGGCGATTTTTCGGATCATTGCGTATTTCATAAGGTTCTGACTTGTCAGACAGGGCAATATAGATCTGGAACATATCCGGTTGTCCTTTCAGGGAGGCCAGGTCGCCCACGTTGTCGCCTATCATGTCGATAGTGGCCGAGGTGTATTTGTAGTTCAGTCGCAGGGAAGTAGGAAAAGCACTGAACGGACGTCCGAAGTGTAGCAGACCATTCAGACCGTCCAGGGCGAAGTCTCCTGTGAAGATATTACCTGCTCCTAGTTTGATGATGGCGTTTTTGGTTTCCAACAGGGCTGCCTGTCCCTTCACGCTTTCGTCTGTCGGAGTGGTCAGGTTGCCGATGAAGGCAGCTGCTCCGGGATTCCCTGTACCCCAAAAAGCATCATTGCCTGCTGCCCAGGGATTCCACTGCTTGCCGTCCTGTGACCATTCCTCCATTGCACCGTTCTCCAGCGGGGTAGCCGCTGCGGTGGTGAACGTCTGTTCGCTGCCAGCCGAGCCGTCTACACTGATACGGTATTTATAGGTAGTCGAGGCACTCAGTCCTGTCAGTGTGGCGCTGAAGGTGTTTCCCGATGTGCTGACATTAGCCGGGGGAACAGAGCTCCACGATGTCTCACTCTCTTTACGGTATTCCACCGTTGGGGTCTTACCGCTTTGCACATTGCCTGTCACCGTGGCGCGGGTAGTCATAGCGAAGGCTTCAGCCGAACCGCTACCGCTTTCGTTGCTGTCCGGGTAGACATAGACAGTCCATTCATAAGAATATTCTTCCCACGAGCAGCTGACGTTGAAGGTCGAAGGCTTTGAATAGTCTTTCTGAAGGGTTGGGTCAGGTGTCACACGTCCATATTCGCCGCCCAGATTCAGCTTCTTCACGGTCAGATTGGTGAGGTCTGTGGTCGGATCTACGTAGATGATGACGGTACGCGTATCGGCATCGATGACATAGCTTCTCATGTTCTCCACGTCGATATCCCGTTGGATGATTTGGTTTACCGTTACCTTCCACTGATAGTCTTGGTACGTACGCAGGGTGAAGGTGACCGGTTGCGAGAAATTTACACGCGTGTTGGATGACAACGGGATGCTATCCAGCGAAGCAAATCCGGACGTGGGGAATTTCGAGTAGTCTTCACATACATTGGGATCATCCACCACAAGTTCTGCTCCTGTAGTCGTTTTCAGGCTGAGGATTTGCAGGCGGGAGAGGTCCACACCGTCGTTCACGTAGAGGGTTACCGTGCGTGCCGACTTGTTGATGGTGGCGGCAGTAAAGGTGTTCTGATCCGCTCCCCGTTGGCCTTCTACGGTCATCGACTCGATGGAGGCTTCTATGATGGGGTAGGGAATGTCATTTTCGATAGCGCAGGATGTGAGGATGCCGGCCGTCAGTGCCAGTATGCCAAGTATGCGGGTCAGGTATTGTTGAATCATTCGTTTCATATCGTCAGAGGTAGAAAGTCATTCCGAGATTGATGGAGAAAAGGTTTATCTTGAAGTTACCGGAGGAGACGCGGCGTTTGCCCGTTTCCACCTGGTTAGTCTTCTGGTCGGTCCACTTGAAGTCGAAGCCCATCACGCCGACCGATACTTCGGCTGCCGCCCAGTTGGTGATGAAGGCTGTCATTCCCGGAGCAAAGCCGATCTGGAAGTTCTGTACCGTCTGATAAGTTCCGTCATACTCGGTGCCCGAACCGGTAGAGTTCTTTCCTTCACCGTAGCCGTAAGTGAGGCGCATTTCGTTGAAGAGACCGAATACCTTGCTATGACCCACGGGAATGTAGGAACGGAAGAAACCGGACACTTCGTACTTGTGCTCCAGATAGTAAAGGTCGTTGAAGGAGAGGGTCAGGTCTCCCAAATCGATATCCAGGTTACCCAAGTCGAGATAGTCGCGGTTGTAGGCAAAACGGATACCGGCCGCCATGTTGTTGCGGAAGAAGTAGCCAATGTAGGGACTGATACTGAAGTCGTAGCCGTTTCCTTCGACGTCCTTGATGACAAGGAAGTTCAGGTTGTCCTGTTCGTGCTCGGAGTAGGAGACAGTTCCTCCTGCCATCCATGTACCTTTGGGGATGAATACGCGTGTCTGTACGTCGCGGTCTATTCGTTCGATGGCCCGTTTTCCTCGCTGGGCCCATGCGTTGGCAGTCGTCACGACCGCCAGCAACATTAGCAGAATTGTTTTTTTCTTCATTTATTCTTCTATAAGAATTACTTCTATAATATTTGAGTCTGATTATTTCCCACTGAAGGGGTTAGAAGCCATTTCCTGTTACAGAATAGGCTTCTAACCCCTTGGGGTGAGTTTGCAAAGGTGTAGCTATTTAATAATTATTTCCCCCACCAAATTGTAGGTTCACCTTCATAAACGAGAGAGAAATCGTCTACATACATTGTACTACCTTCTCCACCAGTCATGTAATCTCCATATTTACTCGCACTACATACTATGATGATGTGTGTGGGATTTTTACTAAATTCTTTCTCTTTATATTTCAACGGAATTGTGAACTCTGCATAACCTTCACCTGAAGTCGCAGCTCCTGAAGGCAGTTCTCCATAAGCAATGATGTCTGGATTATTCTCATAATCTATGTATTCTTCTTCTTTACTATTGTTGAATGTGAAGGTTCTTGTCGCTAATGCAATAAAGATTGCGCATTGATCCATCGTTTCATTTTTTATAATTTCAACACCTTCAGGTTTTCTATCTACACGGTTAATAACTTTAGGTGTATATTTATAGTAGCCATGTAATGCAATGGGGCGACCTGTAAATGGCTTGCCAAATTCCATATTGGCACTCATTCCATCAAGCCCAAGGAAGCTGCCAGTATATAAGCTTGCTGCAGCAAAAGCAATTACTTTATATGCTGATTTCAATTCTGCAGCCTTACCTCCGGCTGTATGTACAGGAGAATCAACGCCTGTTGTTGGATTTAATGCTCCGCCAATTGCTCCCATACCCTGAGTGGTTCCTGGGTTACTGGTATTCCAAAAGCAAGTAGTATTTCCTGCTTCGTCTGCTGTCCCAGGATACCAAGTACCGTTAGACTCTGACCATAAATCAAAATTCCCATTATGTAATTCTGGTTGTGAATCAGTTTCACTCACCGTGGAGGTAGTTGTTATCTCCTGTGTGTTTCCAATAACTTCAATCCTTCCACTCTCGTTATCTTTAGCAGCTAAGCGATATTCATATGTTGTAGATGCAGTTAGACCGGTCAGTATAGCTGTGTATGTGTTTCCTTGAACTGTCGTTACTATGTCGATCCAAGTTGTTTCCTCTACCTTTGTCTGTGCTGAAGACTTAATGCGATATTGGAACGTTATGTTCTCTGTGTTTATGCCTGTACCAGTTGTAACGTTTTCAGCTTTTAAATAAGCGATATTATCCCAAGCGCCACTGGATATAGTGGCATTATTTTTGGGATATTGTGATACGGTGAAGGTATATTCGTATTCTTGCATCGTTTCATCTACGGTTACCGTCACGTCACCTGTCGTACCAATTTCAGCTAATGTGAAGTTGAGGATATAGTGGTCGTTTCCTTTAACGTTGCTTAAGTCATATGTAGCCGAATGTGGTTCATTATTCTGGTTGGTCAAAGTATATTGCACAGTCAGATTGGTCACTGGGAAATAAATGGCTTTCGTTTCATTGTTCCCAGTCAAATCAACACTGATTGTAATCGGGTCGCATGCGCCTGTTTCTTGAGGTTTGACGGTGATATCAAAAGCTTTGAATTTAGTTTTAATGTTGTCTGACAACTTTACTGATACCTTTACATTTGCCAGTTTGCAGACTACCTTCGCGTTAGCTTCTTTGCCACTGGTAATGGATACAGTCTCTTCTCCGTAATAATAGGGGGCTTCTATGGCACTCTGTTTCCCATCGAAACCATAAGAAAAAGCTTGGATAGTGTAAGTACCTACAGGCAGTTCGATGGGTTCGTTTTTCCAAAGCTCCCAGTCGTCGGTCTTTTTAATGACCTTTCCACTCTTGTCGATAATCTTTACGGCAATCTGTTTACCTGTATAGCCTTCTGGTAAATTTGCCGCTTTAGTCTGAGTTTCATTACTTTCGTTGATATTCAGGCGTAAGTAGCCTACGTCACTTTTCAGGACATCTTCTGTTTGACAAGCAAATAGACAGACTGCGATAAAAAGAAATAGAAAAAAATAGTATATTTGTTTCATAAGTTTATTCTCTTAGTTTGCAGAAGAATCGGTTATGTTAAAACTTAATGTTCCTGATGCGGATGTCCCATTTTGATCAGTAACTGTTACTGAGAAAGTGTGAGAACCAGTATTCGCAGCCAGTGCTTGACTTATTACACCGTTTACAGAAAATGTATAATTTGAATCTCCTCTTTTAGGAATATTGTCTCCTAAAGCAAAGACAAGAGCGTCAAGTTCTGTTTCTACTAGATCAACCCCACTTCCAAATCCTAAAGCATTTAGAATTGAACTTAATGAAGTATTATCTGTTACTGCTTTCACAATGATACTTTGTATACCTTCAGGTACATCCATAACAATTTCAACGTTAGGGAAATTATCTGCTCCTTCTACAACGTCAAAATCAACAGTTTTATTTAAGTATTCTCCCGACAAAGTTGGAGCAGCAGGAGTATCATCTCCTTCTCCTTCATCAGGATCAGTTGGCGTTTCAGTATCTTCTCCTTCTATAGGAACTTCTACTATTTCATTTGTCTCAGTTTCAAAGAATGCGCTGATATCGATAATGATACCAGATACACCAGTAGGCGTTTCTTCGTCAGGGCCAGGTGCCATGGTGATGGTCAGTGCGTCACCTCCGACCCAAGAATCTGTTGTTGCATCATCAGGTTTCGTGATAGTACGGCTTTCTGTAACAGTAGCACCACTGGTTGTAGTAGCTGAGATATTGATTTTGATTGCTGTACAGTCTTTCTCAAACAACCAATAGACGGCTTGCAGATTGGTACCATCAGCTTCTGTATACTTCAGGATATTATTTGTTCCGTCATCAATGGTAATAGTCCAAGTCTTGAACTTTGAGGTAAAAGTGTTGTCGTAAGTCAGCAGGATGCGTGAGTTCTGCATGGTGCAAGTGACGGTTGCATCAGAAGTAATATCTTTGCTGACTGTCAGATTCTCTTCTCCACTGTAATAAGGATGGTCCATTCTCTTGGTTAGTGTACCAGGCGTGTGTGAAGAGACAGTATAGTTACCTACAGGAAGTTCAACCTTTTCTTCCTCTAACAAATTTTCGTAGGTGTCGAATTCTTTGGTGTAATCACTATTGTTTAATGCAAAAACTACCGGAAAATCGGCGGGATCAACTTCTTCCCCTTGAATTGTTCCCCTTGTGACTACGACATTGGTTTTATTGTTTACCTTAACACCCAATTCTACCCAACCGGTTTCGCTGGGTATATTGTCATTTCCGAATATCTCGTTCTTCATTTCGCAAGATGCGAGGATGGCACATAGAGACAGGCCGGCTGATATGATATGTATTCGTTTCATGTACTTTTTCAATTATAAATAAAAAATAATAAGACGTAATTCATTATACCCAATCGGACGGAATTTCGATATCAATGGGGATGTCGTTAGTTTGGTCGTTTATTTCGATTGTGATTCCCAAATTTCCTTTATCGGTGGTAATTGGTTTAACAGTGATTGTCAAGGCTTCGTTGGGACTGAGTGTATAGGGCCTGTCAATAGTTGTTCTCTTCCCTGTTGTACTTGTCAGCGAGAAGTTTACAGAAATTACCTCATTCTTATTAACTTTTAGATAAAGTGGATCAGTTTCATCCTTTTTATATACGAAGGATGATTCGTCCAAGGCTTTTGTATTAAAGGTTGCCGACCAGTCTGTGAAATATTCCTCCATTCCCTCGTAGATGACCTTGACGCGTGCGCAAACAGGTGCGCAATTAACAATCACTTCTGTAACTTGATTACTATTGATGTCGAATTTTTGAATGCCTTCTACATACATTGATTTTGTTGAGGCTGCTTTATCTTCACCACAATAGGCTTTGATGGAATAAGTGTCGTTGTTCAATTCTATCATTTCAGAAGGAATAGTTGTACCTGTGTATGTTCCAACTTTTACTCCTTCACTGTTTGTGATATCTACCGTATAATTCTCCAAATTTCTGTAGTAGGACTCGTCCACCGCCTTGGTCTGGAACCCGGTATTCGTGTTCAGCGCCAGTTTTACATATCCTTTTCCTTCGGGGATTTGCTGGAGGTCGTCATCCGAGGTACAGGCCGTCAGCAGCCATCCTCCGAGGATGCATGACAGGAGGCCTCCCAATAATTTTTTCATTGCATTCATGTTTTTATATACTAACTTTGTTTTATGTATCATTGATATTATAAAGGATACGAGTCTGAAATGGAATGTCGCTGCATTCGCTCTCGTAATCTCACAATTTTTCGGGTGCAAAGTAACAGATAATCTGTGAGGCTCACAAGGTCATTTTTAAGGAAGAAAGGTCCTTTTTTTAAGAATTATGGAACAAAAAAAAGGTATAAACGACTTTTAGTGTTGCTTTTTTAAGATTGTACTTGGAAAGTGGCGACTGCCAAGTCCATAGTTACGTCCGTCAAGTTCATAGTTACGCTCGCCAAGTCCATAGTTATGTCCGTTAAGTGGATGTTTGTTTCCATCATGTTGAACACGGTTTGTGTGTTGCTCGTAAGGACTTGCCGGTAGAGCGTGATATTGGAATTAACCGATGATGCTGAATATGCTTTCAATCCTTCACACGGCATACAATCGGCTGTAGATGTAGAACTTCCGGTGAAACCGGAAATTTCACGAAGGTGTGTCAAAAAGCACACCTTCTTTGTTTAGCACAAAGCCCCGACTTTCACAAGCTGGGGCTTTGTTATTAATGAATGTCCGCAAGTTGCCAATCAATAAATTCGATGTTTAAAGTTCGCCCTATACGTACATGCGCAAAGTTCGAGCCTGTCAAAGAGTCTGAAGCCCAAATACCTTCTGTTGAACTTATAACAGAACTCGTTAAGGTAGAGTTGCAGGAACTCTGCTTTTATGTCATGGTACGTGTCCAGTATGCTCCTTTTGGCATTGCTGATGGCAATGTGCACCCAAGGCAGAACTTTCCCGACACTCTTTTTGTCATCCGCAACTACGGCATGGTGGGAGGTTGTCACTCCGTCCTTTTCAAGAGCGGCATAACTGCTGAACCCGTCCGTGGTCACATCGGCGTTTCCGTCCGTCCCCGTCTTTATCTTGCCCGTGATGGTGGAAGCCTTAAAATCGCCGATGACCAGCATCTTTATATGCCCGACAGTTTTGGGCGTACTGTACTTTCTGGCAGGAGGCGTAGCGGACCGGCTGCTTTCGGCCATGACAAGGACGGAAGTCTTGCGCTGGCTTCCACGCCCTCGCTTCAGCGGACAGTCCTTCTGGTCTTCAGGAGTTTCGGTGGAAAAGAAGCCCTCGTCCACTTCCATATCCCCATGAAGGGCGTAAAGGCTGTCGCGCCTGCCCATCACATCGCGCAGCTTATGCACCATTTCCCATACGGGCTGGTAACGCTTGCGGCCGAGCTGGCGCTGTATCTCCTTTGCCGATATGGCACGCCTGGTAGCCGTCAGCAGGAACATGGCCGCAAACCAATCACGCACAGGAAGATGGCTGCCTTGCATGACCGTGCCCGAACGAAGCTGCATCTCATGTTTGCAATCCATGCAAGTCCAGGACTTATGGCTCGGATTCCAGCTCAGGCGCAAACCGCCGCACTGGCTGCAGAACAGACCGTGGTGTTCACGGAAACTACGCAATGCAGCCTCGCAGGAGGCCTCGTCTGGGTATTGACGGTAAAAATCAAGCAGGGTCATATCATATACGTTTTTATTGTCCATACATCTCGCATCAAGCATAAAGTGTTCCAATACACGCCTATCGGACATCTTGGCGGTTTAAACTTTGCTAATTTGGGAACATGCGGACATTCATATTGTTATTACCTAAAGATTTTGTATCTTTAAGCCTAAAGATTTATACATATGGCA